>Ga0070660_100001137_pt1 | contig 17947 bp, 16 predicted proteins | sample KBSC33metaG_FD_64670 | JGI IMG/M metagenome (GOLD analysis project Ga0070660, IMG submission 64670) | Corn rhizosphere microbial communities from Kellogg Biological Station, Michigan, USA - KBS C3-3 metaG | ecosystem: Host-associated > Plants > Roots > Rhizosphere > Soil ... | reverse complement strand
CCGGGCTCCAGGGCCCAGCCGGTTTCGCCCGAAGCAGCAGCATGGCCTCCAGGTAGGGCACGGACGGCACACTGGTCAGGACGAATCGATAGACATCGTCTGGTACTTGTCTTTTCATGCGCCCGGAGATTCTATTTGCGTCGGTCGCCGACCCCGCAAAGTACCTCCGGGCCGGCGGGCCCTGTCGGTCCGGATGGCCTAGACGACGTGGGGCCCCGCTGCGCTTGTCGGCTCGACCGGCCTGGATCCGTCCGTCCCTGCGAGCAGCGCGCGAGGCGATGAGAACCGAGCCAGGCCGAGCGCAATCATTGCCACGACGGCCAGGACAGCCAGCGCCCAGGTCACGGGCGGCTTATCGAAGTGCAGGAGCGCCTGCGCCGCGGGCAGCCACATGCCGAGCAGGAGGGTCACGCCGGCGAGCGACGCCACGATCCAGAAGCTGGCGAACTCGCGCTGCACGAGAGCGCGCCATCCAAGGCCGGCGCCGGCATCGACGGCCACGAGCGCCACATTGCCGGCGGTCAACGCGAGGATGGCCAGTGCCCGTGCGCCGTCCGTCGGCAATCCGAGGTGCAGTGCCAGCGCATAGAGGCCCAGGACGACGGCAAGCATCGAACCTCCCTGCACCAGTCCTCGGGTCATGACGCCCCAGTCGACCAGTGCCCGGCCTGCCGCGGAGGGCGGCCGGCTCATCAGGTCCGCCCGAGCGGGAGCGCCCTCGAACACGAGCGAGCACATCGGATCGATCACCATCTCGGTCAGGACCACGTGCACGGGCAGCAGCAGCGGCGGCAGGCCCATCAACAACGGCAGCAATGCGGCGCCGGCGATCGGGACGTGGATGGCCACGATGTAGGCCATCACGCGGCGCAGGTTGTCGAACACGCGTCGGCCCAGTGCGATGCCGTCGACGATGCTGCCCACACGCTCGTCCAGCAGCACGATCTCGGCGGCCTCGCGCGCGACGTCGGTGCCGCGCACCCCCATGGCGATGCCCACGTGCGCGGCTTTCAGCGCCGGCGCGTCGTTGACGCCGTCGCCGGTCATGGCCACCACGTGACCGGCCGCCTGGAACGCCTGGACCAGGCGCAGCTTGTGTGCGGGCGTGACCCGCGCGAACACGCGCACGCGCGCCACGATCGTCGCAAGAGCGGCGTCGTCGAGCGCCGCCAGCGTCGCGCCCTCGCAGGCTCCCGCAGCGGTGGTGATGCCTGCCTGGGATGCGATCGCCAGCGCGGTCGCGGCATGGTCGCCGGTGATCATGGCCACGTCGATGCCGGCACGCCGGGCCGCGGCGATCGCGGCGGGAACGTCGTCGCGCAGCGGATCGGCCAGTCCCAGCAAGCCCAGGAAGTGAAACTCCAGTTCCGGCAGGTCGGCGGGCGCCTCGATGCACGCAGCTTCGGCGACGGCGATCACGCGCAACCCCTGGCGAGCCATCGCGGCGGCGGCGTCGAGCCACTCGGCCGAGGCCGCCCGGCATAGCGCGGCGATGGCTTCCGGTGCGCCCTTTGCGGCGACAAGCACGCGGGTTGCCTCGCGCCAGGCCTGTCCGATCACCGGCCGTCCCGGCACGATCGGATATTCGCGGACCCTGGACGACGGATCCGGCAACGTGCCGGCGGCCACGGCGAAGACCGCCTTGTCGAGGGGATCGCTCGACTCGGGCCGGGAGGCCAGCCGCGCGGCGCCCAGCAGCGCCGCGTGGGTTGCGTCGGGCGTTTCAGCCTCGCGTCCGTTCGGCGCCTGCAGGCGCGCGACCCGCAGTTCGTTGCGCGTGAGCGTGCCGGTCTTGTCCAGGCACAGCATCGTCGTGGCGCCCAGGCTGTCGATGGCGGCCGGCCGCCGCACCAGCACCTTCGCACGCGCCAGTCGCCACGACCCGAGCGCCAGGAAGATGGACAGGGCCATCGGGAATTCCTCGGGCAGCATCGCCATGGCGATCGCGGTGCCGGCCAGCAGGCCTTGCATCCAGTCGTGGCGGGTGAGGCCGTACCAGCTGGCCAGCGCCAGGCTGGTCAGCACGGCACCGATCGCGAACAGCCGGACCAGGCGGTGCAACTGCGCGGCCATGGGGTTGGGTGCCGGGTCGATCGCCGCCAGCGAACTGCCGATGCGTCCGATCTGGGTGGCGTGGCCGGTGGCCGTCACCTCCATCGTCGCATGTCCCCGCACGACCAGCGTCCCGGCGAAGACGGCCGGCCGGTCCTCGCCACCCGGCGACGCTGCCGCCGTCGGCGTGCTGCTCGCGAGCGCGACCTTGCGCACCGGCACCGATTCGCCGGTCAGCAGCGATTCGTCCACCGCGACGGCATCGCCTTCCCGAACGAGGCCGTCCGCCGGAACGCGCTCGCCTTCGTCCAGCAGGACCAGGTCGCCGGGCACCAGGTCCGCGGCAGCCAGCCGCACGAGCTGTCCCGCCCGCCAGACGCGGGCCTGCGGCGCCGCGAGCGCACGCAGCGCATCGAGCGCCCGCTGGCTGCGGCGTTCCTGGAAGACGACCAGGCCGACGGTGACGACGGCGAAGAAGCCCAGCAGCGCGCCCTCGGCCCGGTCGCCCATGACGAGGTAGAGACCGGCCGCCACCAGCAGCAGCAGGAACATCGGCTCCGACAGGATCCCGCGCAGCGTCCGCAACAGCCCGCGACGGTCCGGCGATGCCAGCTCGTTGCGGCCGTGTCGTGCCCTGGCCGCCTCGACGGCCGCCGGATCCAGGCCGCGCGATCGGCCGCCGCTCAGCTCGACGGTCGAGTCCACAGCCACGCTCCGAAGCAGGTGAGGGCCACGTCGATGGCGATGGCGAGCCAAGGCTGGGCCGGCGAGAGCCAGACCAGAGCTGCGCTGAGGGCGAGACTGGCGCCGGCGGCGAGCTTGACGGATCGCGGCAGCGTGCCGCGTTCGCGCCAGCCGGTCACCAGGGGCCCGAGCTGCGGGTTGCCGGCGAGCTTGCGTTCGAGCCAGGGCCAGCCGCGCCCCGCGGCGACCGCGGCAAGCAGCAGGAACGGCACCGAAGGCAGCACCGGCAGGACGGAAGCGAGCGCGGCCAGCCCGAGCGCGACGATCGCGACAAGCTTCCAGGCGATGGGCAGCATGGCATCAGCGAATCAGGAGCACCGGCACCTTGCACAGCGCCAGCACCTTGGTCGCCACCGAGCCGAGCACCATGTTGGCGAGGGCGCCGTGCCCGTGCGAGCCCATGATGACGAGGTCGAATCCCTCGCGCGTGGCCTTGTTGGCGATCGCCTCGGCCGGGTGGCCGATTTCCCATGAAAACTCGGCTTGCGTCCCGCCCGCGGCCAGGACTTCCCGCACGGGTCGCAGGGTCACCTCGGCATCATCCTCGTAATAGGCGTGGGTCAGGCTGGGGCCGGCCATGGCCGCGGCGCGATGGGGCACGCGAAGCACGACCGCGAACACGGTGAGCGCGTTGTCGCGCCGAAGCCAGGCGTGCGCGGCCAGGTAGTCCAGGGCGCGGCGGGTGTAGTCACTGCCATCGACGGCGAAAAGGATCTTCATGTGGGACTCCCGGAGGCTGGTCAAGCCGCGCTGCTGGCGGCGTGCATGCACGTTAGGGCCATCCACTGTCGACCCGCTTGCGGCTTGTCAATGTCCGGCAGTCCGGCCAGGCGGGAACGGGCGACATCTTCATGGGCCCCGACAGGCAGGCGGTTGCGGTTGCTCAAGGCGGTCGCCGCGCGAGGCGCTTCAATGAGAGCATGCGCAAGATCGCGCCCAACGCACCCACCAGGCCCATGCCGTCTCCTGTCGGATCGCTGCAGTCGTGGAACGACTTGCTGTCGGAAGCCGGGCTGATGGCCGCCATCGCGGCGCCGGACGGGCGGATCCTGCTGGCCAACCGTGCGCTCAGGCAAGGTTGCGGTTGGCCCGCCGGAGAAGACCGGCCGCGCTTCTGGATCGGCGATTGCGTGGCCGGTGACGACGGCGCTGCGCTGGCCGCATTCACCGGCTGGGGGGCGGCCGACACGACGCGGACCGCGCTCGAGGCGAAGCTGGTCCGCACGACGGGCGGCCTCGCGCCCTGCGTGAAATGGCACGGCATGGCGCTTCGGGACGCGGAATCCGGCGAGCCTGCCATCGCCATCGTCGGCATCGACGTGTCCGCAGAGCATGCGAAAGAGGCCAGCCTGCGGCGCGTGAGCCGCTTCTATCGTGCCTTGTCCGACATGAACGCCGCCCTCGGCCGGCTGCAGGACGCGCCCGAGCTCTACCGTGCCGCCTGCGACATCGCGGTGGAATCGGGCGAGGCGCGGATGGCGTGGGTGGGCCTGCTGGAGGGCGACATGCTGGTTCCGGTCGCGTGCACGGCGGTCGCGCGGGAGTATCTGGAGGGCATCCGCTTCCAGCTCGAGGCAGAAGAGGCCGGACGCGGCCCGTCGATCACGGCGCTGGCCAGCGGTAGGCCCAGCGTCTGCAACGACATCGAGACCGATCCCCTCATGGCGCCCTGGCGCGATCGGGCGCGCCTGTTCGGCGTGCGGGCGTCAGGCGCCTTTCCGATCCTGCTGGACGGCCGCCCGGTCGGGACATTGAACCTGTATTTCCCCGATCCGCAAGCCTTCGACGAGCAGTTGACCGACCTCGCGCTGCGGATGGCGTCCGACCTGGGCATCGCCCTGGCGCAATTGAACCGCGAGAAGGCCAGGGCGCAGGCGGAACGCATCGCCAGCGATCGCGGGTCGCAACTCGCCGGCCTGGTCGATTCGGCCCTCGATGCCATCATCGCCATCGACCGCAACCAGCGCATCGTGCTGTTCAACGCGGCCGCCGCCCGCATCTTCGGCGTGCCGGCGAGCGAAGCCATCGGCGGCTCGCTCGATCGATTCCTGCCGCCGGGCTCGCGCGAGCAGCATCGTCACTTCATCGAGCGCTACGCTGCCGAAGGCGCGACCTCCCGCCACATGGGCTACGCCCGTGAACTGGTGGGGCTGCGGGCGGGCGGCGAGATCTTTCCCATCGAGGCATCGATCTCGCGCTCGGGCGAGGGCGAGCGCATGCTGATGACCGTGATGGTGCGGGACATCTCGCAGCTGCGCCTTGCAGAGCGCGAGCAGGCGGCGCGCATCGAGGCCGAGGCCGCCAGTCGCGCCAAGACGGACTTTCTGTCGCGCATGAGCCACGAGCTGCGCACGCCGCTCAATGCGATCCTGGGCTTTTCCCACCTGCTCAACACCGATGCGCGCGAGCCTCTCGTGGCCCGCCACCGCGAGCAGCTGGAGCTGATCCTGCAGGCCGGCGGCCACCTGCGGTCCCTCATCGACGAGATGCTGGACGTCGCCGCCATCGAGGCCGGGCGCGTCACCGTCGACAAGCGCGACTTCGAGTTGCACGGGCTGCTCGATGGCGTGCTGCGCATGAGCGCGCCCCATGCCGCCCAGTGCGGGGTCGACCTGAAGCCCCTGTATGCCGCCGATGCCGCGCTGACCGTTCACAGCGATCCGGCCCGCCTGCGCCAGGTGGTCCTGAACCTGGTGTCCAACGGCATCAAGTACAACCGGCAGGGCGGCCGGGTGCGGGTCGGCGTCGAGCAAAAGGCGGGCGGCGTCGAGATCGTGGTCAGCGACGACGGCCTGGGCATGAGCGAGCGGCAGCTGGCGCAGCTGTACCAGCCGTTCAACCGGCTGGGGCGCGAGGGCGGGGGTATTCCGGGCACAGGCATCGGCCTGGTCCTGGTGCGCCAGCTCGTCTTGCTGCTGGGCGGGACGATCACCGTGCAGAGCACCAGCGGCCAGGGCACCAGCGTGCGGGTAGCCCTGCCAGCATCCGCCCGGCCGGCGCCGTTGCCGCCTGCAGACGAGGCCGGGCGCAGCGGGTCGGCACCCGAGGCAACGCCGCTCCGCGGCCACGTGCTGTACATCGAGGACAACGCCGTCAACGCCTTGCTCGTCGAGCACCTGCTCGGACGCTGGCCCGGCGTGCGCATGACGACCGCCAATGACGGCCGCTCGGGGCTCGCCCAGGCCCTGGCGCTCCGCCCCGACGTCGTGCTGCTGGACATGCAGTTGCCGGACATCACCGGACTGGACGTGCTGCGCCGCCTGCGGTCAGAACCGGCCACCAGCGGCACCCCGGTCGTCGCCTTGTCGGCCAGTGCGCTGCCGGCAGAGGTCGAAGCGGCCATCGACGCGGGCGCCATGGACTACTGGACGAAGCCGATCGACGTGGACGTGTTCGCCGCCGGCATGGCCCGGCTGCTGCGGTCCGCGGCCGACGAGGGGCGCGGGCGGTGAAGCTGCCTGGAACAAGGCATCGGATGTCCGGAAGTTGCGCCAACGCAAGGAGCGATCCGGCCGACGGCGAAAAATCGGATCGTCGCGACGAGTTGGAGCGACATCCGCCGGGTGATCCGGCACAGGAGCCCCGGACATGTACCAACGCATCCTTGTTCCCTACGACGGCAGCGAGTCCTCGCGCGCCGGCCTGCGCGAAGCCGTCGGCCTGGCGGCTGATTCCGGCGCCACGCTGGTCGTCCTTCACGTGGTCAGCGAACTGCCGCTGTTGATGGGGGCCGAGGCCTACGTGAACTACGGCGAGCTCGCCGAGCTGCTCATGAAGACCGGCCATCAACTGGCCCAGGAGGCGGTGGGCATCGCCGAGAAGGACGGCGTGAAGTGCGAGGCCAAGGTCATCGACGGCGGCGCGACTCCCGTCTGCGACGTGATCCTCGACCAGATCGCCGCGCAGCGCTGCGACCTTGTCGTGATGGGCACGCACGGCCGCCGCGGCCTGAAGCGCCTGACGCTCGGCAGCGATGCCGAACTGGTGGTGCGGCGCTCGAGCGTGCCCGTGCTCCTGGCCAAGGCGGCCGCGGCGTCGAAGTGAGCGCGTGGCCCGTCGCCTGCCGATGCGGCCGTCATCCACCTTCCAGGAATCCATGTCATGAGCCACCCCCATACGTCGTTTCCCGATCTGGCCCATGCGGTCTCGAAGCAATTGACCGTGCTGCGCGAAGGCCAGCCCGGCAGCATGAGAGGTTTTCGGGAGCTGTCCTCACACGCCATGGAGACGGGCTCCATCTCCGCCAAGCTCAAGGAGCTCATGGCACTCGCGCTGGGCATCGCGGCGCATTGCGACGACTGCATCGCCTTCCACGCACGCGCGCTGGTCGCGCTGGGCGCCACGCGGGCCGAGATCGAGGAGACCGTCGCGGTGGCCGTCTACATGGGCGGCGGGCCGTCGCTGATGTACGGCGCGCACGCTCTGGCGGCGTACGAGCAGTTCGTCGACAAGGCTGCGAGCCACGTGCACGCCTGACTGACCGGGAATCGAGATGCGATATCCGAACCCTGCCGTGGCGTTTGCCGAGTCGAGGACCGTGAAGAACGAGCAGGCCGAGCCCGTCGTCGCCGTTTGCGACAGCTTCGGCGCGGCGCGCGCCGTCGCGGGCGCACTGGAGCGTGCGGGATTCGATCGGGCGGCGATTTCCGTCGTTGGCCGCAGCGAAGAGGCGATGCCGCCATCCGCCGACCAGAGGCTGCGCAAGTGGATCGGCGTGGGCGGCATCCTCGGCGCACTGGGCGGTCTGGCGGCCGGCATCGCCCTGGTCGTGCCGCCTGTCGGACCGGTGTTGGCGGTGGGGCCGCTGGCCACGATGCTGCTCGCCTCGCTGGAGGGTGCGGCCGTCGGCGGCGGCATGTCGGCGATCGTCGGCGCCCTGACAAGTGCCGGCCTGCGGCTCGTCGACGTGCTGGACTGCGAGCCGGAGATCGCGGCCAGGCGCTTCGTCGTGTTCGTGCATGGGACGCGCGCTGAAGAGATGCGCGCACGCGAGTTCGCGCGGGCAGCGCGCGTGGACGGCGCGCGTGTCGCCTGAGCGCGGCGCGCCCGACTCCACGCCGGCAGGGGGCGAACGTGCGTGCGATGGTGCTGGACCAGCCGGGGATGCCGCTCGTCGAACGCGAGAGGCCGGATCCGACGCCAGGCGTCGGCGAAGTCCTGCTGCGCGTCCTGGCGTGCGCCGTCTGCCGCACCGACCTGCACGTGGTCGACGGGGACTTGCCCTCGCGCGGGCCGGTCGTTCCGGGGCATGAGGTCGTCGGCATCGTCGAGGCGGCCGGGGAGGGCGTGCGCTGGCCTGCGCCCGGCATGCGCGTCGGCGTCGCCTGGCTCGGCGGCGCGTGCGGCCACTGCCCTTACTGCCGCCTCGATCGCGAGAACCTGTGCGACACGCCCGAGTTCACGGGCTACACCCGTGACGGCGGCTTCGCCACGCACATGCTGGCCAATGCCGCCTACTGCGTCGAGTTGCCGGCTTCCGGCGCGACGCGCCTGGACGCCTCCCATCTGGCGCCGTTGCTCTGCGCCGGATTGATCGGTTGGCGTTCGCTGCGCATGGCGGGCGATGGCGTGCGCGAGCTGGGCCTCTATGGTTTCGGCGCGGCGGCGCACCTGATCGCGCAGGTGGCGGTGCGCCAGGGCCTGCATGTGCATGCCTTCACGCGCCGGGGCGACGAGGCCGCGCAGTCGCTCGCGCGCCGGCTGGGCGCGGCCTGGGCCGGCGCCTCCGAGGACGCGCCACCCGTGGCGCTCGATGCCGCGATCATCTTCGCGCCCGTCGGCGACCTGGTGCCGCGCGCACTGGCCGCGGTTCGCAAGGGCGGCCGCGTCGTGTGCGGCGGAATCCACATGAGCGACATCCCATCCTTTGCCTACAAGCTGCTCTGGGGCGAGCGGGCGGTTCTGTCCGTGGCCAACCTGACGCGGCGCGACGCGCGCGAGTTCATGACCCTGGCCGCGGAAATGCCGCTCGAGGTGACGGTCACGCCGTATCCGCTGTCGCGCGCCAACGAGGCGCTGGCCGACCTGCGAGCGGGCCGGCTGGTGGGCGCCGCCGTCCTGCTGCCGTGAGCTTTCGCAGCCGCGCAGGTTGACGTCGCGCAAGGGCCCGTGTCCTGCGGCGGGCAATGCTCGCTGCCACGGAGTCGCGGGCCATCGGGCGCGTGTCCGCAACGCAGACGAGGACACCGTGGATCCAGCCTTGCCGACCCAGTCTGCCGGAGCCTTCTGGGAGGCGCCGCTCGAGGCGTCGCTGGCCGCCCTGGGGTGCGGGGCGGGCGGATTGACATCGGAGGCGGCCCGGCGCCGCCTGGCGGCGGTCGGGCCCAACGCACTGGACGAGCCGGGCAGGCGATCCGCGCCGCTGGAGCTGCTCGCGCACCTGCGCAGCCCGCTCGTCCTGTTGCTGCTGGCGGCCTGCGCGGTATCGGCCGCCATGGGGGACCGTGCAAGCGCCGTCGTCATCGCAGTCATCGTGCTGGGCAGCATCGTGCTGGACACCGTGCAGGAACGACACGCAGGCGATGCCGTCCGCCGCCTGCGCGCCTCCGTCGCGTTGACGGCCCGGGTCGTTCGCGACGGCGTGGCCGCGCCGGTGCCGGCCGACCAGATCGTCCCCGGCGACGTCGTCCTGCTCGCGGCGGGAGACCTCGTCCCGGCGGATGGCCGCATCCTCGAAGCGCGCGACTTCTTCCTGCGCCAGGCCGCGCTGACGGGCGAGGCCTGGCCGGTCGAGAAGCACGCGGGCGAGGTCGAGCAGCGCGACGGCGAGCTCGCCTCCGCGACGAACGCGGCGTTCATGGGGACGTCGGTCCTCAGCGGAAGCGCGACGCTGCTCGTCTGCGCCACCGGACGCGCGACTGCCCTGGGCAGCATCGCCGGAACGCTGCATGAGGCGCCGCCGATGACGGCGTTCGAACGAGGCACGCGCGGTTTCGGCGAGATGGTGGTCAAGCTGACGTCGATGCTGGTGCTGCTGGTCGTGCTGGCCAACCTGCACGCGCACCGTTCGATGGCGGACACGTTCCTGTTCGCGGTCGCGCTCGCCGTCGGCCTGACGCCCGAGCTGCTGCCGATGATCGTCTCGGTGACGCTCGCGCGCGGCGCGCTGCGCATGGCCGCGCGCGACGTCGTCATCAAGCGGCCGGCGGCCATCCAGAACCTGGGCAGCATGGATGTGCTGTGCACGGACAAGACCGGCACCCTCACGCAGGCCTGCGTGCGGGTGGAGGAGCATGTGGACGCGGACGGCAAGGCGGACGATCGCGTGCTGGAGCTCGCATGGGTCAACAGTCATTTCGAGTCAGGACTGCGCAGCCCGCTTGACGACGCCATCCTGGCCGCGCCAGGCGCGCCGGGCGTCGGCTGGCGCAAGCTCGACGAGCTGCCGTTCGGCTTCGAGCGCCGGCGCGTCTCCGTGTTGGCCGAGAAGGACGGCGTCCGGGCCCTGGTGGTCAAGGGCGCCCCCGAGGATGTCCTGGCCGCTTGCGCATCGCTGCAGCGCGGCCAGGAGGTCGTGGCCCTCGATGCCGTTGCCCGGGCCGCGGCGATGGCGCGCTACGACGCGTTCAGCGGCGATGGCCTGCGCGTGCTGGCCGTCGCTTCGCGCACCATGCCGCCGGACTGTGCGCACGTGGCCGCCGGCGATGAGCGCGATCTCGTCTTCATTGGCTTCGTCGCTTTCCTGGATCCGCCCAAGGCCGGCGTGGCCGAAGCGCTGGCGCGCCTGCGCGCCCTGCACGTGCAGGTCAAGGTGGTCACCGGCGACAACGAGGGCGTGACGCGCCATGTCTGCGCGCAGGTCGGCCTGCCGGTGCGGCACCTGCTCACCGGCGCGCAGGTGGAACACCTGGACGACCCGGCGCTGGCCGCGCAGGCGCTGCGGACCGATGCGTTCTGCCGCGTCTCGCCGGCGCAGAAGGGCCGCATCCTGCGCGCGCTGCGCAGCCGCGGACACGTGGTGGGCTTCATGGGCGACGGCGTGAACGACGCGCCTGCGCTGCACGACGCCGACGTGGGCATCTCCGTGGAAGGCGCCGTCGACGTCGCGCGCGAGGCCGCCGACATGATCCTGCTGCGGCGCGACCTGGCGGTGCTGGGCGACGGCATCGTCGAGGGCCGCCGCACCTTCGGCAACGTCATGAAGTACATCATGATGGCCACCAGCTCGAACTTCGGCAACATGCTGAGCATGGCCGCCGTCTCGCTGGTGCTTCCCTTCCTGCCGCTGCTGCCGATGCAGATCCTCCTGAACAACCTGCTCTACGACGCCTCGGAGATCGCCATCCCGTTCGACGAGGTCGATGCGGCCGAGACGGCGCGTCCGCACGACTGGGATCCGGGCTTCATCCGCCGGTTCATGCTTGTCTTCGGACCGTTGAGCTCGGCGTTCGACCTGGGGACGTTCTGGCTGTTGCGGGCCGGATTCGATGCCGGCGAGGCGCTGTTCCGCTCGGGCTGGTTCGTCGAATCGCTGGCGACGCAGGTGCTGGTGATCTTCGTGCTGCGCACCCGGAGCGCGCCCTGGAAGAGCCGGCCGCATCCGGCGCTGGCGCTGGGCGCGATCGCCGTCGTGGCCATCGCCGTCGCGTTGCCCTACACGTGGTTGGCGGCGCCGCTGGGCTTCGTCCCGTTGCCGCCCGCGCTGCTGCTCGCGATCGCCGGCGTGACGTGCACGTATGTCGCCTGCACGGAAATCGCCAAGCGGCTGTTCCATCGACACCACGGACGTCGTCGCGCAAGGCATCCCGTGCGCATCCCGGCCTGATCGTGCCGGCTTGATCCCGAGCAAGGCGCCCGGGTGCGCCGGAAGGGACGATGTGCCATTGCAACTTCGGGATCCATGACATGACCACCACGCAAGCCATCGTCCGCCTCGACCACGCGCAGGCCGAACTGCAGGGGCTCGGCAGCGACTCGCCACAGCCCGTCCACCTGCATGCGAGCCGCCACGACACGCGGCAGCACCACAGCGCGGTGCGCGACGGGCACGAGTTCTTCGGCGCCCTGTGCGACGCCATCGACGCCTTCGACGAGGTGCTGCTGGTCGGCTCGGCGCAAGCCACGGCGGACTTCGAGCGCTACATGCGCAAGCACCACCCCGACACCGTCCGTCGCGTGGTCGCGCGCCAGACCGTGGATCGGCCGACGCCGGGAGAGCTCGCGGCCTTCGGCCGCGGCTTCTTCGAGCGGCGCGCACGCCTGGGTGGCGTGTTCGAGCAGGCCGACTGAGCAAGCCGCCGGCGCGGCCCCGGGCTCACGCAGCGATGCGGTGGGCCCCTTCGAATTGCGCCTGGCAGGGCGCGCAGCGGGCCGCCTGGGGTTGCACCATCAGCCGGGCCAGCGGGATCGGCTCGCCGCAGTCACGGCAGTCGCCATAGACGCCTTCGTCCAGGCGCCTCAGCGCGGCGCGGCAGTCCGCCAGGGCGGCACTTGCCAGTTGCTCCGATTGCGCCTCGACTTCGGCCCGTTGTTCCGCTTCGGCCTCGTCCTTGCGATCGCTGACCGTGGCCGCGTCGACCGCGCCGGCGTCGCTCGCGCGCTGCAGCGCGGCCGCGTGCACCTCCGCCTCGAGTTCGCGGATGCGATAGGTCAGCAGGTCGCGCAGCGTGGTCAGGTGTTGCTGGGTTTCGACGTTCACGGTGGCGCCTCATGGAGTGGATCAATGAGTGAAGGATGCGCGGTGCAGGCGGCCGGCGGGTTGAGCGACGTCAATCCTCTCGTGGGCCCGATTCGGTCGCAGCGAGCCGGCCCGGGGCGCCTGGCCGGCCGCACGCCTTGGCGCGATGTTTGCGCCGCCTCAAGCCGCGCTCGACTTGCAGCGCCATCATGGCCCGATGGATCGCCAACATCGCCTCCCGACCGTCCTCGGCGTGCTTGCCGTGCTGTCCCTGGCATGGCTGCAGTTCGACGCGACGCGCGCGGCGTTCGAAATGCTGGGCCTGTCGAACGCGGGCGCGCTGGTCCTGGTGATGGCCTGCCTGGCGGGCAGCCTGGTGGACGTGCCGATCCGCCGCCTGGCCGCCTCGGACACGCTCGTGGAGGCGAATGTCGGCGGCTGCATCATCCCGTTGCTGATGTGCGGCTGGGTGGTCGCGCACGCCAGCCTGGACGCCGCCCAGATCATCGCGGCCACCGCGTTCGTGGCGCTGGTCAGCTGGCGCTTCAGCCGGGTCGAGCCGGGAGTGGGCGTGACGATGCGCGGATTCGTGGCCCCGCTGGCGGCCCTGATCGCGGCCGCGGTCGTCAATCGAGAGCAACTCGCGCCGATCGCCTATGTCAGCGGCACGCTCGGTGTGCTCCTCGGCGCCGACCTGCTGCGCTTGCGCGAGGCGGGACGCACGGGTGCACCCGCGCTGTCGCTGGGCGGTGCCGGGACGCGCGACGGCATCTTCCTGACGGGCGTGGTCGCAGTGCTGTTCGCCTGATGCGGCAGTGGCCGGGCAGGGCGGCCTCCTATTTCGTCGCGGACTCGATCATGTGGCGGATCTCGCGCGACAAGGGCTCCCGGCAGGGGCGATCGGGCGACAGGATCTGCGCGACCGTCAGCGGTTCCATGTAGTAGGCGTCCGACAACGACTTGCGCGGCTTGAGCACTGCCAGCTGGAGCGCGGCGCCCACATACAGGCCGTTGACGCGCGAATAGGCCCGCACGTCGCTCGCCACCTCGACGCCGCGTCCGCGTTCCGCCGCTTGGGCGGTGAACGACGTGCCGAGCTTGAGGGAGACCTGTTCGTCGCGCAGGCGATCCAGGCCGTCGCAGCGGTGCATGACCACGATGAGCTCGCGCTTGGCGAGACCGACCTGCGGGCCGACGCTGGCTTCGTCGAGCGCGTAGAACGCCGGACCGACCCACTGGCCGGAAGCGGCATCATGGACGAGCAGGATGCCCGCGCCGAACGATGCGCCGATCAGGAAGCTCGCGCTGCCGACATGCGGAAAGATCAGCACGGCGCACGCGTCGCGAAGCTGGCGCTGGACGTCGGGGTGCTCGCCGCTCTCGCCGAACGTGGCCAGCGTGAGGGTGGAGGCGTTGACGAGGTCGTGGGCCCGGCGTGCCTCCGTGTCGAGGCCTTCGGTCGAGACGCAACCCAGGAGGGCGAGCGTGCTCGCCAGGCAGAGCGCCGGCGCGGCGAGTCGGGGAAGATGGAACATGGTGTCCTGGTCTCGAGCGTCGGGTCGCCCGTTCCCGGCAGTCTGGAGCCCGGCCACGCGATGCTGGTTGACGAGGCTCAAGCGGTCGGGGTCGGCGGGACGCCGTTGGCGCCGGGCAGGGCTCTTGCGGGTCCGATCAATGCTCGAGGACGTACTGTCCCGGCGCGTCGCCGAGCCGTGCCGCGCCTGCGGCTCCCACCGATGGCGGCGCGACCAGCCGCCGCGTGCCGTGCGCCGCCAGCCAGTCATGCCAGGCGGGCCACCACGAACCGTCGTGGGTCGCGGCCGCCGATTTCCACTCGTCGGCGCTCACGCAGGGCGCGCCTTGCGCGCGCGTCGCGACATGGAAGTGGCGATGCGGATGGCCGGGCTCGTTGACGATGCCGGCGTTGTGTCCGCCGTTGCACAGGACGAAGGTCAGTTCGCTCTCGGTGAGGTAGTGCAGCTTGTAGACCGAGCGCCACGGTGCGACATGATCGGTCTCCGTGCCGACCGCAAAGATCGGCAGGCGCAGGTTCTGCAGGGCGACCGGATGGCCGTCCACCAGGTAGCTGCCCGCAGCGAGCTCGTTGCCCAGGTACAGGCGATGCAGGTATTCGGACTGCATGCGCGCCAGCATGCGCGTCGTGTCGGAATTCCAGGCCATCAGGTCGGTCGGCTGGGTGCGCTCGCCCATCAGGTAGTCGTGCACCGCGCGGGACCAGATGAGGTCGTTCGATCGCAGCATCTGGAAGGCACCCGCCATCTGTTCCGCGGTGAGCACGCCGCGCTGCGACATCATGCTGTCGAGCATGTGCACCTGGGCAGGGTCGATGAACACGCCCAGTTCCCCCGGCTCCGTGAAGTCGGTCTGCGTGGCCAGCAGTGTCAGGCTGGCAAGCCGGTCGTCTCCGACACGCGCCATTGCCGCGGCCGCGATGGCCAGCAGCGTGCCGCCGAGGCAGTAGCCGGTGGCGTGGACGTGCCGGCCCGGCACGATCCGGCCGATCGCGTCCAGGGCCGCCATGACGCCGAGTTGGCGGTAGTCGTCCATGCCCAGGTCGCGATCCTCGGGACCGACATTGCGCCACGACAGGCAGAACACCGTGTGCCCCTGGTCGACCAGCCAGCGCACCAGCGAGTTGTGCGGCGACAGGTCGAGGATGTAGTACTTCATGATCCAGGCCGGCACGATCAGGATCGGCTCGGCGCGCACCCGAGGCGTGGTGGGGGAGTACTGGATCAGTTCGACCAGGCGGTTGCGCATCACCACCTTGCCCGGCGTCGCGGCCACGTCGCGTCCGACGACGAAAGGTGACGGCGTGGCGCCGGGCGACACCTGGAGCCAGCGCGCGAAGTCCTCGCCCCAATTCATCGCCCCTGCCAGGAGATTGCGGCCGCCTTGCGCGAACGTGCGGGACAGCACGCGCGGGTTCGTCCACCACAGGTTCGTGGGCGACCAGACGTCCAGCATCTGGCGCGCGGCGAACGCCACGACCGATTCGTGGTGGGGCGACACGCCCGGAACGCCATGGGTGGCGTCGCGCCACCAGTCCTCGATGCGCAGGAAGCCCTCGGCCAGTTGCCGGAACGGCGGCTGTTGCCACGCCGGATCGCGAAAGCGGGGATCGGCCGAGAGGTCGGCCGGCGGGGTCCAGTCGTGCAGCCCCAGTCCGAGGCGTTTGCCGGGTGCGGCTGCCAGATGCATCGCCCAGTCGGCCCAGGCAAGGGCGAACGATTCGGGCGACAGCCCGCCGGTCAGGCGCCCGAGCTGGGCTTGGCGCAGGTGGTCGAGCGTGCGCCAGGCATCGGCCGGTTTGTCAGGGGACGGACCGCGGGTCTGCGACAGCGACACGTGTCAGGCCTCGTTGCCGATGCGCATGACGATGCGGCCCTCGATGTCGCCCTTCTTCATCTGGGCGAAGACGGCGTTGATGTCCGCCAGGCCGGTCTCGCGGTACACGGTGCGCACCTTGCCTTCGCCCGCGAAGGCAAGGGCCTCCTGCAGGTCCATTCGCGTGCCGACGATCGAGCCGCGGACCGTCTTGGCGTTGAGGACGACGTCGAAGATCGGCAGCCCGAAGTCGCCGGGCGGCAGGCCGACCAACGACATCGTGCCACGCTTGTGCAGCATTCCCAGGCCCTGCGCGAACGCCGGCCGCGAGGCCGCCGTCACGAGAACCCCGTGCGCGCCGCGCAGGGCGCGCTGGACCTCGGCCGCGGGGTCCACCTGCCCGGCGTTGACCACCATGTCGGCCCCCAGCCGGCGCGCGAGTTCGAGCTTGGCGTCGTCGATGTCGACACCGATCACGTGAAAGCCCATGGCCTTGGCGTACTGCACGGCCAGATGTCCGAGACCGCCGATGCCGGAGATCGCGACCCAGTCGCCGGGCTTGCATTCCAGCACCTTGAGTCCCTTGTAGACCGTGACGCCGGCGCACAGCACGGGCGCGATCTCGGCGAACGGCACGTTGCCGGGCAGGTGCCCGACGTAGCCCGGATCCGCCAGCACGTATTCGGCGTAGCCGCCGTTGACGGTGTAGCCGGTCATCTGCTGCGAGTCGCAGAGGGTCTCCCAGCCGGTCATGCAGTGCTCGCAGCAGCCGCAAGCCGTGTGCAGCCACGGCACACCGACACGATCGCCCTCTCGGATGTTCCTGACACCGGCTCCCACCGCGGCGACGTAGCCGACGCCCTCGTGACCCGGGATGAACGGCAGCGACGGCTTGACCGGCCAGTCTCCGTTGGCAGCATGCAGGTCGGTATGACAGACGCCCGAAGCGATGACCTTGACGAGGACCTGGCCGGCAGGCACGTCGGGAATGGGAACTTCCTCGATTTCGAGGGGCTGGCCAAAGGCGTGGACGACGGCGGCTTTCATCAGGGACGGCATGCGGACTCTCCGGAAGGAATGGCGAAACGATAGGCACGCCCGTATCCGGGCGGCTTGAGCAGCGTCAAGAACGACGGCGCCAACGACCGGGTCGGCCGCGCTCGGCGGGAGCAGCCGCCGCCTCGGCGCGTCGGCGACGGCTAGCGATGCAGCGGCGACGAATCGGGGCGACGCAGGCCGGATTCGCGCATGCGCAAGGCCAGCGGCTGGATGCGCGAATCGGCTCCGGTCAGCGTGCACTCGTTGGCGCGTTCCGTCGTGACCAGGTGCGACAGGGCGGCCAGGGGCTCCAGCAGGATCGCCAGCAGGTCGTCGCCCGAGACGAGTCCGACCACGCCCTCCTCGTCGTCGACGAGCAGCAGGCGGCGCACGCCGGCGCGGCGCATCGCGAAGGCGGCATCGGCCGGGCTGGCCGTGGCGCGGATGAAGTGCGGCGGCCGCGTGGCCACCGCGCCCACCAGCACCTCGGCGGGCGCCAGGCCGTGCGCTGCGACCGCGTCGGCGATGTCGCGATCGGTGACCACGCCGACCGCGTCGCGTTGGTCGGCCACCGCCGTCGTGACGACCAGGGCGCCCACGTGATGCTCGCGCATCAGTACGGCGGCATCCTTGAGCGTGCAGCCTTCGTCGATGCTGATGACAGCGTGCCGGCAGTGTTGCCCGATGTTCATGATGCGTGTCTCCTGTCTCGTTGGCGCTGCCGGGATTCGAGCGCGTGAGCCGCGGTGCGGCTCGTCCAGGACAGTGTGCCGGCGGGGACGGTCCCAGGCTTGCGCCCGATCAACGCGGGGGGCGCCGCAGGTTTGACGAGACGCAATCGCGCAGCCGCGCGCGGCTTCCACACTGCCCGTGTCGTCAGTTTTCGGGAGTCGTCGACATGTCGGATGTCCTGGTGGTCTTTCATTCGCGCACCGGTCATTGCCGGGAACTGGCGCGACTCATGAGCGAGCAGCGCGGATGGGCGCTGGCGGAAGTGGCGTGGCCCGGCGAGGCGCCCAGCTACGCGCGCTGCGCCAAGCAGGCGCTGCTGCGCGGCCATCCGGAAATCCACTACGAGGGCCCCGATCCGCTGGCCTACGACGTGGTCGTGCTGGTCTCGCCTGTCTGGTGCTGGCGGCTGTGCCCGCC
>Ga0070660_100001135_pt1 | contig 17970 bp, 26 predicted proteins | sample KBSC33metaG_FD_64670 | JGI IMG/M metagenome (GOLD analysis project Ga0070660, IMG submission 64670) | Corn rhizosphere microbial communities from Kellogg Biological Station, Michigan, USA - KBS C3-3 metaG | ecosystem: Host-associated > Plants > Roots > Rhizosphere > Soil ... | reverse complement strand
CCGCCGAACGGGATTTCGTGGCGTTTGCCGTTCGGGGCCTGCAACACGAGCATGTCGCTACCGGCGATATTCGACATCCTGATGCCCTGATGGCTCGCCAAATCGCCTGGATCCGTGGGCCTGCCATGCGCCACGAGATAGTCGGGCGCGGCGACGAGCATGCGCCGTGATTGGCCAAGCGCCCTGAGCTTCATCGAACTGTCGGTCAGAGGACCCAAGCGCACGGCGACATCCACGCCTTCGTGTACGAGGTCGATCCGTTCGTCGGTAAGGTTCAGGTCGACCGCGATATCCGGATAACGGTCCTGGAACGCGAAGATGATGCGGCTGACATGCAGGATGCCGAACGCGGCGGTGCACGAGATCCGCACCGTTCCCGCCGGCGCCCCGCGCGTGCTGCGCGCCTCCTCGGCGGCCTGCTCGACCAGGCGGAGGATCTGGACGCAGTGCGTATAATAGCGGCCACCCTCTTCGGTCACGGTGACCCGCCGCGTGGTCCTGCTGAGCAGGGGTACGCCGATGCTTTCCTCGAGTTCGCGCAATTGCCGCGTGACCGTCGACTGGCCGACGCCGAGTTCGCGCGCGACCGCGGTGAGGCTCCCGCGTTCGGCGACGCGCACGAAGACGCGCATGCGTTCCAATGTGATGGCCGATCTATCCATATTTCGGCATAATCTTATCCATTCTCCCTATCTACTGAAGCATGATCCGCGCCGCTACCTACAGGAACGAAACCAACAACCAGTGGGTATGATGATGAAAATCCTACACGTTTTCGCCCATCCCGAACCGCGCTCGCTCAATGGTTCGCTCCGCGACGTCGCAATCACGGAGTTGGAGGCCGGGGGGCACCAGGTGCGGGTGTCGGATCTTTATGGCATGGGCTGGAAATCCGATGTGGATCGTGCGGACTTCCCCGCATTGAGGCCCGACGCTCGGCTCAAGCCCGTGGCGGCATCGAAAGAGGCATTCGAGACCGAAACGCTCACTGCCGATGTCGAAGCCGAGATCGAAAAGCTTCTATGGGCGGATATGCTGATCCTGCAATTTCCTTTGTGGTGGTTCAGCATGCCCGCCATTCTCAAGGGCTGGGTCGATCGCGTGTTCGCCTACGGCTTCGCCTATGGCGTGGGCGAGCACAGCGATCGGCGCTGGGGCGATCGCTATGGCGAGGGCACGCTTGCGGGCAGGCGCGCGATGCTGATCGTGACCGCCGGGGGCTGGGAGGACCATTATTCCCCGCGTGGAATCAATGGACCGATCGACGATCTCCTGTTCCCGATCAACCACGGCATTCTCTATTATCCGGGCTACGACGTGCTTCCGCCGTTCGTTGCCTATCAGGTCGACAAGCTGGACGAGACGGGTTTCGCGCGCGTCGCCGAACGACTGCGTGAAAGGATGCGGACGCTCGCGACGGCGCAGCCGATACCGTTTCGGCGGCAGAATGGCGGCGACTATCTCATCCCGAGCATGACGCTTCGCCCGGAGCTGGAGCGGCCCGGCGCAACCGGGTTCGCGCTTCACGTTGGCGATGGCGCAGCGGAGTTGGTTCCTGCGGGCGACCTCGTTGCGGAGAGATCAGAGGCTGCGGCCCTGCAAGTTTGAGGAAATCCTCCCCGCAGAGCGGGGAGGATTTGGTCTTACCCAAACCGTCCCGTCACGTAATCGCGCGTGCGGCGCGAGCGGGGGTTGGAGAAAATGTCCGCGGTCGGGCCGAATTCGATCATCCGTCCGAGGAACATGAAGCCGGTATAATCCGAGATACGGCTCGCCTGCTGGAGATTGTGCGTGACGATCACGATCGTCACATCCTTCTTGAGCTCGACCAAGGTCTGCTCGAGCTTGGCGGTCGAAACCGGATCGAGCGCGGAGGCGGGCTCGTCGAGCAACAGGATTTCCGGCTGCACCGCGATGCCGCGCGCGACGCACAGGCGCTGCTGCTGGCCGCCCGACAGGCCCAGGCCCGACGTGTGGAGCTTGTTCTTGACCTCGTCCCACAAAGCGGCGCGCGTCAGCGAGCGCTCGACGATCTCGTCCATCTCCGCCTTGTTCTTCTTGTGGTAAAGGCGGACGCCGAACGCGACATTGTCGTAGATCGACATGGGGAAGGGGGTCGGCTTCTGGAACACCATGCCGACGCGCGCGCGCAGCGCGGCCGGGTCGCCGCCCTTCAGCACATCCTCGCCGTCGAGCATGATCTCGCCCTCGGCGCGCTGGCCGGGATAGAGCGCATAGATGCGGTTGAGCGCGCGCAGCAGGGTCGATTTGCCGCAGCCCGATGGGCCGATCAAAGCAGTGATCTTGTTCTTCTCGATCGGCAGGTCGACGCCATGGAGCGATTCATTCGCGCCATAGAAGAATTTGAGATCGCGCGATTCGAGCAGCAGCTCGCCCTCGGGCCGGGTCATGAACTGTTCTTCGCCGGCCGAAGTGGACGGCGGGTTCATCACGGCGGTATCGGTCATGAGCGATGCGTCTCCCGGGCGAGAACGCGCCCGACGATGTTGATGAAGAGGACGGCGACCGCGATCAGCAATGCGCCGACCCAGGCCAGGCGCTGCCAATCGTCGTAGGCCGAGAGCGCGAACTGGAAGATCGTCGTCGGCAGGCTCGCCATCGGCTGGCTGAGCTTGGCATTGTAGAATTGGTTGCCGAGGCTGGTGAACAGCAGCGGTGCGGTCTCGCCCGAGATGCGCGCGAAGCCGAGCAGGCCGGCGGTGAGCAGGCCGGTCCGCGCCGACTTCCAGATGATCTTGCGGATCACGAAGGCGCGGCTCGCGCCCAAGGCCATGCCCGCCTCGCGCAGTGCGCCCGGCTGGAGCGTCAGGATATCCTCGGTTGTACGCACGACGATCGGGGTGGCGAGGAAAGCCAAGGCGACGCCGCCGGCATAGCCGGAGAAGCCGTGGAAGGGCGCCACCAGTAATTCGTAGACGAACAGGCCGATCAGGATCGACGGCGCCGAAATCAGCACGTCGTTGAAGAAGCGCACGACGTGGCCGTATTTCGTGCCCGCGCCATATTCGGCGAGCCAGGTGCCCGCGAGGATGCCGATCACGAGCGCGATCGCCATGCCGAGCGCGCACATGATGAGCGAACCGACGATCGCGTTGCGCAGGCCGCCGGGCGAGCCGGGGGCGGGCTGGTCTTGCGTGAAGATCATGCCGTCGATCCCGCCCAGGCCTTTGCTGAGCAGGGTCCACAGGATCATCACCAGCGCGCTGAGCGCGATCAGGGTGGCGATGCTGCAAAGAACGACGAAGACGCCGTTGAAGGCGCGACGATAGGCGGCGCGAGTCATCAGATCTTCGCCTCACGGAGGAGCAGGCGGGCGAGCGCGAGCACGATGAAGGTGATCACGAACAGCAGGAAGCCGAGCGCGATCAAGGCAGAGGTGTGCAAATCGCTGGTGGCTTCGGCGAATTCGTTGGCGACGGTCGACGCGATCGTCGAGCCGCTGTCGAACAACGAATGCGGGAAGCTGTGCGAATTGCCGATGATGAAGGTTACTGCCATCGTCTCGCCGAGCGCGCGGCCGAGGCCGAGCATGATCACGCCGATCATGCCGCGGCGGACATAAGGGATCACGACCGCCTTGATCACCTCGAACGGCGTGCAACCGAGGCCGTAGGCGGCTTCGCGCACCTGCGGCGGCACGGTCAGGAACAATTCGCGGAACACCGCCGCCATATAAGGCAGGATCATGATCGCGAGGATCAGCGAGGCGGTGAAGATATTGGCGCCGTTGGGCGTGCCGGAGAAGATCTTGCCGATCAACGTATCCGGCGCGAAATGCAGCGCGATCGGCAATTGGACATGCGCGGCGAACCACGGCGCGAGCACGAACAGGCCCCACATGCCGTAGACGATCGACGGAATGCCCGCGAGCAGCTCGACCGCGATCGCGATCGGACGCGAAAGCCGGGGTGGGCAGAATTCGACCAGGAAGACCGAAACGCCCAGCGCGAGCGGCAGCGCGACCAGCAGCGACAGGAAAGAGGTGATCAGCGTGCCCGCGATCGGGCCGGCGGCGCCATAAACTTCGCTCACCGGGTTCCAGGTGGTCGAGGTCAGGAAGCCGAAGCCGAAGGCCCGGAAGGCCGGCAGGCCGCCGATGAACAGGCTGACGACCACGCCGGCGAGCGCCGCCAGCAGGAAGGTCGCCGCGCCCAGACAGGCATAACGGAAGAGGACTTCGCCGAGGGCATGACCCGGAGGCGCGCCCTTCGGGCTGGCGAGTTCGGTGGTGGCCATGTTCGACTCGTAAAGCGGGCGCCGAGGCAGGGAAAGTGTCTCGGCGCCCATGGTCACTTACTTCGCGACGTAGACGGGCTTGCCGCCGGCGGTGATCGACCTGGCCCACTGCTTCTTGAGCAGGCCCTTCACGTTCGCGGGCAGCGGAACATAATCGAGGCTGGCGGCGAGCCCGTCACCCTTGTTGTAGCCCCACTCGAAGAACTTCAGCACCTGAGCGCCGTTCTCAGGATTTTCCTGGTTGCGATACATCAGGATGAAGGTCGCGCCCGTGATCGGCCAGGCCGAGGCGCTCGGCTGGTCGAGCAGCAGGATGTAATTGCCCGGCGACTTCAGCCAGGGCGCGCTGGCGGCAGCCGCGCCGAACGCCGCAGCGGTCGGCTGGACGAACTTGCCGGCCTTGTTCTGCATCGTGGCGAAGGTCGAATGGTTCTGCTTGGCATAAGCATATTCGACATAGCCGATCGCGCCGGCGGTCTGCTTCACGAAGGCCGAAACGCCGTCATTGCCCTTGCCGCCGAGCCCGGTCGGCCACTGGACCGAGTCGCTCGCGCCGACCTTCGAAGCCCATTCCGAATTCTTCATCGCCAGATAGGAGGTGAAGAGGAAGCTGGTGCCCGAGCCGTCCGAACGGTGCACGACCGTGATCGGCAGGTTCGGCAGCGGCACGCCCTTGTTGAGCGCGGCGATTTCCGGCGCGTTCCACTTGGTGACCTTGCCGAGGAAGATGTCGCCCAGCAGCGCACCGCTCAGCTTGATCTGGCCGGGGGCGATCCCGGGGAGGTTCATCACCGGAACCACGCCGCCGACCACGGTCGGGAACTGATACAGGCCGGCAGCGGCCAGTTCATCGGGCTTCAGCGGCTTGTCCGACGCGCCGAAATCGACCGTCTTCGCCTTGATCTGCTTGATGCCGCCGCCCGAACCGATCGCCTGATAGTTCAGTCCGACGCCGGTCTGCGCCTTATAAGCCTCCGCCCACTTCGCGTAGACGGGAGCCGGAAAGGTCGCGCCCGCGCCCGAAATGTCGGCGGCAGCCGCGGTGGAAGCGATGGCGAATGCGCCAACGCCCGCGACGAACATCTTCAGCATGTGAGTCCCCTGGAAATGAAGTGCGGCTGCTCAGCCGCTGTCCAAGGGCTCTATGGGGGTTCCGTGACTCTTGTGTGACAATGGGGGACGGGTCCGCAACGAATCGGTGGGGCGGACCGGCACCCATTTTATGCTGATTATTCGCCTGGCAGAACCCGCACCGCGCCACGCGACGCATTGCCCGCGAAAAGGGCATAAGCCTGCAACGCCTTGGAAACAGTGCGCTTCCGCCCGAACGGCTTCCACGCCTTGGGCCCGCGATCCTCCATCGCCGCATGGCGTGCCGCCAGCGTGGCGTCGTCGACCAGCAGGTTGATCGAGCGGTTGGGGATATCGATCTCGATCAGGTCGCCATGCTCGACCAAAGCGATCAGCCCGCCCTCGGCCGCCTCGGGCGAGACGTGGCCGATCGACAGGCCCGACGAGCCGCCCGAAAAACGGCCGTCGGTCAGCAACGCGCAGGCTTTGCCGAGCCCTTTCGATTTCAGGTAAGAGGTCGGATACAGCATCTCCTGCATGCCCGGGCCGCCCCTCGGCCCTTCGTAACGGATGACGACGACGTCGCCTTCCTTGACCTGGTTGCCGAGGATGCCGACGACCGCCGCATCCTGGCTTTCGAATACGATCGCGCGACCGGTGAAGGTGAGGATGCTCTCGTCAACGCTCGCGGTCTTCACGATGCAGCCCTCGGGCGCGAGATTGCCGAACAATACCGCGAGGCCGCCATCCTGGCTGAAGGCATTGGGCTGCGAGCGGATCACGCCCTTGGCCCGGTCCAGATCCAGTTCGTCCCAGCGGCGCGACTGGCTGAACGCGGTCTGGGTCGGCACGCCGCCCGGCGCCGCGCGATAGAAGGTCCGCACGGATTCGCTGTTGGTGCGCGCGACGTCCCAGCGGCCGAGCCCTTCGCCCAGCGTCGAGGAATGGACGGTCGGCTGTTCGACATCGAGCAGGCCGGCGCGGTCGAGCTCGCCCAGGATCGCCATGATCCCGCCGGCGCGATGCACGTCTTCCATGTGAACGTCGGACGTAGCGGGCGCCACCTTGCACAGCACCGGCACGCGCCGCGACAGCCGATCGATATCAGCCATCGTGAAATCGACCCCGGCCTCGTGCGCGGCGGCGAGCAGGTGGAGAACGGTATTGGTCGATCCGCCCATCGCGATATCGAGGCTCATCGCATTTTCGAATGCCGCGAAGGTCGCGATATTGCGGGGGAGGGCGCTCGCGTCGTCCTGCTCGTACCAGCGCTTGGCGAGATCGACGATCGTGTGACCCGCCTCGCGGAACAGCCGCTCGCGATCGGCATGCGTTGCCAGCACCGAACCATTGCCTGGGAGCGACAAACCGAGCGCCTCGGTCAGGCAGTTCATCGAATTGGCGGTGAACATGCCCGAGCAGCTGCCGCAGGTCGGGCAGGCTGCCTTCTCGATCGCGCTCACTTCCTCCTCGGTATAATGGTCGTCGGCGGCGGCGACCATCGCGTCGACCAGGTCGAGCGCGACCTCCTTGCCCCTGAGCACGACCTTGCCGGCTTCCATCGGCCCGCCCGAGACGAACACGACGGGGACGTTGATCCGCAGTGCGGCCATCAGCATGCCGGGCGTGATCTTGTCGCAATTGGAGATGCACACCATCGCGTCGGCGCAATGCGCGTTGACCATATATTCGACGCTGTCGGCGATCAGCTCGCGGCTCGGCAGCGAATAAAGCATGCCGTCATGGCCCATCGCGATGCCGTCATCGACCGCGATCGTGTTGAATTCCTTGGCGACGCCGCCCGCCGCCTCGATCTCGCGCGCGACCAGCTGGCCCAGATCCTTGAGATGGACGTGGCCCGGCACGAACTGCGTGAAGCTGTTGACCACCGCGATGATCGGCTTGCCGAAATCCGAATCCTTCATGCCCGTCGCGCGCCACAAGCCGCGCGCGCCGGCCATGTTGCGGCCATGGGTGGTGGTACGGGAACGATAAGCGGGCATGACTTAAGAGCCTACAAGATTCGGAGGATTGGGAACAGGCTGCCCATGCCCCCATCTCGGGCTTTGCGCAAGTTTATGTTTCTTATGGGCCCTAACGTGAAATTTTGTTCGTCAGAGGCGCGTGACGTCGAGCACCGCCTGCGCGAAGGCGTCGGGCGCCTCCTGCGGGAGATTATGCCCGATGCCGCCCGTGATCAGGCGGTGCGCGTACTTGCCCTTGAACCTGGCGGCATAAGCGGCAGGCTCGGGATGTGGCGCGCCGTTGGCATCGCCCTCCATCGTGATCGTCGGCACGGTGATGGCGGGCCCCGCGGCCAGCTTCTCTTCAATCCCGGCGTAGCGCGGCTCGCCGTCCGCGAGCCCGAGCCGCCAGCGGTAATTATGGACCACGATCTCGACATGGTCGGGATTGTCGAACGCGGCGGCCGAGCGTTCGTAGGTGGCGTCGTCGAACGCCCATTTGGGCGATGCGAGGCGCCAGATCAGCTTGTTGAAATCGTGGCGATTCTTCTCGTAGCCCGCGCGGCCGCGCTCGGTCGCGAAGTAAAATTGATACCACCATTGCAGTTCCGCCGCAGGCGGCAAGGGCTGGCGTCCCGCTGCCTGGCTGCCGATCAGATAGCCGCTGACCGAAACCAGCCCGCGCACGCGCTCCGGCCAGAGCGCGGCGATGATATCGGCGGTGCGCGCGCCCCAGTCGAACCCCGCAAGGATCGCGCTGTGTATGCCGAGCGCATCCATCATCGCGACCGTGTCGAGCGCGAGCGCGGCAGGCTCGCCGTTGCGCTTCGTATCCGCCGACAGGAAGCGCGTCGCGCCATAGCCGCGCAGATAGGGCACGATCACCCGATAACCCTGCGCCGCCAACCGCGGCGCGACGTCCTCGAAAGCGTGGATGTCATAAGGCCAGCCGTGGAGCAGGATGACGGGCAGGCCCGTCGGAGGGCCATATTCGGCGTAGGAAATGTCGAGCAGATCGGTTCTGATCGATCGCAGGGCAGGAATTGCCGATGCGGTCGCGGCGTGGGCTTGCGAGGGTAGGGATGCCGTGGCGACGGCGGCGACGGCCGTGGCAAGCAGGCGGCGGCGGATCGGATCGACGGGCTGCATGCCCGCCTCCTGCCCCTGCGGCACGGTCGAAGCAAGCATGTCCGCAGCCGGGTGCGGCCAAAAGCTTGATTTTCGAAGAGTGGAGGCCCGAGCCGGACTTCCATTATCGTTTGTTTTCTAGACCGTAAGCTTGTCTCCCCTAGGCCAGAGCGGCCATTGGATTCATTGCGGCTTTTCGCCGGATGTCTAACCGGTGGGGTGGCGCTGTGAGCCGCCCGATCCTCATCGGCTGCGAATATAGCGCCACCGTTCGCGATGCCTTTCGGGCCCTCGGCTTCGATGCATGGTCCTGCGACATATTGCCGACCACGGGCGATCCGAGCTGGCATATCCAGGGCGATATTCTGGAGGCGCTTCGCTCAAGGCGTTGGAGCGCGGCGATCATCCATATTCCCTGTACCGCAATGGGCGTCTGCGGGAACAAGCACTACGGGCGCGGAAAGCCAAGACACCATGAGCGCGTCGAGGCCGTGCGCTGGTCGAAGCTCGTCTGGGGCATCGGCTGCGAGCAGGCCGATTGTGTAGCGATGGAGAATCCCGCCAGCGTCCTGTTCCCCGAACTGAAGGCGCTCGGAGCAGACGTGCAATATGTCCAGCCGTGGCAGCATGGGCATCCCGAGCAGAAAAAGACCGGGCTGGCGCTGCATAACCTGCCCCGGCTGATCGAGACGAACAACGTCTACGACCACATGATGACGCTGCCCCGCGCTGAGCGGGAGCGGATATTCTTCATGTCGCCGTCCGAAGATCGCGGGTTGCTGCGGTCCAAATTCTACACCGGAATTGCCGACGCTATGGCCGATCAGTGGGGCCGGCACATTGTTACAAATCATGGGTCTCAAATGGATGAGACCCAGAATATGTCACAAAATCTGGGTCTGAACGAAACGAGACCCATGATTTGTGGCGCCCCGGCCGGCTGCCCGATGTGCGGCTCCAAGCTCATCAACGGCTCGCTCTGCCCCTCCTGTCGAGAGGCGGTGGCAGCATGACCGCCATCGATCGCGCCCTGGACCTCCTCGACCAAGCCGAGAAGCTGATGGACAACGGCGGCGCGAGACAGCGCGTCCTAGAGGCGATCCGGCTCCTCACCGAACTTGCCGCAAGCGACGCTGCTGTGAGGTCCGCAGCATGAAGCCCGCTGCATCCCCCTGCGCCCCGGTGCGGGTCTCTCTCGGTAGTTCCGCCGCCTACCACATGCCTAAGGGGGAATGGGCGGATTTAGCCGCCAGTGCCCCGGCTAGTGACCCCACGTTGCAAACCCTTCTCGCGGTCGAGGAGGGCCGCTCGATATGAATAGCCAGCGTAGCGACGCGACTGCCTTTCCCTTGGCTTGGCCTGCAGGATTGCCACGGACGGAGGCGCATAAGCGCGCCCGGTCTGGTTTCAGTCAGACGGTAAAATCGGCGACCGACTTCCTCATGGGAGAGATCAGCCGCATGGGTGGCCAGTACGCCGTTCTCAGCACGAATATCGAACTTCGCCGCGATGGGCTGCCCTACAGCGGCCAGAAGCCGCCAGAGGACGTTGGGGTGGCCGTCTACTTCCTCCGCAGGGGCAAGCAGATGACGTTCGCGTGCGACCGCTGGGACCGCGTACAAGACAACATTCACGCCATCGCTGTCCGCGCGCTCGCCGTCGAATGCGCTGGATGGGGTGGCGGCGGGAACGTCGAGGCCTGGATTGAGATCCTGGGGGATATCAGTCTCAACGACAACGGCTTCGAGATCGCAAAAGATCTCGATCGCTATCACCGCGTCAACGGGGTCGACGCGCAGCTGGTCGAAGTTCTCGATGGTGCATCATCGCACCTATGGACCGCATATGACGATGCCGTGCGCGCCTGGGTGGCGGCGAATAATGTCCAGCCTGACTTACGAGTTGGCGACCGCGTTCAAGCTCCCCGCGGACCGGGCACGATCCGGGGAATCGACATCGAGAGCGGGCGCTACGTGGTGGTGCCGGACGCTGAACTGGAGCAGTTCGCGAAAGGCAGCGGCGTCCTTCTCGCGTACGAAAACGTCATTCTTCTCGACCAGGTGCCGGCGTGAGCGAGATCGATTTTGAACAGGCCCACCTGACGATCGAGCGCATCGCCAAGCTGGCAGAAGCTTTCGCCGCCCAGGCTGGGATAGGCGGCACGGAAACCGCTGGGCTTATCATCTCGTACCTCGCCGAGCATCCAGAGGACATCGAGCCGTGCCTTCGCTTTGGCGTGCTGGAGCTACCAGATGGCTGGCACGAGCGCGGACGGCTCACCTGGCATGGTCAAAATGGCAAGATTGTTAAGCCAGCACAGGCACGGCGGGCCCTCATTATCAAGCGGCTCCAGCGACAACAGCCGACATGACAGACCTTTTCATGATCCGTGAAGCGGATATCTGCCCGACCGGCCTCTATCGATGGTGGCTTCTGCGAGTTTGGGATGACCGTCTGCCGCTGCTGATAATCGTCATGCTGAACCCGAGCACGGCCGACGCCGAGCGCGACGATCCTACCGTTCTGGCCTTGATCCATTTTGCAAAGCTCTGGGGCTACGGTGGCCTTCGCATCGTCAACCTATTCGCCTGGCGGGCGAGCCAGCCAGCGGAGATGCTCAAGGCGGCCGATCTTATGGCCCAAATGACGATTGGCTCAGCAAGGTTGCGATCATTGGGCCGCCCGGCGCAGAGCTTGACCCGTGGCATGGCGTAGAGCCTGTCGTTGTTGACCTTCGTTCACACGAAGAGCGGATGGCTGAGATCGAGGCCGAGGAGGAAAAGGCTAGCCGATCCCAAATTATCGCCGATTGGCAAAAGCGTACCGATGTGTGGAATTACCCGTACCGCTGGTGTGGAGTCGCCCACGGTCAGATTATGAGGCACCCTAATGACGACGCTTTACCCACTGATCCTTCACAACCTTCATCTGACACAAATCAACGTTGCGCTCACGGCGGCGAACTGTGTGGCGACTGCCGCGAACCTATTCTTCGCGATCAAGCTGCGTAGGACAGTGAAACGCTTGGTGGAGAACCTGCGCAAGGGGGCGTTACCCGAATGGGCGGAGACGGCGTAGATGGCTCCGGTCCGAAGGACTAGCACCCGGTCGCGTAGCGATGCGCCCTAACCCCACCCACATCACAGCCGAGGAGGCTTAAGCATATGGACAGATACACCGACTTTGTTTCCGACGAGCCGCTTGAAATAATCCGCGCGAACGAATGTGAAAGCCAGGTGGGCAGCCTTTCCACGAAGCGCTTTCGTCGCCTGTGGAACGAGATAGTCGATCTGCGCGCGCAATTGGCAGAGCGGGATGCATCTCCAATCCCCATATACTCCACCACCGAAGGCCCCAAGGAAACGTTTCAGGGGAAGAGGAAGGGCTAGGCCCTACAGCAACGGCGCAATCGCAGCCGAATGTAGCGCAGCGATTCGCGCATATCCATTGGCCGGGTTCTGGCCCACGATGCCCTTCGGATGGGTGACGTTGTTGCCAAAGTTGAGGTTGGCCGCGTCCGGCGTGTAGGGGTTCGCGCCGATCTGTCCAATGGCCGCGTCCAGATGAAGCGGGATAACGAGGTCCATGTTCGAGTCCGGAGTGTTGTAATAGAAGTCGCTGTAGGTGATCCGATAGGTGCCCTGAGCGCTAGCATTGGCCCCGAGCGCTCCATCTGCCGTTTGATCGCCCTGCCCGGCTGTGGTTCCTCCTAGTGCTGTGCTGGTCATGAAAACGCTCGTAATCGTAGGGTCCACGGCTTTGATCTGAGCTGCATAGGTGGCTGTATTCGTATAAGGCCCCGTGCCGCTGGTGGTCCGCTGATTAGCGTATTCCATCCAGGTACAGACGACGGGAATCCCCAAAGCGTCCGCGCCGGATAGACCGGCATATTGGAACGAGAAGTCCGCGGTAAGTTGCGCCATCGTGGCGCCAGTGCGCCCGTTATTGGACCACTCGCCAAACTTGCGCCCGAGGTTTGCGGCAGAGAACCATGGATAACAGGCATTGACTAGGCCGTTAATACCTTCAGTAATGCTATCGCCATCGCCAAGGATGAACTTGGCTATGTTGGCCCATGGCATGGGCTTGCCGTAATATGTAAAGAACTTGCGGATCTGTCGAATGATGTCGACAAAACCAAGATTTGTATTCCAGAGGGCGAGCTTTCCAAGATCACCTCGGAAACTATATGTGTTGCCGTTTGCAACGGTATCATGAAGGCCGGTTCCGATTCCCCAATTGTTCGTGCCGTTGCCGGGCGCAGTAGCCTGGGGATAGAAACTGGTACCGTTGAGGCCGCCCAACACTCGGGAGAATGTCCCGGATCGGCGGACGCTATAGAAGATGACATAAAGGTCGTTGGCTGCGAGAGGGTTCGCTACTGTTTCACCCTGGTAGCGTCCTACATTGGCCAAGCTCGCAACGAACCACTGGCCACCGCCCGCGTCACCACAGCCAAAGACGGAGGCCAGTGCGTTAGCGCCTGCCAGGAGATTGGAGCAGACAATCATTGCGGTGAAATCGCCCGTTCCTACGAGGCTCATCAGTGCGGCAGGCCGTCCTAAATCAAACCACTGACTACCCGCGAAATGGATTGCCGGCTTTCCACCGATGGCATTTGCCTTGTATGTTGGCTGGCCCGAAGGCGTTCCAGCCGTGCTGAGCCCGCTTATGGTATCGGTCAAGCTTGCCAGCGATTGGCCATCCGATGCCGCGATAGCGTCCGCGTCCCACAGGAATTGCAGGTTGGCGGATTTGACATAGGTCAGGGCCGGAGAGCCGCCCCCCGCCGCCCGTCCGCTCAACGACATATCAAGGGCGAGCCGCATTACAGTTTTCCTCCAGCCACGTACGCAAGCCGCAGCACAACAAAGATGAGTAGGGCGACAGGGATGCCGATTACGATGTCCAGGGCGATGAGAAGGCAGCTCATTTCGTGCACGGCCCGATGAGCGCGAGCAATTCCCTGCCCCAGGCATGGTATTTGAGGGCCTGCGATGCCGCGATGTCCGCCGCGAGACGGGCATCGCTCAGGGGCAGCGCGACGGCCTCGGGCTCGGCGGGGATAAGGCTCTTGTCCACGCAGGCGGTGGGGACCGGAATTTCGACCGTTTTGGTGACGATCTGGGGTGCGGGTGTAGCGCAAGCCGAAAGGGCGATGCAGCTTACACAGGCGGCTTTGCGGAAGGCGCGCATTATGCTATCTCCGGTCCATGATGCGGCGGCGTGGATGGACACGCTTGATCGAACGACTTGGTAGAAAGACTGACGCGGGCGCCGAATCCAAGCCGAGGCGCGCCAACGCAAGGTCAGAGCCGGTATCAAGCCCGGCCCGCATCATATCTTCCCCATGCTGACCAGAGTGTCACTCGGTACGCACGGCCAATCCTTCGGGCGCGGCGTGCTGCCGGACTTGCGCAATGCGTCCGCCTGCTGTTTCAGGGTCAGATTTGCCCGCTGAGCGGCCGCCAGAGCCGTTTTGCCGTCCGAGGCCCGTTTGTCGCCATCGGCCTTGATCGCACTCACAGCGGCGTTCTGGCGGTCCAAGGCGCCTTGCAGGACGCGCTCGTTGCTGGCGCGTGTGTCGCGGTCCTGCGTAATCCGGGCAATCTGCGCCTCATCGCTGTGCTTCTGCGCATGGTGGCCGTGGACATCGCCCGCGATCCACACGCCGACGATCGCCAGCACGGGTAGCCCAATCTTGACGATCAGGTTGTAGGGTGGCGGAATCAGGTCGAGCGGGCTCAGCATCAGGCCTGTCCTTCCGGCGGAGTTTGTGCGTTGGTTTGGCGGGCAGTGGCGCTGTCCTTGTCCTTGCTCCCTATGCTGAACAGCAGAGGGGCGAGCGCGACCAGCATGGCCGATTGCGCCAGGCAGTATTTCTCGATGTCAAAAGCCGCGCCGTGGATGACCGCCCATATCTGCAAGCCGGTTGGGCTAACGATGCCGTTCACCGCGCCGAGCCCGAACACCGTGCGGCCGATCTCAGGGTTTCCGGTGGGGCCTCGGAAGATGTGCGGCCAGTTCATGCCGCCAGCTCGAAATGATCGAGGTCAGGCGTTGACCAGTCCGCGCCGCAGACGATCGCCACCTTTTCAAGCGCCGCCGCCTCCTTCATCAGCGCGACAAGGGCATGAATCCGCGTCATGTCGTGCCAGTCGATCGGATAGGGCATGATGTCGCAGGCATGGCCGTAGCCGTCCGCCTTCTGGCCGTGGTTGGACTTGAAGGGATCGTTGAGCCACGTCACCTTGGCGAGCGATGGCTGCGCATATTTTGGATCGACGCCCTTCGCGGTACACTCAGCGGCGGTGCGACCTTTCCCGTAGTTGGAAGCCATGGTTTCACGACTGCGTAGGCCCTCCAGGACCGTGAAATCCTGTGCGGGCGTAGCGATCGATGCGGCGCGACGGATCACGCGCGCCAGATCTGGATGGATGCCCTGCATGGCGGTGAGCGACCTGGGGCTGAGGTTGATCACGGGTGAACCCTCCCTGATGCGATAACACCCCCGAACAGCGCCTTGGCGAGGAACAGCATCGCACCACCGAACAGGGTGATGATACTGGCCGCACCCGCGAAGAAGCCGAGGCCCTTGGATTGCTGGTTGTTGATCGTGGCAATCTGGTTTGAGATGGCGTCGATCTTGGTCGAGACGCCAGCCACGTCGTGTTTAACCGTTCTCAGATCAGTTTGAAGCGCGGAGATGTCGCGGGCAACGGCCAGGTCGTTTTCGGTCACAACGCGGCCAGTCACAACGCGCATCCGACTTGGTGCGATCTGGTGTCTATGCTATAGAAAGCGGGCCTCAAACGCTGCGTCAACAGCGCGAGGCCCTGACCACAACGAAGGATGAGTTCGCTATGGCTACTCCCGATTATACGGACGAAGTTTGGAAGGTGATACCCTACGCGCGGAATTACGCCGTGAGCGACCACGGGCGCGTTATGCGGGTTGTCGGTGGCAAGGGCGCCAAGCCGAACCACATCCTTGCTACATCCAACTGGAGCCCAAACCGCGATTACGTTTGTGCCCATCTCGTTACTAACGAGGGGCAGATCGTCACGCGTAGAATGAACCGGCTCGTTCTGGAGGTGTTTGTTGGCCCCCCGCCAACACCAAGACACATGTCGCTGCATGGCGACGGCAACTCGCTGAACAACCATATCGGCAACCTTCGCTGGGGCACTCAAAAGGAAAATCGCAAGGATTCCGAGAGGCATGGGACCGCGCCGTTCGGCTCCGACTACAAGAGAGCGAAGCTGACCAAAGAGGCGGTGCTTGCTATCCGCGCCAGCACGGAGTTTCACAGAGTATTGGCGGCGAGATACGGGGTTTCCAGAACCACTATAACGAACGTGAAGAGCCGGGCCATTTGGGGCCATCTCTAACCGGACGTCGGACTTCATTTCGCCGATGTCTCCGGCGACCTTTACGTCATGGTCTGTCATGGGGCGGGATGGGGCGACCATCAGCTCGTCCTCTTGACGACGATGGCTTGGCCCACCGGGGGGTAGCGCTTAGAGTCTGTGGCTCCAGCGTTATCGCTCCCATCGAACTGGATGTAGCACCCCTCCGTCTCGTTGATAGAGAAGCCTGACCAGCCAATGGTATTGTGGACCCCATCCGAAGCAGGGGTGATGAACAGCTTTCCGCTCGGATCGCCGAGTAGGCTCGTGCTTCCGCCGTATGGGGGGGTGCCCCCGCTCTCGATGATCCCGATAACGCCTCCATTGGAGGTGTAGAGGTTGCCCGAGGCGCCAGAGACGTTGAAAGGCCCGGCACCTGCCGAGAATGAGATTGAAACGGAGAAGGGTGCGCCGCCCCCGCCGCCGCCATATGGACCATCGCCCGCCATGATGCAGCCAATCCCGGTCACGAGACGCCTCCACCGGAAGCAACCCATTCGTCCGTCGCCACCTTGAGCAACGTGCAGAGCCCGCGCTGCGCCAGAGAGCGGTTGCCGGTCGTGGACGTGGCGATCAGGCGGAGAGTGACGCCCGCGCCCTGCGTGATGGTGATCGTGGATCCGCTGTTATTGTAGATCACCACCGTGTCCCCGATCGCAAAGGCGGTCGTGGCATTCGGCGGGACGGTGATTCCAGCCGTGGTAGAAACGCCTTGGCCGACATCCGTCAGGGCAATCTGGTAGGAGGCCGATTTCGCCGTGAGCGGGACGTTGCGATAGCCGATACCGCGCGCGCTTCCGGCTGAATCCTTGACGGTGGACGCATAGGTGACCGCAATGTCACCCGTCATCGTTCCGCCCGATTTCAACAGCGGGCCGGCGGCGCTGACGATCCACGTTGCAACCTGCCCCATGACGGTACGGATCGCGTCATTGATCCCGGCGGCGGGGCAGCCTTCCGCGATGTTTATGCCCGCAATGTCGGTATTGTTCGCGGGCGTGACATCCCAATCCGTGACGAGGTTTTTTGCCATGCGGCGCGCTCCGTTCTAATGGGCGGGGATGAGAGAAGAGGGCTTAATCACGCTGGTTCAGACGGCCTGCGGACCAGCGTACGAGGCAATGCTTGCGGCGACGGACCGCGCCCACCGCGCCTATTGCGAGGCAAACGATGTTCGGTTCTGGCCGGTGGTAGGAATTCTACGAGGCGCCCACCCGTGGCAGGCGAGTTTCAATCGGATCGAGATGCTGCACGAGCTGTGCGAGCAGGGTTATCGCGGTTGGGTCATGTATCTCGATGCGGATGCGGTTATTCGCCAGGCCGATTTCGATCTGCGGCGCTTTCTCGGCAAGCGGAAGGATTATGGTCTAGTCATCTGTTCAGGGCATCCCGAGGCTGAGCCGTGGGAGGTCAACGATGGCGTATTCTTCATCAATCTCGGCACGAACGCGGGGCGGATGATCGCCCGCCGCTGGCATGGCCTGTTCAGGCTCAACGTAACCGATCAGATGCTCACCGAAGCCGTAGGGCCGTGGCAGCCATTATCGGACAGCAGGGCCTTCCCCGACGATCAGCACCTGTTGCAGATGGTCTTGCGCGACAACGCCCATTTGATGGCCGAAACGCTGCTTGAAGACCCTCTCACCATGAACCACCGGGGAGCGAGGTTCATTCGCCAATTCCTCCGCGCTCACGGTTCGAATGAGCAGAGGTTGGCATGGATCGAAGAGGCCGTGTCCGGTTTCGCTTGTTAGGGCCTCCGGAGAGGGTGTATTGGGGCGCTGTGATTTCTCATTATGTCAGCACCGGGATAGGCATTGCGCTTGCGAACGCGATCGGCTTTCCCGCGGTCAATCGTTACAAGGCGTGGAAGCAAGACCCCTCCCGTGAACGTGTCTGCCGCCGTAACTGGCGGGGTGAATATATCCCAGATTTGGCGATTATCCGGACCGAGCGGACGCTTTGGACCGTGCTGGCACTGCTCGTCCTGTTCGGTCTCGCATGTGACTTCGTGATCGAGAGTTCTTAGTAGCCTTGCGCTGTTGAAGAGCCGAAACCACCGCCAAGCATTCCCATGACGCTGGTCGGACGCATCTGCTGGACGAACTGATTACGGGCCGTCAGCTTGGCGAGAAGCTCAT
>Ga0070660_100001128_pt1 | contig 18018 bp, 12 predicted proteins | sample KBSC33metaG_FD_64670 | JGI IMG/M metagenome (GOLD analysis project Ga0070660, IMG submission 64670) | Corn rhizosphere microbial communities from Kellogg Biological Station, Michigan, USA - KBS C3-3 metaG | ecosystem: Host-associated > Plants > Roots > Rhizosphere > Soil ... | reverse complement strand
GAGTCCTTGTCCCACATGACCATCTGCCGGCCCTCCATCGCGGCGGGCACGACCGGGCAGCAGTCGACGAGCGGGCGTGTCGCGACGATCATCCCGCCGGAGTGCTGGGAGAGATGGCGCGGCAGGCCGTAGGCCTCGTCGGCGAGCCGCGCGAGCCAGGCCCAGCGGCCGGTCCGCCGGTCCTCGCCGATCGCCGTGTCGATGTCGCGGTCGACCGCGGCCGGCCTCCAGCCCTCGGCGCCGCGGGCGACGCGCTCGATCTCCCCGGGCGGCAGCCCGAGCGCCTTGCCGATCTCGCGGATCGAGCCGCGCGCCCGGAACGTCGGGAACGCGGCGACGAGCGCGGACTTGTCCTTGCCGTAGCGCTCGTGCACGCGCGGGATCAGCACCTCGCGGATGTCGCGGGGGAAGTCGAGGTCGATGTCCGGCAGCGACGTGAGCTCCTCGTTGAGGAAGCGCCCGAGCAGCAGGTCGTTGGCGATCGGGTCGACGTGGCTGAGGCCGGTGAGGTAGCAGACGATCGACGACACGCTCGAGCCGCGCCCGCGGCCCGGCGGCAGCAGCGCGCGGGCGGCTGCGCCGCTGCGCACCTCGGCGGCCACTTCTCTGGCGAGCTCGAGCAGGTCGCGGTGCAGCAGGAAGAAGCCCGACAGCCGCAGCTCGGCGATCACGCGCAGCTCCTGCTCGAGCCGGCCCTGCGCCTCGCCTTCGAGCGGGTGACCGCGCGGATAGCGCTCGCCGAAGGCGTGCGCGCAGACGCGCGCGAGCTCGGCGTCGGCGCCGGCGTCCTCGGCGCCCGGGTAGCGGTAGCCGAGGTCGCTCGACAGGTCGAACGTGAGGGTCTCGGCCAGCCGAGCGGTCTCGGCGACCGCGTCGGGATGGTCGGCGAAGCGCGCCGCCATCGCCTGCGGCGTGGCCAGCACGTGGCTGTGGTTGCCGCGGCGCAGCGGCTCGGATGCGTCGAGCGTCGTGTGCTCGCGGATCGCGACGAAGACGTCCTGCAGCTGCGCGCGCGCCGGGGTGTGCGCGTGGACGTTGCCGGTCGCCACGCACGGCACGCCGAGCCGCCGCGCGAGCGCGGCCAGGCCGCGGTTGAGCGTGCGGTCGTGGCGGGCGAACGGGCGCTGGAGCTCGACGCGCAGGCCGTGGGGTCCGAAGGCCTCGAGCAGCCGGCGCACCGTCGGCTCGTCGCGCACGCCGTTGGTCGCGCAGCCGGTCAGGCAGACGAGGCCCTCGGCGTGCTCGACGACATCGGCGATCGAGACGCACGGCTTCTCGACGATCCGCGACATGCGCATCCGTCGACGGTCTGACAGTGGTCCGCCGCCCCCGAGGCCCGGTGCGAGAGGGGCGCCGCGGTCGACCGACAGAGGCCCGCCGGAGCCTGCGCCGCTCAGCGCGCCGCGTCTGATGCCACCGCCACCCGTATACACGCGGGTGTGCGCGTGGGCCCGGGTCAGGAGGCGGCAGAGGTTCACCCAGCCGGTCGCGTCGCGGACGAGCAGCGTCAGATGACGGTCGTCGTCGAGCGTGACCTCGGCGCCATGGATCGCCCGCAACCCGAGGGCAGCGGCGGCCTGGGCGAACTCCATCGAGCCAGAAACGGTGTCGTGGTCGGTCAGCGCGAGCGCCGTGTGGCCGCGCTCGAGCGCCGTCGCCACCAGCTCGTCCGGCGCGGACGCGCCGTCGAGGAACGAGAAGGCCGAATGGCAGTGCAGCTCGACATAGTCCATGAAGCGAACACACGTTCGCACATCGGCCGGATGGATCGCCCCCGAACGTTCAGGCCGCCGCGCACGCCGGATCCGCTCGCCACGCCCCTCCCGGCTCGCGCACCGCGGCCGACACGAGGTGCTCGGAGCTGTCCTCGGTCCCAGTCTGCCCGCCGACCCCCATCCCATCGACGCGGGCCTGGCCGGCGACCTCGTGGGCGGTCGAGTTCGTCGAGTACGCCCGGACGCGCGTGCTGCCGTCGCGGTCAAGCAGCGAGCGCAGGTCGTGCGCGGCGACACCCAGGCCGCTGCGCGTCCCGAACGCGCGCACGTAGAGGCCGACGGCCCGCGCGTTCGCCGGGTCGGTCAGATCGAGGTGCTGCTCGGTCTCGACGTGCAGGCCCGGCGTCATCTGCTGGCCGAGCGCGCGGCCGAGCTGCGAGCCCTGCCCCAGCGAGCCGGCGAGCGTGAACGCGGAGAGGACTTCGAAGTCGACCGGCCGTCGCTCGCGGTCGAACGTGATCCCGTAGCGCTCCTCGCCGTCGGCCTGGGCCGAGCCCGACAACCGCGAACCCGCGGACAACGAGAGGCCGCCGGCCGAGCGGACGTAGATCGTGTGCTCGCCGCTGCGCGCATCGACGCGCTCGCCGTAGGCCTGCGCGAGGAACCCGTGCGCGGCGATGCCGCTCTGCCAGTCGACGCCGATGCGGCTGCCCCGCTCGCTGAAGGTCTGGTCGGGCGCCGGCCCGCGGACCTCGAGGTGCATCGGCACCACCCCCGGCGCGCCCGCGATCCCCGGGCGCGGACGGCGGCTGATGTCCGCGAGCGTGACGCGGTTGACCAGGCGGGTCGCCGCGGCGTCGCCGCGCACGGTCCACGTTCGCCCGGTCGCGTGCTCGGCCAGCGCGGCGAAGCGCAGCTCCGAGCCGACGGCGAAGCCGAAGCGCCCCCAGCGCACCTGCGCGCCGACGCCCGTGCCGAAGTCGAGCCCGGCCTCGCCGGCGTTGACGAGCGTCACGGTCACGGTCCCGTCGGGATGGCGCTCACGCAGCTCGGCCCAGCGGTGGCCGATGCGGAAGATCGCCGCGTTGATCCGCGTCTCGCGCGAGTGCTCGTTCGACGACGTGACGCACGCGACCGCGACCTGGTCGCACGGCCCGCCGGTGACGATGCACAGCGCCCGCCCGAACGCCGCGACGACCCGTTGCCCGAGATCGGTGGTGACAAGCAGCGCCGCGGCCGCCCCCACCACGAGCGCGACGAGCAGCACCACGCCGAGGTAGTCGATCGTCGCCTGGCCGCGCGCACCGCGCATCGGCTGAGCATCGATGCGCGCGGCGCGCGCGGGACCCCCGCTTCGTCACGAATCAGCGGTGCGTGAACCAGCCGGCGCTCTCGAGGTCGCGGTAGACGACGACGTCACGGCCGCAGGTCGTCACGACCTCCCAGTAGCGGCGGCGCAGCGGAGCGTCGGTCCACCAGCGGTCCTCGACCAGCCACGACTCGCGGACGGCGTCGACCTCGCGGCCGTCGACGGCCAGCGGGCGCCCCTCGTCACTCGCGCGCACGCGCGCGAGGCGAGGCGTCCCCAATCGCTTCGGACCGCTCATCCCTCGAACGGCGTCAGGACCGCGCGTCGCTCGGGAATCCGCGAGCCGGGATCGACCTCGAGCACGCGCAGCGCGGCATCGGGCCCGGCGGCCGCGCGTGCCTGGCGGACCGCCTCGCGCAGCCGGGCGCGGCGCTGGGCCAGGCGGTCGTCGAACAGCGCGCGGCCGGTGGCGTGCGGCGGCCCGAAGCGCTCGGCGCCGAGCCGCAGCGTTTCGGCCGGCGCCGGCAGCTTGAGCAGGTGGCCGCCGAGTGCGAGCCGCATGCGCGCGCGGTCGGCGAGCGCCTCGCGGAAGACGATCCGCTCGCGCCACGTGCCGCCCTCGACGAGCGTCGCCGACAGCGCGACCGCGCGCAGCGTGCGCCCGCGCCGCTCGCGCCGGGCGAGCAGGCGGTCGATCAGGATCTCCAGCGCGCGCTCGAGCTGCTCTCCCGAGCCGGACTCCGGCAGCTCGAGCGTCTCCTCGAGCCGCTCGCTCGCCGGCCGCGGGCGCAGCGGGGTGTCAGAGCCGGCGACGAGGTCGGCCGCGAGCAGCCCGGCCGGGCCGAAGCGATCGGCGAGCGCCGCGCGCGGGACGGCGGCGAGCTCGCCGAGCGTCGCGATGCCCAGGCGCTCGAGCGGCTCGGCCAGCACCGCGGTCTCCTCGCGCAGCGCAAGCAGGCCGACGGGCTCGCCGGCCAGCGCGCTCGCCTCGCGAACGATCTCCGGGCGCCGCGCCCGCGCGCGCGAGGCGGCCGCGATCGCGACGAACCGGGTCGGTCCCGCGCCGAGCCGGACGCTGGCGCCGATCGCCGCGCGCGCGGCGTCGAGCACGCCCTCGACCCGGCCCCCGTGCAGGCGCAGCAGGCCGCGGGCGTCGAAGCATGCGAGCCCGGGGCGCTGCGGCTCGACCGCGGCGCCGATGCCCTCGAGCCGCTCGAGCGCCGCGTCCCACGCGTCGGCCACGCCGAGGGGGTCGGGCGGCAGCAGCGCGAGCCGCGGGCAACGGGCCAGCGCCTCGCCCAGCCGCATCCCCCGCCGCACGCCGAAGGCCTCGGCGGCCAGCGACACCTCGCCGATCTTCTGCTCCTTGCCCGGCTCGGGTGCCAGCGCCGCCGGCTCGCCCAGCAGCGCCTTGCGGTCGCCTGAGGCGACTACCAGCTCGAAGCGCGGAAGAAGGACGCTGACGATCACGTATGCGAACACATGTTCGCATAGTTCCGTCTCAAAGCAAGCGCTCAGGCGGCTGCGTGCGCTTCGGGCGCGAAGGCGCCGCCCAGCGTGTGGTCGCGCTCGTAGCAGCGCAGGAACGTCTCGGCGACCTTCGGGCAGAACTGGACGCCCGCGAGCTTGCGGACCTCCTCGACGGCGACCTCCACCGGCAGCGCGTCGCGGTAGGGGCGGTTCGAGGTCATCGCGTCGACGGTGTCGGCGACGCACAGGATGCGGGCGGCCAGCGGGATCTGCTCGCCGGCCAGGCCGTCGGGGTAGCCGCGGCCGTCCCAGCGCTCGTGGTGCGAGCGCACCATGTGCTGGACGATCGGCGGCAGGTCGAGCTCGGAGACGATGTAGGACGAGATCTCCGGGTGGCGGCGCATGGTGTCGAACTCCTCGTCCGTCAGCCGCCCCGGCTTGGTGAGGATCCCGTCGGGGATCCCGATCTTGCCGATGTCGTGGATGACGGCGCCGACCTCGACCGCGCGCAGGTCCTCCTCGCAGAGCCCCATCTCGGTCGCGAGCAGCATCGCGAAGTCGCGCACGCGCTCGGTGTGGCCACCGGTGTACGGGTCCTTGGCCTCGATCGTGCGCGCCAGCGACGTGATCGTCGACAGATAGGAGCGCTGCATGCGGCGCGTGAGCTCCTGGTTGTTCGACAGCGCCTTGCCCAGGCGCGTGTTGGCCGCGGCGAGCTCGTCGCGCTGCTTGCGCAGCTCGGCCACGCTCTCGCGCGAGCGATCGACGTACTGGCGCTCGGCCACGTACATGATCAGCAGCGGGATCGCGAAGAACAGGACGGCCCAGGCGCCGTGGTCGCGCTCGATCACGACGAACGCGCCGGCGGTCAGGCCGAAGCCGACGTAGTGCACGGCCAGCCAGGCCAGGCGCTCGCGCCAGATGACGCGGATGCGCTCGCCCTCGTGCCAGGCCATGATCACCGAGAGCGTCGCCGCGTTGACCGTGTAGTAGACGAGGCCCGCGACGAGCGAGGCGGCGACGGCGATCCCGGCCGCGTGGTGCGGCAGCGCCTGGAACGTGGCGGCGGCCGCGGCGCCGGCGAGGACGAGCGAGCCCCAGTCGAAGCCCCACTTGATCGTCGGCTCGCGGCCGATCGCCCGCTTGACCGCCAGGGCGGTCTCGGCGGCGAGCGGACCGAATGGCCCGAACACGCATGCCAGCGCCAGCGCGGGCACCGAGGCCGGCGAGATGTGAGCGCGCTCGAAGAGGTCGATGCGCACGACGTCGAGCACGACGAAGGAGACGACGAGCAGGCCGAAGACGACCGGCGCATGCGTCACCACCGCCGGATCGAAGACGAGCGCGCTGACGGCGACGGCGACGAGCGCGGTGGCGACCACGAGCGCCCGCACCCGGGCCGGGCGGCCCGCGGGCTGATCGGGCTCCTGCCCGTGAGGTGTCTGGTCGGCGGCGGCCATGAGCGTCCTTGCTCCGTCCTCATGGATCGGCCGCGACGGGCCGATCTTGAGGGCCGGATCGACGACGCTCAGGGCCATGGCCTACTTGGTGAAGCTGGAGGACCAGCTCGCGCGGCTCCAGCTCGCGCGGCTCCAGGACGCGCGGCTCCAGGAGGCACGCGAGGACTCCATCGACGCGAGGAGCGTCGCGCAGTCCGCCTTCGCGGCCGCGATCTCGGCGTCGATAGCGGCCAGGTCGTCGGCCGAGAGGTCGGGCGTCGACATGCCGTCGGCGCTCCAGCTCGCGCGGCTCCAGCTTGCGCGGCTCCAGCTCGCCCGCGACCAGCTCGCGCGGCTCCAGCTCGCGCGCTCCATGTCCGAGCAGGACTCCAGCGTGGCGCTCCAGCTTGCCCGCGACCAGCTCGCGCGGCTCCAGCTCGCCCGCGACCAGCTCGCGCGGGTCGGGCTCGCGCTCCAGCTCGCACGGCTCCAGCTCGCACGGGTGTAGTCGATGTCGCCGGTGGCCGGATCGATCAGATCGTTGGGCGTCAGGCCGTTGTTGGCGGCCTTGAGGTCGGGCTTGCTCGCGTCGTCCGCGTGCTGGTTGTCCACCTCGTCGTTCTGACCGACGATGTGGCGCAGGTTCTGCGTCACCGCGCCCTTGACCTGATCGGGCGTCCAGGTCGGGTGGGCCTCGAGCAGGTCCGCGACGAGCCCGGAGACGATCGCGGTGGACATCGAGGTGCCGCCGACCTTGAAGTACTGGCCGTCGACGATGCAGCTCGGGCACAGCGTCCCGAAGTCGCTGCCCGGGGCGTACGGCGCGACGATGTGCGCGCCCGGCGCCACCACGTCGGGCTTGTCGAAGCCGTCCTGGGTGGTGCCGCGGCTCGACCAGTCGGTGAGCTTGTCGTCCGACGTCCGCTTGGTGCCCTGGTCGTCGACCGAGCCGACCGTGATGACGTACGGGTCGTTGCCCGGCGCGTAGTCGACCGCGTCGGCGTCCGTGCCGCGGTTGCCGGCGGCGGCGACCACGACGATGCCGTGCAGCCACGCCGACTCGACGGCGGCGTCGACCGGATCGGTCTTGTAGGACTCGGCGACGTCGGAGTTCAGCGACAGGTTGATGACGCGGATCCCGTAGTCGGCCTGGTGGTCGACGGCGAACTGCACGCCGTAGATGACGTCGATCAGCGACGTCGCGCCGTGGTCGTCGGAGACCTTGATGTTGACGAGGTTCGCCCGCGGCGCCGCGCCGATGTACTGGCCGCGCAGCGGGTCGCCCGCGTCGCGCAGGCTGCCGTTGCCGGCGATCAGGCCGGCGACGTGCGTGCCGTGGCCGTAACCGTCGCCCTCGGTCGTCGCGTCGGGGTTGGTGCGCACCGACGCGATCACACGCGAGGTCGAGTCGGTCGGCGAGGTGCGGAAGTCAGGGAGATCGCCGGCGATGCCGGTGTCGACCACGGCCACGGTGATGCCCTTGCCACCGCCGATGGGGTCGTTGTCCTTCCAGAACTTCGTCACGCGGGTCGACTGCAGGTACGACGTGTGGACCGAGCAGACGCTGGTCGCGAGCCACGAGATGACCCCGGTATCGCAGTCCTTGGCGCCCCACTGGTTGGCGGCGCTGTCCGGGCCGACGTCGCCGGACGGCGTCACGGCGGAGTTGAGGTCGACGCCGACGATGCCCGGCGCGTGGGAGAGGCGCATCGCCGACCCGGCGCTCATGCGCACGCCGTAGCCGTTGATGATGTGGAGGTCCCGCGTGACCTTGCCGCCGTACATGGCGAGGGTCTGCGGCCCGCGCTCCCAGCGAACACGATCGGCGAAGCGAACGATGACGGAGACGTTGTGGGTCGGCTCGGCCTGCGCGATCTGCGCGAGGGTCTGAGGAGCCGGCGAGGAGGAACTGGCCCCCACGAGCGCAGGCGAGTGCGCGAAGACGGCCACCGCCACGAACAGCGTCGTCGCGACCATCGCGAAGATCGCCTGGAAGCGGACGGCCAGTGGGGACAGGGTCAGCGTCATGCTGCGGGTTCCTCCTTGGAAAGCTGCAACTTCATGCTTGCACCCCTCATATCGGCCCATTTCCGCAGGCCTTGACGATGTGTCCATCGACACTGGACACATCCGCGCAAGATCGGGGAGGGCTGCGCGTTGGTGAAGGCATGCGCATGCGCTTCGCCGTGATCCCGGCCCTGATCGCCGTTTTCGCCCTCTCGGCGCCCTCAGGGGCCGTGGCTGCTCAATCCTCCAATGTCAAGAGCATCGCCAGCATCCCCACGCTGCCGGCCGCGATCTCGATCAACTTCATCGGCGACACCATGTTCGTGTCGACCGTCCATGGCGTCTACTCCTACGACGTCTCCAATCCCGCGAGCCCGCAGCTGCTGGGCGCGCTGCCCATGTACATCTGGGAGAACGAGGACGTCAGCGTCGACCCGGTCCGCAAGCTGCTGTTCATCAGCCGCGACCCGCGCGGGTTCACCTCGCCGGCGACTGGAGGCGACCAGTTCCCCTACGGCGCCGTCCACATCATCGACGTGTCCGACCCGCACGTCCTCACGCAGATCAACATGTTCCTCGTGCCGGCCGGGCACACGACGTCCTGCGTCAACCACTGCGACTACATCTGGACCTCGGGCCCGTACGCCAACGCCCAGACCCAGCCGCAGTGGCACGGCCGACCGATCTTCGCCACCGACGTGCGCGACCCGCTGCACCCGGTGCCGTGTCCCGCGCCGATCGACACCGACCACAACTTCGGCAAGAACGACTACGTCCACGACGTGCAGGTCGACGCAGCCGGCGTCGCCTGGGTCAGCGGCCAGGGCGGCGTGCGCGGCTACTGGACCAGCGGCCGCCACTTCGACGCGACCAGGCACGCGATGCGCATCGCGACCGGCTGCGACCCGGTGCCCTACGCGGGCGCGGGCACCCCGAAGAGCGCGACCTCCTCCCAGTTCATGCACAACTCGTGGCGCGACTCGCGCCGCCGGCCGGACGTCCTGCTTGCAACCGAGGAGAACATCGTCTCGGACTGCAAGACCAGCGGACGGTTCGTGACCTACTCGCTGAGCGGGACGCACGACGGCCAGGGCTTCCGGCCCGAGACCGACGGCACGGCGACGATGAAGGTGCTCGACACGTGGTGGCCGGAGAACCAGCCGGGCAGCACGGGCTGCGACTCCTCGCACTACTTCACCGAGCGCGCCGACGGCATCACCGCCAACGCGTTCTACACCCAGGGCGTGCGGTTCCTCGACACCAGCAACCCGAGCGACATCCGCCAGGTCGGCTACTTCGTCAACTCCGACTCGGACACGTGGGCCGCCTACTGGCACAAGGGCTACGTGTACGTCGCCGACTTCCAGCGCGGCGTCGACGTCCTGAAGTTCGAGGGCAAGGCCGGCGAAGCCCGCACGGTGCGCGCGCCGCGGGTCGTGCACGCCGCGCAGGGCCCGGCGCTCCAGTTCAGCCGCTCGGTGTTCGGCGGCCTGTGCCCGCTGCACGTCGGGGCCGCGGTCACGGGTCGCTAGCGTCCCGGGGCGGTGAGCCGTCCCACCGTTCACCTCCAGGGGCTGGTCAAGCGCTACGGGGCGATCGAGGCCGTCCGCGGGATCGACGTCGACATCGCCGCCGGCGAGACCGTCGCGCTGCTCGGCCCCAACGGCGCGGGCAAGAGCACGACGATCGACATCGCCCTCGGCCTGCTCGCACCCGACGCCGGCACCGCCGCGCTGTTCGGCGGCCCGCCGACGGGCGCGGTCGCCGACGGACGCGTCGGCGCGATGCTCCAGACCGGAGGCCTGATCCCCGACCTGACCGTGCGCGAGCTCGTCGCGACGATGGCGTCGCTGTACCCGCGCGCGCTGGACGTCGACGAGGTGCTCGGCATCGCGGGCATCGCCGACATCGGCCGCCAGCGCACGCAGAAGCTCTCGGGCGGGCAGACGCAGCGCGTGCGCTTCGCCGTCGCCCTGGTCGGCGATCCCGACCTGCTGGTCCTCGACGAGCCGACGGTCGCCATGGACGTCGAGGGCCGCCGCTCCTTCTGGTCGACGATGCGCGGCATCGCCGGCCGCGGCAAGACGATCCTGTTCGCCACCCACTACCTCGAGGAGGCCGACGACTACGCCGACCGCGTCGTGCTGATGGCGCACGGGCGCATCGTCGCCGATGGGCCGCCGGGCGAGATCAAGGCGCTGGTCGGCACGCGCACGATCCGCGCGACGCTCCCCCACGCCGACCTCGATGCGCTCGCCGCGCTGCCGGGCGTCACCGCGGCCGACCGGCGCGGCGAGGCGGTCGTCCTCGCCTGCTCGGACTCCGACGCGACGATCCGCGCGCTGCTCGCCGCGGCGCCGGAGGCGCGCGACATCGAGATCAGCGGCGCCGGCCTGGAGGACGCGTTCGTCGCGCTCACCGCATGATCGCCGCGCTCTTCACGCATCGTCAGTACCTGCGCAGCGAGCTGCTGCGCACCCTGCGCAACCGCCGGTTGTTCATCTTCTCGCTGATCTTCCCGCTGGTGCTGTTCTACGTCATCGCGGGCCCGAACCGCCACGACCACAGCCTCGCTCACACCGGCATCCCGGCGACGCTCTACTTCATGGTCAGCATCAGCTCGTTCGGGACGATGACCGCGATGCTGTCGGCGGGAGCGCGCATCGCCGCCGAGCGCTCGACCGGCTGGAACCGCCAGCTGCGCATCAGCCCGCTGACCGCGCGCGACTACTTCCGCGCGAAGATCGTCACCGCCTATCTGGTCGCGATCGCGTCGATCCTGCTGCTCTACGGAGCCGGCATCTCGCTCGGCGTCTCCCTGTCGATCGGACGCTCGGCGGGCATGTTCGTCCACGTCCTGATCGGGCTCGTCCCGCTGGCCGCGCTCGGCGTGCTCCTCGGGCACCTCATGCCCTACGACTCGACGGGGCCGGTGATCGGCGGCACGACCGCGCTGCTCGCGCTGCTCAGCGGCACGTGGTTCCCGATTCCCGACCACGGCTTCGTCCACGACCTCGCACTGCAGCTGCCGCCCTACTACCTGGTCCAGGCCGGGCGCATCGGGACCGGCGCACAGGCCTGGGGCGCGCACGGCTGGGTCATCCTCGGCGCCTGGACCGCGGTGCTCACGCTGCTCGCCCGGCGCGCCTACCTGCGCGACACGGGACGGCCGCGCTAGGCGGCCGACGGCTCGGCGACCGGCGCGAGCCGCGACGCGCGCAGCGCGACCAGCGTCGCGGCGGCGAGCGCGCCGGCGGCGACGGCGATCGCCAGGAAGGTCGCGCGGACGCCGAGCCCCGAGAACATCACTCCCGCCCCGAGCATGCCGACCAGGAACGCGAGGTTGAAGCCCGCCTGGAAGATGCCGAAGGCGCGGCCGAGCACCTCGTCGGGCAGCGTCGCGACCATCAGCGCTCGCTGGCTCTGGAGGATCAGCACCATCACGATCCCCATTGCCGCGAACGGCAGCAACGCCGCGGCGCCGGTGGGCGCCAGGCCGTAGACCGCCAGCGTCAGACCCAGGCCGCACATGCCGGCGAGGCAGTGCCGGCGGATCGTGTCCAGCGAGCGGCGAGCGGTGCAGTGCAGCGCGGCGACCACGGTCCCGATCCCCTGGGCGAGCACCATCAGGGCGAACAGCGACCCCGAGGCGTGCAGCGTCTGGGTCGCCAGCAGCGGCTCCCCCACATTCGTCACCGCGCCGAAGGCCACGCAGCCGATGACCGCCAGCGAGAGCCAGCGCAGGTGCGATCCCGCGAGCGCCCGCCAGCCCTCCCCGAGCTCGACCCGCCACCCCGGCTTCGGTTGGTCCGTGCTCGGCGGGGTCGCCCCGAACGGCACGCGGCCGATCACGACGGCCTGGGCGAGGAACGTCGCGCCGTCGAGCGCGAGGACGCCGCCCGTCCCGATGAGCGGCAGGAACAGGGCGCACAGGGCCGCCCCGCCGGTCGAGCCCACGTTCTTCGCCAAGCCGGCGAGCGACATGACCGACGGGCGGTCGGCCTCGTCGACGAGGGAGGGCAGCGCCGCGTTGAGCGCGGGGTTGAACGCCGCCACCGCGGTGCCGTTGACGAGGGCCAGCGCGACCGTCACCTCGAACGACGACGTCATCGCCATCCCGAGGAACGACGCGCCGGAGACGATGTCGGCCCAGACGGCGACGCGCCGGCGCCCGTGCCGGTCGGCCAGCGCGCCCAGCGCCGGAGCGAGCACGACGCCGGGCAGGAACTCCGACAGCAGGACGATCGAGATCGCCCACGGGGAGTGCAGGCGCTCGTGCGCGACGAGGACGAGTGCGACCCAGGCCGCGCCTGAGCCGAGCTCGGACTGCAGCCGGGCGCCGAAGAGCCGGCGCACGGCCGGATAGCGGCCGAGGAGCGCTCGAGCGGCGCTCACGTCACCGATCCGGCCGCAACTACGAGCAGGTCGCCAAAGGCCGGCGTGGTCTTCGGCGACCTGCCCACGACTACCTGGGACCTAGCCCCAGCTGCTGGCACTCGTCCGTTTAACGCCAAGGGGCGAGCTCATAGAGCCCGCCCCTTGCACAATCCGCTTGTCGTCTCGGGTCACTTGTTGACGTCGGTCGCCCAGCTGGTCGCGCCCCAGCTCATCGCGCCCCACGAACCGGCACCCCAGCTCATGGCGCCCCAGGACCCGGCGCCCCACGAGCCGGCGCCCCAGCTTCCGGCGCCCCAGCTCATCGCGCCCCACGAGCCGGCCTGCGCGGAGGCGGCCGTGTCACAGGCGTTGTGCGCGGCGGAGATGTCGTCGGAGCCCCAGCTCATGGCGCCCCAGCTGCCGGCCGAGAAGCCGGTGCGCAGGAGCTGCCAGCACTGCTGCGGGTTGCTCGGGTCGAACGCGCTCGGGTCGATGGTCGGCGGGACGTAGCTGTCCGTCGTCCAGTCGGCGGCCCATGCGCCCGGGGCCGCGCCCCAGCTCATGGCGCCCCAGCTGCCGGCGCCCCAGCTCATCGCGCCCCAGCTGCCGGCCGCCCAGCTCTCGTCGGCGGACTTGATCGTGCCGGTGGCCGGATCGATCCCGTCGTTCGGCGTGAGGCCCTGGTTGGCCGGGGCCTCCGGCTGGCCGTTGTTCGAGAACAGGACCTTGTCGAGCGCGATCTCGCGGCCGGAGACCGCGCCGGACGCGTCCGACAGGCCGCGCGAGCGCTTGACGAGCGTGGCCTTGATCTGGTTCGGCGTCCAGTCCGGGTGCGCTTGGACGATGTCGGCGACGGCGCCCGAGGCGACGGCAGCGGCCATCGAGGTGCCGCCCAGCCGGATGTAGTTGCCGTTGTCGACGAGGCAGGACGAGCAGGCCGTGCTGTAGAAGCTGCCGGGCGCCAGCGGGGCGACCAGGTGGGCGCCGGGCGCGAGGACGTCCGGCTTGGCGAAGCCGTCCTGCGTCGTGCCGTAGCTCGACCACGAGGCGACGGTGTCGTCGTCGATGCTCTTGGTGCCGTGATCGTCGACGCCGCCGACGGTGATCACGTACGGGTCGTTGCCCGGCGCGTGCTGCACGGCGTCGCTCGCGCTGCCGAGGTTGCCCGCGGCCGCGACGACGACGATCCCGTGCATCCAGGTGGCCTCGACGGCCGCGTCGAGCGGATCGGTCCTGTAGGAGTTGGCGGCGGACTCGCGCACCGACAGGTTGACGACCCGGATGTTGTACTTCGACGCGTACTTCACGGCGAACTGCAGGCCGTCGATGATCGAGAGCACGTCGGTGTGGCCGGAGCCGTCGTCGGCCTTGATGGCGATCAGGTTCGCGTCGGGCGCGACGCCCGCGTAGTGCCCGTAGGACGGGTCGCTCGCCGAACGGCTGAAGCCGTTGCCGGCGATGAGGCCGGCGACGTGCGTCCCGTGGCCGAAGTCGTCCTTGGCATCGGCGGTCAGCGGGTTGACGACCGCCGAAGCGACGGCGCGGCCCTGGAAGTCGGGAAGGCCGCCGGCCAGGCCCGTGTCGATGACCGCGACGCCGACGCCCTTGCCGGTGTCGCCGGCCGCCCACGCCTTGTCGGCGCGGATCGACTGGTTGTACGCGGACTGCAGACGGCTCGCGTCGACGGTGCCCTGCGAGGTGATCGGGCCGTTGAGCGATGCGCTGCGCACGCCGGGCAGATCGGCGAGACGGGCCGCGTCGGAGGCGGTCATGCGCACGGCCAGGCCGCGGATGAGCGGGATGGAGCGGAAGATCCGGCCGCGGTCCGCGGCGATCTGCGCGCGCACGAGCGCGGCGTCAGCGTGAGGCTGCAGCGTCACGACCGCCTCGACCGTGCGCTGCGGCGAGCGGATGGCCGCTGCGGCGAGGTCGTTGGCGACGTAGCCGGGGTGCGAGACGGGAGTGGAAGCGGAGGGAGCGGGCGCTCGGTGAGCGGTGGCGCCGGCTCCGAGCATGGAGGCGGCGAGGATCCCGATCACGATCGGGATGCAGATGGGCCAACGGATCGTGAAGCGGATACGAGGCAGGGTGAGCGCGAACAAGCGGTGGGACCTTTCGTGCGGACGACTCTCGCTGGAGACGCGGAATCCATCGGCATGCCAAACGCGGTCTTGAGCGACGCGCGCAGAAATACGACATCCGTCCAAAGTCCCCATGGATCGCCCTGCCGCCGCCGATATGGCCAGCGTGAAGGCCGCCCGTTCCGCCCTTGCGAATCCCGCATATCGCTTTGCGGGATTGGTCATCGTCGCGGGCGCAGTGCTCCTGGCCGTCCTGGCGGTGGAAGGCGAGTTCCACGCCATCGCGCACCCCAGCACGCGGATGGTCGCGTTCATGCTGCTGGCGGCCGGCGGCGAGATGTGGATGATGCGCGTGCCCTCGCGCACGAGCTGGTCGCTCATCAGCGCCTCTTCGCTGTTCACGCTGGCAACCGTCGTCGTCTACGGCGTCGGTCCCGCGGTGATCGCGCTCGGCGTCGGCTCGTTCCTGAAGGACGTGCGCGATCAGCGCAAGGGCATCAAGCGCTGGTTCAACGTCGCCCAGCACGTGATCTCGGTGAGCTTCGCCGCCGGCGCCTACAGCCTGCTCGGCGGCGATCTCGGCGCGTTCCACGCCGACAGCCTCCCGGCGATCCTCGGCGCGGGGCTGGCGTTCATGCTCTCCAACGCGCTGCTGACCTGCGCGGTCGTCGCGCTGGCGAACGGCAACCGCCTGATCTCGCAGCTGCGCCGCGACTTCGAGGCGTGGCTGCTGATCGAGGGCGTGATGCTCGGGTTCACGCCGGTCGTGGTCGTCGCCACGCAGAGCAGCCTCTGGCTGATCCCGATGCTCGCGCTGCCCTTCCTCGGCGTGCGCCAGAGCGCGCGGATCGCGATGCGCTCCGATCACGCCGCGATGCACGACGCGCTGACCGGGCTGCCCAACCGCGTGCTCTTCCGCGAGCAGGTCGATCAGGCGATCGAGCGCAAGCGCCATTCCGGCGGCTCGCTCGGCGTGATGATCCTCGACCTCGACCGCTTCAAGGAGGTCAACGACACTCTCGGCCACGGTCAGGGCGACGTGCTGCTGCGCTCCATCGCCGAGCGCCTCGGCAACGCCCTGCGCGACGTGGACGTCGTGGCCCGCCTCGGCGGCGACGAGTTCGGCGTGATGGTCTCGCTGCGCAAGCACGACCCGCCGGCGATCGTCCAGGTCGCCGAGCGCATTCGCGACGCGCTGGAGCCCCCGTTCTCGCTCGGCGACCTCTGGATCGATGCCGGGGCGAGCATCGGCATCGCGATCTCCTCCGACGACGCCGACGACGCGGAGGCGCTGCTCCAGCAGGCCGACGTCGCGATGTACCTGGCCAAGCACAGCGGCTCGGGCTACGAGACCTACGACATCGCCCGCGACCCGAACGGGCCCGAGCGCCTCGAGCTCATCCGCGACCTGCGGCACGGCATCCACAACGACGAGCTCGTCCTGCACTACCAGCCGAAGATCGAGGTCCGCACCGGCCGGCTGGTCGGCTTCGAGGCGCTCGTTCGCTGGCAGCACCCCGTCCGCGGCCTCCTGCCGCCCGCCGACTTCATCGAGCTCGCCGAGCGCACCGACGCCGTGCGGAGCCTCACGCTCCAGGTCGTCGAGAAGGCGCTGGCGCAGGTCAAGGCATGGAGCGAGGAAGGCCGCGAGATGCCGGTCGCCGTCAACCTCTCCGCCCGGGTGCTGCTCGACGCGACGCTGCCCGCCGACATCGAGCGGCTGCTCGACGAGGCCGGCGTCGACCCGTCGCTGCTCGAGGTCGAGCTCACCGAGAGCTCCCTCATCGCCGACCCCGACCGCACCGCCGTGATCCTCGGCCGCCTCAACGCGGCCGGCGTCCGCGTGACGATCGACGACTTCGGCACCGGCTACTCGTCGCTGGTGCTGCTGCGCCGCCTGCCGGTCGACGCGATCAAGGTCGATCGCTCGTTCGTCGGCGAGATGCACCGCTCCGGGGAGGACGCCGCGATCGTCGAGTCGACGATCAGCCTGGCCGACAGCCTCGGCATCGACGTCGTCGCCGAGGGCGTCGAGTCGGCCGAGATCCTCGATCAGCTGCGCGCGATGGGCTGCCACCAGGCGCAGGGCTTCTACATGTGCCGTCCCAAGCCGGCCGATGAGCTCGAGGCCTGGGTCGAGGCCGGGCGCTTCGAGCCCGCGCTCGCTTAGCCTGCCGTCCATCGCACGCCTCGCCGCTTCGGTCTTCGTCGTCCCCACCCCTGCCGCGCGGGCGCCGGCCGACGCACTCGTCGAGGCCCTGCGCTCCGAGACCGCGGGGCCCGGGCGCGTCGTCGCCCTGGCCGAACGGGTCGAGGGTCTCGCCGCCGAGTTCCCCGACGCGCGCTTCGTGCTGGTCGCCGCCGACGGCGAGGCCGTGCCCGACGAGCTCGCGGCACTCCCCGCCGAGCGCTGGCGGCGCAGCGACGCTGACCGGCTGCTCCTCGACCCGCGCGGCGAGCTGCGGCGGATCTGCACGTTCACGGGGATCGGCTACGACCAGGCGCTGCTGACGCCGCTGGAGGCCGCGCGCCGCGGGGCGGGCGGCGGCGAGGGGGCCGCGGCGCTGGCGAGCGTCTCGACCACGAGCTTGGCCGCGGTGCTGGCGGAGCTCGGCTCCTCGCTGCTGATCTCGACCTACCAGACCGGGAAGCTCGTCTGCGCCCGGGCGCAGGGCACCGGCCTCAACACGCACTTCCGCGACTTCGACAAGCCGATGGGCATCGCGGTCGCCCCCGGGCGCTTCGCGCTGGGAACGCGCAACGAGGTCTGGGACTTCCGCGACATGCCCGAGGCGGCCGCGAAGGTCGATCCGCCGGGCGCCCACGACGCGTGCTATCTGCCGCGCAACCGCCACGTCACGGGCGACATCGCCGTCCACGACCTCGCGTTCGCCGGCGGCGAGCTGTGGCTGGTGGCGACCGGCTTCTCGTGCCTGGCGACGCTCGACGCCCAGCACAGCTTCGTGCCCCGCTGGACACCTCCGTTCGTCTCGGGCCTGGCCCCGGAGGACCGCTGCCATCTCAACGGGCTGGCGGTCGTCGACGACCGCGTCGCCTACGTCACCGCGCTTGGGACGACCGACGACGCGGGCGGCTGGCGCGCGGGCAAGGCCGACGGCGGCGTCCTCGTCGACGTCACCTCGGGCGAGATCGCGGTCGGCGGGCTGTCGATGCCGCACTCGCCCCGCTGGCACGCCGGGAAGCTGTGGCTGCTCGAATCGGGGCGCGGGACGCTGTGCGTCGTCGACGCGGAGCGCGGGAGCGTCGAGACCGTCGCCGAGCTGCCCGGCTTCACCCGCGGGCTCGCGTTCGCCGGCAACGTCGCGTTCGTCGGGCTCTCGCAGATACGCGAGTCCTCCACGTTCGGCGACCTGCCGCTGACCGCGCGGCTGCAGGAGCGCCAGAGCGGCGTGTGGATGGTCGACGTGCGCTCGGGCGCGACGGTCGGCTTCCTGCGCTTCGACGACCTCGTCCAGGAGATCTTCGACGTCGCGCTGCTGCCGGGCGTGCGCTTCCCGGAGATCGCCGAGCCCGCCGGCGTGCCGGCGATGACCTCCTACGCGCTGCCCTGAGGCGGCTCGGGCGCGACCGCGCCCGGGAACCAGTGGACGCGCACGTGC
>Ga0070660_100001111_pt1 | contig 18134 bp, 15 predicted proteins | sample KBSC33metaG_FD_64670 | JGI IMG/M metagenome (GOLD analysis project Ga0070660, IMG submission 64670) | Corn rhizosphere microbial communities from Kellogg Biological Station, Michigan, USA - KBS C3-3 metaG | ecosystem: Host-associated > Plants > Roots > Rhizosphere > Soil ... | reverse complement strand
TCGCACTGCGGCGGATCCACAGCAGCAGGCGCGTGAGATCGGAGCGTTGCGCCAGCCCGAGCGATTTCACCCGCAACAGTGCGGGCATCACCACGTCGTTGCACACCATGATGGACAGCGCGGTGGTCTCAACCACCACCATACTCGCGGCCGCCGACACGCCGCCCAGGAAAGCGATGAGTGCGAGGAGCGGCTGGTTGCCGATCAGCGGCAGCGCCAGCACGAGGTTGTCGGGATTGGCATTGCCCGGGAGCAACAGGCGGCCAGCGACGGCGATGGGCAGGACGAAGAGATTGATCAGCAGCAGATAAAGCGGGAACTGCCAGATGGCGCGGTCGAGGTGACGCTCGTCGACGTTCTCGACCACCATCACCTGGAACTGCCGTGGCAGGCAGAAGGCGGCGACCATGGCCAGAAAGGTCATCGCGATCCAGGAGAATCCATAGCGCTCTGGCGAAGGGGCAAAGAGCTGGGCCACCTGCGGATTGGCAGCAGCCTGACCGAAGAGATCGCCGAAACCGTGGAAGAGGCCGTAGACGACAAACAGGCCGATGATGGTGAGGCTCAGCAGCTTGAGGATCGATTCGGCGGCGATGGCGACCACCATGCCAGGATGATGCTCGCCGGGGTGGATGGAGCGGCTGCCGAACAGCATGGCGAAGACGGTGAGGATGGCGGCGGCCCAGAGCGCACCGTCGAAGATCACCGGCTGATCCGCCGGGTCGGGCGAGGTGAGTGTCAGCACCGCAAAGCCCTGCGCGATCGATTTGAGCTGCAGCGCGATGTAGGGGATGAGGCCCACCACGGCGATCACCGTGACCAGTGCGGCGACGCCGGCGGAGCGACCGAAGCGGGCGCCGATCAGGTCGGCGATCGAGGTGATGTTGTTGGCCTTGCTGATGCGCAGCATGCGGCGGATCAGGATGGGGCCCAGGATGAACGCCAGCGTCGGACCGAGATAGATCGGCAGGAAGTCAAAGCCGTTCTGCGCCGCCCGGCCGACGCCGCCATTGAAGGTCCAGGAGCTGCAATAGACGGCGAGCGACAGCGTGTAGACCAGGCTCGAACCGGTGAGCTTGCCGAGCCTGCTGGTGCTGCGCTCGACCACGAAGGCGATGGCGAACAGCGCAAGCAAATAGGCGATGGCGACGGCGAGGACGAGCTCGCGGCTCATGGCACGCGGTTTCCGCGCTCGTCGGTGGGTGGGGCATCGCGCTCGACCACGAAGGCTACGCCCGCGATGATCACGGCCCAGGCCAAAAAGAGATAGATATAGAGCGCCGGCCAGCCGAAGACGAAGCCGCCGAAGAGGTTGAGAATCGGTGGGTTGAACAGCAGGACGGCGAGTATGAAAAGGCCGATCAGCCGGTCGCGGCGGGCGGCGCGCCGAAGCACGGCTCAGGCCCGCCCGTGGCGCGGTCGGGCGAGGACCGAGGCCACGCAGTCGATGACGTCGCCGATGGCGAAGGGCTTGGTGACATAGGCATCGGCGCCAAGCGCGAGGCCGGCATTCTGGTCGGCATCGCCGCCTCGGGCGGTCAGCATGATGATACGAACGTCATTGTAATCGGCCGAGGCACGCAGCGCGCGGCAAACCTCGTAGCCATTGCCGCGCGGCATCATCAAATCGAGCAGGAGCACGTCGGGCGGGGCTTCGGCGACCGCAGCGAGGGCCTCCTGGCCGTCAGTCGCCGTTCGCACCTGATGGCCCTCGCGCTGCATCAGGAAGGTCAGGGCACGAAGGATATTGGGGTCGTCGTCGGCGATCAGAATCGAGGCCGGAATAGCTCACTCCCTCACGGATGGCTCTCTCCTCCCATCCGTCAAACAAGCGTAGCCCCCTTGTGTTTGAGCGACAAGCCTCACACAATCGGCCCTATCGGCATACGGAGGAGTGTGACGATGACGCTGGATCTGGGTCGCGCGGAGGGGAACGCGGCGGCCGGCAAGGACCACCTGCGGGATGCGCCGTCACAGGCGCGAATTCTGGTGGTGGAGGACGACGACAATATCGCGGCATTGCTGGGGCGCGAGCTGCGCGGGCTCGGGCACACGGTCGATCTCGTGCGCTATGCAGAGGATGCGCTGTTTGCAGCGCGCGGCAACGACTATGCGCTGATGATCGTGGACCTGGGGCTGCCCGACGGAGACGGGCTCGACCTCGTGCGCGAACTGAGGCGACGGACCGTCGAGGCGCCGATCCTGATGCTGACGGCACGGCGACGGGTGGAGGACCGGGTGATCGGCCTCAGCAGCGGCGCCGACGACTACCTGGTGAAGCCATTCGCCGTGCCCGAAGTCCGCGCGCGGGTGACCGCTCTGCTTCGCCGGCCGTCGCGGCTGCGCGGCCACCGCATCGCCGTTGCCAACATGGTGGTCGATTCCGATGCGCTCGAGGCGGTGGTGGATGGCGTGAGCCTGGCCCTGCCGCGCAAGCAGTTCCAGCTGCTCGAGCTGCTGGCGCGGCGCAAGAACCACATGACCCCAAAGCGGATGATCGAAGAAGCGTTGTATGGCTTCGACGACGACGTCACGGCGAATTCGATCGAGGCGCAGATCTCCAAGCTGAGGCGCGCGCTGAAGGCCGCGGGTGCGGGCGTATCGCTCGAGACGCGGCGCGGCATCGGCTATCGGTTGCTGGGCGCCAATCAAGCCGCCAACTGATGCGGCAACCGGCGCCGAGTGTGGCCGATCTCAACCTGCTCGATCCGGACGGAACGTTCCGGACGCGCCTCGAGGCCGACCGGCGGACGATCGCGCATCTCAGCGACACCGGGAACCTCGGGGAGCTGAAGCGGATCGTGCACGGGCTGGCTGGGGCGGCCGGTACGTTCGGCTATGGCGAGATCGGCGGAATCGCTATCGAGATCGACGATGCGTTCGTTGCAGGAGAGGCAATTGCGCGTACCGATATCGCCCGGCTGCTGACGGCCCTTGAACTCGCACTCGGGACGCCGGAAAAGTCAGCTTGAGGTCAGCTTCAGGTCAGGCGGCCATCAGCCTGCTCGATTCTACTCGTGTCAGAGGCTGGCGGAGGGGGCAGTCTCGGCGCCGCACCGGAATGGCAGGTGCCAATGCTCCCTTTTCGCCAGCAGGTGAACTGCATGCGCCGGCAATCGGCCTGCAGAAATGGGAGGATGACATGAGCAGAGAAAGTATGTTCCGCCGCGGATTCAGCCGCCGCGCCGTGCTGGCGGGAAGTGCCGGTGTTGCCGGTTCGCTGCTGCTGCCGCGCTTTGCCTTTGCCGAAGATCAACCGCCGATCGGCACCTGGCCGGCCGGATCGCAGGGCGATACCGTCAACATCGGCGTCGCCGTGCCGCGAACCGGCAGCTACGCGGAACAGGGCGAAGACGAACTCAAGGGCTGGCAACTGGCCGTCGACCACATCAACAGCGGCCACGACCTGATGAAGCAGTTCGTCCCCAAGCTGGACAAGGGACTTCTGGGTAAGAAGGTCGCCCTGCAGGTCGCCGATTCGGCCGCCAAACCGAACGATGCCGTGCAGGCCCAGCAGCGCTTCATCAACGACAACAAGGTCGTGCTGATGACCGGCTCGACCTCGAGCGCCGTCGCTGTCGCCCTCAACCACTTCGCCGACCAGCAGAAGGTGCTCTACCTCGCCGGCATCTCCGGCTCGAACGACACCACCGGCAAGGACTGCGTGCGCTACGGGTTCCGGCAGAACTTCTTCGGCCAGACGGCGGCTGCCGCCCTTGGACCGGTGCTGGTCGAGGCGTTCGGCAAGAACCGCAAGGCCGCATTCATGACGCCCGACTACACCTATGGGCACACCGTCACCAAGTCGATGAACGACTATCTGACGCAGAATGCCGGCTGGACGCAGGTGACCGATCAGGTCTCGCCGCTCGGCACGCAGGACTTCAGCCAATACCTGACCAATATCGCCAACTCGGGGGCTGAATTCATCATCAACGTCAACTGGGGCCGCGACGCGGTTCTGTCGACCCAGCAGGCCAAGCAGTTCGGTCTGTTGCCGCAGATGAAACTGGTGATCCCCTACCAGATCCCCTTCCTCGCCAAGAACGTGGGAGCCGACATCACGGAGGGCGTCTACGCCGCGACGGATTTCTGGTGGACGCAGGAGGACCAGTACCCGCTGGCCAAGACGTTCGTCGAAGAGTTCCTGGCACAGCACAAGTATCGGCCGGAATGGGGCGCTGAAAACGCCTATGTCAGCTTCGCGCACTGGGCCCGCATGGTCACCGAGGCGGGCACGTACTATCCGCCCGACGTGATCAAGACCTACGAAAAGGGCGAGACCATCCCGTCCCTGCTCGGCGACGTGCACTACCGGCCGGAAGACCACCAGTGCATCCGCCCGGTCGTCATCGTCAAAGGCAAGAAGGCCAGCGACATGAAGAACGCCGAGGACTTCTGGGACGTGGTCAAGGTCGTGCCCGGCGAAGGGCTGATGCAGGCGCCCGATGCATTCGGGTGCAAGTTGGGCTCTTATACCTGATCGCCGCAGCAAAGCGGTTCGTCGTGCGCGAGGTCGAGCGTGGTCAACTGGGCTAACTTTCTGTCGCAGCTGTTCAATGGACTGGTGCAGGGGGCGCTGCTGGCGCTCATCTCCTCAGGCCTTACGATCATCTACGGCACGCTCGGGGTGCTCAACCTTGCGCACGGTGCGATGTTCATGCTCGGCGGCTACGCCGGGTGGGTCGCCTTCACCTACACCGGGTCATTCGTGATTGCGGTGATCGTCGGCACGCTCTTTGTCATGGTCGTGGGCGTGCTGACCGAGCGCGGTATCATCCGCTTTTTCTACAATCGTCCGGCCGAAGACCAGATCCTCGTGACCTTCGGCCTCGGGATCGTGTTCGTTGAAGCGATCCGTTTCCTGTTTGGCAGCCAGTCGGAAAGCATTCCGCCGCCGCCCTTCCTCGCCGGCATCACCAACCTCGGCTTCATGGTCTACCCGACCTACCGGCTTGCGCTGTTCGGCATCGTGGTCGTGGCGCTGCTCGTTCTGTACCTGGTGCTCTACCGCACGCGTCTGGGCATGATCGTCCGTGCCGGCATCGAGGATTCGACCATGGTCGACCTCCTCGGGATCAACGTGCAGCGCATCTTCATGCTGGTTTTCGGCATCGGCGCGGCGGCGGCGGGTTTTGCCGGCATCGTCAACACGCCGGTGGTATCGCTTGCGCCGGACGTGGGCGAACCGATCCTGGTGCAGACCTTCGTGGTGGTGGTCATCGGTGGGGTCGGCTCGTTCCCGGGCGCTGTCATCGGCGGGCTGATCGCAGGTGAAATCATCAGCATTACTTCAATGTTCAATCCTGGATATGCTTACGTCATGCTGTTCGTCGCCATGACCCTGGTGCTGGTGCTGAGGCCATATGGGCTCCTCGGCACTGCCGGCCGCGAATAGCGATCGACTTCATGCTCAGATTCCGCCCGCTCCTCGTCGAACTCCTCACGGCCGTCGCTCTGATCGTTGCGCCGTTCGTCCTGCAGCCGCTCGGCGCTTCGCCCGATACCGTCAATCGCGTGTTGGTCTGGGGCCTGTTCGGCCTCGGCTTCGACCTGCTCTTCGGCTTCACCGGGCTGTTGTCCTTCGGTCAATCCGCCTTCTTTGGGACCGGCGGGATGATCGCGGCGTACCTGCTGACCCGTATGGGATTTCCCAGTGTCATCGGTGCCCTGCTCATCGGCATGATCGCTGCGGCGATCGTCGGTTACGTCATCGGCCTGATCGCCCTCAGGCGAACCGGCATCTATTTTGCGATGATCACCGTCGCGATCGCCGAGGTGTTCTATTTCGTCGAGTTCAATCCACTGGCCGATTGGACCGGCGGCGAGAACGGCCTTCCAGGCGTGCCGATGCCGCACATCGTGATCGGCCCGATCGACCTCGATTTCAACGGCGGCTGGTCGCTCTATCAGTTTTTCGGCATCTGTTACTTCATCGGCATCGTGGTCGCGCTCAGGATCGTGCGCTCCCCGGTCGGCGCGATCTTCAGGGCCATTCGCGACAACCCCGAGCGCGCCGCAGCGGTGGGCCACAATATCCACGCCTACAAGCTGACAGCTTTCGTCATCGCCGCGGCTTACGCCGGCTTCGCCGGCGGACTGCTCGGCGTGCTGCAGAGTTTCATGCCGCCCGACGCCTTCACCTTCGCAACCTCCGGCCAGTTGGTGATGCAAACGGCGATCGGCGGAACCGGCACGCTCGTTGGGCCGCTGCTCGGGGCGGCGACGTGGTTGTTCCTGCAGGATTTCCTGCAGTCGGCAACGCCCCTTGGCGCCGCCTGGAAGCTGGTGCTCGGGCTCATCTTCGTGCTGCTGATCATTTTCCTTCGCCGCGGCATTGCGGGAGGCCTCGTAGACCTCTGGCACCTCATTCGGCGGCCGCGAATGGTCGCAACGGCGCCCGCCGTGCCCAAGGCGGAGACCGCGCGCGTCACTCCGCATCGGCCGCCCCCAAATGCGAACAAGGTCGCGATCGAAACGCGGGCGCTCGGCAAGCGCTACGGCGGCATCGTCGCCAACGAGGACATCAACTTCGTGGTGCATGAAGGCGAGATCCGCGGGCTGATCGGCCCCAACGGCGCGGGCAAGAGCACGTTCTTCAAGATGCTGACGGGCGAAGTTCGGCCGAGCTCGGGCCAGATCCTGATGTTTGGCGAGGACACGACCAATCTCAATGTGACGGCGGTTTGCCAGAAGGGTGTGGCCAAGAGCTACCAGATCAACCAGCTGTTCACGAAACTGACGGCCCGGCGGAACCTGATGATCTCGGCGCTGTCGCGGACGCGGGGACCATACCGCGCCGACCTGCTGCGCAACGTCGACCACATGGACGAGCTCAACGCCGACGTCGACGAGACGCTGCGGATGCTGGATCTGACTGCGCGCGCCGACATCCCGGTGAGCCAGCTGGCCTATGGCGAAAAGCGCCGGCTCGAGATCGGGCTGGCGCTCGGCACCGACCCCAGGATCCTGCTGCTCGATGAGCCGCTCGCCGGCATGAGCCCGCAGGAACGCGCCGATACCGTGACGCTGATCAAGCATCTGGCCATCGGCCGCACGCTGGTGGTGGTCGAGCACGACATGGACGCGCTGTTTGGCATGGCCGACCGCGTCACCGTGCTGGCGCAGGGCAAGATCCTGACCGAGGGCACGCCGGCGGAGGTGCAGAAGAGCGCAGCGGTGCAAGACGCCTATCTGGGAGGCGTGCACGCATGAGCTATCTGACGGTCGACAGGATCAACAGCTTCTATGGCGACTCGCACATCCTGTTCGACGTCTCGATGCGGCTCGAGCAAAGCGAGGTCGTGGCACTGCTCGGCCGCAACGGGGCCGGGAAATCGACGACGCTCAAATCACTGATGGGGCTGGTCGACACGCAATCCGGCAGTATCACGATCGAGGGGCAGGAACTGCGCGGCGCGAAACCGCACAAGGTCGCCAATGCCGGTGTGCAGCTGGTGCCGGAGGAGCGGCGGATCTTCGGCGCGCTCAACGTCGAGGAGAACATCGTTCTGGCGGGCCTGACGGCAAAGCCGGCGTGGCCGCTCGAGCGGATATACGAGATGTTCCCGCGGCTCAAGGAGCGGCGGACAAGCCGCGGCACAGACCTGAGCGGCGGCGAACAGCAGATGCTGGCGATCGCGCGGGCGCTGACGCGTGGCCCCAAAGTGCTGCTGCTCGACGAACCCTTCGAGGGGCTGGCACCGATCATCGTGCGCGACCTGCTGGCGGTGTGCGAGCGACTGGCGTCGGAGGGTCAGACGATCATCATCGTCGAGCAAAACCTCGCGGCGGCGCTGTCGATCGCCAGCCGGGCGTACATCTTGAACAACGGCCACGTGGTGTTCGACGGGACGAGCACCGACCTCAAGGGGTCACCGGAGATATTGGCGCGGTATGTGGGGGTATAGCCCCTAACCTACCACTCGAAGGCTTCGACATTCTCGCGGGCGCCGAGGAGGAACGCGTCGGCGACGAGCTTGAGCGGGGCGTCGGAGACGTCGGACTTGCCCTTCTTCAGAAGCCGGGCGAAGTGCTCGTAGATCTGCTCGTACTCGTTGTCCGGGTTTTCGATGGTGGGGGCACCATTGACGAGGAGCTTGCGGCCGCCATTTTCGAGCTTCAGCTCGTCGCCGCGATTGGTGACGATGCGGATTGTCCAGATCTCGCCGGACTCTTCGAGCCAGTTGAAGCCGGCCGACATTTCCGGCTGGCCGGGCTCGGAGGACTTGAACTTGATCTCGACATCGACCGGGGTCTGGCGGTTCGAGGGGAAACGCAGGGTCGCCGCTTCCACGAAGATGGGGAACGGGATCACCTTGGTGAAGATCGAAAGCGCGTTGATGCCGGGATCGCAGACCCCGAAACCGCCGGGCTGCCATACCCATTCCTGACCCGGGTGCCATTTGCGGACGCTCTCGCGCCAGTCGATGCGAACCGACTTCACACCGTCGCGCTTGACGATCTTCTTGGCGGCGTCGACGGCCTCGTTGTAGCGACTGTGCCAGGTTTGAAACAGAATGCGCTTTTTCTTCTTGGCGTAGGCCACGAGGTCGTCGAGTTCCGAGATGGTCGGGGTCGGCGGCTTTTCCATCAGGATGTCCTTGCCGGCATCGATGGCTTCGCGGACATAGGCATGTCTGACACCTGGGGGCGTGCAGATCGCGACGAGGTCGATTTCCGGCATCGCGCGGTAGAGCTCGGCGGCGGTCTTGAACACCGGCAGGCCGTTGTGGGCGACCATGCGGGTCGACACGGTGGCGGCGACTTTGAAGTCGTCGGAGCGGTCGATCACCGGCAGGTGCTGGTCGACGGCGATCTTGCCTACGCCGATGACGGCGATCTTGCGCTTTGACACCCTGGGCCTCCGAACTCGTGGTGGCGCCTTGTGTCATGGGTTGGCGGTCACGATCAAGATGTTCCGGCGTGTCTGACTTCTCGGCCGTTGGTCCGATTTCCAAAGACGGTGCCCAATGGCGGGCTTGCACCTGCCGGTGTGGCGGCTAAGACTGTGCCCGCAGGGAGTGGAACGTCGCTTTGGCAGATCAATCGCGCTTCGTCATCGTGGGCGGCGGCACGGCCGGCTGGATCACGGCCTTCATCATCCAGGATTCGCTCAGGCGAGCGAAGCTCGACGCCACGGTGACCGTGGTGGAGCCGAGCAAGATCCCGACGGTCGGGGTGGGCGAGGCGACCACCGCGGCGTTCCATGTGTTCCTCAAGAGCTTCGGGATCGACGAGTTCGAGTTCTTCCGGGAGACCGGGGCGAGCTTCAAGCTGGGCATCCGGCATGAGGACTGGCGGCGAAAGGGCTTCACCTATTACGGGCCGATCGATGACCCGCACCAGGTGATCGCGCCGCCGCCGGGCGCGCCGTCGGACTACCTCAATGTGTACGGCATCGCGGCAGGCCGACCGCTGCAGGACATGCACATGTTCGGGCCGCTGCTGATGCAATGGAAGGCGCCCTATGCCAAGAAGGCCGACGGTTCGCTGATCCGGCTTGGACCGTTCCTGCATGCCTATCATTTCGACCAGGCGCGGGTGGGCAAGTTCCTCGCCAGCAAGAGCCAGGGCGTGTCGATCGCCGACGGCGTCGTGCAGACGGTCGAGCGCAAGAGCGACGGCGGGGTCGCGGCGCTGGTGCTCGATACCGGCGAGCGGGTCGAGGGCGACTTCTTCTTCGACTGCTCGGGGTTCCACAAGCGGCTGATCGTCAAGGAACTCAACGCGCCCTGGATCAGCTATGCGCACGAGCTGCCGGTGAACCGGGCCCTGCCCTTCTGGCTGCCGATCGGCGAGAACGAGGAAATGCCCAACTACACCCGCGCCTGGGCGCAGGAAGCGGGCTGGATGTGGCAGATCCCGACGCAGGGCCGCTTCGGCTGCGGCTATGTATATTCCGACGAATTTCGCACACCCGACGAGGCCAAGCTCGAGGTGGAGCGCGTGCTCGGCCGTGAGATCGAGGTGCGCGGCGACATCCGCTTCCAGATCGGCCGCATCGCGACCCCGTGGATCCACAATGTGCTGGCGGTCGGGCTCAGCTCGAGCTTCCTCGAACCGCTGGAGTCGACGTCGATCCACGGCACGATCGTGCAGATGATGCTGTTCGCGCGACGCTTCCTGAAGCGACCAGAGGCCATGAATGACGGCGACCGCGCCGACTACAATGGGCGGGTCGGGCGGCAGGTCGACGACTTCCGCACTTTCGTCAATACCCACTACATGACCGAGCGCGACGACACACCGTTCTGGCGCGAGGTTCGCGAACACCGCATCCATCCCGAGGCCAGGGAACGGCTGGCGCACTGGCAGCAGCATATGCCGCGGATGACCGATTTCCCGGATTATCTCGACGGGTTGCCGCATGTGCAGACGCAGCTGCACTACCCGGTGCTCGAGGGCCTCGGGCTGCTCCGTCAGGACGTGGCGCGAAGGGAGATGGAGCGCGATCCGAAACTCCGGCAGTTCGCGCGCGAGACGTATGAGTCGCTGGTCAAGGAGTATGCCGGCGCGGCCAAGCAGGCACTCGGGCACGCCGAGTTCCTGCGGGTCGTCAACGAGATGCGTTAGATAACGCTCGCCACGAGGTAGCCTGCGAAACCAACCAGCGCCAACGAGCCGACGCGAGGCAGCAGGCTGGCGCGATGTCCGGCCAGCACGCCGAGGGTGCGGCCGGCCGTGAACCAGCAGCCGCCGACGATCAGCACCAACGCCGCAAAGCCCGCAAAGAAGGCGATGAGCGCGGGGTGTTCACGGGGGATGATGGCGATGGCGAAGATCAGGCCCTTTGGGTTGAGGAAGGTCGTCAGGAACACAAGCCTCGCGCTGACGCGGCCGGCCATGCCCTCCGTCGAGATGCGGGTGCGCCAGAGCCTGATCGCGGCGTAGATCAGGTAGGCGACGACGAGGCCCTTGAGAGCAAGGCCGACCCATGGAAAGGCGTCGATCAAGGGCAGCAGTACGGCGCGCGCCAGCAGCACGATGGCGAGATAGCCGCAGAGCTCGGCGAGCATGAACAGCCACGGCCGCTCGCCGCGGTTCACCGCACCGGCGGTGGCCATGACGGTGTTGGTCGGGCCCGGCGTCGCGAGCAGGAGAAGGACAGCCAGCGCGAATTGAATCGGATCGGTCATCGCGCTGGCCCTGCTTCCTTACTCAGCGGCGACGCGCTTGCCGGGAATGCGCGCCCACTGCGGCAGCCACTCGTCGTGGGCGACCAGCAGGTCATCGACGAGCTGCCAGATCTGATCGAGATCCAGCTCGGCGCCGGTGTGCGGATCCATCATGGCGGCGTGATAGATGTGCTCGCGGTTCTCAGTCATCAGCGCCGCGACGGTGAGTTCCTGCACGTTGACGTTGGTGCGGATCAACGCCGTGAGCTGGGGCGGCAGATCGCCGATATAGGTCGGCTGCAGGCCGTTGTTGTCGACCAGGCACGGCACTTCGACCGCGCAGCCGTCGGGCAGCGAGGTGATGAGGCCCGTGTTCCTGACGTTGCCGTAGATCACCGACGGCTGGCCGGTCCAGCGCGAGTTCATGATCTCGGAGGCATATTCGTGGCTCTCCTTGACCTCGACGGTGTTGGCTGTCTTGTAGCGAGCTGCTTCCTGCTTCCAGCGTGCGATCTGCTCGATGCAACGCTTGGGGTATTCGTCGAGCGGGATGTGGTACTTCTCGATGAGGTCCTCGCGTCCCTCCTTGATGAACCACGGGACATATTCGGCAAAATGCTCCGAGCTCTCGGTGACGAAATAGCCGAGACGGGTCAGCATGTCGTAGCGGACGGTATTGTTCTGGCGCGGATTCCAATGGCTGGGCTTGGGCGCCCTGCCCTCGCGATAGGCGCGCACGAGGTCGGGGTAGAGGTTCTTGTAGGTGCCGTCGGCCTGCTTCTGTTCGAAGTTCAGGTAGAAGGCCATGTGGTTGATGCCGGCCGCGCGGTAGCGCAGCGTGGCGGGGTCGATCTCGAGGTCGCGGGCGAGCTCGAAGGCGGTGCCCTGCACCGAGTGGCACAGGCCGACCTGCTTGATCGCGGGATACTTCGCCGCGATGGCCCAGGTGTTGATCGCCATCGGGTTGACGTATTGCAGCATGATCGCTTCCGGGCAGACGGCGAGCATGTCCTCGCAGATCTTCCACAGGTGCGGGACGGTCCGGATGCCGCGCATGATGCCGCCGATGCCCAGGCTGTCGGCGATGGTCTGACGCAGGCCGAACGTCTTGGGCACCTCGAAGTCGGTGATGGTGCATGGGTCGTAGCCGCCAATCTGGAAGCAGACGACGACGAAATCGGCGCCATCGAGCGCCTTGCGCTGATCGGAGAAGGTCTCGATCGTCGCCTTGGTGCCGAGGGTCTGGATCAGCTTGCCGGCGATGACGGCACTTTCTTCGAGGCGCTCGGGATTGATGTCCATCAGCGCAATCTTTGCATCGCGCAGAGAGTCGCGCTGCAGCACGTCACCGACGATGTTCTTCATGAACACGGTGGAGCCAGCGCCAATGAACGTGATCTTGGGGTTGGGCATTAGTGTCTCCTAGGCAATAGCTGGCCGCATCAGGCGGCGATTTCGAACGCGGCCCGGATCAGCCGCGACGCGTAGTCGGTCTTGGGATTGCTCAGCACCTCTTCGACCGGTCCCTGCTCGACGATCTGGCCGTTCTGCATGACGATCACACGATGGCAGAGGGCGCGGACGACTTTGAGGTCGTGCGAGATGAAGAGGTAGCTCAGGCCCTTCTCGCGCTGCAGCTTGCGTAGCAACTCGATGATCTGCGCCTGCACCGAGAGATCGAGGGCCGATGTCGGCTCGTCGAGCAGGATGAATTCGGGCTCCATGGCGACCGCGCGGGCGATGGCGATGCGCTGGCGTTGGCCGCCAGAGAACTCGTGCGGGAAGCGATTGAGGATGTCATCGGGCATCCCCGAGTCGCGCAGCGCCTGCTTGACGCGCGCCAGGCGGTCGCGCCCGTTGGCGCCGATGTGGTTGACGATCAGGCCTTCCTCGATGATCTGCCGGATCGACATGCGCGGATTGAGCGAGGCGAAGGGATCCTGGAAGACGATCTGCATGCGGCTGCGCAGCGGGCGCATCGCCTTGCGGTCGCGCTGATCGATGCGCTCGCCGTCGAACGTGATGATGCCGCCCTGATTGTTGATGAGGCGGATCAGCGCCTGGCCAAAGGTGGTCTTGCCAGAGCCCGACTCGCCCACGAGGCCGAGCGTCTCGTGCTTGCGCAGCTCGAGGCTCAGATTATCGACGGCCTTGAGCTCGAAGAAATCCGGCTTGAAGAATGTGCCACGCTTCAGCGTGAAGCTGACCTTTACGTCCTTGCCCTCAAGGATGATCGGCTCGCCGCCCTTGAGCGGGATGGCGTGGCCGCGAGGCTCGGAGGAGAGGAGGTGCCGGGTGTAGGGGTGCTGCGGATTGGTGAACAGCGCCTCGGTGCTGTTGTGTTCGCGCAGCACGCCGTTCTGCATCACATAGACGTAGTCGGAGAACTGGCGGACGATCGTCAGATCGTGGGTGATGAGGATCACCGCCATTCCGTACTTTTGCTTGAGGTCGTGGATGAGGTGCAGGATCTGCGCCTGCACCGTGACGTCGAGCGCGGTGGTGGGCTCGTCGGCGATGAGGATGTCGGGCCGATTGGCAAGCGCCATGGCGATCATGACGCGCTGACGCTGGCCGCCCGAGAGCTGGTGGGGATAGCTCGCAAGGCGAGCGCGCGGCTCGGGAATCTGCACCTCTTCGAGCAGCTTCTCGGCGCGGGTCATCGCCTCGGCCTTGGAGATCTTGTTGTGCAGATGCAGGATCTCGCAGATCTGCTGGCCGATCGTGTACACCGGGTTCAGCGAGCTCATCGGCTCCTGGAAGATCATCGACACGGTGTTGCCGCGCAGATGGCGCATCTGCGTGGGCGTGTATTTGAGGATGTCCTCGCCGTTGAGGCTGATGGTGGACTTGCCGCTGATGGTTGCCCGCTTGGTGAGCAACCCCATCACGGTGCGTGCGGTGACCGACTTACCCGAGCCGGACTCGCCGACGAGGGCAATGGTCTCGCCTTTGTGAAGCTGGAACGAGACATCACGAACCGCGTGTACCACGCCGCCTTCGACCTTGAAGTCGACGGCGATCTTCTGGGCGTCGAGGATCAGCTCGCGACCATGCGTGCCGATGTCACTTCGCGTCGCTGACGTTACTGTTTCTGCCATTGCCGCCTCAGTAGGGATCGACTGCGTCGCGGAGCCCATCGCCGAGCGCATTGAAGGCAAAGACAGCGATCAGCACGAAGACGACGGGGGAAAGAATCCATGGATACGAGCCGATAACCGAGAATGTGCCGGTATCCTGCAGCATCAGTCCCCATGAAATGAGGGGTGGTTTCACCGCAAAACCGAGAAAGCCGAGGAAGCTCTCAAGCAGGATCACGGTGGGAATGGCGAGGGTCACCGCGACGATGATGTGGCTCAGCACGTTGGGCAGGATGTGCCGGGTGATGATGCGGAAGTCGGGGGAGCCGACGGCCACGGCGGCGCGCACATACTCGATGCGGCTCAGGGCCAGCGTCTTGGAGCGGACCTCGCGACTGAGCTGGGCCCAGCCGAGCACGGCCATGACGCCGATGACGAAGGCGATGAAGACGTTGGACGGCGCCGTCACTGGAATGAGCGTGGTGAGGGCGAGATAGAGCGGCAGTTGCGGGAAGGCGAGGACGATCTCGACGAAGCGCTGTACCCAGGTGTCGAGGCGCCCCCCGAGGTACCCCGACGAGATGCCCACCAGGGTGCCGACGGTGGTGGTGATCAGCACCACGATGAGCGAGATGGTCAGGGTGATGCGCGACCCGATGATGCCACGGGAAAGAATGTCACGCCCGAGCTTGTCGGTGCCCAGGAAGTGCACCGCCTGATTGGGGTCGGTCGCGCCGAAGAAGTGGATGTTGGCGGGGATGACCCACAGGATGTTGTAGCTGTAGCCCGACACGAAGAAGCCGAGGTTGACCGGATGCTGGAGATCGGGGCCGGTCAGCGGCTGGAAGGTCACCGGATCGAGCTGGTCGGTCTCGACGATGGGGTAGACCTTGGGCAGCAGCGAGAACGAGCCATCGGAGTTCTCGAATGCGAAGGTGTCTGGAGGCGCAAAGGAGATGGTCTGATCCTTGGGGTCCATCGGCGCGAAGAAATCGGCGAAGACCGCCATCACCAGCAGACCGATCACCAGCACGAGGCCGATCATGCCGACCACCGAACGCCGGAAACGGCGCCAGACGAGGGACAGGTAACCCTCATCGCCATGAGCGAAACGGCCCTGCGTAACCGAGGCGACGGACGAGCTATCGTCGGCACTGGCGGGCAGCGGGCCGCCGGCGGGCTCGGGCGGGAGCGGGATCGAGGAATCCACGGTGTGCTCGGCCATCTTACGCTCCACTCAAACGGACGCGCGGATCGAGAAGCGCGAGGAGGACATCGGAAATGATGTTGCCGATCAACAAAGTCGCCGCCAAGACAAGCATGAAGGTGGCCGTCACCCAGACGTCGCCGACGCCCAGCGCACCGACGATGGCGGGGCCGACAGTGGGCAAGCCGAAGACGATCGCCGCTTCGATCTCGCCCTGCATCATGTAGGGGAGCACCACCCCCTGATAGGCGATCAGAGGATGCAGCGCGTTCGGCACGGCATGCTTCAAAATCACCGCCGACTGGCGCAGGCCCTTCGCCCGGGCGGTTTCAACGTATTGCGCGTTGAGCACGTCGAGGAGGTTCGCGCGCATCACGCGCATGTTGTAGGCGAGGCCGCCAAAGGTCGCGATGAAGACGACCGGCCAGACGTGCTGAACGAGATCGACGAACTTGTCCCACGACCAGGGAGCGCCGCCGTATCTGGCCGAAAAGAAGCTGCCGATCTCCTGGACGTTCAGTTTGAACGCGAGAACGTAGATGATGATGATCGCGAGCAGGAATCGCGGGATCGTCATGCCGAGGAACGAGACGATGCCAAACAGCGTATCGACCCAACTGTATTGTCGAGTGGCGGCAACGATACCGAGTGTGATGCCGATGACGGAGGCAAGGATGTGGCAGGTGAGGGCGAGCAGCAGAGTGCGGCTCAAGCGCTCGGAGACAACGGAGCCAACCGGCTTGTTGTAGTAGAGCGAATCCCCGAAATCGAAGCGCGTGACGATGCCGGTGATCCAGTTGACATATTGCAGGGGCAGCGGGGCGTTCAGGCCGTGCGACGCGCGGTAGGCGTCGGCCTGCTTCTGCGCGTCCTGGTCAGAGACGTTGCCCTGACTCATCAGCATTGATTTGAGGTAGTCGGCGTAGTCGCCCGGCTGCGCCTTGATGATACCAAAGGTGACAACCGACAGGATCAACAGAACGGGGATCGCTGCGAGAACCCGGGTCGCCAAAAAGCGGAACATCAAAGATCCTGTTCGAGAGGGCGGAGCAAGGGGGCGAGAGTGCCCCCTTGCTGAGCGTACACCTTGGTCAGTTAGCCGTTAACAGGGCCATTGCCGACGCCCGGTGCACCCGGGAGGGTCTTTGGATGCAGCTCGTAGTTCTGCTGCTTGTCCGTGGGCACGAAGACGCGCTCGCGGATGATGTTGTCTTCAGCCCAGTTGAACATGAAGATCGGCGCGCCCGGCGGGATGTTGGCGAAGCGCTTGTTGATGATCAGCGCACCCGGATACTGGGTGAGACCGACCGTGTAGACGTTCTCCGTGTACAACTTCTGGTACTGCTTCATCAGCTCGACGCGCTTGGCGTTGTCGGTCTCGGAGATGAACTTGTTGACGACGTCGACCATGTCCTTTTCGAAGGGCAGCAGGTCGACAGAGCCATCGGTACCGGCGCGGTGGAACGGGCTGGTCTGCGGACCGGTCGGCGCGAGGTTGGCGGTGTTCTGCACCACCGAGATCAGCTCCGAACCGTTGCGGAAGATCTGCCAGTCCCATTTGCCGCTGTTCTGCGTCGCGGTCATGTTCGAGCCCGACACGAGATCAACGATCACCCGGATGCCGATCTTTTCGAGCGACGCGACCACGCCTTCGGCGAGGTTCTTGTCAGTCTGGTAGTCGGAGTTGGCGAGGAGCGTGATCGACACGTCCTGGCCGCCAGCGACATCCTTGGGGAAGTTGAGAACGCCGTTGCCGTCGGTGTCCTTGAGTCCGGCCTTTTCGAGCTGGGCTTTGGCGACGTTGACATCAAACGGGTAGTAGACGGTGGATGCCTTGTCGTAGAAGGCGGTGCCGGCATAGAGACCGCCCGGATAGATGGCGGTGAACGGACCCTTTACCAGCGAGTCGCCCAGGTGCTGCCGGTCGATGGCCGAGGTGATGGCCAGACGGAAGTCCAGGTTGCGATCGAGGTTGCGGACCGCCTCGGCGCGGGCGTCGGGTTCACCCCAACCGTTGGCCGAGTAGTTCATATAGATCGAGTAGCCGATGGTGCGGGCACCGAAAGCCAAACGCGCGGGGGCCGACTTGTCGGCCGAACGCTTCAGGGCTTCGACGTAGCTTTCCGCCTGCTCGAGGTTGGAGAAGTCGCCCGTGCCGGCCACGGCCTGCACGTCGCGGTCCGCCCAGGTCGAGAGCTTGTAGGTCATCTCGTCCAGGTAGGGCAGCTGATTGCCCTTCTCGTCGACCTTCCAGTAGTAGGGATTGCGGCGCATGACGACGATGTCGTCCGCCCGGTATTCCACCGGCACCCAGGCGCCCATCACCGGGAAGTTCAGATATTCCGGCGGGAAGGCGTTCTGATACTGGTCGTAGGTGTTCTTGGAATATTTCGGATGCTGCGGCTTCAGGAGATGCGCCGGCAGCGGGCAGAACCCACCATAGGCCATGGTGTAGAGGTACTGCTTGGGGAAAGCGTCCTTGAAGGTCCACTTGACGGTGTAGTCGTCGACCTTTTCGAGCGTCGTGCCGACGCCGAAGCTGTCGGGTCCGGCCGAGTTGAGCGGCTTGACGTTGGGATCCTTGATGTTGTCTTCCCAGTAGAACATCACGTCGTCGGCCGTGAACGGCACACCATCGGACCACTTGGCGCCTTCGATCAGGTGCATGGTGAGGACGTGACCGTCAGTCGACCAATCCCAGCTCTTGGCGAGGTTGGGCATCGGCTCGAG
>Ga0070660_100001104_pt1 | contig 18168 bp, 21 predicted proteins | sample KBSC33metaG_FD_64670 | JGI IMG/M metagenome (GOLD analysis project Ga0070660, IMG submission 64670) | Corn rhizosphere microbial communities from Kellogg Biological Station, Michigan, USA - KBS C3-3 metaG | ecosystem: Host-associated > Plants > Roots > Rhizosphere > Soil ... | reverse complement strand
TGCGCGGCCGCCACCATTAGCCATCGCGTAGGAGAGCGCAATATCGCGTGCGTTGCCCGACTTGTCCTGGTACACAGCGACCAAGTGTGGCACACCGCCACCTTGTGCATAGGTACCGCGCACGGTATGACCCGGAGCCTTCGGCGCAATCATGATGACATCGAGGTCGGCACGCGGTACGACTTGACCGTAGTGAACATTGAAGCCATGCGCAAAAGCAAGCACTGCGCCTTGCTTGGCGTTCGGAGCAACGTTATCGTAGTAAACCTGCGCAATATTCTCGTCCGGCAGCAAGATCATGATGACGTCGGCACTTTTAACTGCCTCGTTGACTTCAGCCACGTTCAGGCCAGCATTCTTGGCCTTCTCCCAGGAAGCACCGCCCTTACGCAGCCCCACCGTGACCTTGACACCGGAGTCGTTCAGGTTTTGTGCATGCGCATGGCCTTGCGAACCGTAACCGATAATGGTGACATTCTTGCCTTTGATCAAGGACAGGTCACAGTCTTTGTCGTAGAAAACTTTCATTGATATTCCTAATTTATAAAGGTTGTTGATTGCAATATTTAAACTTTGAGAATGCGTTCACCGCGCCCAATACCTGAGCCGCCGGTACGGACGGTTTCAAGAATGGCAGTGCGGTCGATCGATTCGATAAAGGCATCGAGCTTGGATTTGTTACCGGTCAGTTCGATCGTGTAAGTTTTCTCGGTGACATCGATGATACGACCACGGAAAATGTCCGCAGTACGCTTCATTTCCTCACGCTCCTTGCCGACAGCGCGAACCTTGATCAACATGAGTTCGCGCTCAATATGTGCCCCCTCGGTCAAGTCGACCACTTTCACGACTTCGATCAGGCGGTTCAGGTGCTTGGTGATCTGTTCAATCACATCATCCGAGCCGGAAGTGACGATGGTCATGCGCGAGAGTGTGGCATCCTCGGTCGGAGCTACAGTCAGCGTCTCAATGTTATAGCCGCGTGCAGAAAACAGGCCGACCACGCGCGACAGCGCCCCTGCTTCGTTCTCAAGCAAAACAGAAATGATGTGTCGCATTACAGATCCTCCGACCCCAGAAGCATTTCAGTCAGACCTTTGCCGGCTTTCACCATCGGCCAGACGTTTTCGGTTTGATCCGTAAGAAAATTCATGAAGACCAGTCTATCCTTCATGCCGAAAGCTTCCTTGAGGGCACCTTCGACATCGCCCGGTTTGTCAATCGTCATGCCAACATGGCCGAATGCTTCTGCCAACTTGTTGAAATCCGGCAGGGAATCCATGTACGACTCGGAGTAGCGCGAGCCATAGTCGATCTGCTGCCACTGCCGCACCATACCGAGGAAGCGGTTGTTCAGCAGGATGATTTTCGGCGTCAGGTGGTATTGCTTGCAGGTTGCAAGCTCCTGAATACACATTTGAATCGAGGCTTCGCCGGTAATGCAAGCCACGGTTGCATCAGGATTGGCCATCTGCGCGCCCATTGCGTATGGCAGGCCTACACCCATCGTGCCCAAACCGCCGGAATTGATCCAGCGGCGCGGCTTGTCGAAGCCGTAATACTGCGCCGCCCACATCTGATGTTGCCCCACATCTGATGTAATAAAGGCATCCCCTTTGGTCACTTCCCACAGCTTCTGCACCACGGCCTGCGGCTTGATGACTTCATCGGAAGTCGCGAATTTCAGACATTCGCGACCGCGCCATTCGTGGATTTGGCGCCACCAGGACTCCAGCGCTTTGGCATTTGGCTTGCTATCAGCCGCATCCAGTTGCGACAATAGTTCGACCAGCACGTCCTTAACGTTGCCCACGATCGGGATATCAACCTTGACACGCTTGGAAATCGAGGACGGATCGATATCGATATGAACAATCTTGCGCGGGTGCGTTGCGAAATGCTTTGGATTGCCGATCACGCGGTCGTCGAAACGCGCACCAATGGCGATCAACACATCGCAGTGCTGCATGGCCATATTGGCTTCATAGGTGCCGTGCATGCCAGGCATGCCGACAAACTTGTCGCTTGATGACCTGTAGCCGCCAAGGCCCATCAATGTGTTTGTACAAGGGAAGCCGAGCTTGTCGACCAACTTGTTCAATTCGGGTGAGGCATCGGCGAGAATCACACCTCCGCCGGTGTAGATCATTGGGCGCTCGGCGGAGAGCAGCAACTGCACCGCCTTGCGGATCTGGCCAGAATGCCCCTTGTCGACCGGACGGTAAGAACGCATCTCAAGCGCCTTCGGATACTCGAAGACGCATTTGTGCATCGTGATGTCCTTCGGAATATCGACCAGTACCGGGCCCGGCCGGCCGGTGGTGGCAATATAAAATGCCTTCTTGATCGTCGCGGCGAGATCCTTGACGTCCTTCACAAGAAAGTTGTGCTTGACGCACGGCCGGGTGATGCCAACTGTGTCGCACTCCTGAAATGCATCCTGGCCAATGGCGTGTGTGGGCACTTGGCCGGAGATGACCACCATCGGAATGGAATCCATGTAAGCGGTGGCAAGGCCGGTTACCGCATTGGTAACGCCAGGGCCTGAAGTGACGATGGCAACGCCAACCTTTTGCGAGCTGCGCGAATACGCGTCGGCCGCATGGATCGCCGCCTGCTCATGGCGTACCAAAATATGTTGGAACTTGTCCTGATTAAAAATTGCGTCGTAAATATAGAGCACTGCGCCGCCGGGATAGCCGAACACATGTTCGACGCCCTCTTCGGCCAAGCAGCGCACCACTATTTCCGCGCCTGTGATTTCTGCACTCATTGCTAGGTTCCTTTCAAGGTCCATAGGAGATTGATCGGATGCTCTCTCCTGGCGAAATCGCACGGAACAACAGTGGCCTGGGCATCCCTTTTTTGTGCGGATCACGCCGACTTGTCTCGCACCCGTAGATGTGGTTCAAGGCAGCGCTAAACGCGACTCGTTCAGCCGGGGGGTACCTGCAGTACCTGTGCGACTCTCACGCTTGTGGCGTGGGTTAGAGCAAACAGCTTAAAAAAGCGCGTCTGATCGGGAGGCGGCATCATGGGCCGCGTGAAAAGACAGATCCTTCAGGGTGCGAAGGGAGTAATAAGTTAATGTGTCGCACCATTTTGGTCAAGTTAAATTCGACCAAAGTCCTTAGAAATCAAGCATTTTCGGTAAAACTTGCGGACAAGGAAGCGCTTTTTTGCTAGGATGCGCACATTTTGGAAACGCACTCTGGCAGTATCTAGGTTCCGCAAGCAAACAAATCTCCTCTGACAGGCAAGACATCCCGCGCCGCATCGCATGGCAACTGAAAAAGAACTTTCCGACTTTCTGGAAAACGTGGAGCGCCGCGCCTTCAAGCAGGCCGTCTACGCAGTACGCAAGGACGAGGCTGCTCTCGATATTGTCCAGGATGCAATGATCAAGCTAGCGGAAAAATACGGCGACAAACCCGTCGCTGAACTGCCTTTGCTGTTTCAGCGCATCCTGCAAAATACAATACATGACTACTTTCGCCGCGAAAAAGTCCGCAGCACTTGGGTCAGCCTGTTCTCCGGAATTGGAAATGATAGTGACGATAATGACAATTTCGACCCACTGGAGACTTTCGAAGCGGAGGAAGGCTCCCAGGCTGCGGAATCCAGCGCCGACAAGGTTGAACGAGAGCAGATCTTGGCAGTCATAGAGGACGAGGTTCAAAAGCTCCCGTCTCGTCAACGGGAAGCCTTTCTTATGCGTTATTGGCAGGATATGGATGTAGCTGAAACCGCCGCAGCGATGGGGTGCTCGGAAGGCAGCGTCAAAACACATTGCTCCCGTGCCACGCATACATTGGCCCAAGCCCTGCGCGCCAAAGGAATCACTCTATGAACCCCAAAGAACTGAATTTTGCCTACAAAGTGCGCCATGCACTGAACGAGAATGTCGACAACTTGCCGCCATCGATCGCAGAACGCTTGGCTTCCACCCGCCAGATAGCGCTTTCTCGCAAAAAGAAAGAGTCTGGACTGCGCATTCTCCTGACTCAGCGAACCTTGGCGGGTGAAGCAGGCCGGCTTCTTGATACCCGTCTTCCTTGGCTGGCACGCATATGGTTTGCGCTTCCCTTGCTGGTACTGCTGCTCGGGGCTCTCGGCCTCGCGTCGATCTACCGGCATGAGCAGCAGCGCTTTATCAGCGAGATTGCGGAAATCGATGCCGCCGTACTGACAGACGAATTGCCGCTATCTGCGTATGTGGACCATGGTTTTAACGCCTACCTCGCCAAGCGGGGCGAGTGACATGAAACAGCATGCTGTAACTCCAGCCGCCCGCTGCATGCGGGCGGTGTTCTTTTTAAAACTGGCATTGATAATTTATGCAATCTCCCCCACTGCGGCTATCGGCGCCCAACTTGTAACAAATCCGCCACAGGCAGCAAGCGCAGCCGCACCAACTTGGGCAGAACTTAGTCCTGTACAGCAGCAAGCGTTAGCGCCTCTTGCCGGCGAATGGGACAAGCTCGACGATTTCCGCAAGAAAAAATGGCTGGAGATTGGCAACAGATACGCAAAAATGAAACCGGAGCAACAGCAGCGCATGCAGGAACGCATGCGCGACTGGGTGAAGCTGACCCCGGAGCAACGCCGTCTTGCACGAGAAAGCTACGCGCGCGCGAAGAAGCTTGGCCCGAACAAGAAGCACGAGCACTGGCAGCAATATCAGCAGTTGCCTGAAGAACAGAAGAAAAAACTCGCTGAAGACACCGCTTCGAAAAGCCACATAGCCACGCTTCCCTCGCATGCCGCCCAAGGTAAGAACGGCAAGACAGTTCCGCCGATCAAATCTGCGCCTAAGCGGGTGATCGAAAAATCAGTGACGCCGCAAGCCGCTAGCGTGGCACCACTACAGCAGGAATCTCCCGCCACTTCGGCAAAGTAGGCCAATTTGAGTACTTCCGTAACACCTCCACTGAAAATTCGCCTTGCCAGTATGCTCTACGAAGCAATGCTGATGTTCGGCGTATTGTTCATTTCCGGATGGCTGTTTTCGACCTTGCTCCAGCAACGTCATGCGCTCTACCTGCGAAATTTTCTGCAGGACTGGCTCTTTCTTATCATCGGAATCTATTTTGTTTGGTTCTGGACTCATGGTGGGCAAACGCTGGCCATGAAAACTTGGCGTATCCGCCTCGTTTCCCGTGACGGCACCCCGGTGCGAATGAGGCACGCCATCACCCGCTATATTCTGTCATGGATGTGGATACTTCCCGGGCTCGCCCTGGCGTGGCTGGTTCAAGCGAAAGCTTGGTCGCTGGTATTGATACCTACTGCCAACCTCGTGTTATGGGCACTCGCCGTTTTTCTCGATCCAGAGCGTCAGTTTCTTCACGACCGCGTTGCCGGGACCAGGATTGTCAAGGTGCCAGTAGTCACAAAGGCATGACCTTCCGTTAAAAAGCCTGTAGGCGTTGCTGCACCAGGGTTTCAATGAACAATCGGTGAGCAACACGATCCAATTGCGCGGCGATATCCCTGCAGCGCTCGCCTACCCGCCGAATACCAATTTCGTGTGAGGCAGGTACGTATCCATGGCTGAAAGCTACTGCATCATGGCACAGCCGCCTATTGCCCCGGTTGCCTGAATTATGGTCGTTCGCATCACCCGCGCACTGCTCATCCTCCAGCTCATCCTTGCAGCAGGAGTTAGTGCTGTGGCGGGCAAGCTGTTTCATCTCGGGCTGGTACCGGCTGTCATGGTGGGTATCGGTATTGTCCTGCTGCTGCGGATGCTGATTACAGCGAACAATTTCTGGCTGACATGGTACTACGGCAGCGTGACACCACCCGAATATCGAATCGGCCTTTGGCGAGCCATACGGCTTTTTTTCGGCGAATACCGCTCGACAATGATTTCGTCCTCATGGACCATGCCGTTCTTCGCCTTCTCCCGGCACATTGCCACCGATGCCAAGACACTACCGGTTCTGCTTGTTCATGGTTACGGCTGTAACAGCGGCTATTGGCATGCGATGAGCAAAGCACTGACACGTGCACAGATCACGCATTGGACGGTCGATCTGGAACCTGTCACCGCAAGCATTGATGAATACGTGCAAACGATACACGAAGCGATCGAGTGTTTATGCCAGGAATGCGAAACACAGCAAATCGTCATTGTCGGTCACAGCATGGGCGGACTCGCTATACGCGCCTATCTACGGGATCATGGCAGTCGGCGAATCGCCAAGGTAATCACGTTAGGTACGCCGCATCACGGCACCGCCCTTGCACAATTCGGCATCGGTCACAATACGCGGCAAATGTTGTGGAGCATCGGCGAACAGGAAGGTTTGTCCAGCCCATGGCTGCGCGCGCTCGCATCCCATGAGAGCCCGGCAGTCTACCGGCTCTTTGTTTCCATCTACTCGCACCACGACAATATCATCGCACCGCAAACCTCTTCCCATCTGCTTGGCGCCAGAAACATTGCACACGGCGGAATCGGGCATGTTGCTTTGGCTTTGCATCCCACAATACAAGAAGAAGTAGTGCGTGAGATACGAGAAGTGTCGCAAAACGTATCACGTTGGATGAGAACCGGTCGATAAGGCATATTCCTTTCGGATTCGTCAAATCCTCAAAGCAAGTTCCTTGTACATACGACATGGCTTGATCGCACCCGCCGCCATTTCACAATAAGGCAACAGGAACTTTTCCGAAAAGTCAGGAACTGAAAAATACGGTTCGATGACTGAATGGCATGTGCCTGCAGGCAGCAGGAATCATCATGCTTTTATTTTTCCACAAGACAAGGAGACGTCCATGAGAAGATGGTTTGCGGCAATTGCCACCTCGTTTGCATTCATTGCTGCTAAACCGGTGATGGCAGCCGACCTCGTTGACACTGCTGCGAACTCGGCAACGTCTAAAACCTTCCTGGCCGCAGTCAAAGCTGCCGGGCTGACACAAACTCTGAAAAATAACGGCCCCTATACGATTTTCCTCCCCACCGATTCGGCTTTTAAGCAGCTTCCCCCCGAGACCGTGGATTCGTTAATGAAAGACAAGAAGAAATTGGCGCAAGTGCTTGCCTACCATGTTGTTCCGGGAAAAATCACAGTAGCCGACGTCAAACCAGGAGAGGTGAAGACGATGGAGGGAGAATCGCTGAAGCTAACCTCCGACAATGGCAAGGTCACGATCAATGATGAAGCGAATGTGATTCAAAGCGACGTGATGGCCGACAATGGTGTAATCCACGAGATCGACAAGGTGATCTTGCCACAATAAAAGCGTTGAAATCCGCTGCCATAACTGGCAACGCCTTCAGCGGTAACATGCAAAAGATGGTATTCATCACTATTTTGACGCGCCAAGATGAAATCACTTTGCATTTACTGCGGCTCCTCGGCAGGAGCATCACCTTCGTATGCCGACGCGGCACGCAAGCTTGCAGCGGCAATGGTGGAAAACAACATTGCCCTCGTCTACGGCGGTGGCAATGTCGGTCTGATGGGCATCATCGCAGATGAAGTACTGCGCTTGGGTGGCAAAGCCACTGGTGTCATACCAAAGGCATTGCTGGACAAGGAAGTCGGACACCTCGGGCTGACCCGCCTTCATATCGTCAAGGACATGCACGAACGCAAGGCCATGATGGCCGAGTTGTGCGACGGCTTTATTGCTATGCCGGGCGGCATAGGTACGCTGGAAGAGCTGTTCGAAATATTCACTTGGTCGCAGCTCGGCTTTCATGACAAGCCTATCGGGCTGTTGAACGTGAATGGGTTTTACAACGGCCTGATCGCTTTCCTCGATCACGTGGTGGCAGAACGCTTTCTGCGCGCCGAAGAGGCTGCATTACTCATACCAGAGGAGAATCCGCGAATTCTGCTGGATAAGTTGAAATCGTATCGACCGCCACGTATGAATAAACCTTTCGACCGGGTGGAAGCAGGCAAGCTGATTTGAATCCATGCTTTTTAGCGCTGCAATTGCGCCAAGCGCGTATCGACAAACGCAACAAGTTCCGGCGAAAGACTGTTACTCGCCTTGGCTCGCTTGAAGGCTTCCAGCGCTTCCGGTTGACGATGCTCGGCTTGCAGAGAGATGCCCACGCCCATCCACCAGACACCGTTTTGCGGCGCTTTCTGCAAAGCGGCCAGGTAGTGCTCGATTGCCTGCTTATGACGCTCGTCGCGCTGCAGGAGTGCAGCCAGAAAGGCTTGGTAGTCGGCGCGATCGACTGCAGAGGGCAAGGTGCGTTCGAGCGTTTCGATAGCAGTACGCAATTCTCCTTTCTCTAACTGCAAACGAGCGAGGATCATCGACAGCCCGTGCTGAGCCGGGTCAAGCGATAATCCCTCGCGCGCCTTGGTAGCCGCCTCGTCTTGGCGCTTGGCATCGAGCAGTGCGCCGATCAAGGCATAACGGGCGCCGACATGGCTGGCATCAAGTTGCAATGCTGACTCGAATCCCTTGATCGCCTCGACAGACTTGCCATCCTGCGATGCTTGCAGAGCCTTCCGGTATTCATTGTCGGCGCGTTGCTGCGGAGTTGGTTCCTTGAACTGCTTACTGATCAAGGGGGTTGCATTCGGTGTCATCTCCGTCTCCGGCTGTACCGTCAATGCCTTTGCCGCAGAAATGACTTGGGAAACCACCGGTACCGATGCCTCGCCGGACGGATTATTTTCTTTTTCGCGTAATGCAGTGACTGAAGATGGAGTGGCCTGTATTGGCGGAGATGGCGATCTGCCAATGGCCGGAGAGTCTGGAGATACAAGCTTAGGAATGGGTTCCTCTGCCGGTTTCGGTGAAACAATGGATGCGATTGATGTCATGTGAACCGGAATTGGCGCGGCCATTATGTTGGCATCTAGCTTGAGTGGCAATTGCTGCATGGATGGATGCGTTGCCTGCGGTGACGCTGGACGCAGCAGTAACCACGCCATGACAAAGATGAGAAGCATGGTAGTAACGGCTGCGACAAACCAGGCAGGATGAATACGTTGCCGCTCGGGTACCGCCCGGACTTGTTGCACGTAGGGGGCGGTGCCGATGACGTTGGAGCCGCGCGCATCAAGCTCCTTCAGCACTTGATTAATCACGCTCATCGCAGGAATGCCCATGCTACGCTGCTGCCGGCAGCCAGTAATGCAACCGCTCCTGCAGCCCATGCCCATTTCCAACCAATCTTGTGTGCAGCCCCCGTATCGCGTGCGGCCGCCTTCACATGCCGGGCGGCGACCTGCTGCTTGCCTTGGCCGTACGCGAGCATCAGTGCCTTGTGGGCGAGTACATTGACCAGTCGCGGCATGCCTCCGCTTGCGGCATACAATGCCCGTATCGCACCGCGATCGAATAAGCGGCCGCCAGCATACCCTGCCACGCTCAAGCGATGCGAGACGTAATATTCCAGATCCTCCCTGGACAACGGCCCCAGATGATAATGGAAAGTCACGCGCTGATTCAGTTGGCGTATCGCTTCCTGCTCCAGTTTGCGATCGAGTTCCGGCTGCCCGAACATCACGATTTGCAGCAGCTTGCGTTTTTCCGTTTCCAGATTGGTCAGCAGACGCAGCGCCTCCAGCGTCTCCAGCGGCATTGCCTGTGCTTCGTCGAGGCAAAATACGACCCGCTTGCCTTCGTGGGCGAGCAGCAGCAGGCGATAGTTGATTGCCTTGAGCAACTGATGTTGATCGACGTTCTGGTCTTGCGGAATTTCGAGTTCGTCGGCCAGCGCCAACATCAGTGTGCGCGGTTCGAGCAGAGGGTTGGGAAGGTAGGCGGTGACAACATCCTTGTCGAGCGTCGACATGAATTTTCTGCATAACAGCGTCTTGCCGACCCCAACCTCGCCGGTGATCTTGATGAATCCCTCGCCCTGGCTGGTGGCTACGATGAGTGTATTGAGTGCTTCCTGATAGTTCGTGCAGGCGAAGAAAAAACTGGTATCAGGGGTGATCCCGAACGGCAGTTCGCGCAAGCCGAAGTGAGCTTTGTACATACTTGGCCTTACTGTTGCGTCGTGAGTCGCGGGTCCAGATTCTGGATGCGCCGCTGGCTGTCCATCATGTCTTGCGACCAACTTTCGTTCCCCTGCACGATAGTCGGTTTGAGCAGGATGACCAGCTCCCTCTTCTGGGAAACGCGATTCGTGCTGTGGAAGAGTTCGCCTAGTCCCGGCACGTCGCCGACCACCGGAACCTGTGAACGGTCGGATGTGACGGCTTGCCGCATCAAACCGCCAATGGCAATGATATTGCCGTCCTGGCCGCGCACGATGCTGTCCGTTTCGGAGACGGTGCTCGATGCCAGCGGAAGAATCAACGATCCCCCACTGCCGAGATTGATGTTCTTTTCAACGGTGGAGACGTTCACCACAGCAGGATGGATATGCAGGATGATGTTGCCGTTTTCGTCGATCTGCGGCGTGACATCAAGCGAGACGCCGGAGAAGAAAGGCTGCAAGGTGACATTCGGCGTCGTGGTGGTGGCAGTACCGGTGGTTGTGGTGGAACTAACATTCGTCACGAAAAACTCGTCCTGCCCGACCTTGAGCACTGCCTTCTGGTTATTCAGCGTGGCGATGCGCGGACTCGACAAGACGTGCACGGTGCCCTGCGTTTCAAGGAAGGAGATCAAGGCAGCGAAATTCCGCGTTTGGAAAGCCAAGCCGAACAAGGATCCGGCCGCGTTGCTTGGTGCACTCAAGGCCGCTCCCGTGGTCGCCACAATAGAGTTGGCTCCGCCGGATATGGGGGCGGGTGTGCTGCCATCGGCAGGCAAGGCCGTCAGGCTGGCGCCGGGAGCCACGAAGCCGCCTGCGACTTTGTTGCTTGAATTGCCGAGAAAGGAAGCAAACGAGGCCCAATTGATGCCGGATTGGAAGTGGTCGTTCAACTGCACCTCCATGATCTTCGCATCCAGGATCACTTGGCGGTCAACTGATAATTGCGTCGCCTTCAGGTAGGACTCGACGTTCCTCAACTCGTCCCACATCGCGCGCACCACGACCACGCCCGATTGCGGGCTGATAACGACACTGCGCCCTTCCTTGCCGCCGACAATGCCATCGAGAGAAGCTTTCAGCTCGCTCCAGAAATCGCTGGTCGATGTCGTGCTGACCTTGCTCGTATTCAGCACGCTCGATGTGCTGCCGGGCGTGACCGTCGTCGGAGTGCCTGGCGTTGAAGCCTGGCTGCCGCTGCCGGCTCCCGGAATCGAATCAGCGATCGAGCCGGAACTGACGCGGATGTCGGAACTGCCTCTGCGGCTGCCCGTCAGGTAGTTCACATGAAACACCCTGGTCTGCAGCGTGAGCGGCTTAATGTAGATGCGCGTGCCTTCGACCTTGTAGTCGTAGCCGTAGAGCTCGCGAATGGCATCCAGCGCTTCCATGACCGTGACATCTTTCAGGTTGGCCGATATCGTGCCCGACACTTCCGGATGAATCAGCATGCTGTAGCGCGTGCCGGAGACGATAGCCAGAAAGAATTGTTGGGCAGGCACATTTTTGAAAGTGAGGCTGAAACGCTCCTCCATCGGCTTCGCCGCTTTCGGCACTTCGATTCTCAATGGTGGCAGCAATGCCGACGCGACCGCATCCGGCTGTGCCCCCTTTTGCGCTGGCTGGGTCGCCTTGGTCATTTCGGCGTTGATAAGGTCGAACGCTTCCTGCTTGCGCGGCGGGGCGCTGCACGCGCCCAACGACAATACGGAGACCGCGATAATGATTCTTTTCACTCTACCTTACCTTCACTCTGGCTTATTTCTTATCATGGGCGGAATGTCTCGAATTCCGCCGTTTCTCGATTGCGGGGAACAGCTTCAGCACTTGCTGATCTTGCCCGTTACGCAAGACGACCTCGTCCTCGGCGATTCTGACCACGCGCGCTTCCCCGAATTTTTCGCCAAGCGCGACGGTTTGACCATCGATGACCGCGACGCGGCGTGTTGGCGAAATCAGCACTGACTGCAGTTCGGGAGGTGTGTTTAGCTTCTCGCCTGGCAGCGCCTGCGGAGCAGCTATCGAAGCCGGCGGGCGCGTGGGGTCCGTCAGTTCCTGCCCATGCACGCAGGTTGCAATCAAAATAAGCAGCGCACATGCGGCTGCCATTGCGGCGGGTTGAGCCGGATTCCTCAAATATTTAGCCATGCCTTGTCCAGACTTAGGGTAAACAGCGTCAGGGTGAGTCTGAGCTTCGGATGTTCTTCGGCATTGAGCTTCGTCTGTGCCCAGAACAGACGCCAGGGCAAGCCCTCCAGTTGCGACAGATAACTCACGATGTCGGCATAACTGCCCTGCACCACCAGTTCGACGCCGTGCTTGTAGACGCGTCCGACTTCTGCATCCGCCTCAGCAGCCGTCTGCTCTTGCTTGCCGGCTTTGCCTGATGCAAAGTCCGGCTCGTGTAACTGCGTAACCGGCAGGGTCTTGAGCGACACGAGTTGCAGTTGCTTGTTCTTTTTCAGGAGTTCTTCCAGAAGCGAAACCATCTTGTCCGGCGTGACCAGGTTGTGCTGGACGACGGCAAGGTCGGCGCGCAGTTGTTCCGACTGCTGCTTCAGCGCCTGCAGACGGGCCCGGTTTGCTGCATCCGGATCGTCACTGTGCACGCCGAGGATGAGTTTGATCTCGGCTTGCGTTGCCGCGATCTGCTGCTGATCGAGCTTGATCTGTTGCGCCCGCTGCTTCCGTGCGGCCAGCAAGGAGTCCAGCACGAAGGTATTGATCAGCGTGACGAGAAGCAGCGCAGCGATGGCAAAAGCCATGGCGCGCTCTCGCAGACTGAGCGCTTCGATTTTGAGGGCGAATTGTTCCCAATGCTTTTTCATTTGACAGCGTTCCCTGCCACATTGGTCACACTGGTCGCACCCGGCTGTTCAGTCGGGATGTCCGATGACCTGAGCGTAAATTCGATATAGCCCGCCATCACGCGCTGCTTTGACGAACTCGAATCATTTGCCTCTTGACCATGCGTGGGCTGGGCGTCGGGCATAGCCATCGATAATGCCGCGAACGATTTACCGCGCATGACAGGCTCCTGCTTGAGGTGGTTGATGAATGCGGGAAGATGATCGGGCTGCAAGGTACGACCTTGAAATTCAATGTTGTCACCATCGATGACAAAGCCGGTCAGCCACAAGCCGTTCACTGTCTGACGGGAGAATGCACGCAAGTATTCGGCATGTCCTTTCGACATGCCATTGTCTCCATGCTGCAAGATGTCGAACGCGCGCCGCCGCGCTTTCATCTCAGCCTCTGTGTGCAGGACTTCTTCTTCAAGCGCCTTGCTTTTCTGGCGTGGCGCGTAGACGGCAGTCACCCTGTCCAATTGCGCCCGCAGTGACTTCAACTGCCTTTCGGTCTCGATTGCATTTGCTTCCAGTCCTGTCAACTGCCACTGTGCGTAACCCACAATCGCCATTGAGCCCAGCAAGATCACTGCCAAGCCTTGCAGCATCATCACTGCTGAGAAATGCTTTTTCTGCTTGAGGAGGGCGGGATTGAACAGATTGACTTGCTGGCTCACTGCACCGACTCCTCTTGGCGCAGACACGCTCCGAGCATCATGAAATAGCGCTGCTGCAGTTCGGGTTGTCGCAAATCGGGGGTTTTCGACAAATCGAATACCGCTTCAAGTTCCAGCATCTCCACCGGGACGTACAGGTTCGAAGACAGATAATCGCGCAGACGGGAACCAGCCTCGCCCAGCGGGGAAAGTACCAGCCTGGAAATGGTGATGAAATGGTATTGCCGGTCGAAGTGGTCGAGGGAGCGCTGCAATTCCAGCGTGATACGTTCGAAACAGGCATTGCGCCGCTCCTCATCGACCTGCTGCAATTGAGACAGCGATATATCGATCCGGCGCGACAGGTAAAGCTCACTGGCATAAGTCACCGTCAACAGGCCATCGTGTCCGGTGAATGACAAGAACGCAAGGCCGCGCCCTTCCTCGCCCAACATCGAGGAAACATTACGCTGCGCCATTTCCGGAATATCGATCACCGACAAGGGGACCTTGGCCTCGCATAATACGGTTTGCGCTTCCCGTATCACTTGATTATGGGCGACGACTGCATACATCGAATGGTTACGAACAGTAGCCTGCTTGTCGACAGGGATGTCGAGAAGATCAATAGTTGCGTCCTCGACATGAAAGTCGACCATATCCTTCAAGCGCCAACGGATGGCCGTCTTCAATTCGTCCGACGGCACGTTCGGTGCATCGACCAGCAGCATCTGATATTGGCCGGATGCGAGCAAGGCAGCACAACGATAACGGCTGACACCCAAGTCCTTTGCCATCTTTTCCAACGTCGGTCGAACGGATGCTGGTTCGCAAGGATAAAACGCCGCAAGCTCCACCACCGGCTTGCCTTTAGGCGGACGCCTGACATGGGCGGCGCAGATGCCGTCGTTTCGCAAACCAATGGCCATCCAGCCCGGATTTTTCTTCGTGTTTGCAAAAAAAAGCATGCTGACGATGTGATGAACGGTTTTCCCGAACTTATGAGATTAATTTCCTGCTGTCAATTCATTTCCTATAAGACTTATGCAAAATTGTTCCAGCAAGACGGTGCAACGCCACTGGGACGCGGTTTGGCATAAGTCCTACATAAAAACGACGGCTCCTCTCTGTGCACTGAAAGAAGCATCAATTAGTGGCAACCACCTGTCTTGCTCGCTCGACGTAACCAGGCGAAATCACCTGGCTGCCACTTGCCGGACAACCGCCGGAATCGTTGCATGCCACTGCATTGATCGTATAGACCTTGAGTTTTTGTGCAATACCTGCTGAGGACTCGCCTTCGTTGTAGGTGCTGGAAGTGCAGCTCACGGTTACCCAGAAGCCTGTGCTTGCGGACAAATCCAGTGTGAGTGTGGTGCATCTGTTGTTCTGAATAGCCTGGAAAAGCCCCCATTCCGTTCCCGCCCTGGCCGCCTGCCATGCGCGCGCCGACAGCACATCCTGGGCCGAGCCGGTCTGCTGGCTTACTCCCAGCTTCATCACCGCTGCGGCGAGCGCGGCGAGAAAGACCAGCACGACGATTGCCGCAATCGCGCCGAAACCGTGTTGTGTTTGCTTGTTCGTCATGGCACGTTGTCCACGTGAGCGCCGAAGGACAGCGGCACGCTTTCGCCGGACTCGGCAAGTTCGAGCTGCATCCAGACGTAACCGCTCTGCTGAGTATTTCCTGTCGTCGGGCTATAGACGAAATTACAGCTCTTGACTTTAGTTGCCAGGACGGCAGCACCCGTCGTATCCGGGCAAGCGGTGGGATAGGTAGGAACGAAGCCCCTCGTCAATCGGTATAGCGTTCCGGTGCCGGTGCCATCAGCCGCAGAGCCCGGATTGGAGCAGACATAAAACACTGCAGGCACCCTTGGCACGATAAATATCCGTCCGCCATCGTAGCTTGGCGGGAAAGACATCGGCCAAAATGTCAGACGATGCTTGCCCAGAGAACTGAGCGGTGTCGAGACATTGGTGATTTGTGCTCTATTGGCGCCGGAATAAACATCATTGCCGTTCTGGTTGCCGATAACGACCCAGTCGGCAACTACCGGCGTGGTGGAAAACGGCGAGAGGATGTCGAGCGTCGAAATCGATGTTGAGGTGTCGAGCCAAGCGCTGCAGTTACCTCCCGAAACACAGCCTGTCCCTGCATCGTTGTCAATATCCGGCCCCATGCGAACACGGCCGCCTGCCTTGGCCGGCATCAGCTCGAAGCATTGCGAACCCGGGGTGCGGATCGAATTCGGCACAGCCAGCTGGACGTCGCGGCGCATTCGCCGCAGAGCGGTATCGGCCATATCCGTCAGGGCAGCCCTGCGTTGGGCGGCGAAATAACCGTTGACTGCCGGTGTGAAAAAGATCACGAACGATACGGCGACGATGCCGGTGATGGCAATCACCATGACCAGTTCCACAAGGGTAAAGCCGCTAAGTCTGTTGTTCTTCATGTCGCGTAATTTGCCCGCCAGCCGACCAGAGTCAGTGTGTCCGATCCATGCGTTACCGTCACCGTGATCTTCTTTACGCGCCCTGGCGCAAGCACCACGCCATCCATGGCATTGGTGGTCGTTACCGTTACCTGGAGGTTGTATGTGGAAAGCGATGAGATTGCATCACCGTCGATATTACAAATCCCGCTGGTCTGGTAAGCGTTGAAATCGGAAACATCGTCGAAATCGGCGCGCGATGCCACGCCCGTTCCGGATGTGCAATTCTTGAGCGTGTTCGTTGGCGCCGTACCGGAAACCGCGAAAGGCTTGAGCGTGATTTCCTCCATCATTTCCTCGGCAATGGAGAGCATCTGCTTGCGTACCAACGGATCGGCGCTGTTCTTGACCACGGTCGAAAACGCCAACATCACGCCTGCCACGCCAACGCCGATGACGACGATTGCAATGACCAGCTCGATCAGCGTCATGCCGTTGGAAGACTTAATTGACATAGCCGGTAGCCCCTGCAACGGAGATTGACGACATGCCGGTGATGGCAATGGTGTAATCGGAGACGGATGAGCCGGCTGCATCTGATGTCACCGTGCCGGACGGCTGGAAATAGATCGTCCCCGTGCCGCTGGAAATGAAGCCGGAGGAACTGCTGGCATAAGCGGCATTACCGTCTGGGCCGGTCAAGGCGGCATTGCAGCTCGTGCTGCCATAGGTTTGCGCGATGGTCAGGGTCACGCTGTTTGCGGCCAGTGATGCACATACCAGCCGCCGATGACTGACCGCTGTTTTCTGCGCGTAGCGCAAGGCGGCCACTGTCTCGGTGCGAAATGCCGATGCCCGAAAGGTTGATGTATCCGACAGTCTGGGCAGGGTAACAACGGCGAGCAAGCCAAGGATGACGATCACCATGATCAGCTCAGTCAGTGTGAAACCCTTTGCTCGTTTGGTGGCGGAGCAATACGACAATCGGCAAGGGACACGCAAGGAGATCATTCGCATTCGGCTTCAGAAGAGTTCCCGGACATGAATGACTTTCTTCGTCTCCGGCGAATAAATGCCGAAGGAGGTCCGCGCGAACGGGTCATTGTCATAACCCGTACCTGGCGGCCACTTGCCTTGCAGGTAGCTCATCGAAGCGGATGTTGCAGAGCAGGCCGTACCGGTGGCGGGGTCGCTCGCCAGATCGACGCAAATATTTACGCTGCCTGTGCCTGCTGCAGGCGACTTGGTCAAGGCGATCATGCCTGTGCCGTTGGTCAGGCTCGCTGCCCCGACCGTAACCGACCATGCTGTCGTGGCCGCTCCCTTGCTGTCGAGGTAATTCGATTTCCCTATGGCAGTCGATGGAATCTGGGTACAGCTATCGTCCGTATTCATCAGCCAGGAATTTCCTGTCCAGTACTGTGCCTGCACCGGCATACTCAGGCTCGACGCACTGGAGCCGAAAACGTTGAAGAGCTTGAGACGTCCGAAACGGATTACTGTACCGGCACTGCCGATTTGCGCCTTTTTTCCTGACGCAGTGCCGTCCGTATCCAGCGTCAGTGCCGATGTTTGCAATGCCACGCCATCCGCATCGACCGGGTTGATACCAAGCAGAAGATTTGTGTAGGGTTTATCCGGCGCCGTTCCTCTGGCCAACGTGATTGGCATGGACACAGCAGCGATACCGGCACTCCAGCTACCGGATGGTGTTGCGGTAGTAACAAGCCGACTTGTCAGGTTTGTCGTCCCGTCTACGGCGCCAAAATTGAATGCGCTCCCGGTCGAAATATCAAGCCTTGCAAAACTTGACGCATAGTTGGTAGTGGGTGTGCCCTGCGCATTTTGCGCCATGAGGGTAAATCCCACTGTCATGGGCTGTCCCATATAGGTAAAGCGGGTGGAGCCTGCCGTACAGGCTGGAGTAACCGTACCGGCGGAAAGTGCAAAACGGTGCGGTATGAAACGCCCGATCACATTGGTCTGAGCAGAGGTATCGGTTGGATTGGCAAAGACTGCAACCCGGTTGCTCAAGTTAATGCCGTAACCTAAATAATTCGTCGAAGGAGCCACCCCAAGCGAGAAACTACCTACCTCGGAATAACTCAATGTGCTTGCGCTCCCCGCACCCGAAGTCACGGAAATGGCACCGTTACTCAGCACGCCTGTCGTACCGCCAGTCGGCCATATCGGGGAAGTCGGGAATAAAGTGATGGTATCGGCATAATGCGATGCCAAGCCGCCCCCGGTAAGCT
>Ga0070660_100001102_pt1 | contig 18177 bp, 19 predicted proteins | sample KBSC33metaG_FD_64670 | JGI IMG/M metagenome (GOLD analysis project Ga0070660, IMG submission 64670) | Corn rhizosphere microbial communities from Kellogg Biological Station, Michigan, USA - KBS C3-3 metaG | ecosystem: Host-associated > Plants > Roots > Rhizosphere > Soil ... | reverse complement strand
CCGCCGCCACCACCGTAGCCGCCGCCACCACCGCCGGAACGGCCTCCGCCGCCACCGCCGTAGCCACCACCGCCGCCGCCGCCGTAGCCGCCTCGGCTACCGCCGCCGCCACCGCCGCCGGAGCGGGGCTGGGCCTCATTAACGGTCAGCCGTCGACCGCCCATCTCAGCCTGGTTCTTGTCAGCCACCGCCGCCTCCATCTTGTCCGCCTCGACATCGACGAAGCCGAAACCGCGGCCCTCGACGATGCGAGCGCTGCTCGAGCCGTACTCGGAGAAGTATTGGACCAGGTCTTCCTCGGTCGTGGAATAGGGCAGGTTGCCCACGTAAAGGGTTTTCGAAGCCATTCAGTTGTCTCCTGATTTCGCGGGCCAGCCCGCGGATTCTGTAACGAGTCGGGGAAGCGCGATTCTTACGAAACCAGGAACAGGCGAGGCTGAAACCGGACCGAGAAAGCGAAGCCGCGAGAACGTAACTCTATCATTATACCAGGTTCGACTGAACTTAACGTAGGTCGTTTCACCGGCACCGACTCCCGAGCCTAGGCCCGCGACCAGGTCACGAACACGGACTGGCCGGCCAATTACTTGCCCAAATACTTCAAGAACCAGTCGGCGCAAGCTCCCGCGTCTTCGACCATTCCTTCGATGTACCCATGGCCCGCGCCCTTCTTGACTACAAGCTTGCAGGGCACCCCGAGACCTTTTAGCTTTTCGATGAAAATTTCCGATTGCTGGAGTGGAACGAGCTTGTCGGCATCCCCGTGAAAGATCAAGGTGGGGGGGAACTTGGCGGTGACCCCGTAAATGGGCGAGTACTGCTTGCTCATCTCGGCCAGCTTCTCTTTCGGGGTCTGAGCCGTAATCCCAAACGCGGGCCAGAACACACGCAAGAGGGGCTGATCCATCGCGGCCGTACCCGTTGAGCCCCAGTTCAGCATATCCGTCGGGGGATAGAAGCAGGCGATCGCATTCACGTCGCTGCTCGCGCGGTCTACGGGGTCGTTCGAATTTGGGTTGCCCGGCGCGCCGTAGGCGCCCAGCATTAACGAGAGATGCCCGCCCGCGCTTGCGCCGCTCACTCCAATCTTGTTCGGATCGATCCCGTACTTGGCCGCGTTCGCGCGAATGAACCGGATGGACCGATTGACGTCGCTCAGAATCTCCGGCATCTGGAATTTGGGTTGGCTGCCGTGCACGACTTCGAAGACGGTGATTCCCTTATCGGTAAAGATCTTAGCCAGCATCGGATTGATGTTCTGGTGATTCGACACCCATCCCCCACTGACCATAAACGCCACCGCAATGTGGTTCGGCTTGGCGGGTGTGAACACGTCCATCGTGAGCGCCACGCCCATCTTGTGCCCATATACAACGTCGACCAAGTGTGATTGAGCTGAAGCAAAGGAAGCAGCAACAGCAAGGGCGGTTAATAAGGCCTTTCTATGCATGATTGTCCTAATAGCAGCCTAGAGTCCGCTAATTGTCCTTGAGCCGACCGGATTGGATGAGTCGCTGACGGTTTGTATCCGCCGGAGCCGCAATCTGAGTTGCAGGGTCGAATTCCTTACCGACGGCTTTAGATCCTTCCGGCACGTAGATCTCGAGACGAGTGGACGGATACCCTGATGGGATATACCGAACCCAGTAGCCGTCCGGATGCAAAGACCAGCGGCCACTCGGCACGTCTCGGCTGCCCGGTCCGCGACCCTCTACACCCGCCATTGCGATCCGCTCGAAGTCCTCATAGGTGGCATTCGGATTGCCGAAGGTGCTTCGCAGGTTCTGCTCAGCCTCTCGGATTGCGCGCAGGGGAGCCGGCATCCCGCCGATCAAACGGTTGAAACGGTCATCTTCGAGAATGCCCATTGCTCCGCCGTTTAGCGTGAAAAGCTCATCCTTGGTCATCAGCTTCGCCGCAACCCCCTGCATGTGCGAATTCATGTCGGTCGGCTTCTCGCGAGCGACGATAGCCCAGAGCAAGAGTTGTACGTCGCGCTGGCCGATTTCCGGGTGGTCCACGGAGTTCTGCACCACGTGGGTCACGATGTTCCGATACTCGCCCTTTACTGGCGCAAAGAGATAGCCGTCGCCCGAGCTTGGGCCGTGGGTGCCGGCATGCAAGCAGTAGCTCTGCACCTGAGCACCAAAGGTGCCTGCTTCGAGAATGAAGCCGCCCTTCGGAGTCCTCTTTAATGAGAATAGATTCTTGCACTCGGGATGGAAATCATCTTTTGAAACATCCTCGAATCTCGCATCCTTGATCGACGTGGTGATCGGATCCCCTTTAGCAAAGGGATCGTTGATCGGAATCTTGATTCCACCGCCTCTAGGAAGCCGAATTTGTCCAAAAGCTGCACAGCCCAGAACTGTTAGCAGGATGATTGCAGTCGAGCGAGAGGTGAGCATGCCGCCATTTTACTAACGAATGCGCTGCTACATACCCACGCCGCTGTAATAGCGCAATCCTCGCGACCACACGAACCTTCCGATCAGGAGTGCGACCGAGATCCAAGTCAACTGGACGACCATGTTCTGCAGCGCCTGTGGGCCAGAAACTCGCCCGATCAGAATCTCGGTCGGCGCTCCGATCGTGTAGTAGAAGGGTGCGACTTTGGCGATCGCCTGAACCCATGACGGCATCACAGAAACCGGAAAGAGCGTTCCCGAGAGGAACAGCATGGGAATGTAATACAGCTCGAAAATCGAGAAGACCTCCTGCGTGAAGAGCGCCAGCATCGCCATCGTGGTGACGACGCTGAAGCTCACGAGGTGGCCCAGCACCAAGGAGGTCCAGAACTCCCATCCAAGGTACACGTGAGCGCTGCCGAGGAAGCCCCGATACAGAAAGAGCATAAGCGCGAACATCGGTAGGAAGAGCCCGGTGCGTATGATCCGCCAAGTCAGGTTCCGTATGAAGGTGTACTGCAAGAAGGACACGGGCCGTACGAGCATCGTGGAGAACTGCCCCTCCTTGATCTCCATCGCAACCTCCCACATGATATGGCTGGTCACAAAGGAGCCGAGCAGCAGCATGCAGAGGTAGTACAGAACAAAGTCGCTGCCCGAGAAGCCCGCGATTCGGCCAGAGGCCGAGGCCGATCTCGCCCACACCAGGGGCATGGTGACGGCGGTGGTCACGTCGGTTAGGATCCAGATAAAGCCAGAGGCCCGGTAAGCCAGGCCGTCTTGAAAGTAGATCGAGAAGATCGCCTTCCACTTCCGCCAAGCAGTTCCCACGGGGCAGAGGATACTCGCCCTTCCCTGAAACTCGGCACCTCTGAACGCGTCCATAAAGTGACAACCATGAAACACGCTAAAGCAATCGGATTCACGCTCGTCGGAATTCTCGGAGCCTTCGCGGTCGCGCGTCCTCCCTTCGTGAAGGACCTGCAGACCACCTATGGATTCAAGCCGGATTCTGCCGTGGCTAAGGCTCGATGCGGCGCGTGCCACGTCCGCGGCTCAACTAAGCTGAATGCCTACGGTATCGATATCAAGAAAGCTATGACAGAGGAGCACACGAAGACCCTTACGGGCAGCGTGCTCAAGAAGGTCGAAGGGCTTGATTCTGATAAGGACGGCAAACTGAACCGCGACGAGTTGCACGCAGGTACCAACCCGGGCGATCCAAGCTCTAAGTGAAGTCTTAGAGTCTCTGCATCACGCGAAAGGGGAGAACCGTCCGAAGTTTGAATCCGAGCTTCTCGTAAAGCGAGCGGGCCGGGCGATTGTCCTCTTCCGTGTGGAGAAATGGGATGTCGCCTTGATCCTGAATGTGGCGCACGATGTGCAGCGTAAGCATCGCCGCAAACCCCTGACCGCGATAGTCTGGGTCAGTGCAGATCGCGCTAAGCTCCTGATGTCCATCGAAGGACATCCGAATGCCGGCCATCGCGCACAGCCGTTCCCCATCCAAGACCCCGAAGTAGTCGCCTAACCTCGCGGTTCCCGTGCGAAAGTAGGCAGGATAAACCAGCTTGGTCAGGTCCAGCATGGCTTGGATGTGCTCCTCCCCGAGCCTAACCACTTCTCCGTCGCTCCGGGCTTGGCTCTCCTCGGGCCAAGCGTATTGGCAAATCCCGATCGTGTGTTGCTCCTGCCATTCCGCCGTTATTTCCGGCATGAGGTGAAGGATTCCCACGCGCTCTCCGGGCTGCACGAGTGCCGCTAAACTTTGACCTGCTCCCTCGCCCACACGGGCAATCGCGACGAAGGGTGCGATCTCAGGCGGGTAGCGACGCGCCAAGTCTCCTCCAAGCGCCACTCTCAAGTGCCGGGTCTTCAGCGCGTGCCAGATGGGATTGTCCAACACGAGCGCAGTATCGCACCTTGAGTGAGAGTCGAACTGATCCCAAGTGCCGAAATAAATCGTAAAAAGTGCAACCTTCTAGTTACACTTTGAGATATCATGCAACTTGTAGGTTGCACTATGACGACAACAGATCAAATTCGCAAAGTTACGACCATTCGCGCTCCACAGGCAAAAGTCTGGAGCGCCTTATCCGTGCCGGAGAACTTCGGCTATTGGTTTGGCTCTCGAATCGAGGGCTCCTTTACGCCCGGAGAGCGCCTCAAAATGACGATTGAACCGACGAAGGTCGATGCAGAGGTCGCCAAAGAGCAGGAGGCGTACAAAGGCATCGAATTCGACGCATGGGTCGAAGACGTGACGCCCCAGTCCCGATTCGCCTTCCGGTGGCAGCCCTACGCTCTGGACGAGGGCATTGATCCTGCCGACGCGCCATGCACACTGGTCGAGTTCCTTCTCGAGCCGGTCGCCGATGGCACCCAGTTGACGATTATCGAGTCTGGCTTCGACAATATCCCTCTCGATCGACGGGCACGAGCGTTTGCCAACAATGAGCGTGGGTGGGGCATGCAGATTGAGTTGCTCACGAAATACGCGGAGGCCCTCGTCTAACCATGTCCGTCACTGCCGTCTTCGCCGCACTCGGAGACGACGTGCGGCTACGGCTCATCCAGAAGTTGGTCGCTTCCGGTCCCTCGCCGATGGGCCGGCTCGCTGAAGGCGAGCGGGTCACTAGACAGGCGATAGCCAAGCACCTTGGCGTGTTAGGTCGCGCCGGGCTCGCGGTCGTCCGACGGAAGGGTCGCGAGCAAATCTGGACCATCGAGCCGGCAAGGCTCCGTGAAGCTGAGCAATACCTCGAACAGATCTCCAGTCAGTGGGATCTGGCCATCGAGCGCCTTCGAACTTTCGTGGAAGAACCGCCCGAAGCATAGAGCTTGGAAGGGGCTGTGACCAATTCGCTATGAACCAACTCATGAGCGACAAGAGCCCCTCCGAAATCAACGATGCCCAAATCGCGCGACTGGGTGATTGGCGCGGCTCGACTCTAGCGAAACTCCGCGCGTTGATCAAAGAAGCCGACCCGGAGGTGAGCGAGGTGCTCAAGTGGAGCAAACCATCAAACCCGGAGGGTGTAACGGTTTGGCAAGATCACGGCATTCTTTGCACCGGCGAGGTGTACAAGGACAAGGTCAAGCTGACCTTCCCCAAGGGTGCCGCAATCTCTTCGACGCTCTTTAACTGCAGCTTGGAAGGCAACGCTCGGAGGGCTCTCGACCTCTACGAAAGGGACTCCATCGACGAAAATGCGTTCAAAGAGCTGATCCGTGACGCTGTGGCAATAAATCGCCGCCCTAAGAAGTAGCTAAGGAAGCGCTACTCGCGTCCGTCCAATTGACCAGCCGATGAGCGCTCCGAGAGACGCTGGCACAAGCGCGAACAGTGAACCCGTATTTCGGGAGCCCATCTCAAACACGGGCAGCCAGATGCTCAACAGCAGCGGAACAAGCCACGCGCTCCTTGGCGCGAGCGCGGCGCCAACAATACCTAGGAGGAGCAGAACCACGACGGTCACTCCCGTGTCATCCCAGTGCGGCCGCGAATCCAACCAGCCGACACACGCTCCCGCGAAAGCGCAGAAGCCCAGGGCCAACAGATCACGCCTCATGAAAACTACTTTAACACGACTGCTGCGAACATCATTCCCGACGCGATCCAAGCACCGAGTGTCCAGGCTGCAACGCCGGCACCGCCCATAATCCGAAGAGCCACTCATGTCTGATCGAATAGCCACTCTCATAACAGAGCGCTTGGTCCTAAGACCGCCATCCCCTGCAGACTTGGAAGATCTTGTCCAGCTCTTTGCCGACCCCGATGCCACCCATTTCGTCCTCAATGGCAAGACCCTCCCGCGCACCCATGTAGCCCACATGCTCGAGAACATGCTTAACGAGGCCCGCCACGGCTCCGTTCACCCGAATTGGATCCCCGGAGTGCCCGGATCCCTGATCATGGTGCGTCCGGACACCCAAGACTTCGTCGGCATCGCGGTCCTGCGGATGCTCGCTCCAGACCTCGCGGCCGCCATCGGGGACGTCCCAAGCCCAGCGATCGAAGCCGGCTACATTCTCGCGAAGCCTTTCTGGGGCCAAGGTTTAGCCACCGAAGCAGCACGCGCTCTCGTAGCCCACGGCACCAGCCTGAAAAGCAAAGAGCACGTCGTCGCTGTCGCCGACGCGAAGAACACCGCCTCGCACCACGTGCTCGAGAAAGTCGGCTTTCATGTTCGGAGGGAATTCGACTATCGCGACATGCACATGAACTACTGGACCCTGGCATGAATCCAGCGGCCTAGGCATGGCGTCTTAGCCAGTGTGAATCCAGGCATGGTGGCGGTGTGCATGGACGGTGCCCAATGCCACCACGACATCGCCCCCGAACGAGCGGTCGAGCTTGTGAAGCAGTCCGACCGCCCCGTTTGGCTGCACCTGCATGTCACCGACAAGGCCGCGGCCTCCGAGCTGCTGAAAAAGCAATTTGGCTTCCACGAACTCGCGGTCGAGGACGCGCTCAGCCCGAACGAGCGCCCCGCGCTCTCAGACTACGACGACTACCTCTTCCTCGTCGCCCCTGCCATCTCCCACGTGAAAGGCGATGGCGAAGACTACGTCGAGATCGCGTTCTTCCTCCGGGAGCAGTATCTGATCTCTGTCGCCGAGAAGGAGTGCCCCATCCTAGACGAATGGATGCAGCGCTGGGCCAAGCACCCGATCCGCAACGGCGACAGCACCGCCGATATCCTACACGTCCTGATTGACGACATCGTCGACGGTTACTTGCCCGTTCTGGACGCCATTGAAGACGTAGTGGATGAGATCGCCGACAGCATCATCTCCGGCCAGAAGGGCCGCATGAACGACCTCCTCCGGCAGAAGCGCCGGCTACTCGAAATGCGCCGCAGGATCACACCCCTGCGCGATGTCATCAATGGCCTTCTCCGCCGAGACCTCGACCTGATCCCCGATAAGACCCGCCCGTACTTCCAAGACGTATACGACCACACATCGCGAGCCCTGGAGTCGATCGACCTCCAGCGCGACACCCTGACATCCCTCCTCGACGTTCACCTCTCGCTAGTCTCGAACAGCCTGAACGAGGTCATGAAGAAGATGACCGTCATAGCAACCGTCCTCATGAGCGCTGCGCTCATCGCAGGAATCTACGGCATGAACTTCCAGCGCATGCCCGAGCTCTCATGGGTCTACGGCTACCCCTTCGCGCTCGGGCTGATGGTGCTCAGCTCCCTAGGCATCCTCTGGCTCTTTCGCTGGAAGAAGTGGATCTAGCCAGGCGTCGGAAGCAGCGAGGGCACGCGGTCCTTGTATGCGTTGATCGCCGGCCCGTCCCGCTCCGGATGATCAACGTAGTACAAGCCCAGCGTCGTGTAGGAATTTCGGAACGGTTGCCGGTCCTCGTCCCAGCCGCCGCGGCCGTGCTCTAGCGTGAAAAGCAGCGACTTTGTAAACGCCACCGGGTCCTGAATGTGCCAACGATAGACCGTGTTCTGAATGCCGCGCTTCTCGCCGCCGAAGGTCGCGTCGTCATAATAGGTCACGCCGAAATAAGGAGTCTGGAACGCGTGCCCGAAATCCCACGCGCCGCAGAAGTAGTCCTCGCTGCCGGTCCCGCTGATCTGCGGCGCCGTCGCCCCGTCCACATAGAAGTTGTCGTCGCCTTCGCCCCACCAACCGTTGCTGTTCGCTAGCACCGAGACGACCGTTCCAACAAAGTGCCCCTTCCCCGCGGTATCGCAAATCGTCAGTGGCTTGCCCTTGGGCGCCGGGAAGTAATTGCGGTACTGCGTGTGGAAATAGCCGACGTTCCGTTGAGGCCTGTCTTCAAGCCGATAGTCGAAGTTGTAGTAGAACGCACCGACTGCCTTTGGCCCTTCATTGGTCACCGTAATGACCGCATGTTTCTTGAACGGCATCGGCCAATAGCAGTTCAAGGCCATCTGCCCGCCCACCGACACCGGCGCGCTCCCAAACTCAACGTACTTGCCCGGGCCCTGCGCAAAGAAGTCGCCCACCGGGCACTCGACGGCCGGCGTCTTCGCGTCATCCCAGGTCATCCGAAGGACCAACTCGCGCAAGTGATCCGGCGACTCGGCTGCGATCGTCATCCATAGGTGCGTAAATCGGCCATTGCCCTTCACATCAGCAAGAACCAGCGTCGCCCCCGGCTCGATCCGTCGAGCATCGGCGTTCTTCCCCGAGGGATCGGCACTTGATACTCGGAACGACCGGAAGCCTTTGGTAACTGGCAAGTCGTCCGGCACTTGGCCGACCGACATACAAGGCAGCAAAGCGAGAATGGTAAAGAACAGCACAGGGCGGCTTCTCATGCGCCCATTCTACAGAAAGAGCCAGTGGGTTGCAATCGTATTTAGGAGCGTGGTGAGCCTGGCAGCGCTTGCATCGGCGGGCCCGCGAGCGCGCCAACACCAACACGCTTAGGCGTTACTTCGTAACGAAGTCGCGAACATGCCACTTGACGGACTCGCGCCCGTTCCAGGTGTCCACACAGGCTTCAAAGACGACATCGATTTTTGAACCGGGGTCGACTTCTTCGAAGCGCTTGCCGATGCCAAAAGCCATGGCCGTAAACGCCGGGCCAGAGCCCTTGCGGAGGGTGAGCCGCACGTGCTCGGGGCTCTTCGTGGGAGCTTTCAACACGAGATCGATATCCCTTGCCACGAACTCAGGCGTGCGATTCCCCATGCCGAACGGCTCGAGTTTGGACAATTCCTGAACCGATCGCAAGGTGATCTCACTCGGCTCGACTTCGCCGTCCAATTTCCGGACGGGAATGAAATCATCCGGCGAGAGAACCGAACCTGCAAAAGCGTCTAGCTTCTCGAGCACCTCCTCATAGCGATCTTGCTCGAACGAGCAGCCCGCCGCCATCGCGTGCCCGCCGCCGCTGAGGAAGAGGTCGGGGTGGGCTAGGATCGCTTCCGCCAAGTGGAAGCGCGGAATGCTCCGCCCGGAGCCCTTGATCACGCCCTTCTCTTCATCCACATTGAGGACGAAAACAGGCCGGCGGAACTGCTCGACCAGGCGACCCGCAACGATCCCGACGATGCCTGGGTGCCAGCCCGGATCAGCGAGGATGATGATGTTCTTCTCGTGCGCACCCGTCTCGATGACTCGCTCAACCGCTTCCTCAACGATTCTCTGCTGCTCGACTTTGCGCTGGGTGTTGACGATCTCGATCTGCTTGGCGAGTTGTGTCGCTTCGAGATCGTCCGTGGCCTGGACAAGCTGCAAAGCCAACGCCGCGTCGTCGATACGCCCTGCCGCGTTCAGTCGCGGACCGATGCCGAATCCAATATTGCTGCTGCGCAGCGGCGGCTTGATGTCCGCTACCTCCATGAGCGCGCGAAGCCCGGCCTTTCGCGCCTCTCCCAAGCGCATCAAGCCGAAATGCGTGATGATCCGGTTCTCGCCGATCAGCGGCATCACGTCCGCGACGGTACCGATCGCGGCGAGATCGAGGAAGTTGTCCCGGTACTTGTCGACGGGCATTCCAAGCTCTTTCGTCAAGCCCTCGCAGAGCCGAAACACGACGCCCGCACCACAGAGTTCCGCAAACGGGTACTTGGACTCCGGACGGTGCGGGTTCATGACCGCAACCGCTTCCCGAGGAATGTCGTCCCCCACATGGTGATGGTCGGTCACGACGATCTTCATGCCGGCTTCATGGGCGAGCCGCACGGGCTCGAAGGCGGCCACTCCGCAGTCGCAGGTCAGGAACAGCTTTGCACCGGCTTCGCGCGCTGCCTCCACAGCCATCTTGTGGATGCCGTAGCCCTCCTTCATCCGATGCGGAACGTGGGTATGGACCTTGCAGCCGATTTTCGTGAGAAACCGATCAAGGATCGCAGCGCTGGTGATGCCGTCCGCATCGTAGTCGCCGTGGATGTAAATGAGCTCGCCGCGCTCGCGCGCGGCGAAGATCGCGTCGCGCGCTTCCGCGTAGTCCGGCAGCAACGTGGGATCACCTAGGCGGTCCAGGTCTGGGTTTAGGAACTCGTCGGCTTCGTGGACATCCGATAGCCCACGATGGACAAGCACCGATGCTACGAGTGCCGAGACACCGAGCTCGCGCTGCAGTACGGCCTCGACCGCGAAGTCGCGGGTCGGCACAAGCCATTTTTCTGCAGGGCGCTCGATGGTGACCATCTTTCCTAAGAGTACAGGAAAGACGGTACGGCCTCGGTGTGGGACGCCTGAATTTGCGGGAGTTTGGAGTTTGAATGTGGTTACGAGGGAGCGTGCCCCTCCAGGAGCGCTTTAGCCAGCGGTGGCGGGGCTGATCACGTTCTTGACTTCGCTCACTGAGTCCGCAGGAAAGCCGCCCTGGCGCGCGTGCTCGCGGATGATCTCCTCGTTTGCGGCCTTGTAAACGCAATAAATCTTATCGCCCGTGACGTAGCTGTGCAGCCACTCGATGTCGGGTCCAAGGCCTCCGAGGACATCACACGACTTCTGGGAGATTCCCCTCAACTGATCCTGGCTCAAATCGCCGTCTCCGGGAATGGCGCGTTCGATCACATAAGTTTGCATTTGCTCTCCTCCTTTCAGGCCCGAATTTACCCCGCTCAGTTGGTCGTCCGACGCATGCGGATGTGCACCGTGTCCCCTCCGCGCCAGTAGTCGGCGCTTCCGTCTGTGCTGAGCTTCAAGAGGCGTTCGTTACTGACTGGCGGGCCGGCCATTTCAGCAGGTCGCCCGAGGATTCGAGTGGGCCGAAGGTGGAGTGTGGCGCCTTGGCTGGAAGCCGTGCCGTCGATTGGAATTCCTGAATCCACTGCTGAGAAGGTGCCGTCTTGGTGGACCTCGATGTGGATCTGGCTTACAGTGCCGACCAGGCCCGGATCTTCTCCTGTTTTCGGCTTATAGCCCCGATCTCCAACCCACACGCCATGGAAGTCGAAGCTGGGGCCGCAGCCCAGGAGCAAGGCGAAAAGCAGCCCGGCAGATATACTTCGGCGCATGGTTGGCACTCCCGCTGAAGTCTACTCATCGATGGGTTTGCGGGAGTCCGAGTATGAGCTGATCCTGAATCTGCACGGCCGCGAGCCTTCGCTGACTGAGCTCGGGATGTTCGCCGTCATGTGGAGCGAGCATTGCGGTTACAAGTACAGCCGCCCTGTTCTGAGCGCCTTTAAAAAGTACAAGGAGGCGATGGAGGGTGAGGGGTTGGAAAACGCCGGCATCGTCGATATCGGCGATGGCCTGGGCGTGACCATGAAGGTCGAGTCCCACAACCACCCCTCGGCGGTGGAGCCGTATCAAGGCGCAGCGACCGGAGTCGGCGGGATCATTCGCGACATTCTGACCATGGGTGCGAGACCGATCGCGTCCTTGAATTCACTTAGGTTTGGACCGATACAGCACGGACATTCAGCCGACCCCACGGTCGAGCGGAATCGCTATCTCTTGGAACACGTGGTCGCGGGCATTGCTGGGTATGGCAACTGCGTCGGCGTGCCAACGGTGGCGGGCGAAGTTGGCTTTCACCCGCGCTACAGCGGTAACCCCTTGGTCAATGCCATGTGTGTCGGCATCCTGCGATTGGATGAAGTCACGACGGCAGCCGCTCAAGGCGTGGACAATCCTGTCATCTATCTGGGTTCTCCCACAGGGCGCGACGGCATTCACGGGGCGACCTTTGCGTCGGAAGCGCTAGACGAGGAGAGCGACGCTAAGCGGCCGAATGTGCAGATCGGCGATCCCTTTGCTGAGAAGCTCCTCATCGAGGCCACGCTTGAAGCGCTGCAAACAGGCGCGATCGTTGCGATTCAAGACATGGGCGCAGCGGGTTTGACCTGCAGCACGGTCGAGATGGCCAGCAAAGGCGGTGTCGGCATGAACGTCGACCTCGATCTGGTGCCCATGCGCGAGCAGGACATGAGCGCTTATGAGCTGATGCTCAGCGAAAGCCAGGAGCGCATGCTCGCGGTGGCGGAGAAGGGCCGCGAAGGCGAGGTGCTGGCCGTCTTTCGCAAGTGGGGCCTCAAAGCGGAGGTGATCGGGCATGTGACGGACGACGGCGTCGTCACGGTAACCAGGCACGGCGAAGTAGAGGCCAGCGTCAATCCCAAGCTGCTCACGGATGAGTGTCCGGTGTACTTTATGGAGGCAACTGAGCCGCAATATTTCCGCAATGCGGGTCGATTCGATCCAACGACGCTGCCGCCAAAGGACCTCAAGACATCGCTTCTTATACTGCTCGCATCGCCGGAGATAGCCAGCAAGCGTTGGATCTACGAACAATACGATCAGCAAGTGCAGACCCAGACGGTGCTGACGCCCGGCAAGTCCGACGCTGCCGTTCTAGCGCCTCGTGGGACGCAGAAGGGCTTGGCCGTCAAGATTGACGGAAACGCGCGATATACGTACTTGCATCCGTATCGGGGCGGTCTGCTTGCCACTGCTGAAGCGGCTCGGAACGTGGCATGCACGGGCGCCAAGCCGGTGGCGGCAACCGATGGTCTGAACTTCGGAAGCCCGGAAGAGCCGCACGTTTATTGGCAGTTCAAGGAAGCCGTTCAGGGTATCGCGGATGCCGCCGAGGCGCTCGGAACGCCGGTCATCAGCGGCAACGTGAGCTTTTACAATCAGAGCGAGCTTGGCGAAGTGCTGCCCACGCCCCTGATCGGAACTCTTGGGGTGCTAGAGAATGTCTCGGACGCTTTGACCATGGCCCCGCGAGGCTCAGGAAAGCTGGCGTTGGTCGAGGTGCCCATTGACAACCCTGAGCAACTCGGACTCGGTGCGAGCGCCTACCTTGCCTATGTGCATGGCATAGAAGATGGATGGCCGGTAGCGCCCGATCTGGCTGGAGAGCGCAGACTCGCCGAGTTCCTCGTGTCCGCAGCTTCCAAGAAGGCGATTGTCTCGGCACACGACCTCAGCGATGGCGGTTTGGGTGTGGCTTTAGGGGAAATCGCGCTTCAGGGGACTAAATTAGAAGTCGAGGTCTCCGGCGATGTTCCGGAGGCTGTTCTATATGGTGAAGTACCCGGCCGAGTCCTCGTTGGAATACCTGATGTTCAAGACAATCGCGCGGGCGGTCACGATCTTGCGGGCGAACTAGAGCGTCTGAACTTGAGGTTCAATATAGTTGGATCTTACGTTCCTGGAGAGGGCTTGTCCATTTCTATGGGAACGGAGAAGACTTCATGGTCGAGGTCAGAACTTGAACTCGCCTATGAGGGAACTATTACAAATCTGTTGGATCATTAAAGAGAGGAGTGCCCGCAAGTCGACACTCGTGTTTGCATTTATAGCCATGTCTAATTTGGAGATGAGATTTCGAAAAGCTTTGATTTTGGTTGCCGCATTGGGGGCGGTCACTAGCGGTTTTGCCCAGGAGACGCAGCCGCCCGGGCGACCGACGCCACCTCAGGCCACGCAGGCGGACGTCGATAACGCGAAGAAGATCAAAGCCGCAATCGAGCTTTTCCGTTCGGGCAAGCCGGACGAGGCGCAGGCTGCTTTCGAAACCATCCATACAGATCGTCCGAACGACGCGGACGCTGCCTCTTGGCTCGGTTTTATCTATCTCCAGAAGGGCCGGGCGAAGGATGCTCTGCCATTGCTTCGTGCGGCTCACGAGGCCCGCATGGACGATCTCGATCTCGAGACGAATCTGGGAAACGCGTACCTGGCGGCGGGGGACGACAACAATGCCGCGACCGTCTTCGAGGACCTCGCGAAGAAGCAGGCTGATAAAGCCTCCAATCATTACAACCTCGGCACGATCTATCTGCGCCTGAACCGCAACGAGCAAGCAGTGTCAGAGTTGCGCAACGCGGTTCGCCTGAACGGCGAAGACGCGTACGCCTACAACAACTTGGGCGTGGCTCTGGATGCGCAGAAGAACGCCGCCGAGGCGGCAAGCGCTTTTGGCAAGGCTTCTGACCTGCGTCCGACTAATGGCACCTTTGCGAAGAACGCGGGGATGACGAGTGCTCGCGCCGATCGATGGTCGGATGCGGATCGTTATCTCACCCGGGCACGCTCCATTGATGCTAACGACTCCAAGGTGCTGCTCGTGCTCGCTGAAGCGAAGCTGCGGACGGGCCAGAAGTCGGAAGCGCGGGACCTTTACGAGAAGGCCAAGGACCTGCAAGGAACCGACGCCCAGTTTTGGTACAACCTCGGCGTTATGCGGGCCCAGGCCGGCGATCGGGCCGGTGCCGAGGACGCTTACCGCAAGGCCCTGTCGATGAACGACAGCGACCTGGATACCCTCGGCAACCTGGGTGCAGTGCTGTACCGGAAGGGCGATTACGCGGGTGCCCGCGATTGCTTCGATAAGCTCTCGGGCCTCAATCCGAATAGCATGGCGGCGAAGCGGAATTTGGCCTCGGCGTGCTTCATGTCGGGCGACCTGGACCGGGCATCTTCGCTGTGGAAGGAAGTGCTGACGGACTCGCCGAACGATACGGCTATCCGGGTGAGCTTGGCGGACGTCCAGTGGAAGAAGGGCGACTTCGCAGCGGCTCGGGACAATTTCGCTCGGGTCCTTCATACAGATTCGCAGAACGCCGATGCTCTGAACGGCATGGGCCTTTGGCAGCTGAAGCAGGGCGACTTGAAGAATGCAGCAGTGAGCTTCCGAGGTGCGATTGGCAACCGGCCGACGTTCGTTTCCGCTTACAACAACCTCGCGGTCACGCTGGAGAAGCTCAACCGTAAGCAAGAGGCGATCGCGCTTCTTCGCAAGGCGACTCAGATAGACCCTAACGTGCCCGAAGTGCAGCAGAACCTGCGGCGCATGACGGCCTCACGCTAAACTAGCCGAGTGCGCATTCACCTGCTGGTGAATATCCATCGAGCGGACGCGGTTCAAGCAGCCGCGTCCGCTCTTGCATGGATGCGAGAGCATGGCATCGAGGCGGGTGCCGATCCAGAGTCCGCACCGCTGCTCGGCGTCTCTTCTGTTCCTTCGCGCGATTTCGCGAACGCGGACTTGGCCGTGTCTTTCGGCGGCGACGGCACTTTGATCCGAGCCGCACACCTGTGTTCAGAAACCGGCACGCCGATTCTCGGAGTCTACTATGGCCGATTCGGGTTCGTCACCCAGTGCGATGGTCCCGAGCTTGGCGCTTGTTTGAGCGCGTTCATGGACGGGCAGGTGCGGATCGAGTCCCGGATGATGATCCAGACCGACTTGATCCGGAACGGCAAGACGGTGGCGGCGGTGCATTCACTCAATGAGGCTGTCATCCAGCGCGCGGTCACGGTGCCGATGTTGACCTTCCGTGTGAGCGTCGATGGTTGGCTGTTGAATACCTATCCGGCCGACGGCGTGATTGTCTCGACTCCAACGGGTTCGACCGGCTACAACCTGTCCGCGGGAGGACCGATTCTCGATCCTCGACTGCAGGCGGTGATCATTACGGCGATCGCGCCCCATACGCTGAGCGCCCGACCGTTGGTGCTTGGACCTGAATCCGTGGTCGCGGTCGGCGTGTCGCTGGAAGGTGAGGCTGTCCTCTCGTCCGACGGCGCCACGCGCCTGCACCTGCTAACTGGCGATGAGATCCAGGTGCGGCGCTCCCCTCGCACTACAAATCTCGTGAGCGTAGAACGAGACGACTTTCTCATCAAGCTCGGCCAGCGGCTGTTTTGGCATCAAGGCTTGCAGGTCAGGCAGGTGGCTGCAACTTGATCGAAGCCCCTGCAACCACCGCAATACTGGAGGTCAAGGATGCCGTGGTCGAATTCGTCGCGCCTGGAGGATCAATCCGCGCGCTCGACGGGGTGTCCCTGGCAGTTGAGCGCGGCGAAACGTTAGCTCTAGTCGGTGAGTCGGGCTGCGGAAAAACAACGCTTGCTAAGGCTGTGCTTGGCCTGCAGGCGCTGACTGCCGGTGAAATCAGGCTCTGCGGCGACGTAGTCGACGGAACGCCTAGAGGTTTGATCGAGAAAGTCGGCATGGTGTGGCAGGACCCCTACGCGAGTCTCGACCCCAAGTGGCAAGTAGGTCGGTCTGCGGGCGAGCCGCTGTCTTTGATTCGCAAGAAGGGCAACCTCAACGAGCTCTTTGAAGAAGTCGGGCTAGACCCGCAGTTGGCGAGTCGGTATCCGCACCAGCTTTCCGGCGGTCAACGACAGCGTGTCGCGATCGCCAGGGCGCTCGCGCTGAAGCCGCCGCTAGTTATATGCGATGAGCCAACCGCGGCTCTCGACCTGAGTATTCGCGCGCAGATTCTCAATCTTCTGAGGAAAATTCAGGAGATGGAGCACTGCTCCTTTCTCTACATTTCGCATGACCTGACAACCGTGCGATTCCTTGCGGACCGGGTGGCCGTTATGTACATGGGCCGGATTGTAGAGGAGGGCCCGACCGAGCAGATCTTTACGGATCCTCGTCATCCGTACACAACGCTGTTGCTCGAAAGTGCGCCTAGCCTGGACAAACTCATGCAGTTGCCCGAGGCGCCGGCTGGGGAGATTCCAGACCCCCGGACTCGATTTATGGGGTGTCGCTTTGCAGGTCGCTGCCCGAACGCCCGGCAGAACTGCACGCGTGAGGACCCACCTGCGATTGTCGAATCCGGTCGTCGGCATTTCTGCTTTTATCCAGATCCGACGGGGCGAAACGCAAGCGAAACGCGTCCTTAACAAAAGGGCTTCATCCTGAGGCTGTGGCTTACGGTGTTTTCGCAGGGTCAGGAGACAGCTCTTCTGGACCGTTCATGGAGATCCAAGGCCATACTCGGCAAACGTTTGACGCAGCGCTGAAGGCACTGGAGCACCATCTGCTGGAGATGGGCAGCCGTGCCGAACAGGCAGTTGGCAAAGCCGTCGAGTCACTCGTCACCATGGACGCTTCACTTGCGATGCAGGTGATCGAGCAGGATGACGATATCGATGAGCGCCAGAACACGATCGAAGGCGAGTGCATCCGCTTGCTGGCCCTGCAGCACCCGATGGCCGGAGACCTCCGCACGATTGGCACGGCTCTGCGCATGGTGACGGACCTCGAACGTGTGGGCGACCTTTCCGTCGACATAGCCAAGATCACGTTGAAGGTCGAACGGGAGCTAGGGTCCACTGATTACATAGACCTGCGGCGCATGGCAAATCTGGCTCGTGCGATGCTGCGGCAGGCTCTCGAGGCTTACGTCAAGCGGGACGAGTCGATGGTCTGCGATGTGTGCGACCAGGACGATGAAGTAGACGAAGCCTATCGGCAGCTCCGCGGGCAGATTCACGACTACATGCGGCAGAACCCCGAAGGGGTCGTCGCCGGTTCTTGGCTTATTTTGGCGATTCATCACTTGGAGCGGATCGCGGACCACGCGGTGAATATCGCCGAGCGAGTCCACTTTATGGTCACGGGACGCCTTGAGAACCTCTCTACGATCCGCAAGGGTTTCTGAAGCTCGAAGGGGCGCGTAGGTAGAATCGCGCCATGCTGGCTGAACTCAAGGAGCTCTGGAAGTTCCGTGAGCTCTTGATCAGCATGGTCCAGCGTGATCTCAAGATCCGCTACAAGAATTCGTTTCTCGGTTTCTTTTGGTCGCTGCTTAACCCGTTAGTTACGGTTCTCGTGATGACGGTTGTTTTCAAGAACTTTCTTGGAAACGATACGAAGAATCTTAGCGCTTACATTCTCGCGGCGTACCTGCCGTACATGTTCTTCCAGTTGTGCCTGATGGATTCTTCGCAAGCGGTGCTGGTTAACATAACGATCATCCGCAAGATCTACTTTCCGAGAGAGATTTTGCCACTAGCTGCGGTGATCAGCAATTTCATTCACTTTCTGCTGGCACTCGTCGTC
>Ga0070660_100001093_pt1 | contig 18208 bp, 21 predicted proteins | sample KBSC33metaG_FD_64670 | JGI IMG/M metagenome (GOLD analysis project Ga0070660, IMG submission 64670) | Corn rhizosphere microbial communities from Kellogg Biological Station, Michigan, USA - KBS C3-3 metaG | ecosystem: Host-associated > Plants > Roots > Rhizosphere > Soil ... | reverse complement strand
GAGTTTCGCTCGACCGCGCAGCCCAAGCCCTTCAACTCATCGGCAACGTCCTGAGCGGTGCGAGAGTCGATGAACGATACATTGAAGGTGCCCTCGTGACAATAGAGGTCTAGGAGCATGCGGGCCTGTCGGGCGGCGAAACTCGAACTCACCCCTACTGATACGCCCACAAGGGTCGAGTTCGACGACACCATTCTTGCTGCGTTTTCAATAAAACTCTTTGAGGTCAATTTAGAGGATTCCCTGGTCGTCATTTAAGTTCAGCGCACAACCTGCCGTCGGAAGTAAAATCACCTCCCGTGCCGGGCATCTCGGCACTTCGGAGGATTAACAGCACCTTGGCAAGCGCATATACGCCCGGATTGACCGTCAGCGGCGACATCGTCATCCGTCGGACCCGACGATTACCCATCAAAGGCGAGACCCTCGTCCAGGTGGGCGATCCAGTCAAACCCGAAACTCCCGTCGCGCGCGCCCTCTTGCCGGGCATGCTCCAGACCCTCAAGCTTGGCGAGAAGCTCGGCATGGAGCCGAAGGACGCCATCGGCATGTTTCGCCTCAATATCGGCGAACCCATTGAGAAGGGTCAGCTTGTGGCCGAAACCAAGGGACTCTTCGGCATGTTCAAGAGCCAGGTCACCAGCGATTTTGCGGGGACCGTCGAAGCGATATCGGATGTCACCGGCAACGTCCTGGTGCGCGAGCCTTCCATTCCCATCGAAATGGACGCCTATATCGAGGGTCGGGTCGCCGATCTGTTGCCTCAAGAGGGAGCAATCATCGAGACCCGATGCGCCCTCGTCCAAGGGATCTTTGGAGTTGGCGGTGAGCGAACCGGTGTTGTACGAGTGGCAGTCGCGAATGTCAGCGAGGCACTCGAGGGATCTCACATCCAGGACTCAGACGCCGGCAAGATTCTCGTAGGCGGCTCCGGAATCAGTGCCGACGCCCTGCAGCGTGCCCAACAGGTCGGCGTCAAAGGGCTGATCGCGGGCGGCATCAAGGACAGCGACCTCATCAAGCTCCTGGGCTACGAAATTGGCGTAGCGATAACCGGCACGGAGAACATCCCGCTGACCTTGTTGGTGACGGAAGGCTTCGGCTACCTCGCGATGGCGGGCCGCACGTTCGAGCTGCTCAAGACGCTCGACGGCAAAATGGCCTCGATCAACGGCGCGACTCAAATCAGAGCCGGCGTCATCCGACCCGAACTCATCGTGCCGATCGCCGCAGACGTGGCGCAGTCCCAGCGGGCGGTCGAGGCTCACGAGCTCAAAGTCGGAACCTCGATCCGCGTTATTCGAGAACCCTATTTCGGCCGTCTAGGGAGCGTCACGGACCTGCCGGCGCAGCTTCAGGTGGTCGACTCGGGCACAGAGGTTCGCGTCTTGAGGGCGAAGCTCGACAAAGGCGAAGAGGTCACCGTACCCCGAGCCAACGTAGAGATCATCGCCAACGCATGACAGGAGCCTTGGACTCGGCTGAGGCCAAACTCCAAAATCGCTACCCGTCGTATTCCAACTCATGGAGTACGCGGGGGTTCATGCGCCACCCCTCCTGCACGCTTACGTGAAGCTCTAAGAAGATTTTTTTGCCTAGGAACTCCTCGATCTCCTGCCGTGCCAGGGTGCCGATGTTCTTGATGAACTGCCCACCCTTGCCGAGCAGGATCGCCCGCTGACTGCTCTTCTCTACCAAGATCGTAGCCCGAATGCGTGTCAGCCCAGGGTCCGACTCGTCCCACTCGTCGACCATCACCGCAGTTGCGTGCGGCACCTCTTGGCGTGTCGCGATCAGGATCTTCTCCCGCACCAGTTCCGCCGCCAAGAATCGCGCGGACTGGTCCGTGTATTCGTCCTCGGGATAGATCGGCGCACGCTCCGGCAGCTTCTCAACGATCATCTGCACCAAGCTTTCGACGTTGTCCCCGCGTGTCGCCGTGGTGAGCATGTAGGCGTCGGTCTTGAAGAGCTGCGTGTAAGCCTCGACATGCGGCACGACTTCTTCCGCCCGAAGGACATCCATTTTGTTCAAGCAAAGGAGCAGGGGCGTGTGCCGCTCTCCCTCTCTCGGCGCTATCAACTTGGCGATTTGCTTATCGACCTCACCGGGCGCGTGGGCTCCATCAGCGACGAAGACGACCACGTCGGCCTCCGAAAGGGACGCTCGTGCCTGGTCGACCATCGCCTTTCCAAGTCGCGTATGAGGCTCGTGAATTCCGGGCGTGTCGATGAATGCAATCTGGTACCCGTCGCCCTGCGCAATCCCGACCACGCGCCGCCGCGTAGTTTGAGGCTTGTTGCTGACGATGGACACCTTGTGCCCTACCATGCGATTGAGCAAGGTGCTTTTGCCGACATTCGGCTTCCCAATCAACGCGACAAAGCCCGCCTTGTAGCTCATGCCAACACCGCAACACCGCGCAACCGCAACACCTGCACGCCTACTCCCTCTTCCTGAACACGACGTTCAGCGACGGTTCCGGAGAGCCACTGGGTTCCATTCGGGAGTGCCCGATCTCGTCGCTGCCGCGCCGATCGCGTCCTCCGCCTCGGCGTCTTCGGCGTCGCCCGACGCGCTCCTCCTGGTCCGCCGAAACGGTCACATCCGCTAGCGCCGTCGGCCGCAGGAACCACTCGTCGGCGATCTCGTCCGGCTCGCCGCCCTCGATCCACTCGTCGAGCTTCATGATCGGAACGTCGAAGGCGAAGCTGTCCTGCCGGATCGTATCATTCGCCCGAGGCGGCAAGACCTCCATCCGGAGCAGATCCTCAGGGCGAGTCTGCAGCAAAGCCTCGATCTCCTCTCGCGTGCCGACGAGGAACACATGCGTCGACCCGTCCGTAGCGGTAAACCGCACGTTGGAAGATTCCATCGTCACCCATTGACCGGCGCTGAGATTGAACGCCGTCCACTTGTTCGGCAGGGTCACGGTCCGCTGCCCGGGTCCGGAACAGTGAATCGTGAGGAACGGCGGTCGAACATGGACGACGTCCTCGCTGAAGTTGTAAACGTGCGCTCCCGCCATATGCGCCAACGCCCGCACCAGCGCCGGGTTGATCACCGGTTCGCCTAAGAACACACTTGTCCAGGCGCCTCCGCCCTCGCCATCGGGCTTAAAGTCCTTCACCACGAAGCTCGGCAGCCCGGTCTGCGAATACTCGCCCAAAACCTGTGCCTCTTCAGGAATCGCAAAGTAGCTGGGCTCGAGCTGCTGCGTGCCCGCAATTGTGTTCGCAGGGAAAGCTTCGGCCAGCGGATGCCGCCGATTGAGAATGGATGAGCCCGACTTCGAGTGGAAGGGCTGCGGCTTCAAAGCAATGCCCGTAACCTCACGCGCACGCTCCAGCGAATCTCGGCCCGCATCGAACAGCCCTGCCGAGTACAGCCAGAACAGCACCTTGTTGTCGCGCTGAAGGCGCGTCTTAATGGCGGCGCGCAGCTCCGGCCGGATGTCCCAGGCGTTCAGGAAGATGTAAGCCTTCGCCTCAGGGAATTTCTCCCGGTGCGCGAGGTCGCTAAGCAAGTAAAAGCCCGCGTTCACGCCGGCCCGAAGCACCGACTCCCGCGCGTTCTGGACCATCAGCTCAAATGCCTTTTCGTCAACGAGGTAAGCCAACGCCCGCTCGTCGATGAAGACGATCACCTCGGGATCTTCCAGAGGTGCCGCCATATGAAGAACCATCGCTTTCTGAATGCGGCCCGCGCGCTCCCACACCGAGTGCGTCTTCAGCCAACCATTGCCCCAGAGATCCATCCACGACACGCCGCTGCCATGCGCCAGCGCCGCACCCGCACCGCGCCAATGGACGCTGTCCAGCGCCTGCGGGGTCTTGATTATCGGATTAAAATCGTCCGGCTCCGCCCCAATGCTAAGTGAAGTCTTATAGTCCTCTTCCGAAATGAAGAGCTTGCCGTTCAGCGCGAAGGAGTCGATCGGACCAGGGAACGGGGCCGTCGAGCCCGGCTCGCGATTTCGATAACTCGGCGGACCCGCGACGAAGTCGATCTCCGGCGTCCTCAGCAGCTTGCCGAGAGACAAATGCCCAGAAGCCGGGTGTGACCACTCGAACGTGTAGCCGTAGGAGCAGCCCACAAGGAAGTAGCCCTCGCTCGCCTCCTTCACCGCATAGGCAAGTTCACCAACTCGGTGAACCGTTGCATCACTCAGAAAGAGGTGGTAGTCGACGAACCGCCGCTGCTTGCGACTGGACCGCACGAACTTCTCACCATCGTCTCCCCGGGACTGCTTCGGCACGTCGACCGTCTCGAAAGACACATTTCCATCGAACCAGTTCGCGCGGAGCGTGACCTCGTCATCGGAGTACCGCTCTCGTGCCCAGTTGCGGAACTGCATCTTGGCCGCCTGACTCTCGTCGAAGCCCATGGCCTTCGAGAAAAACCATTCGCCACGTTCCAGATGCACGCCCAGAATCGAGTCCTTCTGTGGAAGCTTCCGCAACGCCTGAACGAACTCACTTAAGCAGTCGCGCGCAACGCTCCAATATTGGTCGTCGCAAACGCTCGGCTCCGGATACTGGCCGGACACCGCGTTCGGATATTGCTTCTGCCAGCCACGTGGCGCAACGAAGACGATGCGGAACAGCACCTGCGCTTCCGGATCGACCTTCAAGGTTTGACTCAGCAGAAAGGCCGCGATTTTCGCGTTCTCGGCAGTTGCCGAAGGATCGACTTCGAATTCCACCAGGTGCGAATGCACATGCACGCCGGCATCGGCGGCGAGCGCAAGCTCGTCCAACACGGTTCGAGCGCGCTTCTCGTCTGGCGAGGAGCCGAAGAACCAGAGCGGCGGATAAACCCGATGATTGCGCACAAGCGTCGGCACACCATCTCTGAGAACCACTTGCGGGGCGTCGTCGGGCACGGGAATGAGCGGCTTCGGTGGCGGCGGAAGTCGCTTGGGCTTCGCCTCGACGACCGCCTCGGGCGCTTCCTTGGGAGCTGCTCTTTCACGGCGCTCGCGACGCTCGCGAGGCTTCTCTTCTCGGGCCTCCGGCTTCTCAGAAGGAGTCGATTCGCCGCGCTTCCGGAAAACAGGATTGAGTTCCTCGAGAACGTCTGCTGCCAGTTCCACAGGTGCGGAAACTTGCGTCTCCGTAGGCTTGTCGGTATCCCTTTGTCGGTCGCGACCCCTTCCCCGCCGACCTCGTGCGGGGCGCTCCGCCTCGCCGGAACTCTCATACCCAGAATCCGCAGAATCCCCTTCTCTCTCATCGACCCGAGGTGCAGCCTTGCCCTTCGAGCGAGCACGGAACTCCGGAAGCGGCAGATCGTCTTCGAGCCCGGCGAACGGGTTCGCTTCGCTGGATTTAGCAGTCCGCGATCGCCCTCTTCCCTTCACGGCCTTCTCAGCTTCGGGAGCAGGCGCGGTCGCTTCCACGGGTGCCGATTCTGCCTTGCGGGAACGCGGCTTCTTTGCCGAAGTCTCGACCACCGGAGCAACCGTGGGCTCGGGCGGCTTTGACACGGGAGCGGGAGCCTCGACCGCCGCCCTGCCAAACAATCCCTTTCGAGGCTTCGGCTCTGGAGCGGGAGCGGGAGCGGGAGCGGGAGCGGGAGCGGTTACGACGACCGGCTCAGCTGCAGCCGCAGGCTTCCGCGAACGTGCGGGCTTCTTTGACGGTTCGGCTGCCGCAGCCACCTTTGGGGGCGCGGGAGTGGCCGCCTTGGCGCGGGTTCTCTTCGGTTTGGGTTCCGGGGTCGGGGAGGCCTGAGAGGCTTCGGGGTCTACGATCGGGTCTGAAACTTTCTTTCGGGGCATGTCGCTTGCAGCAGTCCTTGCTCCGTCCAGGCGAGAAGGTCTTCCGGCGTTTCGAAAAGCGCCGCCGGATCTTCACTCGCTAGAGTCGGGAGTGGGGTCGAGCCATAGGCTACGGCGATAGGCGTGCATCCTGCAGCCTTCGCGCAGCGGAGGTCATAAATCGAATCGCCCACCAGGAAGGCATGCTCGGGAGAAACGCCGAGGCGCTCACAGGCGAGCAGCGCACTTTCCGGATGGGGCTTGGGATGGACGACGTCGGAGGCGCACACCATGGTGTCCACCGCGTCGGCCGCGGGAAATCTGTTCAAAAAGAGGGCGAGTTCGGGCGCGGATTTACTCGTCACGAACGCGGTCTTGATTCCGCAGCGGTGCACGAGCTTTAAGGTCTCGATCGCAGCGGGAAAAACTCGCTCGCGATCCTTATATTCCTCGAACCGGCTCATTGTGTACTCGGCACGATGCTGAAGCTCCTCTGCGGTGCTGTTCTCCATGCCGTAGAGGCGGAGTTGCTTGCGCAAGGGAAGCCCGATCAGGCCAAGTATCTCCTCGTCGCTTGGGGAGACGCCGCGAACCGGTCATACGCGTCCCTTAACCCTGCGACGATCACCGCCATACTGTCGACCAGAGTCCCGTCCACATCGAAGAGGACGGCCTTCGCGGTAGACAGCGAGAGACCGAGCGGCATTAAGGTTCTAGTATGGCATTTCCCTCCATCAAAAGTCGCCACTGAGCCCTTGTAAACGCGGCCGCACCTTGGAATTGCCCTGACCGGCGGCGTCCCAGCCGCACATCCCTTGCCGCAGTCCTGCGACCTGAAATCACGCGTTGGCTTGGGAATTCACTTACCGTCAGTTTTCTGGCGTCAACAAGAATAACTACAATTTGCTATGAATGGCGTTACGGCTTTTCCTTAGGCCAGCTCTACTGCCAAAAGTCCTGCATACTGCAAAGATGCTAACGACATTTCTTTGCGCCGCGATAGCGTTGGCCCAACGCAACACCGTTCAACACGCCCGAGTCCAGCTCCACAGCAAGACCCCTGAATTCCATAAGCTGCGGATGGGCCGACTTTCGACCGACGAGCTCCACCGCCTCATCGGCAGCTACCACGGCAATATCTCTCACGCAATGACTTCGAAGGTAGTTCTCAACTGTGGCCACATGGTCGAGCCGGGGACCGCCTCTATGCTGCTCTTCGGATGGATATTGCTGCAGCCCCGCGAAAACCAGTTCATCGTCTATGGAGAGAACAATTCGGCGGGCTTCGCAAATCCCGTCCATCCGCCCGCGAACTTGATCATCCGCCTCGACCCGGCGATTACGACTGGGCGTTACCTAGTGGTCGTCAATGGAAATGCGAGCATTGGCGGCCAAATGTGGGTCAACACTACGAGCCAGCGGGGGCAGTCTCAAAATGTCCCGAGTGGCCCGATGTCGGTCAGCGCTGTTTTGGATGCAGCGAAGCAAGAAAATGGGCTCTGGGTCGAGCCGCCTGAGGGCTGTGACTTACAGATGGGGAACGTCGAGATCTTCTCACTCGATGATTGATCCGCTTTGGGCTATAGGCTCCACTTGCGAAAGGTGACGGATACGCGCCGGCCACGGAGGCGCTTCCCGCCGCCGTCGATCACGTCCGCCTTACGCTTCGCGATCTCGTGTGTCCATTCGTATCTCGCTGGTCCAGAAATCACGCAAACGCTGCGCATTGCTAGCCACTGCTCGTATTCGCCCGTGCCGCCGACCCGTGCGAAGCGCATCGGATACTCGTCCGCGAGGGAGATCATTGCCACCTGCTGTTGAAAGCGTGGATGGTGATCGACGTGGGAAGCAATTCCCTGCCCTGGCAGGTACTCGTTGATCAATGCCTGATCCGGCACCTGCTCAAACAGACCTTCCCAGTGAAGCCGTGAAGCCAAACCGAACAGAGGCTCCGGCAGGGGCTCCACTTTTTCTGGCACTGAGGAGCGGTCTTCCCCGTACCCGCCGCCATAGAACTGCCGCCTTCGGGACAGCTCCGTCGCCCATGGCTGAGTCTCGATCCATTCCAGAAGCCTCCGCTCGTCCTCTAAGGACAAGAAGTTAGGCCGGTAGACCAAGCCTTCCGGCACCACATGCAAGGCATCTTCGAGTTCGGAAAAGAGATTCACGAGATGTATACTTGTGTCTACTTTTCTACCCTCGAACGGGTTCCACTTGGAACGTCACTCGCTTTCGCTCGAAGCCCAAGGCGAGCTGTAGTTCGGTGGCTCCTTGGTGATGCTGATATCGTGCGGATGGCTCTCGCGTAGACCGCCGCTCGTGATCTTGCAGAACTCCGCCGTCTCGCGCAGCACCTGCAGAGAAGTCGCCCCCACGTAGCCCATGCCCGATCGCAGCCCCCCAATCATCTGCGCCATCGTGTCGCCGAGCTGCCCTTTATAAGGAACTCGGCCCTCGACGCCCTCGGGCACAATCGTGCCTCCGGCTTCCTTGACCTGCATGTACCTGTCGCTCGATCCCTGCTTCATGGCACCGATCGAGCCCATTCCTCGATAGACCTTGTAGGCGCGATTCCTATAGATTTCGATTTCGCCCGGGGACTCGTCGCAGCCGGCGAACATGTTGCCCATCATCACGCTGGAAGCGCCCGCCGCAAGGCACTTGACCACGTCCCCAGAAGACCGAATGCCGCCATCTGCGATCGTGGGAATGCCCAACCCGTTCGCCTCTTCGCAGCAATCCTGAACCGCCGTGAACTGCGGAACGCCCACACCCGCCACGATGCGGGTCGTGCAAATGGAGCCCGCACCAATGCCGAGCCGCAAACCGTCGGCTCCGAGCTTGTGGAGATCGCGCACGCCTTCCTTGCTAGCCACGTTGCCGGCGATCACCCTGAGGTCGGGCAGCTTTTCCTTGAGCATTCGAAGGCAGTTCATCACGCCCGCCGAATGCCCATGAGCCGCGTCGATCACTACGAAGTCCACGTGCGCGTCGAGCAACGCCTTAGCGCGCTCATACGGCTCGCGAAGCGCACCGATTGCTGCGCCCACCACCAGCCGGCCGTGAGCATCTTTCGTCGCCAGGGGATGCCGCGCAATCTTCAGGATGTCTTTAATCGTGATCAGGCCCTTCAGCTGCCCTTCGCTGTCCACTATTGGAAGCTTTTCGATGCGATGCTCCGCAAGGATCTCCTGCGCCTGCTCCAGCGTCGTCCCAACCGCCGCGGTCACAAGGTTCTTGGAGGTCATCCGCGAAGAGATCTTCTTCGAGTAGTCCGTCTCAAAGCGAATGTCGCGATTCGTCAAGATGCCGACGAGCTTGCCGCTCTCGTCCACGATAGGCACGCCGGAGATATGGAAACGCTCCATCAGGCCGACCGCGTCCTGCAGCGTCTCAGCCGGTCCGAGCTTGAAGGGATTGGAGATAACGCCCGACTCCGATCGCTTCACCCGGTCGACCTCCTCCGCCTGCTGCTCCATCGTCATGTTGCGGTGGATGACGCCAACCCCGCCTTCTCGAGCGATGGCGATGGCCAGGCGCGCGTCGGTCACCGTGTCCATGGGCGCCGAAACGATTGGAACCTGCAGTGTGATGCCGGGCAAGAACTGGGTCGAGATGTCGACCTGGCTTGGAAGAACCGCAGTCTGCTTCGGAATGAGGAGAACGTCGTCGAAGCTGAGTCCTTCGCGGAATGAGGGCATGTCTATTATGTCCCACAGGGCACGCCCTCATGACATGGAACTACCGGTCGTGCTACTGTAACTCGGAGCGCAAGGAGACGTCTGAATCTATATGCTCGCCTTACTGATCGCCGCCACAAGCTTTGCCGGTGGAAACACGAACGACCTTGTCCACGCGTTACGCGAAGCGACTAATCAGGACGTTGTCATTGTTCGTGGTCAGCCCGCGGACAAGGCTCTCGAAGCCCTTGAGTTCGACCCCAGTTCGACCGATGCCATGAACAACGTGTTCAGGCCCAAGTACGACCTACGGGTCATTCCTGGCAGCATGCCCTTGTTCTCGGATGACCGAATCCCGTCTTCCATGCTGTCCGGCATTCAAGCGGGAACGCAGCCGGTTCTTGGGAGGCCCGATTTTATTGGCCAGAACAACGGTAATCCAGGTGGACGCAAGGCGTTCTCCAGCGACGCGATCCAGAATGGGAAGATCACCTTCCGCACCGAGAAGAGCGAGTTCCTCGATATGAATTCTCTTCTCAATGGCCCTTTAGCCAAGCCGGTCACGATGAGCTGGGTGTATCAGGACGCGATGCCTTACGTCGAGTTCAAGGGCGCGACACCCTCCGCGTTCCTTGAGAAGGTCGCCAAGGGCGTGGGCGCCCGCTTCCGGGAGACGGACAAGGCCTACGCACTCGAACTGCAGCCCGAGGAATTCCGCCATCGCGCGCTGCACTCGTTGAACTCGATCAAGCAGGGCGACACACCGCAATCGAAGCTCACCTACGCCAAAGCACAGCTCGCCGCGAGCACGCTCAATGCCTTGTCTTCGCAGCAGATCACGCAGTGCTGGGCAAATCCAAGCTCAAGTGTTACCGTCGCCATTGCGCGAAATGGCAGTCTCCTCACCGCAGTGAACGGTTACGTGGTCGCGTTGGAGAATGCGCCCCAGTTCATGCAACAGCAGCAGCAAGACGTTGCGGTGGCGCAGGAAGGCGGCCCGCAGACCAGGCGACAAGGCCGTGGCCAAGCCAGGCAGCCGAACGTCAACCGGCAAATCTCAATGGCGCTCCGCATGGCCGATCCGCGACGATCCGCCACCGTCACGATGAGCGCAAACTTCCACGTCGAAGTGGAGGTTCCGATTGCCGCTCCGAACGGCAACCCAGCCGGCAGCGTCAGGTTCTAAGCCGTCAAATACGCACTCAGCTGCTCAATGTGATAGAGGTCGTGCCCGACGAGCAGGTTCGCCTGGTCGTCGAGCGTCATGGCCCCGCGCTCGTTGTGCACCACCGTGCGAGGCAGTTCATCGGGCGTTAGCGACTGGACGAACGCAATGGTCTCCATGCGCTTGGCGGCGAAGTGCATGAGCTGCTCGTCGATATTGCTCGCCCGGTAACCGTTCCGAATCGCCATCTCCCCCTCGTCTTGGCCCATGACCGTCGATCCCGGTTGAGCTCTGGCCTGCTGCATTCGGGCGAGCATTATCGGCTCCCAGTCGGCTAGATGCGCGATCACTTCTCTAGGTGTGAATCGGTCCGCAATCAGTGCCAAATCGTAGTGGGCGGGCGAGATGGCTCTAACCAAGCGCTCGATCACGACAGGTCCGCTCTGAAGTGCTGGGAGGAGATAGACGTGCATAGCTCGATAATGACAGAGGCGGCTCGGCCATCCGCGGCAGAATCGCATCGAAGGTCCGTTCCGTCCTTAGTCGAGAAAAGTGCAGATCACAAGAATTTGCGTCCAGGCTGCCCTGGCGCTTCTATGCGTCGCTTGCGGTGGTTCTTCGGCCACCCCGATTCCGGTTCCCTTTGGCCGCTATAACGGCTCTTGGAATGCCCCCAAGATGTCTCCTCCGCAGAGCGGAACGGTTGACTTCGCCTTGGCAGACGACGGATCGGTGACCGGCACGATCACGAGCTCGGCAGAACCAGCGGCCGGCACTCTGACTGGATACGTTCACAGCAATGGCAAGGCGCAGATTGTCGGCGTTTGGGACCACCACGGCGTTGGTGTTGGCTGGACCTGTGAGGGGCGGCTTGTGTTCAGCGAGCGCAGCTCGCTGAAGGGTGTGTTGAAGCGCAATCTTGGAGACTTCAGCACCTCCGTCACCTGGGACTTGGCCCTCCAAGCAGCGTCCCCCTAGAGCTGATCGTCCGGAGCTTGCTCGCACGGGTGGTCCGGATCGCCGGACTCTACCTGCAGGGTCGTGTGCTCGATTCCGAACTTGTCGTGAAGCCCCGCATTGACATCGGAAAGTTCTGCGTCCGTCAGTCTGCGGGTTGGCATGACCAAGTGCGCCGTTAGCGCAGCTTCCGTCGTGCTCATCGACCAGACGTGCAGGTCGTGCACCTCCGTAACACCTTCAACCGATTGCAGGTAGCCGCGGACCTCTTCCAACTGAATGTTGTTCGGCACCGCGTCGAGGGCCATGTTCGTCGACTCCCGCAAAAGGCTCCACGTCCCCCACACAATCGCCACGCAGATGAGCAGACTTACAATGGGGTCCAGCTCAGTCCAGCCGGTTGCGAGGATGATGCCGCCGGAGATTGCCACGCCGAGCACGATCGCCGCGTCTGCCGCCATGTGCAGGTAAGCGCCACGAATGTTCAGGTCGTGCTCACGGCCCGACATGAACATGAGCGCCGTCCCGCCGTTGACCACCACACCGGCGAGAGCGACCCAGATAATCGTGGTGCCGTGGACATGCCCTGGCTCTGCGAGCCGGCGGATTGCTTCGTAGGCGATGGCGCCCGTCGATCCCAAAAGCACGACCGCGTTCACCAAGGCCGCGAGAACCGAGGTCTTCCTCAGGCCATAGGTATGCCTCGCGGTCGGTTTGGCCCTGACGGCCACAGCGGCCGCCCAGGCCATGAGGAGCCCGAGAACGTCCCCGAGGTTGTGGCCCGCATCGGCGATCAGGGCAACGGAGTGTGCGGCGAAGCCATAGACCACCTCGGCCACGACGTACGCTGTATTAAGCGCAACGCCGATCGCAAACGCCTTGCCGAAATCCTTCGGCGCATGGGAGTGCCCCGGCTCACCATGGCTGTGCGAGTGCATGTGCCGCATTGTGAGGCCTCGCGCCTACGCGGCGCAATGTCCCTAGGGGGTAAGAGTATTCGCATGAGCCTACTCGACGAGTGCCATGGCGGATGAGCCCACCGTTCAGCAGAACGGGCAATGCAGCTGCACCTACTTCTTGATCCTGGGAATGGCGGTGTTCGGCGGCGTGGAGGGCTTTCGCTTCGCTTCCCGGTGGGGACTTTGGGCAGCTGTCGGCGGTGCGGTCCTTGGCGTGTTGTTGGCGGTCCCGTTGACCGGGATTGTGCTGCTCCCGGTCCTTGGGATCGCTTGGGTGATCGACCGCATTAGAGGAGTGAAGGACGAGGCTTAAGAACGGACGGCTTGGCCGTGGGCCAGCAGCCATCCTGTCTTCGTCTTGAGCCACGTGTCTTCAAAGGTCGCCACGTTCACTCTTCCGGTGAACCGCAGCTCCCGCGTAATCCGGACCGTAGCAGAGTCCCTCGTCGAGGAAAGCAGACGGATGCTCTTCACCGTGAAGCTGGCGTCCTTGGCCTTCAGGTGAGGCGTCCACCAGTCTCGCAGTTCGGTGATCGGCATCTTGCGGCCCTTCAGATCGATGACGTAGGCATCGGGCGCAAAGGTGGAGAAGAGCGCTCGGAGGTCCCCTGCCTGAACAGCGGAAGATTGTCTTCTGTAGGCGGCGGCGATCTGCTCCACTTGGGCGTTTGCGAACATCGCCGCGAAGGCCAGAACCACAGCAGCTACGCACCTTGCCTTCATAACAGGATTATAGAGGGTCGCTCTCGAGCCTTTGGGGCGGCTTACCTTGAGCAGCATAGCGAGAGGAACTCTATTGCCAGCGTCAGTCCGGGCGGCTTTCGTGACATTCCACCGCACGGTATTGTCCTACAATGGCAGCATGGACCTGGAAGACGTCGGTATCTCCCTCCTCTTCGGGAGGCTGTGGAACGTGCAGCCAAAGGTCCAGAAGGTCGCGAACAAGCTCGTCGCCCGATCGGATTGGAAGGCCCAACTCTGGAACCTGGGCTCCTCCAGCCGCTCTCTCGAGGTCGATCCCGTTCAGAAGGTGGTCCGTCTCGCAGTGCGGCGATTCTGGTTCGTTGTCAGCCGTCGGCGAATCGAGTTCGACTGGATCCAGCAAGTCGGCTATCGCTACGCGGAGATGTCTCCTAGCTGGGGAGCACACCAGCAGGCGGACCTCTACACGGTCGACCTGCTGCTGAAGAACGGCGAGTACGTGGTGCTCTTCCGCTTCTTCGGAGAGGGCGACTTCGTGAACAACAGCATCTGGCCTGATTGGATGTATTGGGAGCAGAGCCTCATCGCGGACTACACGCGGGGCGATCAGGAAAAGCAGTCGGTGCTCTTCGTAGACCTCCTCAGCCGGATGATTGGCGTGCCGGTCGTTCAGGAGTAGCTTCGGATGAACGGAGCAGCAGATGCACTGCATCGGGCATCACGACATGGGCCGAATCTCCAAGAGCACCTCTTGGTGGCGTCCGGCGCGAGTCGAGTAGGCACACCTGCTCCCCAGCCGAAGACGATTCCCTGGAATAATGCAAGCTGCAAGAATTAGTACGGACACTAGATGGAACTGCTGTATCCTGGCAAAAAGCGAGCGTCTCCAAATGTTTTCGAATGTTAAACCCATTTCCGTCACATCTCTAGTCCTCCTCGTGGCCCTCTCGCGGTCGGCCCCGATCTTCACCGAATGCGCTTCGGTGGCCCTGAGCCGTTTGCCCAGCAACGGCGTGAGCTACCAAACCGCCCTTAATCGGGACGGCCGATATATTGCGTTCCTGTCGTCCGGCACAGACCTCGTATTCTTCGACACCAACGGTTTTCAGGACATCTTTGTGCGCGACCTGCTGACAGGCACCACCAAGTCCGTTTCGGTCTCGACGTCGGGTGCGCTCGCAGACCGCGCATCCCTCTACCCAGCCATCAGCGGTGACGGGAGATATGTGGCCTTCGCGTCCGACGCCACAAATCTGGTCGACGGCGACACGAACTCCGCAACGGACGTTTTCGTTCGAGACACCGTTGCGAACACGACCTCCAAGGTCTCCACCGGAGAGGCCGGCGCCCAGACCTTCGGGTTCAGCACGCTCCCGGCGATCAGTTCAAACGGCCGCTACGTCGCGTTCCAATCGATTTCCTCGAACATCATCACCGGAGTCTCAGGCATACAAATCTACGTTAGGGATCTGCAAACGGGAACGACCGCGCTGGCCTCGGCATCTTCCGCGGGTGTGAAGGGCAACGACGCCAGCGGTAATCCCTCGATCAGCGCTGACGGAAGATATGTCGCATTCGACTCTTATTCAACCAACCTCGTCTCGGGCGATACCAACGGCTACATTGATGTCTTTGTCCGCGACATGGTGACGGGCGTCACCGTCCGGGCATCTAGGACCTCCCTCGGAAATCAGGCGAATTACCGCAGCTACAATCCGAGCATTAGCGACGATGCGAAGACTGTGGTCTTTACTTCGGAAGCCACGGATATGGTCCCGATGGATTTCAATAACTCCCCGGACGCATTCGCGCACGACCTCCTAACATCGAGCACCACCTGCATTTCCGTGAACTCGGCCGGCACCCCCGCGGGCAACGGCAGCGCCGCACCCAGCGTAAGCTCGAACGGCCGGTACGTCGCATTCGAGTCGAACTCAGGAGACATCCCAGGCGGCACCGACGGCCTCTGGAAGATCTTCCTCCGAGACCGGCTAACGAATACAACTCAGCTGATCTCCATCGCAATGGCAGGAGCAACCCCGAACCTAGAGAGCTATGATCCTTGGATCAGTGGTGACGGGAGGTACGTGGGCTGGGAATCGGGCGCTTCGAATTTCGTCTCCGGTGATGGCAACAACGCCACCGACGTGTTTGTCCGCGGGCCCCGGCGTCCCTTGATCTGGCCGTAAGGCTGCCTGTAGAAGGCCCGCCGAGCCTCAGCCTCCTCCGCGCGTGTGGTTAAACCCGTCGTCCGGCGTGCTGGTGTGGCAGACGGTGCACTTGTCGATCGGTCCGGCGTGGCCCTGCAAGGCGATGGCCTGGACGTTGTCCCGATCCAGGGTGCTCGGTCCGATGGCGTGCGGGCTGCCGTGGCAGGCGATGCACTTCACGCCGTTGTGTCCGACCGAGTCGCGGTAGAGCACCCCGGTTTGCTCGTACTCGTGCCCCGCCACGTGATGGCAGCTCCCGCAGCGCGGCTCGTCCACCCAGGGGGTCCGCCCCGAGGAGCCGACCGCGGCCATGGACGTGTGGCAGTCTTGGCAGACGAGGCCCTTCGCCTTGTGCACGTCGCGCAGGCATTGCGTGGTCGTGCCGGGATGGCAGGCGTAGCACTGGGCGAGGCCGGTCAGCGAACCCATTCGAGTGCTGTGGGCCTTGTGCATGGCGATCGAAAAGGCGCTGATGCCGGCTTGGCCCGCCGCTCCCAGCGCCGGGTCGGCGTGGCACTTCGCGCACAGCACGGGCTTCTGGTTCTCCAGGTTGGTGCCGTGCAGGTTGTCGTGCTTGCGCAGGATGTCGGTGGCGACGCTGATCCCCCGGCGTCGTGTGGCAGCTGTCGCAGTGGATCTCCCATGAGACCGGGACGACGGCCTGTGTCGAAGCGACCTGGGAGCCGTTCTGGCTCACGACGATCCGCGCAAGCTGATAGCCGTCGAAGGCTTGGGCGTCCGTAACGGGAGTGAGGGGAATAGCGTGCGCCCAGAAGTCTCGGTCGGCCGTCGCCTGCATGACGCCGCTCAGGCCGAAGCCGAAGAGCCCGATGTTGTTGGGCAGGTTGGCGCCGAACAGGGCAGGCGCGTACTGCCAGAAGTTCGTCTTGGAGACGCTGTCGGTGTTGCCCGGAATGGAGTAGTCGACCGTGACCCCCGAAGTGGTGATCCGGGGCTCTCCGCCCCGGCGGATCACTTGAGCCCGCAGGGTGTTCGCGGGTGGCAAGATGCAGATCTCTGAGAAGTCCTCGTTCATGCAATGCATGCCCAGATCGTTGTAGCCGAACACGACGAACGAGCCGCCAGGGGGTGGATTCGATCCCCCACCGCTCCCACCTCCCCCGCAGCCAACGGCGGCGAAGAAGTACGCACCGCCGATCACGCCGATCAGTAGGCTGCCTAGCCTGAAGCCTCTCATGGCAATCCTCCTTGCCTTATAAACCAGCTTAACTGTGGGGCGATCCAGCGGGGCGACCGCGTCATGGGTTTCCATGACAATCGGCTGTCCACATGCGGGGGTTGCAGATAGCGAGAACGGCTCGAATACGGTTAAGGCAAAGAAGATCGGCGGGTGGGAGGACGGACCATGACTCACCCCAAGGATGAGCCATGAAGTTCACGCAGCCACCCGCCGCCTCTCTGGGCATGAGATACCAGCTTAGGGGAGGGTGGGAGTTGGAAACGTGGTTGGCTCGGGCGGGTTGAGGTGGTTACAAGCTGGTCGAGTGCGGCCCGAGCAAACCACGCCACCCCTCTCACACTACGTGTGAGCCTAGTAGGTTACGCTCCCACCCGCCCGCGATCCGGGTGAATCCCCTCGTTCGCGAGTTCTACGAACGGCTGGTCGCCAACCACAAACCCAAGAAGTCCGCTCTGGTGGCCGCCGAGAGAAAGCTAGTCTGCATCGCCTACGGAGTCCTAAAACACAGAAAACCCTTCAATCCTCACCACAGGGCCTTGACATGAGACAGCATCTGCCACCCGGGTCACCCTACTACTTTTCACCGTGCCCACCCGGAGGGTGGCATGCCGCAAACAGAGGAACTCCCTGGATCCGTGCTTGACAACTCACCACGGTATCTCGCAGGGTGGCTTGCCGGATTGTGCTTCTTTGCTAATTTGCCTAAACATTGATCCAACCTGCCACCCAGGGTCTACTAACCCTCTTCACCATAGCCACCAGACGGGTGGCTTGCCGATCTTACTGTTTGGTCCACGATTAGGTTTGATCGCAAGTCTTTGAACGTGACCTTATAATTTCGGAATAACGACTTTCTCAGGAGTAGGCCTATCAGTTCTGGTCTGAATTCCCCCCAATGGTAAACAAAGCCGCAGCGTGTGGAGCATGATAGCCGACCAACGTCCAAAAAAATCATCCACTTCTGTTGATGCCAATAAGCTCGGACTTCGAGAAATCGCGGCCTATATTCGGTTCGCTCAAGCCGTACAAAACCTTCGTCTTCAGCGTCAGGTTGCTTGATCATTTAAACGGATCCTTCCACCCGTCGTCATGGAGAGGTATATCAGGCTGTGGCGGACATAAATCAGAGCGACCGAGCTGAGCTGATTAGTCTTCTTCAGTTCGCGTTTGCTGAAGAACCGCGACCAGCGCTTCGACAATTAGTTTTGGATCGGAACGAGGAGGAATATTACACTGCTAACCCCGACAGCCTGCCCGCGTCGAATCTGCGCCTGACACCCAGCGATAGTCATATTTACGAGTATTGCGCTATAGCGGGGCGGATTTATTACTTGCCGGGCGTCCTGATCCTCCACCTTAAGGGCGAGTTACCTGGCGAGGTGGCAGAGCTTCTGCTGGCCGACATAACCGGCGATCGAAGCGGCAGTCTCGGCTTTCTCAATGCACTTGATAAACTCTCAGAACCAAAGCGAGCCGCTGTGCTCGCGGTGCTGCCGTACTTGCGAGAGATCGAAGAAGAGCAGGGTTTTTGACTCTTCCCACCCGGGCGGGTGGGAGGGTGACCTCTTTGCTC
>Ga0070660_100001092_pt1 | contig 18217 bp, 17 predicted proteins | sample KBSC33metaG_FD_64670 | JGI IMG/M metagenome (GOLD analysis project Ga0070660, IMG submission 64670) | Corn rhizosphere microbial communities from Kellogg Biological Station, Michigan, USA - KBS C3-3 metaG | ecosystem: Host-associated > Plants > Roots > Rhizosphere > Soil ... | reverse complement strand
TGCTCAATGACTTCGACAGTGCGATGCGATGACGGGAGGTGCGACAAGAAATGACTCCCGTCCCCATTTCCCGCCTCGTCGCCGATCTGCGGGCCGAGGGGAAGACGCTCGTCTTCACCAACGGCGTCTTCGACCTGCTGCACCCTGGCCACGTGCGCTACTTGCAGCAGGCGCGCCGGCTCGGCGACGCACTGATCGTCGGCATCAATTCCGATCGCTCCGTCCGCGCCATCAAGGGGCCGCAGCGGCCGATCACGCCCGAGGATGAACGCGCAGAGATTCTGGAAGCGCTCGCGTGCGTCGATGCGGCCGTCGTGTTCGACGAAGACACCCCGCACGCGATCATCGATTCGCTTCAGCCGGACGTCCTCGTCAAAGGCGCCGACTGGGCAGAAGACGCCATCATCGGCCGAGACATCGTCGAGGCGCGCGGGGGACGCGTCGTCCGCATGCCGATCGAAGCCGGCTATTCGACGACCGCGCTGCTGCGGAAAATCAAAGCGTGAGGCGGCCGAGCCGATCTCGCGCGCTCATCGCGGCCGCGTGCGCTGAATTCGCCGCCCGCATTCGCGTCACCGCGCGTTCGAATTGATCAGCCAGCCGCGGCAGACTTGCCTCACTCCTCTGCTACACTCGAAATTTCTCGCTGGATCGATTTTCTCGTGACGACCTCTACCTCACTGAATCTCCGAGCGCTGCTGAAAACGACCATCTCCCGCAGTGGGATGGACGCACCGGCGCGCGCAGTCTCCGGGCTGACGCCGGCGGCGAAGGCGCTGTTCGTCGCCGGAGCCGCGCACGCGCTGCCCCACGGCGTCGTGCTGTACGTCGTGCCGACCGACGGCGATCTCGAGGATGCGGCCGCGGATGTCGCGTTCTTCATCTCCGCGCTCGAGGGACTGTCGAGCGCCGCCGCCGACCGCGCGATCCTGCCGTTTCCCTCGCACGAGATCGATCCGTATCGCGGGATGCAGCCGCACTTCGGCGTCGTCTCGGCGCGCGCGCGGGCGCTCCACGCGCTGGCCAGCGGTACCGCGCGCGTGATTGTCGCGTCCGCCGCCGCGCTGATGCCGCGCGTCACCTCGCCGGCCCGCCTGCTCGCCTCCGCCATCGAGTTGAAGCCGGGTCAGGACATCGCGCCCACCGATCTCGCCGAGCTGCTCGTTGACGCCGGCTTCACGCGGGAGGACCCGGCCGACGAACATGGTGAATTCGCGGTCCGCGGTGGCATCGTGGACATCGTCGCGACCGGGGAAGCGCCGCCCGTGCGCCTCGAGTTCATCGGCGACACGATCGAAACGCTGCGCACGTACGATCCGGCGACGCAGCGGTCGATTGCGCCGATCGATCAGCTCGCGATCGTGCCGCTGCGCGATGTGTTGCCGACATCCACGAGTGTGAAGACGCGCACCGCAGCTGACCCGGATCTGGCGCGCGATGTCCGCTCCGGATCCGGCGTGGCGTCCGACCTCGGTCCCGCCGATCTGGACCGCACCGCGACGGTGTTCGATTACCTCGCGCGCGCGCACGACGCGCGCGTCATCGTGTCCGAGCGCGACGAAATCGACGCGCAGATCGCGAAGCTCGTGGAACAGCTCGAGCGCAGCTTCGAGTCGGCGCCCAGCGATGCCTTACCGCCCTCCGCGCTCATGGCCGACCCTGCCGCCGTTCATGCGCGGCTCGAACAGGCAACCGCGATCTCCCACTTGGGGCTGGATGATGCACTCGACTCCCCAATCCCGAGTCCCGATTCCAAATCCCCAATTCCGACTCCCCAGACCCGTGTCCTTCACGTCCGATGCCAGCCTGCACTCGAAATGCACGGGCGCGTCGCCGAATGGGTCGCCGAGATTCGACGGCTGCGCGAGAACGGCGACACGATTCTTTTCGTCGCCGCCAGCGCCGGCCGAGCGGAGCGGACGATCGAGCTGCTGAAGGAATACGAGATCCTCGCCGTCCCGGTCGAGCGCGCCGAGGACGCGCAGTACGCCGCCGTGCTCGTCGCGTTCGGCCGCCTGTCACGCGGCTTCCGGCTCCCCGACGCCGGTCTGCAGCTCTACGCCGAGTCGGACGTCTTCGAGGAGGATCGCCGCGCGCCCGAGCGCCGCCGCTCGGCCACCAAAGCTTTCCTCTCCGACCTGCGCGATCTGAAGATCGGCGATCTCGTCGTCCACGTCGATCACGGCATCGGCATGTTCGTCGGCCTGAAGCAGATCGGCGTCGGCGACAGCGTGCAGGAGTTCCTCGAGCTGCGCTACGCGGGCGAAGACAAGCTGTTCGTGCCCGTCGAGCGGCTGGACCTCGTGCAGAAGTACACGGGCGCGTCGAAGCCGCCGATCGATCGTCTTGGCGGCGCGTCATGGGAGCGTGCGAAAACCAAAGTCAAGAAGGCGATGCGCGACATGGCGGAGGAGCTGCTCAAGCTCTACGCCGCGCGCAAAGCGGTGCCGGGCCATGCCTTCGGCGCCGACTCGCACTGGCAGCAGGAATTCGAGGACGCCTTCGAGTACGAGCTCACCGTCGATCAGAAGACCGCGATCGCCGACATCAAGCGCGACATGGAGTCGCCGACGCCGATGGATCGCCTGCTGTGCGGCGACGTCGGCTACGGCAAGACCGAGGTCGCCATGCGCGCCGCCTTCAAGGCCGTCATGGACGGCAAGCAGGTCGCGTTTCTCGCGCCCACGACGGTGCTCGCCTTCCAGCACGAGAAGACGCTGAAGGAGCGCTTCGCCGGCTTCCCCGTTCGTATCGCGATGGTCAGCCGCTTCCGGAACAAGGCCGAGCAGAAGGAGGCGATCGCCGATCTCGCCGCCGGCAAGGTGGACATCATCGTCGGGACGCACCGGCTGCTGTCGAAGGATGTGGAGTTCCGCGATCTCGGATTGCTGGTCGTCGACGAGGAGCAGCGCTTCGGCGTGACGCACAAGGAGAAGATCAAGCAGATGCGGAAGAAAGTGGACGTGCTCACCATGAGCGCGACGCCGATTCCGCGCACACTGAACATGTCGCTGGTCGGCATCCGTGACATGTCGATCATCGAGACGCCGCCGAAGGACCGGTTGTCGATTCAGACGAACGTCGTCAAGTTCGATCAGGAGGTCATTCGACGTTCGATCCGGCACGAGGTGGAGCGTGGCGGGCAGGTCTACTTCGTTCACAACCGCGTCGAATCGATCTTCTCCATCGGCGATCTCATTCAGCGCCTCGTCCCGGAAGCGCGCGTCGTGGTGGGACACGGCCAGATGGGCGAGGATACGCTCGAGCGCGCGATGCTCGATTTCGTCTCGAAGAAATTCGACGTGCTGCTGGCGACCACCATCGTCGAGAACGGCCTCGACATCCCGAACGCGAACACGATCATCATCAACCGCGCGGATCGCTACGGCCTGTCGCAGTTGTATCAGTTGCGCGGCCGCGTCGGGCGATCCGATCGTCCGGCGTACGCGTACCTGCTGATTCCGCCGGAGGACAACCTGTCGCCCGTCGCGAAGAAGCGGCTCGCGGCCATCAAGGAGTTCAGCGATCTCGGCAGCGGTTTTCGCGTCGCCGCGCTCGACCTCGAGATTCGCGGCGCCGGCAACCTGCTCGGCGGCGAGCAGAGCGGGCAGATCGAAACCGTCGGCTTCGAGATGTACATGAAGCTGCTCGAGCAGACGGTGCGAGAGCTCAAGGGCGAAGAGCTGGAAGACGATGTCCGCGCGACGGTGAACCTGCGCGTGGACCTGCGCATCGACGCGTCGTACGTGCCCGACATGAATCAGCGGCTGATGCTCTATCGCAAGATCGCGGCGGCGCGCCGCGACGAGGAAATCGATCAGGTGCTGGAGGAATCGATCGACCGATACGGTCCGCTGCCCGATTCCGTGCTGAACCTGGCCGACTACGGCCGCATCCGCGTCATGGCCGACCGCCTCGGCGTCGACACGATCGACCGCGAAGGCCGGCTCGTCGTCTTAAAGTTCAGACCGCAGGCGAAGCTCGATCCCGTCCGGCTCGTCGCGCTGGTGCGGCAGCGCAGCGAGCTCACGCTCGTGCCGCCTGCCGGTCTCCGACTGACGCTCGACGGGAATCGGGACTCGGGATTGGGGATCCGGCGGGAATCGACTCCTCAAAAGGCCCCACTCCCCAATCCGAAGCGAAGCGGCAAGTACGGCAGCGTTGCGCCCAGCTGGTGGACCGCCCGTGCGCGCGCCGGCGAAGTTACGGCCGGGTTCACCAAGGCCGAGATCCTGAAACCGGGAAAGGACGACCCGCGGGCCCCCGGCGGGGTGTTCGAGCAGGTTGGCGGTTTATTGAGCGAGCTACTCGATCGAAAGTAAAATGTTGGTATTACGGTACTTATGCTGAATGACACACGCCGGCGTCTCACGATCATTGGCACCGTCGCCGGGCGGTTCGCTGGACCCGCCGCGATCGCCCTGTTGCTCGCCTCGGTGGCCGTCGTGTCGCTGCGCGCCGAGATCATCGAGCAGGTGCTCGTCAAAGTGAACGGCGAGATCTTCACCAAGACCGATCTGGAAGCGCGCCAGGTTGCCGCGCTCCGCCAGAAGGGGCAGCAGGTGGATCTGAAGAGTAATCCCACGGACGCGCAGCTGCGCCAATCGCTCAACGAGATCACGCCGCAGCTGATGGTGGACGCGGTCGACGAGATGCTGATCGTCCAGCGCGGCAAGGAGCTCGGCTACAAGTTGAGCGACGAGCAGTTCAAAACGGCGGTCGACAGCATCAAGAAAGAAAACAAGATCGAGAACGACGACCAGTTCAATGCCGCCCTCAAGCAGGAAAACATGACGATGGCGGATCTGCGTCGGAATTTCGAGAAGCAGATGATCATGTCGCGGGTCGAGCAGAACGAGGTGTTCGGCAAGGTCGGCGTCTCCGAGGAGGAGGCGCGGGCGTACTACGACGCCCACCTGAACGAGTTCACGACGCCGCCCTCGATCACGATGCGCGAGATCCTCGTTGCGGTCACCGGCGGCGCGCGCGGCGTGAACGTCGCGCAGGACGAAGCGGCGAAGGCGCGCGCCGAAGCGATTCGCGCGCGCATCGTCGGCGGCGAGAGCTTCGAGAAAGTCGTCGCCGAAGTTTCCGACGCGCCGTCGAAGGCGAACGGCGGCTTGATTGGCCCGCTCAGCGTGAACGATCTCTCGCCCGACCTGCGCAAAGTCGTCGAAGCGTTGAAGGTGGGCGGCGTCAGCGACGTCGTGCACACGACGCGCGGCTACCAGCTGCTGAAGCTCGAGTCGTCCACGCCGGCGCAGACGATGCCCTTCGAGCAGGCGCGCGAGCAGATCAGCGACCGCGTGTTCACGGGCAAGCGGCAGGAAGAGTTCGAGAAATACAAAGAGAAGCTGCGGCAACAGGCGATCATCGAGTGGAAGAACGAGGACGTGAAGAAGGCGTACGAGGCAGGCCTCAAGGCTGCCGGCACCGCAGTACCTTGATTCTCGATGAGTGCCGAATCCCGCGGGAATCCTGAGTTCCGGGTGAATCCCGCATCCCAGGCGAATCCGGAATCCGGGGCGGATCCCGAATCCCGGGCAAATCCCGAATACGGGCCAACTCCCAAATCCCAAATCCCGACTCACGACTGGTTTGCCATCTGGACGCGCTCGCGGCACGAGCAGATCGTTCGCGAGGAGCTCGAGCGCCGCAACATCGAGGCGTTTCTGCCGACCATCACGCGCTGGAGCCGGTGGAAGGATCGGAAGAAGAAGATCGACTGGCCGCTGTTTCCGGGCTACTGCTTCGCCCGCTTCGACGGTGCCGACACGCTGCCGATTCTGAAGTGCAACGGCGTCGTCTCGATTGTCTCCTTCGACGGCAAGCCCGCGAGAATCCCCGCGCACGAGCTCGAGAGCATCCGCCTGCTGGTGGGCAGCGATCTGCAGTACGACGCGTGCCCGATGATTCGCGAGGGCATGCTGGTCGAAGTGGTCCACGGCCCGCTGAAGGGGGTGACCGGACGGCTGCTCCGCAAGGACTCGCCGAAGGCGCGTTTGATTCTGTCCGTCGATCTGATCGGCCAGGCCGTCAGCGTCGAAGTGGACGCCGCCGACGTCAAGGCGTACTGATCGCCCGACCGATCAGCGTTGGAGCGCGACGCGCGTGCGCAGCAGCAGATAGCTGAGGATCCCGAGAAGGCCGCCGGTCGTATCGGCCATCCAGTCGCGAACATCGGAGCTGCGGCCGGGCGTGAACAGCTGATGCCATTCGTCGCTGCCCCCATACAGGCTGGTCGCGGCGAGCGCGCACATGCCGGCGAGCGCCAGTGACAGACCCTCGCCCACGCAGGCGCGGCACAGCAGCACGCCGAGCGCCCCGTATTCAATCGTGTGGAGGATCTTGTCCCAGACGTGCTCGGTCAACTCCGGCAGCGGGTTGGACTCCGACGACAGGTGAAAAATCAGGATCATGTAGACGAGCGGCGGCGCCCACAGCCACACGCGATGAAGAAACGATTTCCGGCGCATTGGGCTACCATGATAAGCGGTCTCCCCAAACGCTCGACCCGTGTCCCGTTGGCGGCGAGCCCCCGCGTCAGTGCACGCTTTTATGAAAATCGGATCCGTTGATCTCGCGTCGCCGTTTGCCGTCGCCCCGATGGCGGGCATGACCGACACGGCGTTCCGCCGCCTCGTCAAACGTCACGGCGGGTGCGGGTTGGTCGTCACCGAGATGGTGAGCGCCGAAGGCCTCGTGCGCGGCATCGATCGGACGCTCGAATACGCGGAGTACACCGAAGAGGAACGGCCGGTCTCGATTCAGATCTTCGGCGGCGATCCCGACAAGATGGCCGCGGCGGCGCAGATCGTCGAGGGCATGGGCGCCGATATCGTCGACGTCAACATGGGATGCCCGGTGCCGAAGATCGCGAAGCACAACGCAGGCTGCAGTCTCATGCGCGAGCCGGCGCACGCGGCGACCGTGATCGCCGCCATGGCCAAAGCGGTGAAGATTCCGGTAACCGTGAAAATGCGCGCGGGATGGAACGACGACGAGCGCAACGCGCCCGTGCTGGCGCGCATGGTCGAGGACGCCGGCGCGGCCGCGGTGGCCGTGCACGGCCGCACGGCGGCCCAGAGCTACAGCGGCTCGGCGGATTGGGAGATCGTCGCGCGCGTCGCCGACGCGCTCACGATTCCTGTGTTCGGCAGCGGCGACTGCATCGAGCCGGAGCAGGTGATCGCCCGCATGCGCGCCGGTATCGAAGGCGTGCTCGTCGGACGCGGCGTGCTGCGCAACCCCTGGATTCTGGCGCAGGCGCGCGACATCGCGGCCGGTCTTCCGCCCCGCCTGGTGACGATGGCCGACCGCGGGCAGTTTCTGCTCGACTACATCGAGCTGCTCAGGAACGAGCGAGTGCGGGACGGCGAATCCAGTCCCGATCGCAGCCACGACCGTTGGATCGTCAACAAGCTGCGCGCGCTCGGATCGTGGTACACGAAGGGAATCGACAACGGATCGCACCTCCGGACCGCGATCAACAGCGCGATCTCTCTGCCCGCCCTCATCGAGATCATCGAAGGCTTCTTCATGGCGACCCCGGTGTGAATCGAAAAAAGGGGTACGGCCCCATTTCGGTCGTCCTCGTCGGCGCGGCGCTGATCGCGGCCTGTTCCGCCGACCACGGCAGCAGCCGGATCACGCCGGAGTACGACAAGACCGGCAAGCTGCAGTTGTTGAAGTACGACGCCAACGGCGACGGCGTCGTCGATACCTGGAGCTACATGGACGGCGCGCGCGTCGTCCGCATCGAGATCGACAAGGACCAGGACGGCACGATCGATCGCTGGGAGTACTACGGGCCCGGCCAGAAGCTGGAGAGGATCGGCTTCTCTCGACAGAACGACGGCACCGAAGACGCGTGGTCGTACGCGATGGCCGATGGCGGCACCCGCATCGAGCTGTCCTCGCACCGCGACCGCCGCGTCGATCGCATCGAGTACTACACGCACGACGTCATGGTCCGCGCTGAGGAAGACACGGACGGCGACGGCAAGATTGACAAGTGGGAAACCTACGATGGCGCGCGGCTCGCCTCGGTCGCTTTCGACACGACGCACCGTGGCACCGCCGACCGCCGCCTAAGGTACGCCGCAGACGGAACGGCCGTGATGGAAATCGACCCGCAAGGCGAGGGACACTTCGTGCCCGCGCCGGCCGCCGAGCCGCGGCGGCGCTGATTCGAATCATGAAGGCTGTTCTCTATCTTGGGTGCCCCATTCTCGAGCGCGCCGACACGGAGAAACAATTGGCCGCCGCGCGCGTCTCGATCGTCTGGGCCGACAGCGTGGCTCATGCGCTCAACGAACTGAACCGGCGCGATCTGCCGGTCCTGCTCGATCTCTCGCGCGGCGCTTCCGCCCTTCAGGCGGCCCGCGATCTGCGCGCGCAGCGTTCTGCCACGCTGATCTTCGGGGTGGTCGACGAACGGCGGCCCGATCTCACGACTGAAGCGGTGCTCGAGGGCATGGCCGACGTGTTCGCGCGTCCGCTTGGCGCCCGGCGCGTCCTCAACGCGATCGCGCGCGAGCTGGCCTACGAGTCGCGTGAGGATCGATCCTTCGAGGCCATCCGCGGCGACCTGTACATGCAATCGCCCTCGATGCGTGACGTCTCCGCGCTCATCGCGCGTGCGGCGACGATGAGGGCGGGCGTCATCATTCGCGGCGAAGAAGGGACGGGCCGCGAAATCGTCGCGCGTGCGATTCACGGCGCACGGCCGTCGCCCGCCGGTGCGTTCGTGAAGATCGACTGCGCGACGATGGACGCCGAGCAGCTCGACGCGGCACTCTTCGGGTCGACGCAGCGATCGGCCAACGGCGATGCCTCTCGCGGTCTGCAGCGCGTCAGCCGCGGAAGCCGGCTGTACGCGGCGCACGGCGGCACGCTCTATCTGCAGAACGTCGCCGAAGCGCCGGCACGGGCGCAGGCGCGACTCGCCCGCGTGCTGCGCGATCGCGAAGCGATCCTGTCCGAGACGGCTGACGTGGTCGACCTGGACGTGCGGCCGATAGCCGGCGTCAACCTGCGTTTCGAGCATGCACTCGAAGAAGGGCGCGTGCGCGAGGATCTCGTCCGCCGTCTCTCCGTCGTTCGGATCGAGATGCCGCCGCTGCGGAATCGCCGGGACGACATCCCGGCTCTCGCGAACTACTTTCTGCGCGAGATCTGCGCGGCGCAGAACGTGCCGCCGAAAACGTTATCGCGCGCCGCGCTGTCGCTCATCGCCGCGCTGCCCTGGCGCGGCAACGCCGTCGAGCTGCGTGCGCTCATCGAAAGCATCGTCACCGGCCTGACCGGAGGGCGCGCCATCGGCCTGGACGACGTGTTGGCGCACGTGCGGCTGGACGGCGGCTCGGCGATCGGCCCCGCCGGCGGGACGCTGAAACAGGCCCGGGCTCGATTCGAGCGGGAATACATCGCGGCCGTCCTCGAGCAGCACCACGGCCGCATCAGCGAGGCCGCCCACACGCTCGGCATCCAACGCACGAACCTCTATCGCAAGATCCGATCGCTGCGCGCCGCGCACGATCGCGCCCGGCGCTCGTAGAGACCGACCCGATTAGGCTCGGCTGAAGCCCTCGGCTGAAGCCTTCGCGCTACACGGAATGGCACTTCCGCGCCACACGGAGCTGCCGGACCTCTAAAGCGCAGCGGCGCTTCGTCCGAGATCGATAGTGCATGTTTCACCCGACGAGGTGTCTGTTCCTGGCAGGTTTGGCGCTGGCCGTGGCTTCACGCGCGTTCGCTCAAGGCGATTTCGTCCCGCCTGACATCGCGAAGGTGCCGGTGCAGGTGGGTCCTCTCCTGATCAATCCTTCGCTCGCCCTGACGAACCTGGGTGTCGACACCAACGTGTTCAACCAGCCGGCCGAACTGGCGCCGAAGAGCGACTTCACGATCACGATCACACCCAGGACGGACCTGTGGCTTCGCATGGGACCCACGTGGCTCAACGGCAGCGTCGACGAAGGGATCGTCTGGTATCAGCAATACGCGAGCGAGCGGTCGCTCAACGATCGGTACAAGCTTGGCTGGCACGTCCCGCTGAATCGACTGACGTTCGACGTCGGCGGCAACTACCTGAACACGCACGAACGACCCGGCTTCGAGATCGATTCGCGCGCCCATCACACCGAGCTCGGCGGGGCGGCCAGCGCCGATGTGCGCTGGCTCTCGAAGACGTACTTCGGCGTGAAGGGCACCGTGCTGCGGACGAATTTCGACGGCGCTGCGAACTTCGAAGGCGTCAACCTTCGCCAGGAGCTGAACCGCACCGACACCACTGCTGCCTTCGTCATCCGCCACGAGCTCACGCCGCTGACGAGCATCAGCGCCGACATTCAGCGCGAGCAGCAGCACTTCGAGTTCTCTCCGGATCGCGACGCGAGCTCGACGCAGGTGTCCGGCCGCGTCACCTTCGATCCGGCGGCGCTCATCAAAGGCAGCGCGAGCATCGGCTACCGCGACTTCCAGCCCGTCGATCGCACCTTGCCCGCGTATCAAGGATCGACGGCATCCGCCGATCTGACCTACGTCCTGCTCGGCCTCACCCAATTCGGCGTGCAGGCGACGCGCGACGTGCAGTACTCGTACGAGATCGATCAGCCGTACTATCTGCTGACCGGCGTCACCGGATCGATCGCGCAGAAGGTCTTCGGACCAGTGGACGTCGTCGCACGCGGCGGCCTTCAGCGGCTCGACTATCGGGATCGGGCGCTCGCGCCCGTGCCGCTTTCGGCGCGGACGGATTACGTCCACAGCTATGGAGGCGGCCTGGGCTACCACTTCGCCGCCGATCTGCGCATCGGATTCAATATCGACCATAGCGATCGCACGTCGGGCGTCGCGTCGCGCCGCTACACGGGTTGGAGGTACGGCACCTCGGCGACCTACGGATTCTGATGGCGACGAAGATTCGTTGGAGCCTCGAGGCGATTTCGAGCGTCGTACACTAAGACATGCCGCTACGCATCGGGTTCGATCTCGACGGTGTCCTGGCGGACATGGAAGCTGAACTGGTTCGGCAGGCCGAAGCGATTTTCGGCAAGGCGATGACGCGCCGCCTCGTCGCCGATCGCGCGGCCGGCGCCGACGAGCTGCCGGCTGGTGCAGCAGAAGCCGGCGATTCCGATTCAACCGGTCAGCCCGCCGCCGATCGCCCGCCGGAAGATACGCCGCCGCTGTTGAAGCTCCAGATGTCGTCGCGTCAGCAGCGCCGTCTCTGGCATCACGTCGAGACGATCACGAATTTCTGGGAGACGCTCGAGGAGCTCGAGCCCGGCATGATTCAACGGATCGCCGCGATGGCCGCCGATCGTCGATGGGAGATCATTTTTTTGACGAAGCGTCCCGAGAGTGCCGGCGCCACCGCGCAGGTGCAGACGCAGCGCTGGCTCGAATCGAAAGGCTTCCGCCTGCCGAGCGTGTTCGTCGTGCGAGGATCCCGTGGACGCATCGCCTCCGCGCTGGGCCTGGATGTCGTCGTGGACGATCGTCCGGAGAATTGCCTGGACGTCGTCGTGGATTCGAAAGCGCACGCCATCCTTGTGTGGCGCGACGATGAAAAGCTGCTGCCGGTCGCGGCGAAGCGGCTCGGGATTGGCGTCGTGAAGACGGTCGGCGAATGCCTGGACGTCCTCGCGCGCATGGATGCGCCCGCCACCGAGCAGCCAGGCGTCGTGGGCCGCATGATGCGGCTGCTCGGCCGCAAGGAAACAGCGCCCGTCTAATCCCCCGCGTCGGCGATCTCGACGCCGCCAACCTCGAAGTCATAGACGAACGCCGAGCTGAGAGCCTGATTGAACAGCGCGCCGAGCGGCGCGTGCGCGGGATGCTGCAGATATGTCTGCAGGCCTGCGAGATCGTCGAAGGCCAGCAGCGCGACGTAGTCGGCGGAATCCGGCGCCGTGGCTTCGTAGCCGGCGTGGTGAGTCACGCGTCGGCCGATACGCACGTTGCGGACTGTTGGAATCTCGCGGCACGCGCGATCGAACGCGTCCAGCAGCGCGCGTCGCTCTACGGCCGGCAGATCCGGCCGCGGCTTCATCAACACCAGATGCCAGACCATCACCAATGCTCCCATCCGCGAACCCAGTAATACGGCAGACCGAGCAGCTCGTGCATCACCTGATGGCTCAGATCGAGGCCCTCCGTCGACGGCAGCAGCCAGGCACGCCAACCCGCGGCGAAAGCGGGATCGGGAGCAATCGCCGGAACCGCGCTCCAACCCTGCGCGCGAAATACGGCGAGGGATCGCCGCATGTGCGTCTGCGAGGTGACGAGCACGAGGTGTTCGATGCCGCGCTCGCGCAGCATCGGCGCGATGATCACCGCCTCGTCGTGCGTATCGCGCGACGCCGTTTCCACGATGATGCGCGAGTCGGGGATGCCGAGTCGCACGAGCTCGTCGCGCATGTTCTCGCCGCTTGGGACTGACGATTCACCTTCGTGCGGCACTCCCCCGGATGAGACGACGACCGCGGGCGCGATCAGACGATACACGCGCCAGGCTTCCAGTACACGCGACGCCGCGACACTCGACATCAACGAGAGGCTCAGGTGTTCGTCCCACCCGTCGATTCGAATCGCTTCTGCGCCCAGCACGACGAGCGCCGTACGGCCGGCACCAGGCGCGTCAGCCGCGGTGAAGGGATGATAGCCGGCGCTCAGCGCGAGCGCGATCGCCGAGGGCACGGCGTAGACGCTGAACAGCGTGTACGCGATTGCGATGGTGAAGAGCGTCCGCCGCGCCGGCGCCGATTGGGGACGGCGCCAGATCCAGGCGATCGCGGCCAGGAGGCAGACGAGCGCACCGGTCGTGGAGAGAAAAAACCGAACGACGTGATCCATCGTGCGCGATGAAGGGGATCAGCCGCGCTCCGGCGGCTTCGGCTTCGTGCGGATCTGCTCGGCCGCCGGCGGAGGGGACGGCTCGTTCTGCCGTCGCGTCGGCGCGTCGGCATCCCGGCGATCGGGCGGCCGGCGGTCCGTCCTCGGCCGATCGCGCCAGGGCTGATTACCACCGTGCGGCTTGCCACTCCATGGACGTTTGCCGCCGGCGTGCGGCTTGTTGCTCCACGGGCGATCGCCGCGCGGAGGCCCACTGGGCTTGTTGTTCCACGGGCGATCGCCGCGCGGAGGCGCGCTCGGTTTGTTGGTCCACGGCCGATCGCTGCGCGGAGGCCCGCTCGGCTTGTTGCTCCACGGGCGATCGCCGCGCGGAGGCCCGCTCGGTTTGTTGGTCCACGGGCGATCGCCGCGCGGAGGCCCACTCGGTTTGTTGGTCCACGGGCGATCGCCGCGCGGAGGCCCACTGGGCTTGTTGGTCCACGGGCGATCGCCGCGCGGAGGCCCACTGGGCTTGTTGCTCCACGGCCGATCGCTTCGAGGTGTCTCGCGGTCGGGTTTGTCGGTCCACGCGCGATCCGGCCGATTCTTCTTCTTGAACCGGTCGCGCGGATCCTTGTGCGCGCCTCCCGGCCGCCAATCCTTTCCGCGCCGCTCACGCTCCTGTGGACTTCCCTCATCGCCGACGGGCGCGCTCGCCGGCGGCTTCGCGTCGCGTCGATCGAACGGACGCGCGGAGGCGTGCTTGCGGCGCTGAAAGTCTTCCCGTTCTTTCTCCTGCGTCTCCCACAGTCGGCCGTGCGCGAACCACTGCATCACCGCGTTCGCGTTCGTCCGCTTCAACTGGTTGAGCGTCGGCAGCAGCTCCTCGCGCTCGCGTGCGCGAAACGCGGTGGGCTTGTCGTCGATGAGGATCGTCCAGTACGCGTGGCGCGGCGGCATGACTCTATTGTGGCAGCCCCATCAGCGTCTGTCGAACCGCTTCAGCTTTTCGACCAGCGTCGTCCGCTTCAGATTGAGGAGCCTGGCCGCCTGCCCCTTGTTGCCGCCGGTGCGCTCGAGCGATCGCTGAATCAGCTCGCGTTCGATGCCGCCAATCAGGCGATCGAGGTCGAGCCCCTCCTCGGGCAGCACGACGTGCGGCGAGACGACCGTGGGCTCGTGCGCCGGATGGAGGTCGCTGGGGAGGTCGGCGAGATCGATCTGTGTCCGGCCGGCGCTGAAGGCGACCGCCCGCTCGATCGCGTTCTCGAGCTGACGCACGTTGCCCGGCCAGTGAAATGCCATCAGCCGCCGCATCGCTTCCTGCGACACCGTGAGCGGCGCAGTGCGTGAGGTCGCCGCGCGAAATGTGTCGAGAAAATGCTGCACGAGCAGCGGGATGTCGTCCTTGCGCTCGCGCAGCGGCGGCAGCTGAACGGCGATCACGTTCAGACGATAAAACAGGTCCTCGCGGAACTCGCCGCTCTCGACCATCGCCCCGAGATCGCTGTTCGTCGCCGCAATCACGCGAACGTCGACCTTGGTCGTGTGCGAGTCGCCGACGCGCTCGAACTCGCGCTCCTGCAGCGCGCGCAGCAGCTTCATCTGGAGCGCCGCGCTCATCGTCCCCACTTCGTCGAGGAAGAGCGTGCCTTTGTGGGCCTGTTCGAACCGCCCCTGACGGTTGCCGACGGCGCCGGTGAAGGCGCCGCGCACGTGGCCGAAGAGCTCCGCCTCGAGTAGCGTTTCGGGGATGGCGCTGCAGTTGAGCGCGACGAACCGGTGCATACGCCGCGGGCCGTTATGATGAATCGCGCGCGCGACCACTTCCTTGCCGGTGCCGGTCTCGCCGGTGATCAGAATGGTGCTGTTGGTGGGCGCGACGGTTTCGAGCAGTTGAAACAGGCGCGTCATCGGCCGGCTCTTGCCGATGATGCCCTCGAAGCGGTACCGCTCCTCGAGCTGCGCGCGCAAGTACGCGTTCTCCGACTTCAGGCGGCGCTGCTCGATCGCGGAGTCGAGCGCGTGCAGCAGCTCGTCGATCTGAAATGGCTTGCTGACGAAATCCCAGGCACCGCGCTTGATCGCTTCGACCGCGTCCTTGACGGTGCCGTAACCCGTGACCACGATGGCGATGATGTCGGGATAGCGGCCGACCGCCGCTTCGACCACGGCGGAGCCGTCAATGCCGGGAAGGCGCAGGTCGGTGATGATGATATCGAAGGCGAACTCGGCAAGGCGGGCCACGGCGTCCTCGCCGGAACCGGCCTCCTGCACATCGTAGCCGCGGTGGGTGAGCTGCGCGGCAATCGCGGCGCGCAGGGCGCTCTCGTCTTCGACGATCAGTAGATGTTTCGTGGTGTCAGTCACTTACGAAGCGCCAAGACTTTGACACAGGCCGCCGCGCGTGTCCAGGCTGCCGATTTCGGCGTGTGGCCACTCCCGAAGCCCGAATCCGAATCGCGAATCCGAATCCCTAATCCCTAATCCCGAGTGTGGTTGCCTCCGATACACCTCTGCGGAGGCAAGAAGTCACGTGGAGAGAAAAACCATTTCGATCATGAAAGCCTGCGAGCTTGTCGGCGTGAGCCGCCGCACGATTTACAACTGGCTCTCCAGCGGGAAGATCGAATATGTGCGGACCGCCGGCGGATCCGTGCGCATTTTCGTCGATACTTTGTGGCGCGATCCCAATCACAGTGATCGCCCCGCCGTGCAGGCGATGTGGCAGGCCGAAGGCAAACAGGCCTGATGTCGGGCCCGTTCACCGTCGAGCAATTGCTGGCCAAGGGACCGATGGACGAATCGCCAGCGCTTCGACATCTCTTTCACCAGCTCAATAATCAGCTCGGGATCATCCTGGCGCATGCCGAGCTGCTCGAGACCAAGGCTGCCGACGATATGAGCCGTGCGCGCGCCGCGCAAGTCGTGGCCAGCGCGCTCGACGCCATGAGCACCGCGAAAAAAATCCGCGCCGAAGTCACGACCCTCCCAGAGTCGCAGTAGCCGCCGCTCGCCGGCCTTTTCGACCCTCAATCCAAACTGTAAGTACGCCGTCAAATCATTGGCGGCTCTGGTCGGGAAATCGTCATCAAATTGGCGCTTTGCGCGTTTTTTCGCGCAGTCAGATGACCGAGATACAAAGCTGTAAGTGACGTATTCGTAATCAGTTAGCATGCGTCACCGCCATCGGCCCACCGGAATCTCAACCATTGGTACCGGCGTTGCTCACTTACGCACACAGAAGATCGGACGGGTTCTGACCCGGATCCGTATCGATGTCCAAACCCCGTTCTGTGGAGATCGTAATGAGAGCGCCATCAGTTGTCGCCCCGAGTCAAAACCGCCGGATCGTCGCCGGCCTGCCGTTCGTCGAAGCGCTGGCGCGCCGGATGGCGTCGTCGATGCCCAACTCGATCGACATCGGTGATCTCGTGCAGGACGGCGTCCTCGGCCTGATCGACGCGGCCAATCGCTTCGACGAAGGGCGCAACATCAAATTCGAGACGTTCGCGGAGCGGCGCGTGCGCGGCGCCATGATCGACGCGCTGCGCAAGGACGCGTGGCCGCGTGGCGTTCGCCGGCAGCGCCGCGAGCTGGACGCGGCGCGCGAAGCGCTGCGCCGGGAGCTGGGGCACGAACCGTCGATGGCCGACCTCGCCGCGCGCGTCGGCTCTGACGAGAAGCGTCTCAGCCGCACGATCGTGCGCATCAATACGATCGAAGCCACGTCGCCGCTCGCCACGGGCGAGCACTTCGACGAAACTTCCCTTCCGACGGCGCTGGTCCCCTCGGAGCCCGAGTCGCCCGACCACGCGTACGAGCGCCGCGAAACGCGCGACCGTGTGCGCACCGCAATCCAGGCGCTGCCCTGGCGCGAGCGCAAGGTGATCGGCCTCTACTATTACGGCGAAGTCACGATGAAGGAAATCGGCGCGGCGATTGGCGTGAATGAATCGCGCGTCTCGCAGCTGCATGCGCGCGCGATCCGCCGCCTGCGTGAATCGCTCGGCGACATGGGGCCGCAGCAGGTCGCGGAAATTCGCAGCGCGCTGGTGGACTTCGCGAGCAAGAAGCCGGTCATGGCGAAGGCCACGGTCGAACGGCGGGCGCAGGAAGCGGCGGCCACCCCGGGCGTACTGCTCGCGTACAAACCGGCAAACAGGAAAACGGTGCAGGCGAAGGCGTCGCTCAAAGCGATCGGCCGCCCGCGCCAGGCGCTCGCGGCGGCGAGGTAGCACCATGCTTCAACGCAGAATCGACCGGCCGCGCGGAGTTCCTCCTCCTTTGCGTGTCCGGCCGGTTCTGCGTTGAGCCTCGTCTACGTCAATCCCTCTTTCACCACCCGCAGCAGATCGCCCAGTCGAAACGGCTTCGCCAGCCAGCGGCAGCCGCTCTCGCTCAGAAAACTTTCCGCGTCGGTTCCGGCGACGTCTCCCGTGACGAAGATCACGTGCTTCGACAGATCCGGCGCGGCGTCGGCCAGGAGGCGAAAGAACGCCTTGCCGTCGAGACGCGGCATCTTCAGATCGCAGACGACGAGATCGTACGAATGCGCGGCCACTTTCTCGAGCGCCTCTTCGCCGTCGGCCGCACGGTCCACCAGGTAGCCGACATCGCGGAGCGCATCGATCACCGCGGCCGCCAGGGCCGCCTCGTCCTCGACCACCAGAATCGAGGCGCCGACGACGGCGGCGACAGGCGCCGCCAGCCGCGATGGCAGCGCGGGCGGCAGCGTCGCCCCGGTCACTGGCAGCTCCACGTAGAACGAGGCGCCGACATTCGGCCGCGATTCGAGCCGGATGCGGCCTCCGTGCTCCTGCACGATTGCATAGGCGACGGTCAGACCGAGCCCCGTGCCTTGGCCCACTTCCTTCGTCGTGAAAAACGGATCGAAGATCTTGGGCTGGAGATCGTCCGGAACCCCTGGACCATCGTCGTTGATCTCGACGATGACGCACTCCTGCTCGGCGTCGTGCCAGCTGCGGATGACGAGCACGCCGCGGCCGTTGGCCGAGAGCATGGCCTGCTCGGCATTGATCATCAGATTCAGGAGCACCTGCTGCACCTGATGTCCGTCGGCGAAGACCTGCGGCAGCCCGGCGGCGAGCGCGTCGATCACGCTGATGTTCGTGACGCGCTGCTCGTACGCCCGCAGCGCCATCGTCTCGCGGGCCACCTGGTTCACATCCACCATGGCGCGCGTCGTCTGCCGCTTGCGGGCGAAGGTGAGCAGGTTACGGACGATTCGCGCCGCGCGCTCCGATTCGCCAAGAATGATCTCGAGGCCCCGCCGCACGGAATCGTCGAGGGCGGAGCGCTGCGACAGACGTTCGGACCAGCTCAGAATCGTCGCGAGCGGATTGTTCAACTCGTG
>Ga0070660_100001091_pt1 | contig 18241 bp, 12 predicted proteins | sample KBSC33metaG_FD_64670 | JGI IMG/M metagenome (GOLD analysis project Ga0070660, IMG submission 64670) | Corn rhizosphere microbial communities from Kellogg Biological Station, Michigan, USA - KBS C3-3 metaG | ecosystem: Host-associated > Plants > Roots > Rhizosphere > Soil ... | reverse complement strand
CAGGCCTTCAGCCACCTCGCCTCCGGCGCGCAGATGGTCGAATATTGGCATTGGGCGACCACCGCCAACGCGGTCGAAACCTATTGGCGCGGGCTGCTCACGCAGGATTACAAGCCCAATCCGGTCTATGCGGAGGCGAGCACCATCGGTGCGGACTTCAAGCGATTGGGGCCGAAGCTTGCCGGCATGACCAAGCGCAACAATGTGGCGATCTACGTCAGCAACCGGGCGCTCAGCGCGTTCAACAAGTTCAAGCCGAGCGGCATCGAATATAATCAGGTGCTGCGCCCATTCTATGATGCGCTCTACCGGATGAATGTCGAAGCCGACATCCTGTCGCCCGATTCAACCATGAAGCTCGACAATTACAAGCTGATCGTCGTGCCCGCATTGTACGCGGCCAGCGATGCGGAGATCGCGCGGCTCAACGATTACGCCAAACGCGGTGGTCATCTGGTCTATACTTTCAAGAGCGGCTTCTCCGACGAAAACACCAAGGTCCGCTACGCGACGCAGCCTGGCGCGATTTCCGAAGCCGCAGGCGTCACCTATCAACTGTTCACCGCGCCCGAAAATGTCTCGCTCGATGGCGATCCGTTCGGGGTGGGCGAGGCCGACAACAAGGCCCGCTGGTGGATGGAGATGCTGCACCCGACGACCGCCAAGGTGGTCGCACGCTACAAGCATCCATCCTGGCCGGCGGACGCGGCGATGACCCGCAACACTTGGGGCAAGGGCGAGGTCAGCTACATCGGCTTCATGCCCAGCGACGCGATGATCGAGAAGATCATGGCCGGCGAGGTCGAACGTGCCGGCGTCCAGCCCACCATGCCCGGCGTCCGCTTCCCGCTGATCGTTCGCGGCGGGACGTTGAAGAACGGACATGCCGTCCGCTACATATTCAATTACTCCGCGACGCCGCAGCAAGTGACCGTGGCGCACGCCGGAACCGAATTGCTGCACGAGCGGAAGCTTGCCAGCGGCCAGAAAATCGACCTGGCGGCGTGGGACCTCGCGATCGTCGAGGAGAATTGAGCAGCCGGATTGGGTCGTGAACCCATAAACGCGTGAGCGTCATGTGGCCCTGTCAACAAGGAACAAGACGAGAATTTTCGGCGCGCCTATGATGAGACGATGACCGTTGCCAACTTCGGAGGTGGGACCTTCGTGCATGTGGTTGACGGTATGGGCTTGCTGAATCAGCCCGACGTGTAGCGCCGGAGTATTTCTCGTCACATTTGACGCCCATGACTGATCGTTTGTAACTTCACCCATGCGCTTCGTAGCCAATGGCCCACTCGTTCCAGACGAGCTTCTCGTCGCCAGAGACAATGGCGATGTTATCTTTTTCTGCGGCGCGGGCGTATCTCAGCAGGAGGCCCATCTTCCGAGCTTTGTCGAGCTTGGCGGCAAGGTGATCGAGGAACTTGGCGCGGCTATCAAAAGCCCGGCGCGCACGCTCTTCTCGCGAGCAAAAGATACGAAACACCACATCCCGGGCGTCGGCGGTCTTGTAGTTGCCGATCGAATATTCAGCCTGCTCGAACGTGAATTCGAGACAAATGACGTGCGCGCCGCCGTGGCCAAAGCGATTAAGCCGGTGGGCAGGCCTGCTCTGGGTGCTCACCGCGATATTCTGACACTCGCTACATCTCGTGCTGGTGTTACGCGCCTTGTAACGACAAATTTCGACCTCCTATTCGAGAAGTGCAACCGCACTCTTAAGGTCTCAGGCCCGCCCCATCTGCCTGACCCGCGAAGTGACAAGGAATTTCGGGGCGTGGTCCATCTTCATGGCCGCGTCGATAAAACTTACACGCGCCCCGAGGATGATGAATTTGTCGTCTCCGGCGCAGATTTTGGCCGGGCTTACCTATCGGACGGCTGGGCGACGCGCTTCATTCAGGCACTGCTTGCCCGCTATCAGGTCGTCTTCATTGGCTACGCAGCCGATGACCCACCCGTTCAATACCTCCTTGAGGCCTTAAACCTGCGGGCGGGTGCACCCGCCCGGATGTATGCTTTTCAAGGAGACAGTGGTGACAGGGGGCTTCGGCGGCCCTCTGGGAAAGTCGTGGCGTCCGCGCGATCTCCTTTGATGATAGTCAGGGGTTTTCGCCCCTTTGGGATACTATCGCAGGCTGGGCTGAACGCGCGCGGAACATCGATGGCTGGCACGATACGCTGCTTGAGAGCGCGAAGGCTGGCCCGCAAACCCTCGACGCATACGGCAGGGGTCGCATCGCCGATCTAGTCAGCACGACCGAAGGTGCCCACCGGATCGCCACAGCAAACGAACCACTCGATGCTGCCTGGCTTCTCGTTTTTGATCCGAAGCAACGCTACGCGCGGCCGGGACCGATCAATCCTTATGAAGAGGGCAGCAAGGAATTTGACCCGTTCACAATGCTGGGTCTGGATAGTGATCCCTATCCAAAACCGAGGAACCCGAACGACCGAATATCTGATCGCCCGGTTCCGGAGGATGCATGGGACCTTTTCGCGCCGACACGAGCCGATCTTCAAGATGCACCAAACCAATCTGAGGGGGTGATCCGAGGCGCGCGTGCAAACCAGCCAGCGGGGCTTCCGCCGCGATTGGCAAGCATCGGCGTCTGGATTCAGAGAGTGGCGCACCAGCCCCTCGCCCTCTGGTGGGCGGCGCAGCAGAACTGCCTCCATCCAAATATCAGGCGGCACATAGAGTCGACACTTCGGCACGAAGCCCACCGCTTTCCGGAGAATATGCGGCGTGGATGGCGACTGCTTTTCGCTGCTTGGGATTACGTGCGCACCGACCCCGATCATGCGCGCTATGATATCGAAGCGCGTGCGAAGCAGGACGGATGGAATCCCCAGCTTATTCGAGAGCTGGCGGCAATGTACCGACCTTATCTTCGCGTTGCCGAAGATCACGGCACTCACCCCTTATTCTGGGGGGAAACGCCGCCGGACTTAGCGATTAGAGCGAGTATCGAATATCCGCACCCGCACGCGGGCATACCGATACCGCCAGAACAGCTCTACTATGCCACCTCGCTATTCCGGCAGAACCTCGAAGTTGCGATCGCCCTGGAAAAGGAGATCAAAGGACATGACCATCTTCATTTCTATACAACGCGGGGGCCGGATGATGGATCACTGCTGACGCCGGAAGAAAGTTACGGCCTGACGATCCCGCTCCTTCTTTATCAGAATGCCGTCAGCGCGCTCGGAGCAATTGACCGCGATGCTGCCAGGGCCGAAATCGCTAGCTGGCCATCCAACGATGACCAAGTCTATGCACGGTTACGGATATGGGCTGCGGGTACCTCGTTGCAGTCTGGAGAAGAGGCGGCTGCGATAGTTCTCGGCCTCTCCGAAAATGCTTTCTGGGGCTCTCAGCACCAACGCGACCTGCTTTACGCCTTACGCGATAAGTGGGCTGAGTTCGCTCCTGAAGCGCGGGAGGCGATTGAACGCCGAATGCTTACGGGAGCCTTTCCGTGGGAGGAAATGGAGCCCGCTGAATTAACGGAGCGGAATGCGTACCACCGCCTCAACCTTCTTTATTGGCTTTCGCAAGCTGGTGTCGCCTTCCTCTTTGACGTCGATGCCCAGATGGCGCAGCTCAAAGCGCTGGTCCCAGAATGGACCGAAGCTGCGGGAGAGCAGACTGCCGATTCCCAGGCTCCAAAAGTCTATTCCATGAAGAGAGATCCGACACCGGACCCGCTTCTCGCGATACCTGTCTCAGAGATTTTGAAAGTTGCCGAACAGGGCGGACGCCGGGATTTCCGCAATCATACCGAATTCGTACCTTTTCGAGGTCTGTCGGAACGCTATCCGGCCCGGGCTCTCGCCGCGCTAACCCATGTAGGACGCAAGGGCCTCGCACCGCGATCCGCCTGGTCGACATTTCTCTATGCCGAACAGCGGCTCAATGATCCGCTGCGCCTAATCCGGGCGGTCGCTGCCCGCATCATCCGTCTCCCCGATAATGCACTCTTTGAGATCGCTTACCCTGTAAGCGATTGGATGAACCGAATCCGCCTCCGGCTCTATTCAGAGGCTCCTGAGCTAATCGCTCCGCTGTGGGATCGCTTGATCACGGTCCTTCCCTCAGGGGCGGATGAGCGCCGCCACGGGCCCGATAACAGTTGGGCGGATGATGCGTTGAATGCGCCCGTCGGGAAATTGCACAACTTCCTCAATGACGATCCTGCAAAGAAAGAGCTGACCGAGGCAGCAGACCTTCCGCCTCATTGGTCCCAGCGGCTCAGCCAGCTCCTGCACCTGCCCGGTGAAATGCGGCAGCATGCCCTAGTCATGATCAGTTTTCAGACGAGGTGGTTGTACTTTGTAGACCCGGTGTGGACGGAGCGAGAGCTACTGCCCGCAGCGCGTACATCTGGTCCGGATAGCGAGGCCTTTTGGGACGGCTATTTCTGGCATGCGCACACGCCCCAGCCCGCCCTTTATGAGAAACTGAAGGCACCACTTATTGTTCTCGCGGGCCAGCCGCGTGCGCGCCGGCATCATACCAATATTATGGCAGGAATCCTGCTGGATGGTTGGGGCGGAGTAAAAGGCCCTGACGGTGAACCGATTATCGGTGACCTGGAGCTTCGCGAAATCCTCATCGACGGCGACGACGAGCTGCGGGCCCGCATATTGTGGTATCTGAGACACTGGGCGGCTGATCCGGAAGGGCATTGGCGGCCCTTGGTTATTCCCTTTTTCAATCGCGTATGGCCGAAGCAACGGGCGCTTCGCACGCCGTCAATATCGGCTCGGCTCGCAGATTTCGCCATCGACAGCGGCGATATGATGCCAACGGTCGTTGACGCAATATTACCCCGGCTCATTCCGGTGCGTGGCGCTGCCCTTCACAATTATCTGATGCTGGACGGGACAGACACCCATCCCGCCCGACGCTATCCCGCTGCCACGCTTGATCTCTTATGGGCAATTCTCGCTGAGGACCCCCGGGATTGGCCTTACAAAATCGAGACGATGCTCGACCTCCTCGCAGAGCTCCCCGAAACTTCCGCCGACCCGAGACTTTCGGAACTTCGGCGCCGCAGACGACGCTGACAGCCGGCGGCGATCGCCAACCCGGCCTTGGCTCGATGCGCGGCCAGATGGTGCGGTGAACGGCAGTTCTGGGCTCGCTTTAGAATTTTGGGGACACTTTACTGCGCGGCGCAACGCCCACTTCGAGCAGTGGCCTGATGACTCTTCGCCTTCACTAGGTTGAGCAGCTTGAGCGATGGCCCGTCAGGCCGTTTCTCGCCGCGTTCCCACTTGCTAACCGCGTCCTTGCGGACGTTGCGGTAATGGGCAAACACCGGCTGCGATACCTTCTCGCGCTCGCGCAACGCGCGGATTTCGTCCGGGCCAGCGGCTCGACCGGCGTCAGGCATAGCGCATCGAACTCGCGCATCGTCGATTTGTCGACCAGCCCGATCCGATGCAGTCGGGCCGCAAATATCGGCATTCCATCAGGCTTTCGTCAGCACTTCATCGGTTCCTCGGCCTCCCACGCATCTGCGGCAGACCGTATCACGATGGGAGCACGGCACCTTGCCGAGTACCCTACGAAAGGCCCGGAATGACCAGGATCGCGCTCGTCTTCGCCGCTTCGCTTGCCCTCGCCGCGACGCCGTCCAACGCAACGGTCACAACCCTGACCGTTACGGGAACCGTTACGGATGGGCAGATCTGCCCAGCCCCCGGCATTTGCACCGACCTCACCGGGCAGAGCTACAAGACGGTTTACACGATCGACGACAGCGTCGGCTTGCGCTTTACCGCGCCGGGGCTCTGGGACGAGTTGAGAGGTGGGACATCGGTTTTCTCCAGCCCGCCAACCCCGATGACGGCCAAGGCTTATATTGGAGGACAGGAGTACACGTCGCTTGGAAGCTATTTAGGGTTTCTGACGACGCAGTCCGCGGCGGAAAATAATACCCCCAACGACCTTCAGTTTTTCAGGACCAGCGACCAGGATATCGACAACCCGCTGAATCCTTCCTTTTCCCACCGCAATGAGTTTACCAGCCAGATATATTACACTGCGTCCGCGGACGACCCGATGATCCTCGATCCGATCGTGGGGTTGTCTCCGTCCTCCATCGGGCAAATCTTCTATTTCGACTTCACGCGCGATCTCGGGACGGGTCACTACACCAGCTATTTTTATCTGCTGGCAAATACCGATGTCGAGAGCGCGGTCTTCAACGCGGACGACGGCACCGGCAATGGCTCGGTTCCCGAACCGGCAAGCTGGGCGCTGATGCTCGGTGGCTTTGGCCTCGTCGGTGGCACCATGCGCGCACGGCGTAAGGCGTCTGTTACGTTCGCTTCGTAGAATTTCGGGGACACAATACTTATTAGACGGCTTCAAGCCATCCGGGCTTAAGCCGCCTCCCCCCGTTCGCGCACCACGGCCCCTCAGAATCCACGCGGCGCGATCTTCCAACGGATGGTCAGATTGCGGTTCACATTCACAATGGCGCGGCGTCTATCCGTCGGCCGATGTGAGCAAGGAAAACCGCCGTGAATAATCCAGCCCCTACAGCGTCATCAGGCTTCGGATCGATCGATCCGAAGATGATCGATGGCACGCAGGCGCTGCGAACCGGATTGGATCTGGCGCGGGCGAGCCAATTGACCATGCTCCGGCTTCTGCTCGCGCTCCACAAATCGAACCGCCGCACCGCAATGCAGGCGCTGGACAATCTGCTCGACATCGATGCCGAAATGGAAGGCCTCGCGGCAACGCTGAACGGCGCCCCGGTGCGTCCGGCGGGCGACGCGGCTCTCTCCGACTTCATTGGACTTCAGAAGGCCGCACTCGCGGTTGAAAAACATGCCCTGGCGGGTGGTGAGTTGAGAAAAGATGCCGAGTCTATGGCGCTCCCGGCGCCTCCCGTCACGCAGGCAGACGTGGATTTTCCTGCACAACCGCTGCTTCCGGATGACGCGGTGGAGGACGACGCGGTCGGGGACGACGCGGTCGAAGATGACGATCGGCCCGGGCGCAGGCGCTGGATGCCTGTTCTAGCTGCGGCGATCCTCGTCGCCCTCATCGGTTTCGGCGTGACAGCCTATCTGTGGCTGGGACTGTCCGTCACCATGCCGGGCCCTTCGACAGGCTTAGGACAGGCTTAGCCTAATTACGTAATTACGGTGACAGTGTAATTACGGTGACAGTGCACTTAATTGAGCCACCTCGGCGCTTGCAGTAGAAGCGCGTAAATTTCGGGGACACAATACTTTATTCGTGGCCTGCCGTTGACGGTGCGGCGTCTGTCGCGTGCGTGCATATGCGTCGCGGTGAACGCCCGTATCGCGGCGAAAGCGACCGTCAACCATGTCGGCCGAAATGGTAATTCATCTGCAACCAGACCTGGCGGCCATAGATGTCGTAAAATCCAATCGAGTAATAAGGCCAGCCGCCACTCTTATCCACCGGATACCTGTTAGCGACGTTATTCACGATAATCGATACGTTGGCCTTCGGGGTCACGTCCCAAGATCCACTCAGATTGACGACCGTGTAGGGCGATCGCTCGCCGCTATAATCGTTCTTCGGGATCTTGCCGAAGCGTTCCGCGTGGGTCGTGAGCGTGACGGGGCCGACGTGGTAGGTCAGCGTTGCGGTCGCCCGGTCCTTCCAGTCGCTCTGATATGCGGGGTCGTCCAGATAGTTGAAGGAGGGGTCGCCGGGGAATTGCTGATAGCTATGGCTGAGAACGCGCGTGTACTGGCCGTTCAGCGAGACCCGCCCAAACTTCGCAAAGGACCAGCGGAGATTGGCATTGACGTCGATACCACGGGTACGCTCGCTCGATGCGTTTATCGGGTTGTTCCGCACAAGCGTGACCTGGTTCGGGTTCACCGGCACGGTCCCGGGATTTCGCGTCACGCGGGACACATAATCCTGGCAGATCGTCGAATTGGCATCGACCGAGGATCCGCTCACCGACTGGCCCAGGCGACAATCCGCCTCCTGGCGCAGCAGCTGATCGACATCCAGCGACGTCACCTCGTCCTTTATCCGGATGCGGTAATAATCGAACGAGATGTCGAAATGCGTGCTCGGCGTCCAGACGAAGCCCGCAGTCAGTGATTGCCCCCGTTCGGGCTTCAGCTTCTTATTGCCCGATTCCACATAGTTCATATTGTAGAAGTCGGTGCAGCTTGCGTAAGGCTGCTTGTCGATCCGACACTGATAATAGTCTGTTTGACTGGGATAATAGCCCTGCGTCTGCTGTTCGAACACGTAGTTCATGTCAGGCGCGCGGAAACTGGACGACAGCGATCCCCGGAGAAGCAGCGATCGGTGCGGCCTGAACTCGATGCCGCTCCCATAGGTCGCCGCGCCGATGTGATTGCCGCCATATTCATAGCGATCATAACGTCCGGCTCCGGTGACGGTGAGCCATTTGAAGAGAGGAATGCGCGCTTCGCCGGCGACTGCCTGGCGGGTGCGCTTGCCGTAGCTCGACAGAGCGGATGTCGTATTCCAATAGAGACCCTGGTTGACGAAGGGATCAGCGTCGTTGGTGAAGCTGTTGTCGCCCACCTCCACCGTGGCGGCGACCTGCAGCGGCCCGCCGGGCAGGCGCAACAGGGTGCCGTTCAGCGACAGGTTTCCGTCCTGTAACTCCGTCTTGGTCCGCGTCACCGATTTTCGGCTGAGGTCGCCGAATTGCCCGGTGGTCAATGGCGTGAACAGGCGCGAATCCGGCGCATTATAAGCGGCATAGCCGCCGACATTGCCCTGCTGCTGTCCCAGGTAGAAAGCGTCGATCCCGCTCAGCAGCCGGACGCGGCTCTGAATGCTGCTATATTCGGAGCGATTATAGGAAACGTCCCAGTGCCAGCTATCGCCGATCCGGCCCCTCGCGCCCGCCACGGCATTCCACGCCCCTTCTTTATAGCCGCTGGCTAAGCCCATCCGGCCGCCCGTTTCTTCCGGCGTGAGCGTGTGAGACCAGCCCTCCAGGCGCCCGGTAGCAAGGTTGTAAAAGGTGGAAGACCAGGTGAGCGAGCGAACGACGTTCGCGATGTCGCTGTGGGTGTAGAGCGCCGTCGCGTAGAGATCGATCGCGTCGTTCAGATGGTAGGTCGCATGGCCGTAAAGGCTTTGCGCGTCCTTTTTCGTCTGGATGGTGCGATAATTGTAATAGGCATCGCTGCCGCAATAGCTGCCGCCGCGCGAGCTCGAGACTTGCCGCACCGTCCCGCCCTGGAGCGCCGATAGAGCGTCGCAGGTTCCAGCCGGTGGCGTGTAGTAAGCCCGCGTCGCAGGGTTGCTGATCGAGAAGATCGCGGGAGGGATTTGCGGAACCTCGTCCGTCGAGTAGCGCGAGTAGGAATTCGCAATATCGCGCTGACCCCAATAGATCGGGTCGCGAGACTGGATCTCGCCTCCGACGACCACGTCCAATTTGCCGATCGTGGTCCCGCCGACAAATTGGCCGCGGATGTTCTTGCCTCCACCCTGCTTGGTATTTCCAAGGCGGAGGTTGAAATCCAGGCCATCAAGCTTTTCCTTGAGCTTGAGGTTGACGACGCCGGCGATTGCGTCCGATCCGTAGATGGCACCCGCACTTCCGCTCAGCACCTCCATCGAATCGACGAATGCGCTCGGGATGTTGGCCAGGTTCACCGCGTTTACGGAGCCGTCATAGGCGACGGGATAGTCGGCCAGGCGTCGGCCATTCACCAATACGAGCGAGTGATTGGGGCCCAGGCCACGAAGATTCACGAAATTGGCCGCAGGCGTGAAGGTGCTGCCAAAATCCTCGCCCTGCACATAGGCTGTATTCTGAGTCAGCGTCGTGAGCGCATCGAAGACGCTTCGGAAACCGCTGCGGTCGATCGCATCGCCCGAAATCACGGTCACGGGAGCGGGCCCTTCCGTTTGCCGTCGGGCGATCCGGGATCCCGTGACGACGATTTCCAACGCCGGCTTTTGCGAGCTGTCGTCGGACGCGGCACTGGTCTCGCCCGGCGCCGAGGTTTGGGCCGACAACGGCGAAGACAGGGCCACGAGGGAGGTGGACAAGCAAAACAGGAGTCGGGGGGAAATCATCTGCGCCACCTCGGAAACAGGGAGGCGGGCTCCTATCAACGCAATTCCATATCTGTAAAGTAGGAAAATGGGGTTAAGCCGCATGGCGGCATGCTTTCACGCTCACGTCAGCCTCGCAGGATCGCTATCGTGCGACTCTTGACAAATGTACGCACAAAGCGTACCACGATACGTGGCGCGCCGATGCCCCCCTGGCAGATCGCGCGCTTCTGGCTCTTTCTCATTTCTGGCGAAGGCAACGGGCACATATGGGGCGCGCATTCGCACCGGATAATGCCGCATCCTCACCGCTCCTCGCATCAGGCCTGAGCGCAAGGCCTGCCCCGCCAGAAACTCCAAATCATCAAGTTCGTTTCCGGTGTTTTTTTATTTTTCCCTTCGACAGCACAGGTCGTCGGCGCTCACCACCCCAGCCTCAACCGCACCCTCAATCCTTGCGAAAACCGATCTTCCGGAGCGCGGGCGCGATCTCGGGATTGGACATGAACAATTTCCAGATCAGCCCGGTGCGCTCATTCTCGATCATCACCACCGCGGGCGCCTGGTTGAGCCCCATATAGCTCTCGTCGAAATAATTGTCGGTCTCGTTATAGCCGTCGGAGAAACCGTACACGCCCCACGTCTTCGCGCCGAGATCGCGGTAGAAATGCTTGAGCGCCGCCATCGACTCCTTCGGCGTATAGGGGAATGAGCCGAGCGCCCCCTCGGGCGTGATCGTGCCGTTGTCGGAAGCCTGCGACGGCCGCCCGCCCGCATGCAGCCCGGCGGTGAAGCCCCAGGCATCCGCGCCATAACCCTTAAACTTGCCGGGATTGTCGATCGCATAGGCCTGGTTGATCAGCGAGATTGCGCGGTTGTTCTTGTAATAATTGGTATAATCGTCGCGCATCCCGCGCGGATCGAAGCCCATGAAGGAAAAATGGGTGAAGAACAGGTCCGAACCATTGCCCTCCCCCACCTCCAGCTTGATGCCGTAATAGCTGTTGCCGTTGGTGAAATGGTCGCCCTGCGTCGTGCGCGTCCACCAGCGGCGATAGGCGATGCCGGTCTCGTTCTGCCCCGCCCAGCCGCTGTGCCACAGGCTCGGCGGGATCGCGTGGGTCGGTGAGGCGATCCCGAGCAGATAGGCGATCAGGCTCTCGTTCCAGCCGATCAGCGGGTGGTGGATCTTGAACCCGTAATCGGGCGACCAGTGCCAATAGAGGAACTGGCTGTCCGCGCCGTCGCGATACCAGTCATAATCGACCCCGCGCCACAGCGCCGTGATCGAGTCGCGTATCTCTTTCTCCTGCGGCGTGGCCCTCGTGAAATATTGGCGCGCGCAGAGCAGGCCCTGCATCAGGAAGCTCGTCTCGATCAGGTCGCCGCCATCGTCATACTTGCCGAAGAACGCCATTCGCTTGCCGCTGCGTCCGTCGAGATAGTGCGGAAAAACGCCGTGAAAGCGCTCGGCCCTGTTGAGGAAGCGCAGGATCTTCAGGAAGCGCGCGACGCCCTGCTCGCGCGTGACGAACCCCCGGTCGATCCCGACCAGCATCGCCATGATGCCGAAGCCCGATGCGCCGACCGCCACCTGGTTGGGATCGCCCGGCATCACCTCGATCGCCATGCCGGAATCGGGTTGGGCGCCTTCCCAATAATAACGGAACTGCGCCTCCTGGACCATCGTCAGCAGCTCGTCGTCGTCGAGCGCGCGGGTGGTCGCGGTCACGGTTTGCGACAGCGGGGATTCGCGCCCTTCCCCGTCCAGCGCGCTGATCCGGTAGGTGGCGGACTTGCCGCTGGCGCCGAGGAAGTCCTCGTAGCGGCCGATATGCCCCTTCTGGATGCCGATCGGCTCGAACGGCTTTCCATCGGTCGAGCGGTAGATGCGGTAGGAATCGACGCCGGCATCGACCCTCCAGGACAGGTCGACATGGCGGTCATAGCCTTTGGCCGCGAGGCTGACGGGTGCCTGCACGGGGCCCTGTGGCGCGGCCGAGGGGTCGTCGATCCTGACATCGTCGAGGTACAGGACGTGCGGCTTGCCATCGTCCAGGCCCTGCACGATCGTCACGCTCGCCAGGCGCCGCAGATCGACCAGGTTGTCACTGGTCGCATTGACCAGATCGTGGATGTCATCGAGCGCGATATGCACCGGCACCCACCTATGCGCGGGAAGCGTCTTGATATCGCCGAACAGGCGGACGGTCGGGGTTGAATTGCCCTGATGGTCGGTGAGGATCAGGCCGGGCGAGGCATCGGGACCCATCTCGTCCTCGGCATAGACCCACAATGTCAGCCGGTTGCCGTCGAAATCGTTGGTGCGGAAATAATGCTGCACGTCGATCGAGACGCGCCAGTCGCCACCATAACGCGACGTCCATTGGAGCTTGAGGCTGTTGGGCGGCGAATGGAAATGATCGGTATCGACGGGAATGCGCGCGTCGGCATAGTCGAGCGCGCTTTGACCCGTACGGCTGGCGAGGCTGAAATGATAAGGCCCGGCAACGCGCGCATTATCGAACACGACATGCCGGTTGTAATTCTGCGCGATAAGGGGAGCGGCCAACGCCAAGCCGGCGCCGGCCAGGCCCAGCCCGAGAATCCGACGCGGCATCTGTCTCCCCTTCGTTTCGCCGACTCACGCGGCCTCAGGAATTTGTAACCGGTTCCGCAAAAAAGTGGAGGGCCGATCCGTGACCGACCCTCCAGGGGGGCTTAACGCATTGGAAGCTAAGAGAAATCAGTGCGTGGTTACGGTTGTACCGCGGATGACCAGCTCGGGCTCATGGACCTCGACGCCCTCATTGGCCCCCTCCCCGCCATTCATGATCTGGGTCAAGCGAATGACCGCGCGGGCGCCGATATCGGCGATGTTCACGCGCGCGGTGGTGAGCGCAAGGTAGCGCGCGATCGGCACGTCGTCGAACCCCGCGATCGCGATGTCCTCGGGCACGCGCTTGCCCGCCGCACGCAGCGCCTGGAGGCAGCCGACCGCCATCATGTCGTTGGCGGCGAAGATCGCATCGACCTTCATATTCTCCTTAAGGATGATGTTGGCCGCATCCTCGCCCGTATCTTCGTTGAAGTCGCCGGACAGCACGGTCACGGTCGCATCGGGCGCCAGCTTGCGGACCGCATCCTCGAAGCCTTCACGCCGTTCGCGCGCGTCGATATTGTGGTCGGGGCCGGCGATATGCACGATGTGGCGGCGTCCAAGGTCGATCAGATGGCGCGCGATCGCCGCGGCGCCCGCGCGATTGTCGATCGCCATCGAGGGATGATCCATCATCGGCTCGGGCGTGTTGAGCAGGACCGCGGGGATGCCGCGCGGCATCGATCCCACCCAGCCCTCGGTGCGCATCTGCGGACACATGATCAGCAGCCCGTCGACGCGGCCATGCATCGCGCGCAACGCCTGTCCCGCCTGGACCGGATCGGCATGCATGTTGGACAGCAGCAGCTGCAGGCCGAGCCGCGTCGCCTCCCGATCCATCCCGCGCACGATCTCGGAGAAGAACTCGCCGTGAAGGTCGGGCAGCACCACGCCGATCGCATTGGAGCGCGCCATCGAAAGGCTGCGCGCGCCGGCATGGGGAACATAACCAAGCCGATCGGCGACCGCGACGATCCGCGCGCGCGTCTCCGGCCGAACGCTCTTATGCCCGTTCAGCGCACGCGAAACGGACGCAACCGACAATTGCGCCTCGCGCGCGACATCGCGAATTGTTGCTTCCGCCATGAAACCCACACCCTCTCGCGTGCCTAATGCCCCGAATTCCTCTCGGATACCACCACCGCCGCGCCAAAAGATGTAACCGGTTCCGAACATGGGTCAAGTAATTATGGTAGCGGTACCGGACCGAAATGGACTTTCTTCGTCCACTGGCAGAACGCCGCCGTCCTCCTTAGAGGGGCGACGCATGGCCCTGCTCTCTCGATATCTGGCGGACGCGCTCGACCGGCTTGAGCGGCATCATCAGACGCGATCGCTGGTGGCGACCCGCATGTCCGGTCCGGCACGGCTGGAGCGCCAGGGACGCGACCTGATCGACTTTTCGAGCAATGACTACCTCGGTCTCGCGCGGCATCCGCTTCTGGCCGAGCGCAGCGCCGAATGGGCGATCCGGCACGGCAGCGGCAGCGGCGCTTCGCGGCTGGTGACGGGGACGAGCGCCGAGCATCTTGCGATCGAGGCGCGGATCGCCCGCTTCAAGGGCACCGAGGCGGCCTTGCTCTTCCCAACCGGATGGCAACTGAATGCGGCCGTGCTGGCGGCGTTGCTCAAGGCGGCGCCCGGCACCTTGCTGTTCACGGACCGGCTGGTTCACGGCAGCCTGCATGCGGGCGCCGCCGGCCATCGCCAGATCCGTTTCCGTCACAACGATCTCGACCATCTCGAGGAACTGCTGGCGGGGCATGCAAGCGAGGATGGCCCAAGGCTGATCGTCACCGAAAGCGTGTTCAGCATGGACGGCGACCGCGCCGACGTCGAACGGCTGGTACGGATCGCCCAGGCGCACGACGCCTTCCTCTATCTCGACGAGGCGCACGCCACAGGCGTGCTCGGCCCCGACGGCGCGGGACTGTCGCGTGGCATCACGGGCAAGGTCGATCTCGTGATGGGGACATTCAGCAAGGCGATGGGCTGCTTCGGCGCCTATGTCGCGGGCTCGCGCCTGTTGATCGATTATCTGGTCAATGCATGCGGGGGCTTCATCTTCTCGACCGCCCCTCCCCCGGCCATGCTGGGCGCGATCGATGCCGCGCTCGACCTGGTTCCCGGCATGGAGGAAGAGCGGCTGCGGCTGGCGGATCAGGCCGTATATCTGCGCGACCGCCTTGCCGAACATGGGATCGATACGGGCGCGAGCAGCACGCAGATCATACCTGTCATCGTTGGCGAGGCCGAGCAGGCTTTGGCCCTCTCCGCCGCACTTGCGGGCGCGGGCCTGCTGGCGAGCGCGATCCGGCCGCCGACGGTGCCGCAAGGCACCAGCCGCCTGCGCATCGTGCTGCGCGCGAGCCACACGCGCGAAGACGTCGACCAATTGCTTGATGCGTTGGTGCGGCAGTTGCGATGAACCGGCCCGCCCTCCTCCTGCTCCACGGCTGGGGCTTCGATGCGCGCATTTGGGATGCGTTGGCGGCAGCGTTGCCGGATTTCCCGATCGTGCGCTGGGATCGCGGCTATTTCGGCGAGAAAGCGGAGTCCGCGATCGAGCCGCCTTTCGCCGCGATCGGCCATTCGCTCGGCGCGATGCTATTGGCCGATCTGCTGCCGCACGACGTTCCGCTCGTGGCGATCAACGGCTTCGATCGGTTCAGCGGCGACGGCGCGGTCGCTCCGCGCGTGGTCGAACGAATGCGCGCCCGCTTTGCCGAGGATCCGGCGGCCGTGCTCGCCGAATTCCGCGCGCGGTGCGGCGCACCGCCCGCACCGGAGGACATTGATGAAGGCAGGCTTGCGGACGATCTCGCTTTGCTTGGATCGCGGCATGTCACGTCCCGCCCCAATCGCATCCTGGTCTTACAGGGAGACGCAGATCCGATCCTGCCTGGATCGCTGCGCGCAAGCGTCTTTCCCGGTGCGGAGAGGGCGACCCATGAAGAAGGCGGGCATCTCCTGCCGGTAAGCCATCCCCAATGGTGCGCGGACCAGATCGAGGCCTTCCTGTGCAAATAGCCAATGCGTTCCATCGGGCGCGTGATTATGATCGTCACGCGGCGGTCCAGAGGATCGTCGCCGGGCGACTGGCGGAGCGCATTCTGGCACTCGATGTGCCGCATGGGGCGCGTATCCTCGAGATCGGATGCGGTACCGGCTTTCTCGGGGCCGGTCTGGTCGGCCGGCTGCCTTATCGCCATTATTGGATGACCGATATCGCCCCAGGCATGCTCGATCGGGCGCGGCGGCGCTTCGCGGGATCGGAAGGGGTCCACTTCGCGGAAATGGACGGCGCGGAGCCGACGATAACCGGGCCGTTCGATCTGATTTGCTCGAGTCTGGCCATGCAATGGCTCCCCGATCTCGGCGACGCGGTGGCAAGACTGCGCGGCCTGCTGGCGCCAGCCGGGCAGCTCGCCTTCACGACGCTGGCCGCGGGCAGCTTCGCGCAATGGCGCGCGGCCTATGGCGACGCCATGCCGGGCACGCCGGATTATCCGTCGGTCGATGCCCTGCGCGCGCTCGGCCTCGACGTGTCGTTGGAGACGATCGATCACCGCTATCGGGGCGCGCATGACTTCCTGGCGGCGCTCAAGGCGATCGGCGCAGGTACGCCACAGCCCGGCTATCGCCCGCTATCGCCATCTCTGCTCCGCCAGATCATGAAACGGTTCGACGCCGAGGGAACCGACATGCGCCATGTGATCGCAACCTGCATCGGGGGGCCCGCGTGACGAGGGCGATCATCGTCACCGGCACGGATACCGGTATCGGCAAGACCATCTTCGCCGCCGCGCTCGCTGCCGCGCTCGGCGGCTTTTATTGGAAGCCGATCCAGTCGGGCCTGGACGGGGAGCTTTCGGATAGCGACACCGCAAAGGGCCTGGGCGTGAACCATGTGCTGCCCGAGGCCTATCGCCTGACCGAGCCGCTCTCGCCGCATCGCGCCGCCGAACTCGACGGAATCGAGATCGATCCGGCTCGGCTGGCGCTTCCCCAAACCGATGGCCCGTTGGTGGTCGAGGGTGCCGGCGGGCTGCTGGTGCCGGTCACGCGCGCGCTACTGTTCGCCGATCTTTTCGCACGTTGGCGGGCGCCGGCGGTGCTGGTCGCGCGGACCGCGCTCGGCACGATCAATCACAGCCTGCTGTCGGTCGAGGCGATGCGCGCACGCGCGATCCCGATCCTGGGAATAGCCTTCGTCGGCGAGGCGAATGAGGATAATGAGGCGACGATCTGCGCGCTCGCGGGCGTGACGAGGCTCGGCCGCCTGCCCTGGATCGACCCGCTCGACCCGGCAACGCTCGCGGCTGCATTCGCGGACCATTTCCGTGTCGAGGATTTCCGATGACCTCGCCCGTCTGGCATCCCTTCACCCAGCACGGATTGGCCGAGCCAATCCCGCTCGTCACGCATGCCGAAGGCGCGGCGCTGTACACGCAGGATGGGCGGCGGGTCATCGACGCCATTTCCTCCTGGTGGGTGACGACGCACGGCCACTGCCATCCGCGCATCATAGAGGCGATCCGGGCGCAGACCGGGAAACTCGACCAGATCATCTTCGCGGGCTGGACGCATGCGCCGGCCGAGGAGCTTGCCGACCGGCTGGTCGCCTTGGTGGGCAATCGGCTGCCCTACGTCTTCTACTCCGACTCCGGATCAACCGCGGTCGAGGTCGCGCTCAAGATGGCGCTGGGTTTCTGGCTCAACCGGGGCGAACCGCGCCATCGCATCCTGGCGATGGAGCATGGCTATCATGGCGATACGATCGGCACGATGTCGGTCGGCGCGCGCGGCGTGTTCAACCGCGCTTATGCGCCGCTGCTGTTCGACATCGACACGATCCCCTTCCCGCACGGCGACGGTGCGGACACGCTCGAAGCGCTGGAGCGAGCATGTCGCGCCAAACCCGCGGCCCTGATTGTCGAGCCGCTCGTGCTGGGCGCTGGCGGGATGCTTTTCTATGACGCCGCGATATTGCGCGAGATGCGGGCGATCTGCGCGCGCCACGGCGTCTTGTTCATCGCCGACGAGGTGATGACCGGCTGGGGCCGCACCGGTACTTTGCTCGCCAGCGATCAGGCCGGCGTGACGCCTGATATCCTCTGTCTTTCCAAGGGCCTCACCGGCGGCGCGGTGCCGCTGGCGGTCACGCTCGCGAGCCAGGCAATTTATGACGCGCACCTCTCCAAGGATCGCGGGCGGATGTTCTTTCATTCGTCGAGCTACACGGCGAACCCGATCGCCTGCGCGGCGGCGCTCGCCAACCTTGATATCTGGCGGGACGAGCCCGTGCTCGATCGGATTACAACCTTGGCCGGTCGCCAGCAGTCGCGGCTCAAAAACCTGCCGGCAATCGCCCGCAATCGCCGTCGCATGGGCACGATTACCGCATTCGAATTCGGGCCGGACGATGCGAGCTACATGTCGGGTCTCGGCCCACGCCTCCTCGCTTTCTTCCGCGAGCGCGACCTGCTGCTGCGGCCGCTCGGCAACACGATCTA
>Ga0070660_100001089_pt1 | contig 18268 bp, 13 predicted proteins | sample KBSC33metaG_FD_64670 | JGI IMG/M metagenome (GOLD analysis project Ga0070660, IMG submission 64670) | Corn rhizosphere microbial communities from Kellogg Biological Station, Michigan, USA - KBS C3-3 metaG | ecosystem: Host-associated > Plants > Roots > Rhizosphere > Soil ... | reverse complement strand
AAGCGCGGGCTACCCGCTTGCCTGAATGGCTCATCGAGCGCGGCATCGGCGAAATTCGCCACGCGCGGGTCGAAGATCATGAAATCCTCGAAGCGCGCGTCCTTCTCAACGGGGTCGTGCCGGCGGGAACCGCACTGCGCGCGGCCCTGAAGACGGTTGGTCGACCCGCCGTCGCCGCTGTCGGCGAGAATGAATTCTTGCTGCCGGACGGGGCGGGGACTTTCACCGAAGGCCAGGTGATGACGATCGAGGTCACTCGCGAGGCCATCGCGGGTGCGGAGCCATGGAAGCGCCCGCTGGCCAAGGTGGTCGATGGCCAATGGCGCTCGGCCACGCTGCCCGAGGGTGTGGAGGTTGCATTTCCGTCACCCGACGACCGGCTGGAGCGCGCTGGCTGGTCAGACCTCATCGAAGAAGCGCGCAGCGGCACGGTTCAATTCGATGGCGGCACGCTGCGCTTCTCGGCCACGCCGGCGATGACCTTGATCGACGTCGACGGGACCATGCCGCCGGCAGATCTGGCGCGAGCGGGCGCGCTCGCCGCCGTCCGCACGATCCTTCGCCACGGGGTCGGGGGGTCGATCGGGATCGACCTTCCGACCCTCAGCGGCAAGTCCGCGCGCAAGGCGGTGGACGACGCGATCGACCAGGCACTGCCGAAGCCCTTCGAGCGGACCGCCATGAACGGCTTCGGCTTTGTTCAGGTCGTTCGTCCGCGACGCCACGCTTCGCTGTTCGAGCTGGCGCAGGACCGCGCGCCGTTCGAAGCGCGCGCATTGCTTAGGCGCGCGGCGTCCGAAGCACCCGGCGCGAAGACGATGGTCGTGCACCCGGCTGTGATCGCAGTGCTGGAATCGCACAAGGATTGGCTGGACGCCCTGGCTCGCCAGCTTGGCGGCGAGGTCGGGTTGCGGGCGGAGGCCTCACTCGCCATCTCGGCGGGATATGCCGAAGCCCGCTAAGTCCAAGGATTGCCCGCTGTGCGGCAAGCCGCCGAGCCCCGAGCACGCACCCTTCTGCAGCCGCGGCTGCAAGGACCGCGACCTGTTGAAATGGCTCGGCGAAGGCTATCGCATCGCAGGCCCGCCGGCCGATGAGGAGCAGCTTCCTAGCGGGGTGGACAGCGACGGGGGCGAGGGTTAGGGAGCGCGTCGCTCGACGGGCCATCCGCCCGAAAATGCGAGAGCCCAGGTAGCTCAGTTGGTAGAGCACGTGACTGAAAATCACGGTGTCGGTGGTTCGATTCCGCCCCTGGGCACCATTTCCTTTCAATAAGTTAGCAATGGGTGCCACTAGGCTGCAGATGATCTCCTGTGTAATTTTGGTGTAATTGGGACCACCTTTTCCGCGCCAATGCGAGATTCAAGGCGCTCCATGGCAGCATCGATGTGCGGGCCATTCGCGTGTGCATAACGGGCGACCATCGAGAGCGTCTTGTGACCGCTTATCTTCTGGACGGTCGGAAGGTCGACTCCCGCTTGGACTAGGTGAGTAACCGCGGTGTGTCGGAAAGTGTGCCGCACAATCACGTCTGGATTCAACCCCGCGGCCCTGACCACACGCCGGTGAGCCTTCCGAATAGTGGCTAGATGTCCGGACTTGCTAGCCACGGAAGGAAACAGCCATTCGGTTCCTTTTGGCAAAGCCGCTATGTGTTTAGCCAAGTAGGAAGCTAATTCGGCGGTCATAGGCTGTTCTCGAGCGCCCGCCTTTGCTTTGGGGACGTAAATCCGACGACGGGGTACATCCACGTTCTCTCGGCGGATGCTAAGGATCTCTGACATTCTCATCGCAGTCGACAGGGCAATCAGAGAGTAGAGATAGATGTGCGGGCTCACATCGCGCTTTGCGGCTTCAAGTACGCTCGAGCACTGCTCAACCGTCAGGTAGGTGATCCGGCCGTTGTCCTCTTTGTAGCGATTGATCTTGGCCGGCCGATGAGTGAGCCATTTCCATTCGACACCCATAGTGAAAAGATGGCTTAGGACGGCGAGTTCACGATTGACGGTCGCGAACGAGGCGCCCTCATCGACGCGGTGCCTCTTGTACCGCTCAAGGTCGAACGAGGTGATCTTGGAAAGCGCTTTCTGCCGAAAGAATGGCTTCAGGTGCAGATTGAGCTGACATTTCTTTCGCTCGATGCCCTTTCCTCCAATTTCCCCAAGCCTCTCGAGATATTCCTTCGCCGCCTCCGGAAACGTCAGTGCGACCTTTCGGCCGGAAGGTAGCGCCAGCCGTTCCTCTCGGGCGGCAGTGCGGGTGGTTTCGACGAAGGTCTCGCATTGAGTGCGGGTAGTGCCCTCGCTTTCGCGTCCGATCACGCGGTGAATGCGGACGCGATCGACCATAATGTTGACAGTGTAGACTCCGTCGCCATTCGAGAGGCGTTCAAATGCGATTCCATTTTCTATGAGCTTTTGCCCTGGAGCCAGTTTGCGAATGTTAGGTCGCGTTAGCTTTCGAAATGTTGCCATCGCTGCCTCCTAAAAAGGACAATCGTCGTCCAGATCGGTATCGAACGCCGCTGGCTTCCGACGCTTTTCTTGCCATGTTGGTAGATCGCTTTTTGGTCGTCGTCCTTCGACCACCTGGCGGAAGGTCTGATAGTGTTCTCGGAAAACCTCCCAACGGAAGTTACGCGGGTTTGAACTGTCCCAGTGCCAAGTTTCATCCGCTCCCGCGTAATTGCCGCGCCACAGAAGGCCATTGGTCTCAACTAACCGCCATGTGAGCTGCTCATCATGTGTCATGAGGACCGGGGCGTAGAAGGCTAATTGCGCTAGCCTGTCTGATTCATCGACATCCCATAGCTCATTGGCTGCTAGCGCGATGGTTTTCCCCGTAGGCGTCGGATTGGGAACCTCTACGAAACCCAGAGCATAATCGATGGCCCATTCGATGAAGCTGCTCTTGGTTCGTCGCTGAGCACGAGCCGCCAGCTCACATAAGTAGTTGAGCTTAGGGTCGAGTCGCACGGTGACTGTCTCACTTCGACTGAGCTTACCGCCCCCGCCTCGTTTTCCCTTCTCGCTTGGATTTGCTTCCTGGCCATGTTCCATTTGGCGGATATCCCCGTGCCGTAGGTTCTGCGCGGTTCTGCCTTCGTTCTTTTGTGTTGTCAATCATCACGTGTGCTGTCAAAACCTGACCGATGCTGAATGTCACCGCGGAGAGTTCGATGCATTCCGTCGTAGTCCAAATGTATCCCGACGGCCGCTTGGATCGCGCCAATGCGGCTCGTTACACAGGCTTTTCGGTAAAAACTTTAGCGATGCATGCCACGGCCGGGACCGGGCCAAGATTCCAGAAGATTGGGGGCCGGGTATTCTACCGGCGGGACGATCTGGACGCGTGGCTTGGAAGCTTCCGGCTCGTTTCATCGACGGCTGAAGCGCGCACCCTAAGAGCGGCGGGTTAGTCTCGCCTCATGACGTCGCTTCGGAACGCAATCGATGCGAAGTGCAAGAGCTGTATCTACGATCCCGGATCACGAAACGGCGGTTGGCGCGAGCAGGTGCGCGCATGCAGCTCGTCCAACTGCCCACTGCATCCGGTAAGACCCCGAACTGCCGCCAAATCGGCACAACAAGCGGCAAAATCGGCCTCTAGCGGCCGGAGATCCGTACCAGCCGACGCGAAGGGCGAAATCGCGACAAAAAGTGGCCAAATCGCGGGTGTGACATGAGCGGGCGGAAGGTGAACGCGAAGGGCCGAAATCCTGGAGGCGCTGGCCGCTTCTTCATGGTCAGCCGTTCCTTGACTCACTCGCCGCCGTTCAGCGCTCTCTCCCCGACATCGCGCGCTCTGTTCTTCGAACTCCAGGCGATGTTCAACGGTAGGAACAACGGCGGCATCTTCCTCTCCTGCAAGGATGCGGCAGATCGTCTTGGCCTTTCGGATTTGAAGGCCATCCGCGCCGCGTTCGATGGGCTGCGGGACCTCGGCTTCATTACGGAGACCATTGGAGCGAGCTTCGCGATCAAGGCGGGACGAGTCTCCAAGGCTCGCGCCTGGAACCTGAATTGGATCGTTCGAGGATATTGCGCCGGGCCGGACTGCCTGCCCGCGCTAGACTTCGCGCGCCTCACGGCAACCCAGAAGCGGCGCGTTCAGAACCGCAGTCGTGTGCTTGGCCGATACCTTGGCGACTATCAGAATGGAAAATTCGCGGTGGAGGATTCCACCACGCTCCAAGCCCGAAAAGCGTTCGCAGGCCAATCAATCGTGGAGGAATCCGCCACGACGATCAGCGGAAAGGCCGGAAATCCGCCAATTGGCAGTGTGGAGGATTCCACCCACTACATAAAATACCATGGGGGTGTGGGGATCGGCTGGTGGGCAACCGATCACCTCCTCCAGTCACATCAAGCAATTTTGGGCCTGTTTGCCCGCGAGCCGCTGAAGGCGGCTGCGTGATCGAAAGGACTGGCGACGAAATGAGCAGAACGAAGCCCAAGCCCGCCGAAGCAAAGCCTATGGTCGTCCAGGCAGAGAAGGACGAGACCCAAGCTCAGACGATGGCCCGGGTCATGGTGGGCCCGTATCTGCGCCATGGCATTCTGGCCAATGGAATTGCCGACAAGATGGTCGGCAAGCTCCCCGGTGAGCCGCGGTTCGATGACTATGGGCATGTGATCAAGCAGAAGGCCGAGCTGTTGGCCAAGGGCGATCTCACTTCGGTCAGCGAGATGCTGGCAGCCCAAGCTCACTCGCTCGATGCGATCTTTACGGAGATGGGGCGGCGGGCGGCGCTGAACATGGGCGATTATGTCCAAACGTCCGAGCGCTACATGCGCCTGGCCCTGAAGGCACAGGCAAATTCTCGAGCGACGCTGGAAGCTTTGCTGAGATTGCACCAGCCGCGCGAGCAAACTGTGAAACACGTCCACGTGAACGAAGGCGGCCAGGCGGTCGTAGCCGACAACTTCCACGCAGGGGGTCCGGAAATTGGAAAATCAACCAAACAATGCGATGCAACCGGAGCGGCTGGCGAGAGCGCCGCGCTGCCTGGCCCGGACCCGCAGGGGAACGGAGTGCCAGTCCCCGGCTGTAAACGGGAAGCGGCGATGCAGAATGCACGGGGGGACGAACCCGGGAGCGCCTAGGGGCAATCGCAATGCTTGGAAGCATGGTGGCCGATCCGCGGAGACGATAGCCACAGTTGCCTACGTGAAAGCCATTGCGAAGCTAATCTCGGAGGATGAATAGGACCATTCGTGCATGTAGGGGGCGGTCGTACTTGGCCAGACTTTGACCGGGAAAGCGGCGGCGCTCCGCGACTAAAACACTAAACCAGTTTTTTCTTGCCGCAGTTACGCGCGGGGGCGCACGCGCGCGAGGCGTCCTAGTGTCCGTTTTCGACCCATTGGAGACATTACGCATCCGCGGCGATAAGCCTACCGAAATGGATGATGCTCTCGCCGCCTTGGAGCGCCTGGCTCGACTCCGCGATGCTGGCACGCTGACCGAGGAAGAATTTATCTCAGAAAAGGGCAGAATCCTTGCGCGCCACAGCGAGCAGCGTCCCGCTCGCAAGGAGCATGTTCCAAGCAGACATCAATCAGCATCGTGGATGCGGTCAAGGCGAGGCAGGGCAATCGCTGTCACTGCGATCCTCCTCCTGGCAGCCGCCGCCGGCAGTTGGTGGTGGTTCTCGCCTTATTGGACCCTGCGCAACATGCAGGCTGCCGTGAAAGCACGTGATGCGGAGGCATTTTCTAGATACGTCGACTTTGCGAGCCTCCGAGCCGACCTAAAGGCAGACGCCTTTGCAAAGATCGCGAAGGAGGCAAAGACTTCGAAGGGAGATACTTCTGACGGCTTCGCCATGCTTGGGGCGGCGATGGTGGGCCCGATAATCGACGGAGTGATTTCACCTGATGGCGTCCATGCGCTCTTCGCAATGAAGGTGCCTGACGACGATTTCGGCCTCTTGGATGCAGCATCAGGCGGCGGCAAGGTGATCAGAACGGGATTGTCCGAGTTCAAAGTCGAAGGAGCGAACGGTGACGTTCTCATATTCACTCTGAGTGGCTTTAATTGGCGTCTGAGCGGTATGGACGAAGCTCCCGTACGAACGAGCCCAGCGCCGCGCCCCGCAAGTGCGGCAACGACGAAGCAGACGCCGACAACGGCCCTTGCGCCGAGCGCTTGCTCTGGTTTCTACTCGTACATCCCACGCGACATTCAGACCGAAGTCGGTTTCTCGGTAGAGGTTCAGCCTAGCGCGGTGAATGTGCTCTTCACTGATTACAGCAACATGTTCGGCAGAAAATCCATGAAGTCAGATGGGACGGTTATTTTTCAGGAGCCAAGCGGGCCGGAGAACAGCCTCACCTGTCAGGGTGAAACCGCAGTTATCGTCCTAGGCGAAGATGCATCATCGAAGGAGCGAACATATAAGCTGAAAAGGACCAAAGGTGACATCTGGTCGGTTGCGAAGGAGCGTGGCTGGGAAGTCGGCGACTGAGCTTCCGATGAAATGTCGCGTCTCTTCTTCGACTGCGATTTGTGTTGAGGCTCTCTTATTACCTGCGAATGTCCGCTTTCCACCCATTCCGGCCGTCAACGACCCATTGCAGACATTCGGAAGCTGCTAACTTTGCTATTTGCGTGGCTTCCGGGGGAAGCGCACGACATTTTCATCGCCCGCGAACAAGTCCGCTAGAGCCGCCGCCATTTCTGCCTGCCCGAACGGCTTGGCCAGGCAGGGCAGGTGAAGCACGTCGTCTGTCGGGCCGGTGTAGCCGGTAATCAACAGGATCGGGATCTGTGGGTGGGATTTGGCAATCCGCCGCGCGAGCGCGCCGCCGTTCATACCGGGCATCATATAATCAGTGACAACCACGTCGACCGCCAGCCCTTCGTCAAGCCGCGACAAGCCCTCGATCGCGCCATGCGCCTCCTCTACGTGATGGCCGAGCTCGCGGATCATGTCGGCAGTCGCGCTACGCACCAATTCCTCATCGTCAACCAGCAGGACGGAAAGCCGGCGCCCGATCGATCGGATCGACTGGCGCACCTGCTGACGTTCGACTGGTGCGGCCTGCCCGGCGACGGGCAGATAGAGATCGACACGCGTGCCTTCGCCGGGCTCGGTAGTCAACGCGAAGCCGCCGCCGAGCTGCGCCGCCAGGCCATGGACCATAGACAGGCCAAGTCCGGTGCCGCGGCCGAATTCCTTCGTCGAATAAAAGGGCTCGATCGCGCGGGCCGCGACGTCGGGCGCCATTCCGCAGCCGGCGTCGATCACCGATAGGCGGACATAGAGGCCGGGGATCATCTTCGGCTTGGAGCTCGGTCCGATCGCGACTTCCTCAGCAAGGATGGTCAGCGGTCCACCGGCCGGCATCGCGTCCCGCGCATTCACCGTGAGGTTGAGAATCGCGAGCTCGAGCTGATTGGGATCGACCAAAGCGGAGGGAAGGTCGCGGTCGTGCCGAAGATGCACTTCTACCGTCGGTCCGACCGAGCTCGAGATCAGATCCTTCATGCCTGAGAGCAAGGCGGCGATGTCTACCGGCTGGGTGCGCAGCGTCTGGCGGCGGGCGAAGCCGAGCAAACGCTGGAGCAGCGTCTTCGCCCGGTCGGCCGCTTGGAGCGCGTTGGATAGCAGCCGGGCTGATCGCTCGTCGGTCGGATCGAGCCGCTGCTGAACGATATCCAGCGCCCCGGTAATTGGGGTCAGCAGATTATTGAAATCGTGCGCCACGCCGCCGGTCAGCTGCCCCAGGGTCTCTAGCTTCTGCGCTTCGTGCAACTGGGCCATCGCCGCCTCGCGCTCCGCCGTGCGCTCTTCGACCCGCCGCTCGAGATCGGCGGCGAGCTGGTTCAGTTCCTCGAGCCGGGCGCGAGCTTCATATTGCCGGCGGCGGCCGCGCAGCGCGGACTGTGCAAGGCTGACAAAGGTAGTCGGGTGAAATGGTCGCTCGAGGAAAGTCACGTTGCCGAGCACCTCGAGAAGGCGCCCAGCTTCGGGGTTGCGTTCGAGCCCGCCGCCACGGCGCGTCAGCAATACGAACGGGAAGTCCGACCATTCGGGCTGCGCGCCGAGCCATTCCGACAGCGCGTGCAAATCGCTGTCGCCGATCGCTTCTTCGGTCACCACCGCGAAGCCCGCCGCCGTGCCGAGCGCGGCGACGAGGTCGGCGATGTCTTCCACCACTTCGGCACTGAACCCAGCTTCGCCGAGCATGCCGCAGGCCACCGCTCCGTCACGGCCTTGGGGGGCGAGGATTAGCGCCCGCTCGGAGGCTTTGCTGGTCATGTGGCCCCCGGCTCGAACAACGTCGTCCGGGGCCGATCCTCGACGAGTTCAGGCACACCCCTGAGCACGCCTTGGAAGTTTATCAACGGCTCGCCCAGCGTGACCCCTCGCCCGTCGATGCGATATTCGCGGATCGTGTCTTCGTGGGCGCCGGTGCGCTTCTTGATCACCGACATCGCCCTGCGCACCCGGCCGAGCGCTTCGAAATAGCGCAGCAGGATGACCGTGTCGGCGAGATAGGTGACGTCGACTGGGGCGTGCATGTCGCCCACTAGGCCGTGCTGGGCGACGGTGAGGAAAGTCGAGGCACCCTGTCGGTTCAGGTATTGTAACAGCTCGTGCATGTGGAGGATTAGCGACTTTTCCTCCGGCATCGACGCCTGATAGCCGTTGAGGCTGTCGACTACGACCGTCTTTGCCTGCTGCTCTTCGACGCAGTGCCGGACCCGCGCCGACAGCTCGCCAGGGGTGAGTTCGGCGGCGTCGATTTGTTCTATCGTCAGACTGTCATCATCGATCATCGCCTGAAGGTCGATGCCGAGCCCCTTGGCTCGCTCGAATAGCAGCCCAAGCTCCTCGTCAAAGATGAACATGGCCGCCTTCTCGCCACGTTTGATCGCGCCGACCACGAAGGTCAACGTGAGCAGGGACTTGCCGGTTCCGGCCGGGCCCAGGATCAGCACGCTGGAGCCGCGCTCCACGCCTCCGCCGAGTAGGGCATTGAGCTCGGCTGATTGGGTGGGCAGCATTTCGCGCTTGAATTTGTGCCGGTGTTCGGCTGCGATCAGGCGCGGGAACACGCGGACCCCCCCGGTGGCGATAACGAAGTCATGGTAGCCACCGCGATAGCGTTGTCCCCGATATTTGATGATCCGCAGGCGACGACGTTCGGCACCATATTCGGGCGACAGCTCCTCGAGCCGAATCACGCCATGCGCGACACTGTGCACGGTGCGGTCGTTTGCCTCGCTCGAGAGATCGTCGAGCATCAGCACGGTCGCTCCGGTGCGCGCGAAATAATGTTTGAGTGCTAGGATTTGGCGACGGTAGCGCAGCGAGGATTGGGCAAGCAGGCGGATTTCAGACAGGCTGTCGAGCACCACGCGCTGCGGGTTCACATTCTCAAAAGCTTCAAAGACTCTCCTCGTTGTCTCGCCGAGTTCGAGATCGGATGAATAAAGAAGGCTCTGCTGCTGGTCCTCGTCGAGCAAGCTTTCCGGTGGAACCAGCTCGAAGATATCTATGCCGTCGAGCGACCAGCCGTGCGACTTCGCGCCGGCCCGCAGCTCATCGTCGGTCTCGGACAGCGTGATATACAGCGCGCGTTCGCCCGCGGCCGTACCAGCGATGAGGAACTGCGTGGCAATGGTCGTCTTCCCAGTTCCGGGACTGCCTTCGAGCAGGAAGAGCCGGCCTCGGGAGAGGCCGCCCACGGTGATATCGTCGAGTCCCTCGACCCCCAAGTGGGCTTTTTCACTCGTCTCAGACACTCGTTGGCTCCCGCAACTTCGGTTGCGTTCAACGCCGCTTCGCCCCGTAGCGATCCGCCGCCAACAGAATTTGCCTGCTAACTTGGCAGCGGCAGCCCAATCATCTTCGGAAAGCCGGCAGTGTCCCCTTTCCACGCATTGCGGCCGTCAACGACCCATTGCGGACACTAGCGCATTGCGGGAAACTTAGCGCGCAAACAAGGAGGGATGAGGAGATGCGCGGATTAGCAGCAGCTGTTCTAATCTTGAGCGCCAGCGCGGGGGCAGCTCCCCCTAAGAGCGCGCCCGTGGAGTATTTTCCTGCACCGGCCGCCGGAGGTCAGGCCGCCCCGTATGCCAACGCCGTTAGAGTTGGAAACATGCTCTATCTTTCAGGGCAGACCGGGGACGTTGATGGAGAGCTGAAAGAAGGGTTCGAGGCGCAAGCGCGGCAAGCGATGGAAAACGTCGGGGCGGTTCTCAAGGAGCGAGGACTTGGCTTTGGTGATGTCGTCAAATGCACGGTGATGCTCTCAGACATGAGCAAGTGGTCCACCTTCAACGCGGTCTATGTTCCGTATTTCCCGCGAGGCCACCTGCCAGCCCGCAGCGCCATCGGCGCGAATGGCCTGGCTGGGGGCGCTTTACTTGAACTTGAATGCTGGGCTTACGCTGGAAAGAAGCAAGGCGGGAGCTAACGTCGGCTTTCCACCCATTGCGGACACATTGGGGCGGACCGAGTTGCGTGGTCTCCGGTGCGAGAACGGGCTTCAGTTCGAAAGCTATCGATCTGTCGCGTTGCCGCATCGGGACTCGTCTGTTAGCCGTCGGGCCGCCAATGCACGTCGAAACCGTCCTCAGCCCCCAATTCGACCTGTGCTTTGCGCTCGCCGACCTCGCCTCCCCCAACCCCCATTTCGCTGGCTGGCCCGGCGTCGACGATGCCCTCATTGCGGAGGCCCGCGCCTTCGGCTGGGTGTTCTGGCTCGGCCTCCCCGATCTTGCCGATCTTGCGCGTCCCGCCGCGACGTCGAGCGACTTCGTGCGGGAGCTCGCCGCCGTGCCGCCTGAGGAGATCGTGCCGCGTCTCCACCGCTCGCTCGTGCAGCAGCCGACCAGCCGCTTCGCCAGCGCGCAGAGTCGCCAGTGGCTGCACTTCATCGGCTTCGACGACGGTGCCTCAGACCCATCGTGGGCGGCGCGATGGGACGAGCCGATGGATGCGCCGCTCGCGGTGCTCCAAGCGTTCCGGCCGCACTTCGACCAAGTATGGCAAGCGCTTCAACCCGTCCTAGAAGGCAATGCCGCGGCGGCTGCCGAGATCGCTGGCAAATCCAATCTTCAGACGATCGCGTCCGACCTTGACCTCGGCGTAGAGTTCGACGAGCGCGGCGAGACGATGCGCACCGCGCGCGGTTTCAAGCTGCCGCTTGGCGACGTCGGCACGATATTTCTGCTGCCGAGCGTGTTCAACAGCCGCCGCTTTAAGACCGTGACCGAGACCACGCGGCCCCGCAGTCTCTACATCCCTTATCTGCTCGAAGAGGTCGAGCTGCCTGACGGGCTTCGCCGCACCGCGGACTTCGGGATCGACATTGACCCATGGCTGGTGTGCCGCGCGCTCGGCAATCCGACGCGCCAGGCGATTCTCCAGCTGATCGCCGACCGGCCGCGCCCAGCGTTCGAGATCCAGCAGGAGCTCGAGCTGAGCAAGGCCAATGTGTCCCACCACATTTTCCAGCTGCGCGAAGCCGGCCTCATCACCGAGAAGCGCGTCGGGCGAACGGTCGAGCTGGCGGTCCGCCCACAGTCGCTCCGCGGCCTCAGCCGGGCGCTGACCCGCGAGCTGGCGCGCCGTCGCTAGACCTCTTGCCAGCGATTTTGCGGCTTCCACGCATTCCGCCTTTCGATTTCGCAAGATTCGCGAGCGTTTCTCTTAACGTTCGAAGGAAATCGAACCCGGCGCTACACTAAGTTCGACGAATATCGAACGATGAGCTTGCCAGAGCCGATCGTGGCGGTTACGTAACGCAGCATCGCCCGCTGAAGGAACAGCCGGATGAGCTCGGACGGCCGGTTGCGTATTCGCTGTCGCGCGACAACTGCGCTGTGCTGCACGCTCGCGCCGCTGCTCGCCTTCGTCGCATCCCCGGCTCATGCGACTGCCGAATGTGGCCCGGTCCCGCCAGGCGGGGGCACCGTCGAATGCCCGACCGCCGATTATCTCGATGGTGTCAGCTATGATGCCGGCGTCGAGGACCTGACGGTCGTGGTCGATCCGGGTTCGACCGTCGAAAGCGGATTCAGCCTGGTAGGCGACAGCGACTTATCGGCCATCCTCGACGGCGTGAGCGTGTCGAGCACTGACGATTTCGAAAGCGCCGTCTCGGTCGACTCCGGCCGCGGGCAGCTGATCCTCCACGTCGCGGACGCGAGCAGCTCGGGCGACGCCGCCGCGGGCGTCTATACGCGCAGCACCGGCAGCTACGCCGCGCTCTACAGCGGCAACGTCTCGACCAGCGGCGACGGTTCGGCCGGTGTTGAGGCGATCGGCGACGCCGGCTACCAAGTTGTCGTCGCCGACTTCACGACCACGACCGGCCAAGACTCCGCGGGCGTGTCGGTGGGGACAAAGTCTGGCGACGTGTTCACGATGACCTTCGGCGTCGAGACCAGCGGCGATGACAGCGCCGGAGTCCAGATCTCCTCGGGCAGCGGCGACATCGTCTCGCAAAGCGGCCAGCACATCATCCTCGGCCAGGTCACCACGCACGGTGACCACAGCGACGCGATCGACCTGTCGACCGTCGACGGGAACATCACTTCGCGCTCGCAATATGTGACGACCTTTGGCGACGAGAGCGCCGGTATCCACGCAGTTTCCGGCAGCGGCAACATCGCCATCTACAACGGCTTCAACACTTCGGCCGGGTCGCTCAACACCTATGGCGCCTCAAGCGACGGCATCTACGCCAAAACCGACGGAAGCATTAGAATTGTCAGCGATGCGATTCATATGCACGGCGCGGGCAGCGATGGCATCGATGCGATCAGCAGCGGTGGCTCGATCTTCATCTCATCCAATTCGATCGAGACCGACGCCGCGGCCAGCCGCGGGATCGTCGCCGACGCGGCGCAGGACCTCAGCATCGTCAGCGGCACGATCAGCACGCAGGGAAAATACGGGACGGGGATCACTGCTGTCGCTCACTATGGCGACATCTCCATTTCAGGCGGCGATGTTTCCACCGATGGAGATGACGCATTCGGCATCATTGCCACCGCCCTCAACGGTGGCATCGACATCAGCGTCGGCGATGTCACAACCGACGGTTTTTACAGCCGAGGGGTCCAGGCCCTCGGAGGCTCAGATGTAAAGATCGTCACCGGCGATGTCTCGACGCATAGCCCGAGCTTCGCCGCGGCGGGAATCACGGCTATCTCCACTCAGGGATCGGTCGCGATTGGCGCGGGGTCCGTGGATGTTTACGGCAGCCACAGCTACGGCATCTATGCGTACGCCGCCGGTGACGTTTCGATCACGACCGATTCCGTAAGCACTCGCCGCACCGAAGTTGACGGCTATGCGGAAGCGAGCGGCGGGATCGTAGCCCTGGGCGGCGGCGAGCTTCGTCTCGATGTCGGGAGCGTCGATACGCAAGGTTTCGGGATCGCGGCGATCGAGACCGATTATTACGGGACATCGAACATTTCGCTCCATGCCGGAAGCGTCGTCGCGAGCGGCGACTACGGGTTCGGCATCAATGCCATCAACCACGGCTATGGCGACGTCAGCATCGATGCCGGGGATGTATCAACCAACGGGCTCCTCTCCCGCGGAATCAACGCTGCAGGCGCCGGCACCAACACCGTGCATTTTCGTTCGGTGGACACCGTCGGTGACTATGCACTCGGAATCTATTCCCGCGCGACCAACGTGATCATCTCCGGAGACCAGGTTTCGGCGGACGGTTATGGCACTGTCGGAATCGCCGCACATGCGGACGGCGGCGACATCACAGTCGACGTCGGCGAAGTCGCGACGCGCGGAATTGGCGCGTACGGCATTTCCCTCGTCGCGCAGCGTACTCACGACCTTTATGACGACAGCGTCCACTACGGAGATATCAATCTCACCGCCAATCAGGTCGAGACGAACGACGACTATGCCGGCGGCATTTTCCTGCTCGCCAACGCCGGCGATATCCGCCTCGACGGCGGTACCGTCGAGACCCACGGCAATTACGCTCGGGGAATACGTGCTTTCTCCGTGCTTTCGGCGCCGGGCCAATTCGACTCTTTCTATCGTGCCAGCAACGTCGCAGTGAGTGCCGACCACGTCGAAACCGACGGCGCCTTCTCGGATGCGGTCACAATCTATTCGGCGGCGGGATCGATCGGCGCGGACTTCGGCTCGGTCGTGGTGCACGGCGACTATTCCGCCGGGATTGTGATCGACTCCCCATTCCTTCTCGCCGGAAGTCCGCCACCGGTCGACATTGCGCTGAATGTCGACGACGTCGAAACGGAAGGCGAAAGCGGCGTCGGCATCCTCGTGTTCGGCGGCATCGGCAGCGTCAGCGTCGAAGCCAGCACGGTCACGGGGAGCGGGCACAACGCAAGCGGCGTGGTTGTGTTTGCACGCAACGGCGGGGACATCGACGTCGACGTGGATAATGTCTCGCTGCACGATCCAGGCGGCGATTATTCTTTCTTCTCTCCCGGTGTGTACGCCGTGAGCAGCGGCGGCAATGTCGTCGTGAATGCGGGCATTGTCACGACCGAGGGCGAATATTCGGACGGTGTCATCGCGGCGTCGAACGGCACCGTCGATTATTATGGTCAGCTCCACGTCGGCGATGTCACGGTTTCGGCCGACAACATCCTAACCGGCGGCGACAGTTCAATCGGCGTTGCGGCCACGTCCGCCGGCGGCTCCGTCGATCTCCATGCCGGTTCGGTCGAGACCTACGGCGACTATTCGATCGGCGTGGGCGGAAATGCTCTCGCAGTTATTCCAGGGTACGGCGCGTCCGATCACACCCTGCACCGCGGCGACCTGACCGTAGTCGCGGACGATGTCGTGACCCACGGCGACCATTCGGATGGCGTCAGCGCGCTGGGTTTCAGCGGCGGCGACACCGATGTCACGGTCGGAACCGTCGAAACCAGCGGGGACGATTCCTACGGCCTCAACGTCGTCAGCAGCGGCCAGGCCAATTACTACACCGGCGGATTCTACAGCGGTTCGACCACGGTCACAGTCGACAAGGTCACGACAGCGGGCGCGAATTCCACCGGCGTGCGCGTGTTCGCCTTCACGGGCGACGTCGATTTGACCGTGGGCTCGGTCGATGCGTCGGGCGACAACAGCGACGCGGTGACCGCGACCAACGGCTCGGACGGCTCGGTGGTGGTCAACATCCTCGATCACGCTGTCTCGCAGCAGGGTTTCGGCGTCGCGGCTGGCGCCTACGACAACGTCAACGTCAACATCGTCGACGGCGCGCGCGTGTTCGGCGGCAAGGTCGGCGTTTATGCCGGCGCTTATTCCGACGGCGCCAGCGCACACATTCTCAACCAGGGCGAGATTGCGACGGACGGCGACGGAGTTGCGATCCTCGCGATCGGGCAGGGAATCACGATCGACAATCCCGGCGCAGTCATCGGCCCGGTGCGGCTGACCGACCACGACGACGTGTTCGACAACAGCGGCGCGTGGCAAAGCTTCGGCTCGAACCGCTTCGGCTCGGGTGACGACCTCGTGCTGAACAGCGGCACGCTCCGCATCGGCTCGGGCGTCGCCAGACAGCAAACGGACTGGAACGGCCTCGAGAGGCTCGACAACCGCGGGCTCATCACGCTGGCCGACGGGCACGCCGACCAGATTTTTGATCTCAACGCGACAAGCTTCGTCGGCAATTTGGCAAGCAAGCTCGCGCTAGACGTCGGCGCGACCCCGCACGGCGTTGTCTCTGACCTGGTCCAGCTCGGTGCCGCCTCCGGGTCGACGCAGCTGCAGCTCAGCGGCGCGGGCGGGATCGGTCGGACTTTGGTCGTCGATGCCGAATCCTCGACCGGAGCGGGCAATTTCTTCCTGACCGGCGGCGCCGAGGACCTCGGCTTTGTCCGCATGACTCTCGATTACGACGCGGGGCGATCTGACTGGACCTTGGTCGGCTCGCCGGACCAGGAAGCGTTCGAAGGCGTTCGCTTCGGCGCGCAGGCGCAATCGCTGTGGCGGCGCAGCATCGACACCTGGTCGCGCGTCATGGACGAAGCTCCCGCGCCGGAGCGCTTCACCCTCTGGGGCCGCTATCTGACCGGTCACGAAGACCAGCATTCGCATCCGACCTTTAGCGCGCTCGGCGTCGATTATAGCCCGAGCCTGAACACCGACGCGCACTGGGACGGAGCGCTCGTCGGTGCGAGCTTCGGGCGCGGTGGATGGTCATGGGGCGCGCTTCTTGGCGTGACCAGGCAGACGACGCGCTTCACCTCCGACGACAACAAGCTCAAGACGAAGGGTACCAATTTCGGCGCTTTCGCCGGCTGGACTGGCGGCACCTCGTTCGCACGCGCCGTCGCGAACTATCAGCATGTGCGCGCGAAGGCGGGCCTCACGACCGCTGCGACCGACGACACGCTGCATGGTTCGGTCGTCGGCGTCCGCGGCGAAGCCGGGCTCGACTTGGCCGCGGGCACACTGCGCATCCGGCCGCTCGTGTCGTTGACGTGGACCCACGGCCATCTCGACGATCTCCAAGGGCCTGGCGCGACCCTCGACTTCCACGGCTTCACTAGCCTCGAAGGCAGCGCAGGGGCGAGCCTGAGCGGAACGCTGCGCGCGGCGGCGACCACCTTTCATCCCTACGCCGGGCTTTATGCGGTCCACGAGTTCGCGGGCGACAACCCGCTGGACCTTCATGTCGGTAGCCAGTCGTTGCGGCTGGTCGATAAGCCCCAAAGCGACCACGCCAAGGCGACGACTGGCTTCGCCGCCGATCTGGGAGGCGTCTTCCGCCTATCGGTCGGCGGCGAAGCTGAATTCCTCGACGGCCGCAACGCGCTGAAGGGGCAGATCGGCCTCAGCTGGCACGGCTGACTTCGCCGCCGGCAGCGCATAAGGCTCGCTCCACATGGCAGACCGCAAAGCGCGCACCAAGGCGCCTTCCAAACCGGCAGCTCAGCCCACCCCGCCTGCGGCTGGCATGGACTCGCTCGAAACCTCGTCGGCCAAGCCCAAGGCAACCAGCATCAGTACGTCGCGCGGGCTTTCGACCTGGCTCAGGACACAGCGCTGCGCGATCGCCTTCACCTCGTACCAGACGGGCAAGCTGTTCCTGATCGGCGCGATGCCCGACGGACGCGTGAGCTTCCACCAACAGAGTTATCAGCGCGCGATGGGCGTGCACGCGCAATCGCAGCGCGTCTACGTCGCCTCGCTGTTCCAGATCTGGCGGCTCGAAAACGTGCTCGGCCCCGATGAGCGCGCGAACAAGGTGTTCGACCGTCTGTTCGTGCCTCGCAATGCGCAGACCGTTGGCGATCTCGACACGCACGAGATCGGCGTCGACCGCGCCGGCCGGCTGATCTTCGTGAATACGAAGTTCAGCTGCCTGTGCACCACGAGCACCCGCTTCGGTTTCCACCCGATTTGGAAGCCGCCGTTCATCTCGCGCCTCGCGGCGGAGGATCGCTGCCATTTGAACGGCCTCGGCATGGCCGACGGGATCGTGCGCTATGCGACCGCGGTCAGCCGATCCGACATCGTCACCGGGTGGCGCGAGCGGCGCCACGAAGGCGGCGTGCTGATCGACGTTCAGGACAACCGCATCGTCAGCGACGAATTGTCGATGCCGCACAGCCCGCGCGTGCATGAGGGGCGGACTTATCTGCTCGATTCCGGACGCGGCATGCTGGTCGAGGTCGATGCGAAGATTGGCAAGCGGCGCGAGATCGCTTTCTGCCCCGGCTTCCTGAGGGGCCTGTCGTTCCAAAAAGGCTTCGCGCTCGTGACCGTGTCGCTGCCGCGCGAGGGCAGCTTTTCGGGACTTGAACTCGACGAGGCGATTCGCAAGCGCGACGGCGAGCCGTGGTGCGGCGTGCTCGTCATCTCCCTGTCGAACGGCGACATCGTCGAGTTCCTGCGCTTCGACGGCGAGATCCGCGAGCTCTTCGACGTCGCCGTGATCCCTGATGCGGTCCTCCCGATGGCGATCGGGCTGAACGCGCCCGAAATCCACACCATGACCTCGTTCGACGCGGAATTCGGCGCGCTCAACGCTCTTTGACCAAGCGCCGGCGCGGCTGTCCGGGTCAAATGGGCCTTTCGCTGATTCAGCAATTGGCGGCTTACGATGAAGATGGCCGACGGCTAACTCTCGAAGTTCACTCCGCAATGTCCGCTTCCACCCATTCCGGACATCACCGGCGCGACCTTCGCAGTCGTCATGCGCTTTGGTTGGGCGCTTGATCCCAACCGCTATTGCGGAGGTGCGTCTTTTATCGGCGCAGGGTTTGCTAGCCTGCT
>Ga0070660_100001087_pt1 | contig 18289 bp, 18 predicted proteins | sample KBSC33metaG_FD_64670 | JGI IMG/M metagenome (GOLD analysis project Ga0070660, IMG submission 64670) | Corn rhizosphere microbial communities from Kellogg Biological Station, Michigan, USA - KBS C3-3 metaG | ecosystem: Host-associated > Plants > Roots > Rhizosphere > Soil ... | reverse complement strand
CCAGCCGGGCTGGAACGGCAATGCCTTCTGGCGCGGCGCGCCGGGCGGCACCTGGGAGCGGATCCAGTTCCTCCAGGACCGCATCAACCGCGGCATCTCGGACGGCTCGCTGAACCGCGGCGAAGGGATGCGCGCGCAGGCGCAGCTCAACAACATCAAGCGTCAGGCGTGGCAGATGCGCCGCCGCGACGGCGGCCAGCTCAACGCCCGCGACAATGCCTGGCTGCAGCGCGAGCTGGACAATCTCAGCCGGCGGTTGCGCTGGCTGAGGCACAACGGCTGGTAAGGCCGAGGCCCGCGCCGGCGCGCCCGGCGCGGGCCCTTACTGGCCGACGGCCGGAAGGGCGAGATAGGCGAGCCGGCGAACCTCGCGCCGGCCACGCACGACCGTGTCCAGGATCAACCCGACGGCAAAGCTGATCACCGCGACGATCATGAGGCCGGTGACGAAGATCGCGGTCGGAAAGCGGGGCACCAGGTGGGTCTGCGCGTAAGTCACCACCAAAGGTATCGCGAGCACCACCGCCGCCGCGGCGAGCAGCGCCGCAAAGCCGCCGTAGAAGAGCACCGGCCGCTCGATCCGGAACAGGTGGAGGATCGTCCTGAGGATCCGCCAGCCGTCCCGGTAGGTCGACAGCTTCGAGTGCGAGCCCTCGGGCCGCGCGCCATAGGCGGTGACGACTTCCGCCACCGGCATGGCGAGCTCGAGCGCGTGGACGCTGATCTCCGTTTCCGTCTCGAAGCCGCGCGATAGCGCCGGGAAGCTCTTGACGAACCGGCGCGAGAAGACGCGATAGCCCGACAGGATGTCGGTGAAGGTGCGCCCGAAGATGCGGGCCAGCATGCCGGTCAGCAGCCGGTTGCCGAAGCGGTGGCCGCGCCGGTACGCCTCCTCCACTTCCGAGCGGCGGGCGCCCACGACCATGTCGAGCTGCTCCCCGACGAGGCGGGAAACCAGCTCCGGCGCGGCGGCGGCGTCGTAGGTCGCGTCGCCGTCGGCCATGACGTAGACGTCGGCCTCGACGTCGGCGAACATGCGGCGCACGACATTGCCCTTGCCCTGCATGCGCTCCGCCCGCACGACGGCGCCCGCCGCCCCGGCGACCTCGCGGGTTCGGTCCCGGCTGTTGTTGTCGTAGACGTAGATCGTCGCGTCCGGCAGCGCGGCGCGGAAGCCGGCCACCGTCTGGCCGATCGCCGCTTCCTCATTGTAGCAGGGCAGCAGGACGGCGATGCGAAGCTGAGACTGCACTCCGGACACCCCACCCGTTCGGCCTGAGCCTGTCGAAGGCCCTCTTTTAGAGAAGGACGGCGCTTCGACAAGCGCGGCGCGAACGGAGCGTCGGGCTTACGCCTTCTTCTTGGCGGCGGGCTTCTTCTTCGCGGGAGCGGCCTCCTGGGCCGCAGGCGCTGCATCCTCGGCGGCCTTTTTCGCCCGCGGCGCCTTGGCCGGCTTGTCCTCGGCGGCGGGAGCAGGCGCGGCGTCCTCGGCCTTGGCCTTCTTCGCGGCGGGCTTCTTCGCCGGCTTCTCCTCGGCCGGAGCGGCTTCGGCGGCCTTCGTCTTCTTGGCGGAAGCCTTCTTCGCCTTGGGCGCGTGGCCGTGATCGTGATCGCAATCCGGTCCGTGGACGTGGCCGGTCTCGACCGACTCGATCTCCGCCTGAAGCGCGTCCCGCGTTACCGCCCGGTCGGTGATCTGTGCCTGCGAGAAGAGGTGGTCGACGACCTTGTCCTCGAACAGGGGAGCGCGCAACTGGGCTGCGGCCATCGGCTCATTGCGGACATATTCGACGAACTTCTGCCGATCCTCGGGCCGATATTGCTGGGCCGCCTGGGCGATCAGCTGGTTCATCTCGGCGTCCGAGACCTGGACACCGGCACGTTGGCCGATCTCCGAGAGAAGCAGGCCGAGGCGGACCCGGCGCTCGGCGATCGCGCGGTAATCCTCGCGCTCGGCTTCCATCTCGGCGAGCGCCGCCTTCGGATCCTCCTCGTGGCTCGCCTCATGCTCGAGCTGCTGCCAGATCTGGGCGAACTCCGCCTCGACCATCGAGGGCGGCACTTCGAAATCGTGGCTGGCGGCGAGCTGGTCGAGCAGCTTGCGCTTCATGTGGGTGCGGGTGAGGCCGTTCAGCTCCTGCTCGATCTGGCCCTTCAGCAGGCCCTTCAGCTGATCGATGCCCTCGAGGCCCATCGACTGGGCGAAGCCGTCGTCGATTTGCATCCCCTTTGGCAGCTGGACCTCGCCGACCGTGACCTCGAACTTCGCGTCCCGGCCCTTCAGGTAGGCAACCGGGTAGTCATCGGGGAAGGTGACCCTGAGCGTCCGCTGCTCGTTCGCCTTGGCGCCGACGAGCTGGTCCTCGAAGCCCGGGATCAGCCGGCCCGAGCCCAGCTCGACCCGCATCGATTCGCCCTTGCCTCCTTCGAACGGCTCGCCGTCGACGCTGCCCTCATAGTCGATCACGACGAGGTCGCCGATCTCCGCCGCATGCTCCCTGGGCGCCGGCTCGTAGCTCTTCTGCCCGCTCGCCAGCCGCTCCAGCGCCTCGTCCACCTCGGCCTCGGTCGGCTCGACCGTCAGCCGCTCGAGCTTCAGCCCCTCGATCTTCGGCTCCGGCACGTCCGGGAGCGTCTCGAGCTCGACCTTGACCACCGCATCCTTGCCGGGACCGCCATCCTCGAGCTCGACCGACGGCTGCATCGCCGGGCGCAGCTTCTGCTCGCTCATCAGCTGCTGGACGCCCTGCTGGACGGCGCTGTTCAGCGCCTCCTGCTCGATCGCGGCACCGTGCATCTTCTTGACCAGGTTCGGCGGCACCTTGCCGGGACGGAAGCCGGGCATGCGGATCTGCGGCGCGACGCGCTTCAGCTCGCCGTCGACGCGGGCGTCGATGTCCTTCCTGGAAATCGTGATCCGGTAGGCGCGCTTCAGGCCCTCGTTCAACGTCTCGACAGTCTGCATGATGTTCGTCTTCGTCTCTCTCTGGATGCGGCTTAGGTCTAGGCACCCCCCTCGCTTTCGCTCGGGAGTTGCGCAAGCCGAAACCGTCCCCGGACGGTTTCGAGTCTGGCGCCACCCCCCTTGCTTTCGCTCGGGAGTTGCACAAGCCGAAACCGTCCCCCGGACGGTTTCGAGTCTGGCGCAACTGGTGCGGGCGAAGGGACTCGAACCCCCACATCTTTCGATACCGGAACCTAAATCCGGCGCGTCTACCAGTTCCGCCACGCCCGCGGGCCACGGCAAGGCGGCGGATATAGCAGGGTAAGCGGCGGGGGCAAGGCGTTGCGGGGGCTCCCGTGCCGCACCGTCGGGTCAGCCGCGCTTCATGTAAAGTGGTTCATCGGCGAACTTGTGCGGCGGCGCGACGTTTGATCCGCCGCATCAGCGGCTTTACCCGCCGCGGCAGAAGGAAACGACAAGATGGCGTACCGCGTCGATACTGTGACCGCCGGCGAGACATTGCCCGACATCGCCGGCGCGACGATCCTCTCCGAAGCTCTCCAATCCTTCACTCGCCTCGTGGTCACCGGCGCCTACGACCGCGTGGTGGTGCGCGACGACAAGGCCGGCCTGGTCGTTGCCGAGTGGCGGCGCCAGGGGCTCGCGCCGCCCGCCGCCGAGGCCGCCGCGGCGGCGGCAACCCTGCATTGACCGGGAGGGAGCGATGACCTTTACCCTCCTCGCCGGCCTCCTCGCCGCCGCGGCCGTGCCGCAGGGCGGCGGCGCCGGCATCTTCGGCACCTGGTCCAACCCGGCCGGCTCGGTGATCGTGCGGACGGCGCCGTGCGGCGGCGCGGTCTGCGGTCGCGTCGTCTGGGCCAGCCCGAAGGCGCGCGAAGACGCGGCGCGCAAGGGCGGCGTGCGCCAACTGCTCGGCCTCGAGCTGCTGCGCGGCTATCGCGCCAACGGCCCCCACCGGTGGGAAGGCCGCGCCTTCGTCCCCGATCTCGGTGACGAGTTCGCCTCCGAGATGGTGCAGACCGGCCCGAACCAGATCGAGATCGAAGGCTGCCGATTCGGCGGCCTCGTCTGCAAGAAGCAGGTGTGGCATCGCGCCAGTCCTCCGTCGGCGCGAAGCCGGCGCGGCTAACGGAAGACTTCGGCGAGCCGTTCCACCGGCGGCCCCTCCTTCCAGTCGCGCAGCTCGCAATAGAGCAGAGTGTGCGCGACTGCGGAGAAAGCGGTGATGGCGGAGCCGACGGCGGCGCCGACGCCGAGCACGGTCAGGGCGCCGACCAGGGATTCGTCGGGGGCCCGCAGTGCATTCTGCGCGAGGTTCAGCATCCAGGCGCCGAGCAGGATCACGAGCTGGAAGCCGAAGACGCGCCAGCGCGCGCCGCGGGTGAGCACCTGGCTCCGCTCCAGCGCCGCCGTCGGTCCCAGCCGCTCGAGGATGAGCGCAGGCACCGAGACGGCCCAGACGACATAGAGCAGCATCGCCGGAACGAGGAATGCGACCGCCGCCACGACCGTCGCGACGGTGGCGAGCACGGTCCGCGCCACCATCGGCAGAAGCGCCCGGCAGCCGCTTTCGAGCGCCTCTCCCAGGCTCGCGCGGCGCGCCTCGCGGTGACTCGCGGCAAGACGGACGAGCGCACCCTGCGCCACCGTCGAGACGGCAAGGACGAGGAGCGCGGCAAAGGCCAGTACGACATAGGATCCGCTGCGGCCGAGCGGCCCGTAATCGCCGCCGGCAAGGCGGAAATACTCGAAGAGCACCGCCTCCGAGGGAGCGGCGCTGAGCAGCAGCGCGATGCCGAATGCCGCGAACGGCCGCGCCGCGAGCACCGAAAAAGCGCCGCCCAGAGCACGTTCGATCGACGCCTCCCGCACTGCGCCCGGCGCCGCCTCCGTTCCCATCTGCCGAGCCGCTTCCACGCAGCAGAGGCTGCCCCGTACCCCGCGGCGGTGCAACCCTCCCGTTCAGCCTGCGTTCGGGGGCGGAAGCGCAGGTTGACAGCCACGAGTCGAAGGGTCAGTTTGTTCGTGATGAAGACGATGTGCGCCTCTCCCGTATCCGCCCGTCCGGCCGCCGCCGCGACGGCCCTCTATTATTACGCCTCGCGATACCGGACGGGATCGAACTAGCGCGCGCCTTCACCAGCCAAAGCTTTCCACCCCGTCCGGACCCTCCGGGCGGGGTTTTTCATTTCCGGAGACACGATCATGTTCAGAGACTTCACGGAGACCGCCGCCGCCGACCGGGGCGACTGGACCATCCCCCAGAACTGGGCCCACTTCACGCCGGAGGACCATCGCGTCTGGGACCTGCTGTTCGCACGGCAGCAGCAGCGGCTCGCCGGTCGCGCGGTGCGTGCGTTCGAGGAGGGGCTCGACGTGCTTCGCCTCTCCCACCCCGGCATTCCCGATTTCGACGAGCTCAATGCGCGGCTCTTCCCGCGCACCGGCTGGACGGTGGTCGCCGTCCCCGGCCTGCTCCCAGACGACGTCTTCTTCCGACACCTCAGCCGGCGCCAGTTCCCGGCGGGCAACTTCATCCGCTCTGCGGACCAGCTCGATTATCTGGAAGAGCCGGACGTGTTCCACGACGTCTTCGGCCACGTGCCGATGCTTACCAATCCGCGCGTCGCCGACGTGCTGGAGATGCTGGGGCATCGCGGGCTCGATGCGCTGGCGAGCGGCGACCTCCACCGCCTGTCCCGCCTCTATTGGTACACGATCGAGTTCGGGCTGGCGCGCGAGGAAGGCGCGCTCAAGATCTACGGCGCCGGCCTTGCCTCCAGCTTCGGCGAGGCGGGATTCGCACTGGAGGATCCGGCCGTCGCCCGCCACGGCTTCGACCTCGCGCGGGTGCTGCGGACCCGCTACCGCTCGGACACCTTCCAGCGCTGCTATTTCGTCATCGACGGTTTCGACCAGCTGCTGGATGCGCTCGAGGGCGCCGAGCTGGGAGACCTCTACAGGTCGATTGAAGCCTTGCCGGAGTTGGAGGCGGGCTAGGCCGTCGCGGGCGCCGCGCCCGTCCTCCTCGCCGCGCCCGACCTGCGCCAGCCGAGCAGCATCGCCTGCGCCGGCTTCTCGAAGGCGTGATAGAGGAGGGCCGAGACGGCCAGGACGGAGACGAGGTAGAGCGCCAGCAGGCCCGGCGAAACGGCCCGGCCCGCACCGACGAACGCGAATTTGAACAAGGTCAGCAACAGATAATGCGACAGATAGGTCGCGTAGCTGATGCGGCCGAGCCAGACCAATGGCGTCGCCGAGAGGAGGCCGGTGCCGCCTGCCTTCGCGAGCGCCAGGATCAGCGCAGCCCATATGAGCGGCGCGACGGGCGCGTCGAGCACCGCATAGGCCAGCGCCAGCACCGCCGCTATGCCGCCCAGCGCCGCGGCATCCCATCGCCGCTGCGGCATTCGCAGCCAGAGCCCGTAGAGCGCGATGCCCATCGCGAACTCGACGAGGCAGCGAAACAGCCCGGTCTGCGCCACTGCGTTCGGAAAGGGATAGCCGGCGAGGCGGAAAAACGTCTGTACGCCGGTGCCCAGCCCGACCAGGCAGGCCGCGAGCAGCCACAGGGGCCGCCGCTGCGGCTTGAGCAGCGCGAGCAGCAGCGGGAAGAGGAGGTAGGCCATCGCTTCCGTCGAGATCGACCAGGCCGGCACGTTCCATCGTGTCTGGGCCGTCAGTCCCCAGTTCTGGACGAGCAGGAGCGAGGCTCCGAAATAGCCCCAATCCTGGTCGACCAGGCGCACGCTGCCGAACGCCGCCGCGGCCAGCGCGTAGGCGGCGAAGCCGAGCAGGATGAGGAGGTGCAGCGGGTAGATGCGCGCGAGCCGGCGGTACAGGAAGTCGCCATAGGCAGCGACGCCGCCTTCGCCGACGCGAGCGCCGTAATTTAGCGCCATCACGAAGCCGGAGAGGAGGAAGAAGAGATCTACGGCGAGGTTGCCCCGCGCCAGCACCGCCATCACGGCCGGCGCGGTCCAGGGCGCGAGCAGGAAGCGCAGGTGGAACAGCACCACCCACCAGGCGGCGAGGCCGCGGATCGCGGTCAGCGGCAGCAGCTCGGGCGTGCGGGGGTCCGGGGCGGAGGCCATCGACCCGCCTTAGTCCCGCCGCCGTTGCGATTTCGCTAAGCGCGCCCGTAGATCCGGTCGAGTACCGCGGAGACGTCGACCAGCCGCTCCGCCGCCGGATCGAAGCGGGCGCCGCGCGCCAGCCGCCCCGCCCAGTCGGCAGCCGCGCGGCCGCCCCAGGCGTCCGGCGGCGACGACAACGTCTCCGTGGAAGTGCCGCGGAAGCGCTCGGCGGTGAAGTCGTAGAAGGAACCGCCGACGTTGCGCAGCGCGGCGCCGCCCTCCGTTCCGTAAAAGGCGGCGGAGATCACCGCCTCCTGCCCGGCCGGCAACCGCCACGAGCAGGCGAGGCGGACCGACGCGCCGCCGTCGAGCGCGAGGTTCGCGACCGCATAATCCTCGACCTGGCCTTCGCGGAGCGGCCGGCCTCCTGAGAGCAGGTCTGAAGATACCCGTTCAACTTGCGGAAAATCGAGCGACCATAAGGCGAGATCCACAAGATGCACGCCAAGGTCCATGACGCAGCCGCCGCCGGACAATGCGGGGTCGTAGAACCAGCCTTTGTCGGGCCCGTAGGCGTTGTGGAAGATGAGGTCGACCGCATACACCTCCCCGAGCGCGCCTTCGTCGAGCAGCGCCCGGATTCGCCGCATGCCCTCGGTAAAGCGATAGGAGAGGTCGACGGCGAGCAAGCGGTCGGCCTTCCGCGCCGCGTCGACAACGGCGCGCGCCTCCGACGCGGTGCGGCCGAGCGGCTTTTGGCAGAACACCGCGGCGCCGGCTTCGAGCGCGCGGATCGACTGCTCCGCGTGGAGGGCGCTGGGGGTCGCGATGACGATACCGTCGAGACGCTCGGCGAGCAGCCCTTCCAGTCCTTCGACCCGCTTTGCTGCCGGAGCCAGCTTCAGCGCCTCGGCCGCCATCTCGCCGGAGGGATCGGCGATCGCCGCGGCCTCGACCGCACCGGTGGCGAGCATCGCCTCCATCCGGTGCCGGCCGATCCACCCGACGCCCAGGAAACCCAGCCGCGGCCGCGACGTCATGGCGTCACCAGCGCCTTGAGGAAGCCGTCGGGCCGGTCGCGGGTGGCGTCGAGCGCCTCGCCGAGCTGATCGAGTCGGTAGCTATGGGTGAAGAGCGGCGCCGGATCGAGGCGGCCGGAGGCGACGGCGTCGACCGCCTCGCGGATCCCCTGCATCGCGACCTCGGGGTCGCGCTCGTGGGCGTTGACGACGTCGATGCCCTTCCAGTTCCACATCTGCATGTTGACCTGGCGCGGACCGTCCTGGTGATAGCCCGCGACGATGAGCTTGCCGCCCTCGGCGACCAGCTCCCCGGCGAGGTCGAGCGGCCATTGCTTGCCGACGGCCTCGATCGCGCGCTCGCACATTCGGCCGCCGGTCAGTTCCTTCACCCGCGCGATGATCGCCCAATGATCGTCCATCGCAATCGTCTCGGCGGCGCCGAAGCGGCGGGCGAGGTCGAGCGAGAAGGCGCGGCGGGAAATGGCGATCACCCGCGCACCGGCATCCGCCGCGAGGCGGGTGAGGATCGCGCCGAGAAAGCCGATGCCGACGATCGCCACGGTCTGGCCGGCGCGTATGTCGGCGCGGCGGAAGATGTTGAAGGCGCATCCGAGCGGCTCGCCCGGGAACGGCCGACCGGCGAGCGCGTCGGGGAGCTTCACCACGGCCGCGGCCTCGGCGACGTCATATTCGCCGTAGCTCTTGAACGAGAGTGCGGCGACGCGGTCGCCAACCGCCAGGCCTTCCACCCCCTCTCCCACGGCGTCGATCGTGCCCCAGCCTTCGTGACCGAGCGCACCGGGCTCGGTCGGGAACGTCATCCACTCCGGCCCTTCCCACGGCGTCAGGTTCGAGGCGCAGACGCCGCAGCCTTCGAGCTTCACCCTTACCTGCCCCGGTCGGGGTTCCGGCCGTGCGACCTCCTTGACGCTCACCCGCCCCGGCCCCTCCAGGACCGCGGCCCGCATGACGAAGCTCAATCTCGTCTCCCTCGTGAAAATGGCATGCGCTCCCGGACGGGAGGCGCTACCCGGAACGCCGCGCCTTGATGAAGGTTGCGCGCCCGAAAGGAGGGCTTTTGGACGACCTCAAACGCTCCTTCGCGCCGGTCGCGGACGCCGATACGCGCCTGCTGATCCTCGGCAGCCTGCCCGGCGAGGTGTCGCTCGCCCGCCAGCGTTACTATGCCCATCCCCGCAACCAGTTCTGGCGCCTGATCGGCGCCGTGGCCGGGCTGGAGCTGGAGCCGCTCGCCTACGAGGAACGGCTGGACGCGCTGCTCCGCCGCGGGATCGGCTTGTGGGACACGGTGGGCGCGGCGCGGCGTCGGGGCAGCCTCGACGGCGCCATCCGCGCCGTCGAACGCAACGCGCTTCCCGCACTGGTCGAGGGCTTGCCGAACCTGCGGGCGGTGGCGTTCAACGGCGGCAAGTCGGCGGCTCTCGGCCTTCCGCAGCTGGCGGGCCGGCCCGGCCTCGCCCTGGTTGCGCTGCCGTCGAGCAGCCCGGCGTACACGATGGCCTTCGAGGACAAGCTTTGCGAATGGCAGCGCCTGGCGCCGTTCCTCGCATGACAAGTTTGTCACGATCAGGCGCCGTTCATCCGGGATAAAGGCCCCCTGCCCCACTCCCCCGGCGAAACATCGGCATTGTTATACCGTACCCTTCGGTTACGGGATGCGCGTGGCCGTTCCAGCGGATGCGCAGCGGAGATCTGCATTGAACCCTTATGTCTGGCTCACCGGCGCGGCATTGATCGTCGCCCCGGGCGCCGCCCTCGCGCAACAGGCCGCCGACCCCGCCCCGCCCGCGACGCCGGCGCCGGCGGACTCGCCCGCGCGCGCCGCGGATTCGGCGGCCGTCCAGGACCAGACGATCGTCGTTACCGGCTTCCGCCGCAATCGCGAGGACGTGCTCTCCGGCACTTCGGTCGTGAGCGGCGAGGAACTGACCCGGGACTTGAGGCCGACGATCGGCGAGACGCTGGCGCGCCAGCCGGGCGTCTCGGCGACCTCGTTCGGCCCCAACGCTTCGCGCCCCGTGCTCCGCGGCTTTTCGGGCGAGCGGGTGCGAGTCCTCACCGACGGCATCGGCAGCCTCGACGTTTCCTCCTCGAGCGCCGATCACGCCGTCGCGATCAACCCGCTCACCGCCGAGCGGATCGAGGTGCTGCGGGGCCCCGCCGCCTTGCTGTTCGGCTCGGAGGCCGTGGGCGGCGTCGTCAACGTCATCGACACCCGCATTCCCCGCCGCATTCCCGACGAGCCGGTCCACATCCAGGGCATCCTTACCTACGGCTCCGCTTCCGACGAGCGGTCCGCCAACGGCGCGGTCGACATTCCGATCGATGGCCATTTCGTCCTTCACGCCGACGGGAATTACAGCAAGAGCGACGATTTGAGGATCGGCGGCTACGTGCTCTCTCCCGCGCTGCGCGAACAGGCGGCGCAGAGCACCGATCCGGCCATCCGCGCTCTGGCCAGCCTGAAGGGACGCCTGCCGAACACGGCTGCGGAGACCAGCGATCTCGCACTCGGCGCGGCCTATATCGACGGCTCCAACAATGTCGGCTTCTCGGTAAACCATTATCACAGCCTCTACGGCGTGCCGATCCGCTACTCCCTCGATCCCGCCGCGCCCGCCGAGGCGCCGCGCATCGACATGAACCAGACGCGGGTCGACGGCCGCGCGGAGATCGCCGTCGGCGGCGGGTTCCTCGAGCAGATCCGCCTGCGCGGCGGCTATGCCGACTACAAGCATGACGAGCTCGAGGCGAACGGCGCCGTCGGCACGACCTTCACCTCCAAGGGCGAGGAAGGCCGCGTGGAATTCGTCCAGGCCGCGCGCGGGGGTTGGGGCGGCGGCTTCGGCGTGCAATATTATCATCGCACGATGGACGTCGTGGGCGACGAGAAATTCCTGCCGCCCAACAGCACGTCGCAGCTAGGTCTGTTCGCGCTGCAATCCTACGTCACCGGCAAGTTCCGCGGCGAGGCGGGGCTCCGCTTCGAGCGGCAGGACGTGCGCGCCGACGCGGACGCCGACCTCGGCAATCCCGCGCTAGCCCGTCACTTCAGCTCCCTCTCCGGCTCGATCGGCGGCAGCTACGAGGTGGCGCCGGGCGTGAAGATCGGCCTCAACGGGTCGCGAACCGAACGAGCCCCGTCGGCCGACGAGCTGTTCGCCAACGGCCCGCACGGCGGCACCCAGGCCTTCGAGGTCGGCGATCCTCGACTGCGCAAGGAAGCGAGCTGGGGGCTGGAGGCGACGCTCAACGTTTCCGGCGACGGCTACAGCCTCAGCGGCTCGGTCTTCCAGAGCTGGTTCGACAACTATCTCTACGAGCGCCGCACCGGCGCCATCCGCGACGACCTGCCCGTCTACCAGATCAGCGAGGCGGCCGCGCGCTATGCCGGCGTCGAGTTCGAAGGCTCGCTGCGGCTCGGCACGGTCGGCGGCTTCACGATCAACGTCGACACTGTCGCGGATTATATCCGCGCCACGGTGAGCGGCGTCGGCCCCGCCCCGCGCATCCCGCCGCTGCGCATCCTCGCTGGCGTCGAGGCGCAGTCGGAGCGGCTCAACGCGCGGCTGGAAGTGGAGCATAGCGCGGCGCAGAACCGGGTGGCGGCGCTTGAGACGCCGACGCCGGGCTTCAACCTCGTCAACGCGTCGGTTTCCTACATGCCGCTCAAGGCACACAAGTCGCTCAACCTGACCTTGTCGGCGAACAACATCTTCGACGTCGACGCGCGGCGGCACGCGAGCTTCCTCAAGGACTATGCACCTCTCGCGGGGCGCGACGTCCGGCTTTCCGCGCGCTTCAGCTTCTGATCGGGGAGTCCGTCGCAGGCAGCGCACGGCTCATCGTCTCCGCCGGTACGGAAGCTGGCGCTTAACCCGGCGTTCCTATGATGATTCGTACTGGGTAGAAGGGCTTAGAGGGGTGTCCATCATGTCGTACGCGTATCGTCCGTCCGGCCGCCTGGCGCGGCTCGCGCTGCTGCCGGCGGCTGCCCTGCTTGGCTCGTTCGTGCCGCAGGCGGGCATCGCGCGCAGCGCCGACCATGCGCTGGAGTCGATGGCGCCGGAGAACGCGGCGCAGCGCGCCCTGGCGCAGACGATCCGCGCGATCGGCGAGCATTTCAACGGCGACATCGGCATCGCCGTCGAGGACGTGCAGACCGGCTGGACCACCGCCTATGACGGCGACACCTTCTTCCCGCAGCAGAGCGTCAGCAAGTTCTGGGTGGCGCTGACCGCGCTCGACAAGGTCGACCAAGGGGAATTGAGCCTCACCGCTCCCTTCACCCTGCACAAGGACGACATCACGCTGTTCCACCAGCCGATCGCCGCGCAGATCGGCGTCAACGGCTATCGCACCAACATCGCCGAGCTGATGACGCGCGCGCTCCAGCAGAGCGACAATACGTGCAACGATGCGGTGCTGTGGCGGGCCGGCGGCCCCACGGCAGTGCGCGCCTTCCTGCGCGCCAAGGGCATCGAAGGCATCCGCTTCGGGCCGGGCGAGCGCAAGCTGCAGAGCGCCATCGCCGGCATCGAATGGCACCAGAGCTACGCGTCGAACGGCGGCTTCTACAAGGCGCGCGACGCCCTTCCCTATTCGGCGCGCAAGGCGGCGTTCGAACGGTACATCGCCAATCCGATGGACGGCGCGACACCGCTCGGAGTCGTCGACGCCCTCTCGCGGCTCAAGCGCGGCGAGCTGCTCTCGGCGGCTTCGACGCAGCGGCTGCTCGGCATCATGTCGCATACGAAGACGGGGCCGCAGCGCCTCAAGGGCGGCCTCCAGCCCGGCTGGACGCTGAGCCACAAGACCGGCACCGGCCAGGTGCTGGGCGGCGTCCAGGCCGGCTATAACGACATCGGGGTGATCACCGGGCCCGACGGCCATTCCTACGCCATGGCGGTCCTCATCCGCCGCAGCTCCGCTCCGCTCCAGCAGCGCATGGCCGCGATGCAGGCGACGGTGCGCGCCGCCATCGCCTACCACCGCGCCGCCGAGGGCGAGGACCTGGCGGGCTACCGCTCCGGCCGGAGCTACGGCGGGCGCTGACATTCACGCGTCGTAATCGACCTCCAGACCCTCCCCCTTCGGGACCGACTGGCAGGTGAGGACGTAGCCGGCGGCGATCTCCTCGTCGGTGAGGCCGTAGCGGGCGGCCATCTCGACGCCGCCGGAGACGACGCGCGCGCGGCAGGTGGCGCAGACGCCGGCCTTGCAGGCGAACGGCGCGGGCAGGCCGGCGAGACGGGCCGAGTCCAGGATGTTGCCGGCTTCGGCGGAGAAGGGCACGCGGCGCTTGCGGCCGTCGAGGGTGACCAGCATCGTCAGCCCCTGCGCTTCCCGGGAGGCGGCGTCGAGCTGGGCCTGGAGCGCCTCGGGCGGTCGGTCGGCGGTGAAGCGCTCGATGTGGATCTTCTCCGCCGCGACTCCGCGCGCGAGCAAAGCCGCCTCGGCCGCGTCCATCATCGGTCCGGGGCCGCAGATGAAGAAGGCGGCGGCGCCGGCGGGATCGACGAGGGTGTCGAGCACGTCGCCGCACTTGGCCTCGTCGAGCATGCCGTTGAACAGGTCGATATCCTCCGATTCCTCGGCGAGGAAATGGTGGATTTCGAGCCGGTCCATGTAGCGGTTCTTGAGGCGCGCCAGCTCCTCCAGGAAGATCACCGACTGGCTGTCGCGATTGCCGTAGAAGAGGGTGAAGCGGCTCGCCGGCTCCTCGCTCATCGCCGTCCTGATCAGCGACATGACGGGCGTGATTCCCGAGCCGCCGGCGAAGGCGACATAATGGTTCGCGGCGTCGGCGCGGAAATCCCAGGTGAAGCTGCCGTGCGGCTCCATCACGTCGAGCCGGTCGCCGACCTGCAGCGCCTCGTTCGCCCAAGTCGAGAAGAGGCCGCCGGCGATGCGCTTGACGGTGACCTTGAGCTCCCCCTCGCCGGGCGCGACGCAGAGCGAGTAGTTTCGCCGCACCTCCTCGCCGCCGATCTCCGCGCGGAGCGTCAGGTGCTGGCCGGGCTTGAAGCGGAAGGCCTGCCTCAGCGCCTGCGGCAGCCGAAAGCGGATCGACTTGGCGTCGGCAGTCTCCTCGACGAGCTCGGCCACTTCGAGGCTGTGGAAGGTGACGCTCACTTCGCCCGCCTCAGTGGCATTTGAAAAGGTCGAAGGGCTCGGCGCAGTCGCGGCACCGCCACAGCGCCTTGCACGGCGTCGAACCGAACCGGCTGATCTCCTCCGTATCGGAGGAGCCGCATTGCGGGCAGGCGACCGCCGACCGCGTCGGCGGCGCGATGCCGTAGGCGAGCAGCTTCTGCCGGCCCGCGGGCGTGATCCAGTCGGTCGTCCAGGCGGGCGAGAGGGCGGTCTCGATACGAACGTCGCGATAGCCGGCCGCGTCGAGCGCGGCGCGGATGTCGCGCTCGATCACTTGGGCGGCCGGACAGCCGGTATAGGTCGGCGTGACGATTACACGATCCGGATGGACCGAGCGCACGATACCGAGATCGACCACGGAGATCACCGGGATCTCCGGGTCCGGCACCTCCGCCAGCACCGACCACAGGCCAGCGGTCTCGTCGCGGCGGGCGGCGGCTACCACACAGCCTCCGGGTAGGTGCGGGGGAGGAACTGCATCGTGCAGAGCAGGTGGCCGAGATGCTCGCTGTGATGGCCGCGCCGGCCTCCCAGGATCGGGCGCTGCTGCGGGAGCGGCGGGAGAGTCGCTTCGGCCAGGATGGCGGCGACTTCCGCTTCGTAGTCGGCGCGGAAGGCGTTCGGGTCGGCGGCGATGCCGCGGTCGGCGAGGAAGGCGACGACGTCGTCCGCCTCGAACAGCTCGGGGACGAAGCGCGCCATCCATTCGATCCCCTCCGCCATCCGCCGCCGGCTCTCCTCGGTGCCGTCGCCGAGCCGGATCACCCATTCGGCCGCGAGCTCGGCATGATAGGCGACTTCCTTGACCGCCTTTTCGGCGATGGCGGCAATCTGCGCGTCGGCGGAGCCGGCGAGGTGGGCGAAGAGCCGCCGCTGCCAGGCGGAGAAGAGGAACTGGCGCGCCATCGTCTGGGCGAAATCGCCGTTCGGCTGCTCGACCAGCCAGCAATTGCGGAAATCGAGCACGTCGCGGTGGAAGGCGAGCGCGTCGCCGTCGCGTCCCCGCCCTTCCACTTCGCCGGCATAGTCGAGGAAGAAGGTCGCCTGGCCGATCAGATCGAGCGCCATGTTCGCGAGGCTGAGGTCGACCTCGACGGAGGGGGCGTGGCCGCACCATTCGGAGAGACGCTGGCCGAGCACGAGGCTGTCGTCGCCGAGGCGCAGCAGATAGTCGAACAGCGCGCCGTTGTCGTCGGGCGCGGGCGCGTCGAACGCGCCGCCGCCGGGCGCCTTCTCGGCGCAGGCCTCGTCCTCGGGCCGGATCGGGGGAAGCGACGGCATCAGATGTGCTTCACGTCGTCCGGGATCGTGTAGAAGGTCGGGTGCCGGTAGATCTTGTCGGCGGCCGGATCGAACATCGCCGCGTCGTCTGACGGGTCCGAGGCGACGATGTCCGATGAGCGGACCACCCAGAGGCTCACCCCCTCCATCCGCCGCGTGTAGGTGTCGCGGGCGTGGCGGAGCGCGATCTCCGGGTCGGGCGCGTGGACCGAGCCGACATGGCGGTGCGACAGCCCGCCCTTCGAGCGGACGAAGACCTCCCAGAGCGGCCAGTCGCTGCTCATAAATCCTCCCCACTTGTGGGGAGGGGGACCAGGCGCAGCCTGGTGGAGGGGGGGCGGTGGGCGGCACGGAGCCCCCTCCACCGCACTTCGTGCGGTCCCCCTCCCCGTCCCGGGGAGGATCTGGTCACGCCGCGGCCCTCCGCGAGCGCTTCTCGGCCCAGGCCGCGGCGGCGTCGCGCACCCAGGCGCCGTCTTCCCACGCCTTGCGGCGGGCCGTCATCCGCTCCCGCGCCACCGGGCCTTCTCCGCGGACGACCGCGTAGAATTCCTCCCAGTCGACCGGGCCGAAATCATATTGCCCGCGCGCTTCGTTCCAGGCGAGATCCGGGTCGGGCACCGTCAGCCCGAGCGCCTCGGCCTGCGGCACGGTGATGTCGACGAATTTCTGGCGGAGCTCATCGTTGGTCTCGCGCTTGATCCGCCAGCGCATCGACTGGGCGGTGTTGGGCGAATTCTCGTCGGGCGGGCCGAACATCATCAGCGACGGCCACCACCAGCGGTTCAGCGCGTCCTGGGCCATCCGCTTCTGGTCAACGCTGCCGGCGCACATCGCCATCATGATCTCGTAGCCCTGGCGCTGGTGGAAGCTTTCCTCCTTGCAGACGCGGACCATGGCGCGGGCGTAGGGGCCGTAGGAGGTGCGCTGGAGCGGCACCTGGTTCATGATCGCCGCGCCGTCGACCAGCCAGCCGATCGCGCCGATGTCGGCCCAGGTGAGCGTCGGGTAGTTGAAGATGGTCGAGTATTTGGCCTTGCCGGAGTGGAGCGCCTCGATCATTTCCTCGCGGCTCGTGCCGAGCGTCTCGGCGGCCGAGTAGAGGTAGAGGCCGTGGCCCGCCTCGTCCTGCACCTTGGCGAGCAGGATCGCCTTGCGGCGGAGCGAGGGCGCGCGGCCGATCCAATTGCCTTCCGGCAGCATACCCACGATCTCGCTGTGGGCGTGCTGCGAGATCTGGCGGGTGAGGGTGCGGCGATAAGCCTCGGGCATCCAGTCCTTGGGCTCGATGAATTCGTCGGCCGCCACCCGCGCCTCGAAGGCGGCGAGCTTTTCCGGATCCTCGGTGGAGGCGACTTTGGCGCTCTTCTGAAGCTCGGTCGTGTACATGTTCTTCTCCGGCGCGGGCGCTAGCAGAGGCGTTCCGTCACGGCAAACAACGCGCGAAGCGCGGCGCGGTCCCGCCGGGCGATTCGCCCCCGCCGCGCTGCCGAAAGCTGACTAAAGTTCGGGCTTCCAAGGAGGAAGAAAACAAACTCCCGCGACAGGGGGCGATAGAGCATTTCCCGCATTGATGGACAGGTGCGCGCATGAGCGCATCATAGCCCATCGGCAGGGGTGTAGGAAAATTCAAACGCAAGGTTCGGGACGCAGCATCGCAGCATGTGAGGCACGGAAGGCCGTCAGTCGAAGGAGATCGAGATGAGCTTTCGCGTCACCGGCCTGTCGCCGGAGCCCTTCCGGCACCTGTTCGGCCTGCCCGACGACGATCTCGCCCGGCACGGCGCGCGGCGCTATGTCGCCGACGGTCCGGGCTTTCCCGACCGGATCGAGATCAGCGACGCGTCGCCCGGCGAGACGCTGCTGCTCGTCAATTACGTCCACCAGCCGGCGGACACGCCCTACCGCGCCAGCCACGCGATCTTCGTGCGCGAGCGCCCGGTGACGCCGACCGACCTCGTCGGCGACCTGCCGCCGGCGATGCGCGCGCGGCCGCTGTCGCTCAGGGCCTTCGACGCGGACGGCCTGATGGTCGACGGCGACCTCGTGGACGGACGCGAGGCGGAGCCGCTGATCGAACGGCTCCTGGCCGATCCGGCGGTCGCGTACATCCACGCCCATTACGCAAAGCGCGGCTGCTATGCGGGGCTGATCGAGCGGGCTTAGCACTTCCCTCCCTTGCAGGGAGGAGGAAGGGCTAGACCCGCTCGAGCACCATCGCGATGCCCTGGCCGACGCCGATGCACATGGCGCACAGCGCATAGCGGCCGCCGCGGCGGTGGAGCTCCTCGGTGGCGGTGAGGGCGAGGCGGGCGCCGGACATGCCCAGCGGATGTCCGAGGGCGATGGCGCCGCCATTGGGGTTCACGTGCTCGGCATCGTCGGCGAGGCCGAGCTGGCGCAGCACCGGCAGCGCCTGGGCCGCAAAGGCCTCGTTGATCTCGATGACGTCCATGTCCGAGATGCTTAGGCCGAGACGCTTCAACAATTTCTGAGACGCGGGTGCCGGCCCGATGCCCATGATGCGCGGCGGAACGCCCGCGACGGCGGCGCCGACGACGCGGACGCGCGGGGTGAGGCCATTGCGCCTGGCCGCGGCTTCGGACGCGACGATCATCGCGGCGGCGCCGTCGTTGACGCCCGAGGCGTTGCCGGCGGTGACGGTGCCGTCGCCGCGGACGATCGGCCTCAGCCTGGCCAGCGCCTCGACGCTCGTCTTCCTCGGATGCTCGTCGCGATCGACGACGATCGGCTCGCCCTTGCGCTGC
>Ga0070660_100001086_pt1 | contig 18296 bp, 14 predicted proteins | sample KBSC33metaG_FD_64670 | JGI IMG/M metagenome (GOLD analysis project Ga0070660, IMG submission 64670) | Corn rhizosphere microbial communities from Kellogg Biological Station, Michigan, USA - KBS C3-3 metaG | ecosystem: Host-associated > Plants > Roots > Rhizosphere > Soil ... | reverse complement strand
TGCGTTTTTGAAGAACCGGGGGAGTCGTGTCGAGTCGTGCGCGTCAGGATAGCAGAAGCCGCGGGGAACGGCTTCATGCGGCGCTCACAAACCCGAAGACCGTCCGCAGCGCCGGTGACCGGCGGCTGCGGACTGCCTTCGAGAGAGAGCAGTGAGCGTGCGTTGTTACGCCTTCCGCGCGGCGCGGCGACGACGGAACGAGGCGCCCAGACCGAAGAGACCGGTGCCAAGCAGCATCATCGACGCCGGCTCGGGAACCGCGGTCTGCGACGCGGAGAACGAGAACGTGCCGCCCTGCGAATTGCCCGTGAACACGAACGTGCCCGGCGTGTCGGTGAACCCGGCGTGGTGGAAGATCCCGCTGCCGAGCAGGTCGAGCGTCGCGTCGGTCTGCGACGTCACCCCGATGCTCGTCAGATCGAACGTGAATCCCGAGAAGGTTTCGAAGCCCGGGATGGACAGGGTCGGATAGTTTGCGGAACCCGTCCCGGTGAACGTGAAGTCGTTGATGGTGCCGTTGGTATTACCCAGACCCGCGAAATCGCCGGTCGAACCGACGCCGATTACGAACGCGCCGGCCGTTCCAGGCGTGGACAAGCCGGTGGTTGTGAAGTCCAGGCCGGTCGCCGTCCCCAGCGACGTGGAGGCTCCCGTCTGACCGTTGACCGGCAGGAAGGTTCCGACGCCGCCGCTGGACGTCGAGAAACTGCCGGTGATGAGGGCGGCTTGTGCCGGTGCGGCCGCCAGTGCGAAGGCAGCGCCCACCAGCGCCGTTACGAATGTAAAACGCTTCAACATGCTCTCTCCTTTTTGCCCCCCGCCATCTCGCGCGGCAATCAGTGCCGTGCCAGCCTCGGGGTATCAGATCGTCTGATGCTCATCATTTAGCAAGAAGGATACCTCTATATCCCAGAGGTTATATTCGCCGTAAACATCTGACGCGTATTGGTTTGCAGGTAAAGTTCTGCGTGAAGAGCCAGGGCGAAAGTTCGCCGAGGCGGTACCTTTTGGCTCCGAATCGCGAAGCTGCGCAGACTCTCAGCGGACTCTTTTGCGCGGACGTCGTTCATCTTGGGCGCGGACAACTGCGCCCGCAACGACCGAACGTCCTCGCGACGCTCGAATTCCGGATTCAACTTGATTGCGGCGGCCAGCTCGGTCGCCGCCTGCGCCGATTTGCCCCGCGCGGCCAGTACGAACGCCGTGTGCAGGCGGATGTCCGCGTTCTCCGGCATCTGCTTCGCCGCGTCCACCAGCAACGCTTCTGACGCGGCATCGTCGCCCGCCAGGTGCTGCACCCAGGCGAGCGTGTCGGCGATCGGCGGCACGCCCTTCGCCAGATCGTACGCGCGCTTGGCGAGCGGCAGCGCGTCGGCGATCTCGTGTTTCTGCACGGCCAGCACGTACGCCAGATTGTTCAGCGCGAGCACGTTGTCGGGCGTGCGGGCGAGAATCGCCCGATAGCGATCGATGGCGGCGTCCCACTCGGAGAAGCCTTCGTAGATCGATGCCAGAGAGAACTGGGCTGCCCAGAAATTCGAGTCCAGCTTGACCGCCTGTTCGAACGCCTGGCGGGCGCCGGCGCGGTCGGCGTGATCGAGCCGCACATTGCCTTTCACGAAAGCGACTGCCGCGGCCGGTTTCACGCCGGTCGCCGCGAGTACGGCGATGCGGCGCTCGCTCAGGATCGTCGGCAGCTCCGTGCGAATGTCGACGCCGGGATCGATGTCGCTCTTCACAATCGGCTTCTCGCGAAACGGCGCGCACAGCGGATCGCCGATGACCACGGTCTGCCAGCTGACGAACGGCATCGCCAGATAGAACGACTCGGCCAGGTTCATGCCGGACAGGTACGCGGGGAAGAGGATGTCCGGCCGGATCGTCGCGTTCAGGTACGGCTCGGTGACGTGCCCGGCGACGCCCGTGATGCCGTCGCGAATGAGATCGCCGATCAGCGACTGGCCCGACTTGCCCGGCGTCCACGACGCGGCCGGCTCCTGAAACGTGCGTGCGTCGGTGCTGACGAAGGTGGCGCCGATCGCGCCGTTGACGAAGCCAAGTCCGAGATGGCGATCGAACTGCAGCGGATCGTTCGACCCCCACGAGTAGTAGCCCAGCACGTTCGACTCGCCGTGGAGCACCTTGGGTCCGGTGTCGAACACGACCCGATCGCGCCACCGGTCCATCTGCCGGAGCTCGGTCGCCGCGCGCTCGAGCCACCGATTGCCGAGCGACTGTGTCATCTCGGGCTTCTCGTCCAGCAGGATGCGTCCTTCGGTCGCCGGCGCCGCCGCGCGATCGATGAGCGCCTTCACATCGGCCAGGGTGAATCCGTCCAGCCGTGTGACGAGATAGAGATCCTGAACTTTATGCGTGAACGGCTTCGCGGTCGCGATCGGCGCGTCGTTCAGAAAGTACGGATTCTTGATCGATCCCGCCAGCGGCACGGTGACCTGACAGAACTTCCGGTAGAGCAGCGTCAGCTCGGAGTCGACGCTCGCCACCGTTCCCTGCAGGCCGTCGGTGCCGCTCACCCGCATCGGCACGTCCTTGGTGAGGACGATGTACAGAATGCGATCCTGGGCGGCGTGCTGGCCGAGCCAGTTGGCGATCGGCCGCTCGATTTGCTGCTCGTAGACGGCGCGCGAGATCTCTTCGACCGCGGGCATCTGCAGCCGCAGGAGCTGATCGCCCGGGACCTGCCGCTTGTGCACGTAGTAATCGGCGATCTCGTTCGAGGTGGGGCTCGTCGCGTTGGCGACGACCAGGACGTTCTCTCCGGTCTGCGCCGCGACCGGCTTCGGCGCCAGCGTCGCGGCCAGCACGATGACCGCGGCCCATGCGAGCCGGCGGTCGTCACGTTTCGACACGTTCATCCTTTGATGCTGGAGAGCGCTTTCCGCGCGTCGGCGGCGCCCTCGAAATTGGGCCTGAGCGACAGCGCTTTGGTCAGCTCCTCGCGCGCCTTGTCGAATTCATTCACCTGCAGGTACGCCATCCCGAGGTGGTAATGGAAGAGGGCCTCGCTCGGCGATCGCCGAATGCTGGCTTCCAGGTGCGGAATCCCGAGCGACGCCATGTTCTTGCGCACGTAAATCCAGCCGAGGGTATCGGTGACGCCGGCCTCCTGCGGCAGCGTTTGTTGCGCCGTCTGCGCGAGCTGCAGCGCCTGATCCAGATTCCGGTTGGACTCCACATACAGCCAGGCGAGGTTGTTCGCCGGCACCGCCGAGCGCGGATCGATCGCCAGTGCGCGCTCGTACTCCGCGGCCGCTTCCGATTTCTTGCCTTGCGCTTCGCGCAGCATCCCGAGCATCGTGATCGCCCACGAAGATTTCGGACTCTGCTTTAACACATCTTGAAAGCGAGCGATCGCTTCGTCGATTCGGTTCTGCTTCGCGTAGAGCTCGCCGAGCAGCGCGTAGGTCTGCAGCCGTGAAGGGTCGGCGGCGAGCGCGCGCTGCAGAAGCTTTTCGCTCTCGGCCAGGTTTCCGGCGCTCCAGTTCGTGCGCGCGCCGAGCAGCAGTAAATCCACGCTGGGCTCGCCGCTGTTGAGGACGGCAGCGAGGCGGCCGGTCGCCTCCGTGGCGTGCCCTTCGGCGAGGTCGAGCCGCGCTCGTCCCGCCAGTGCTTCCAGATTTTTCGGCTCGATCTGCAGCGCCCGATCGAACGACGCTCGTGCAACCGCGTTCTGCTTGCCCGCAAGCGCGGTGAGCGCGGCGAGGTTGAACACTTCCGCCGTGTTCGGACGCGTCTGCTGCAATGAGGCGAGCAGGGTCTTGGCCTTGGGCACGTCGCCCTGACGCAGGTAGCTGCGCATCAGCAGATCCTGCGCGACCACGTTCTTGGGGTCGAGCGTCAGCGCCTGCTGCGCATAGGTCGCCGCTTTGTCAGCCGCGCCGATCTGCAGCTGCAGCCGCGCCAGCTCCGTCGTCGCCTGCAGCGGCTGTCGATCGAGCTTCAACACCTGCTCGTACTCGCGAATCGCGTCGTCGACCCGGTCGGCCGACTCGAAGATCTGCGCGGCGAGGTGGTGCGCCTGCGGCGCGTTCGGATCGATCGCGAGGACGGCGTTGACCGTGGCGGTGGCCTCGTCGCGTTTGTGATCCAGCAGCAGGAGGTTGGCTTTCAGCAGGAGCGCCGGCACATTTTTCGGCTCCTTGGCGAGCACGTCCCGCAGACCCGATTCCGCCTGCGTGCGGCGGCCGTCGAGGACGTCGAGCGCCGCGAGGCGGACGGTGGCCGTTCCGTACGAATCGGGATTCCTCGCGATCTCCGTGAGGACCTTGCGGGCGTCGTCGTGACGCTTCATCGCGACGTAGTATTCGGCGAGCGTCAACGCGAAGGCGGGATTGTCGGCCTGTTTCGCCAGCGCCTTGAAGTACGGCTCGGCGTCGGCGGCTCGCCCGTTGTTCACGTAGAAAACGCCCAGGGCCCGGTTCGCGACGAGGTTGCCCGGCTCGATGGCGAGCGCGGCTTTCATCGTGCGCTCTGCATCGGCTGTCCGGCCGGTGGCGGCATAGAACTTGGCGAGCGCCAGCTCCGCGTTCACCGACTTCGGGTCTTTCGCGACGGCCGTCTTGAAGGTCGCTTCGGCTTCGTCGCGTTTGCCTTGCATCAGTTGAAGCGCGCCGAGTCCGCTGTACGAGTTGCTGCGCGCCGGGTCGGCGGTGATCGCCTGATCGTATTCCGCGGTGGCGGCGTCGAAGTCCTTGACGCCGACGAGCGCGTTCCCTTTCAGCAGCAACGCGTCGACGTTCGCCGGATCGATCGCGAGCGCCTTGTCGGCGCGCACGCGCGCATCTTCGAACGCGCCGGCGGCCAACAGCGTGGTGCCGGCCTTCACCTGCGCGTCCACATCGTTGGGCAGCAGATCGGCGGCGCGGCTGTACTCGCGCAGCGCGCTGTTGCCGTCCTTCATGCGGATGTACGCGTCCCCGAGCTTCAGGCGCGCGGCTCCAAATTTCGGGTCTGCCTGGATCGCGACGCGGAGCTCGACGATGGCCTCGGGGTACTTGCCGGCGTCGAAGTATGCACTGCCTTTTCGAAAGTGATCGGCCGGATTGTTTCTGTGGCAGGCGGCCGTAGCGGTCATCACGCACGCCGCAGCCAACGCCGTCAGGCTTCGCGCATTCATAAAGGCTTTCACTGTGGAAGGTAGGCCGACAGGTGCGGGAACATCGTCTGCACGAACGTCGTGCCGAGGCGCTCCGCGCGCGCTTCGGCGTCGGGGCTGTCGCCGGCGATCGGGGCGATCACCCGCACAAGGGCGCCGTCCGTCCGGTTCAAGCGAACTGCATCGCGGATCAGATAGAACTTGCTCCAGTATTCGCTCGCGATCACGCGTCCGTGCGCCTGATACCAGTACAGCACGAGCTGTCGATCGAGGCCCTTCTGCACGATGTATCGGTTGATCGTGATCGCAGGCGGCTCGCCCTGCGCGGCCGCGCCGCCGAGCGGCACGCGCGCGTAGGTCTGCGAGATCGGCTCCCAGCCCGAGCCGGGCAGGCAATTGAGCGGCGAGTGCATCGTGTCGCCCTGACGCTGGCTTCGGTAGTACCCGATGTAGAGTCCGACGCCGTCGCGATTCGGCAGGAAGTACGCGCGCGTCAGATACTCGTCGACGCCGAGCACCTTCAGGATGTTGGCCTCGAACGGCGGCTCCTGCACGCCTTCCCACTCGCCGATGCGCATGGGAAAGGCGGAGAGCGGCGTGCGCGGCGGGACCGACTCCGATCGCTCGGCGCGGGCGATGGCGCCGGCCGCGACCGTCAGACACGCGAACAGGATCAGCGATCGGGCCAGCATGACTTCAGATCACCGCCACCGCTGGCTGCGGCGGCGCCGGCGGAAAGATCCACACGAGCGCGCGTTGCAGTCCGAGCATCAGCAGGAAGGCGACGATGAAGACGGCCCATCCGGAGAACTCGTGGAAGAAGCCCTGCGCCGCGGCGGGGCCGAATCGATGCGCGGCGATGCCCGTGCCGGCGACACGCGCGCCGTTGGACACGACCGCCACCGGAATCGTCGAGAGCGCGACGACCGTCCGCACCCACCCGCGCGAGTCGGCCAGATAGCCGAACACGATGCCCAGCGTGAGCAGCGAAATCAGCGAGCGGATGCCGCTGCACGCTTCGGCGACCTCGAGGCTGGTGTTCGCGAGCACCAGCACGTTGCCTTCGCGGAGCACCGGAATATCGACCGAGCTCAAGGCGAACTCGCCGGCGCGCGACGCGAGCAGCTGCAGTGGAAACGCGATCTTGTTGAAGACGATCGCCGGCAGCGGAATCATCAGCAGCAGAAACAGGAGCGGGAAGGCGAGAATCCTGAGATGCCGCCAGCCGAACATGAACAGCACGATGCCGCCCAACATGCCGACGAGCGAGACGCGCGTCAGAAAGAGCTCGGCGCCGAGCACGCCCGCGGCGAGCACCACGGCGCTGGCGAGTACGACCAGCAGCCCGAGGCTGCTCGGACGCGCGGGCGCGGCCGCGAGCTGATCGCGCCGCTCCCACGCCAGATACGCCGCAATCGGCACGATGAAGAAGCCGTGCGAGTAGTTGTCGTCGGTCCGCCATGCCAGCAGCAGCTTGGTCAACACGTCGGCGTACAGGATCAGCACGCCGATTGCGATGAGCGCCGCCGCCGCGATCGTCTGTCGGTTCATCGTCACGCGCGTTCGTTGAGACGCGAGCAGAAATCTTTCGTAGGGGCGGGCCTGCGTGCCCGCCCGCGCGACGCGAGTTTCCCAGGGGAGCTGGATGGCAGCCATCGATTATAGGCGATTGCGGAGTCCGCGCCCGCCATGTTGGGACTACGAAGAACGGCGTTTGATCGTGCGTCCGGCCAGCACCAGCACGGAGCCGAGGAGGAGCAGCGTCATCGGCTCGGGCACGTGCGCGGGTGCCGCGGTCCGGTTCAAACTCCAGTGCGCGAGCTCGGACCCGCGGGACGTGCTCGAGAACGACAGCAGGATGGCACAGGCGAACAGCACACCGAGGGCTGATCGCACTGAAAGACTCTTGGTCGGCATTTTCCTCACGAATGTTGCGCGGCGAAACAACGAATCGCGCGCCGCATGGAAGGGGAGCAAGCACGCTGCCAGGCGAGCTGCGCTGAATCGTCGAGAATCCTGAGCGTTTTGAGTGAACGGGCGCTTCGGGAGTTCGCTGTTAGCGCGACTTTTGTTCTATATCCAGAAAGATATAGACGCGCGCTGGCGCCGCGGTACAAAAAAACGGCGGGACCCTGGGGGGGGGCCTGCCGCGAAGGGTCGGTGCGTGCAGTCCTTCTACGAGTTCCTGCGACGAAGCTTCGTGCCGAGAAACGCCAGGCCGGTGCCGAGCAGCGTCAGCGAGGCGGGCTCGGGAACTGGGGGCGGCGGATTCAAGGGCCCCTTCGCCGCCACGTCGCCGGTTTTGCCGGTCGGCCCGATGACGTCCGAAGCGAAGAAGAAGCCGCCGGTGTTCGCGGTGAAGCTGGCAACGGTGATGCCGGTCAGCGAGATGTCGAACTGCAGCGGCCCAGGATTCGGGTTGCTCGCGCCATGTCCGCACGCGGTCGGCACGGTGCACTCGATCACCTGCGTGAAGGAGCCGAACGTGGATGCCGATCCGCCGCCGTTGATGTAGTTGAATCCCGACGTGAGATTGCTGATGTCGCTGGTGAGGTTTCCGCCCGTCAGGTTGAACAGCAACGCGTCGCCGGCGCCGGTCGCGACGAATTCGGTGATCCCCAACGGCGTCAGATCCACTTTGACGTGCACGACGTTGGCAGACGGCTCCGTCAGGGTCACCGTGCCGAACACCGTCGAACCGGTGCCGCATCCACCGGTGCAGCCATCTTGATTGAGGGTGTAGACGAGCGACGTGGCGCTCGCGGCGGAACTGAATGCCACCACGGCGATGCCCGCCAACACCAGACTTCCGAGATTCTTCTTCACCTGACTCCTTCGGCCCTTCGATGACCTGCACGTAGTCGATACCCGCAAGGCGGGTCGCTTACGGTCGAGCAATCAGGCTGCCACACACGCTTCAGCGAAATTATCTAGGAAAATCGTGTATCCGGCGGGAAAAGCTATCTGCGGAGTCAGCCGTCCGCGCGATTTGTCTATACCGATCGCGATATATAAGTCGCGCGATGTACGAACTTTGCGGACGGAAAAAGCGGCGGGACCTTGAGAGTCCCGCCGCCTGAATTTGGGCCGGCAGCGAAGGCGAAGGACTATGCGTTCTTGCGGCGGCGGAGCCGCGTGCCGAGGAACGCCAGGCCGGTGCCGAGCAGCGTGAGCGACGCCGGCTCGGGAACGGGCGGCGGCGGCGTGCAGGCGGCGGCGCCAACCGCGCAGCCGTTGACGTTGAGGCCCGACACCGTGCCGAACGAGAAGGTCGCGCTGGTGATCGTCGTATTCGCCGTTACCAGCGGCACGTTGAGCACGAACGTCGCGGTCTGGTTGATGAACGGATTGTGGGGATTGTTGTTGTCGATCGAACCGTTCGCGTTCGTGTACGGACCGGGCCCGATAATCGTTAGCGCCGGTCCCGCGAACCCAAGGTCGTCCAGGTGAATCGTGCCCGCGGCGCTGGCGTCGAGGCCCCAACCGGTTGACAGGCCGGTTCCTGCCGGCGTGGCTACGCCGCCGCTGATATTGATTTGGTCACCCGAGCTCGACGCGATCGTCGCGCTCGTCGTCGTGCCGCTGCTCACCGTGAAGATCAGGTCGCTGATGTTCTGCGCGACATCCGTGGGATTTCCCTCCAGGTTGGTCAACGTAATGGTGATTGTTCCAGCCCCGGTCACGAAGGTCGCCGATGCGTCGACCGGGCCGCCACCTGCATCCGCCCCGGAAGGCGTTACGTACGTGATACTGCTGGCACTCGCGGCGGAACTGAACGCCGCGACGGCGATCCCCGCGAGCATCAAACTCTTGAACGTCATCATCTTCATCTGTCCCCTCCGACCCAAAAAAGTTACAAGCGCGATTCGCCGCGCCGACAATCTGTTGAGCAATGCCTCTGCCATGAGCAATTGCGCAATTCCTCAGGATCATTGAGGATCTCGCGCGAATCGGCGCGCGAGAGTTCCGCGTCACGTTGACTTTGTGTGCGCGGCAGGCAGCCTAGGACTAGTGCCCGAACGGACTCCAACGGCCATAATCCGACGTGACTTCCTCAAAACGCGCCTATGTCCATGAACCCCGCATAAACGGCTCAGGCTTCGGTACATTCGTTGCCCTTTTGATACGCCGTGAGGCGTAAATCACAGTGGAACGCGCCGAAGTCAGGTTTTTCCAGGGGTATTGTCGCAGCGCGATCCCGGGAAGTCTTTCTCACACGTGACTTGTTCAACGATTGCGATGACTGACGCGGGACGGTCGAACGTCCGCATCCTGCTCCCGGAGCAGACGCGCGAGCTCCTCGACCTGCACGCCGGCGCACCCGAGCGCGCGTCGATCACCGACGCGCCGCATCTCGTCGTCGAAAGTCTCGCCGACATCGTCGGCACCAAGGTGGCGCTCGCCAGCCGCGAAGCCGGCCAGTGGACGATGGCGGCCGAATCGTCCGGCGAACCGGCGCCGCCGGCGTTGAGCGCAGCGAGTGAGGCGCTGAACCGCGTCGCCGACGCCGCGTCCGTCGTCATCGAGACGTACGCGTCGGAGGCGGACGAGTGGACGCTCGTCGGTCTGCCGAGACGATCGAGGCCGTCCGTGCTCCTGCTGCACCGCGACTGGACGCTCTCGTCGTCGCCGCTGCGCGAGGTGGCCGAGCATCTGCTGCGCGCCGATCGCGTGCACGCCTTGTCCTCGGCGGCGCAGGTTCGTGTGGCGGCGCACCGGCTCACGCGGGCGCTGGTGCGGTCGACCGGATACGCGGGCGTGGCCGACATCGCGGTAAGGAACGCCGCGCGCGCCGTGCGCGCGCAGATCGCCACACTGGCGGTCGCCGACGCGGACAACCAGATGCTTCGCATCATGGCGACCATCGGCTATCCGGTGAAGCTGGTGGAGCACCTGCGCATCGCGCGGGGCGTCGGCATCATGGGGTCGGTGTACGAGACCGGTCTGCCGCTGCGCGTGGCGGACGTGGCGACGTTTCACGGTCCGCGCAAGCGGCGGCCGCGCTACCGGACCAACTCGTTCGCCGCGGTCCCGATCACGTCGGCGAACGAAGTGCTCGGCGTGCTGTGCGTCACCGATCGCGTGGACGGCCGTCCCTTCACGCAGCGCGACCTCTCCACGCTGCGCACGCTGGCGGCGCCGCTGGCGCTGGCGCTGGCGCGCGAGCGCGCGCTCGAGCAGGCGGGGTCGTACGCTGAAGCCGCGGCAATTGATCCGGTGAGCGGGCTGTTCAACCGGCGCTACTTTCATACGCGCATCCAGGAAGAATTGCAGCGCGCGCAGCGCCACTCGCTGTCGGTCGGTCTGCTGATGGTCGACGTCGACGATTTCAAGGGCGTGAACGACACGTACGGCCACCTCGTCGGCGATACGGTCATCCGCACGATCGCCGACATCCTGCGGCGCTCGGTCCGCGTCTTCGACATCTGCACGCGCTATGGCGGCGAGGAATTCGCCGTCGTCATGCCGGGCAGCGCCGCCGAGGACGCGGCGCGGATCGCCGAGCGCATCCGCCAGCGGGTGGAGAACTGCTCGTCCACCGAGCCCGGCCTGGCGTCGTTGAAGGTGACGGTGAGCATCGGGTTGGCGGTGTCGCGGCCCGACATGTCGCCGCGCGATTTGATTGGCGGAGCGGATCTCGCGCTGTATCAAGCGAAGCGGTCCGGCAAGAACCAGGTGCGCACCGCCGCGTCAGGAGACGCCGGGGGCGCTGTCCCGCCTCGACCGCCGCTAAATAATCCAGCGTGAGCGGCCGAAACATTTACTGAGAAAATCTGCACCCTGGTGCGCCGAGATGCGCTATGGTTCCCTCTTTCCGCCCGGGTCAGAGATGAGGCAACGTCCATGGAACCCGACTCGTTGCTCGCCGGCACATCGCCAGCCTCGCGCGCGCTGCTGAACGACCTCGACAGCGCCGCCCGCACGAACGCGAAGGTCCTCATCCTCGGGGAAACCGGCGCCGGCAAGGAGCTCGTCGCTCAGCTGATTCATGCGCGCAGCGCGAGGCGGCTGCAGCCGTTCGTCCCTGTCAACTGCAGCGGGATTCCGGAGACGCTGCTGGAATCTGAGCTGTTCGGCCACATGCGCGGCAGCTTCACCGGCGCGTATCGCGACAAGCCGGGGCTCGCGCGTCAGGCGGACAAGGGCACGCTGTTCCTCGACGAGCTCGGCGAGATGAGCCTGCGCATGCAGGCGGTCGTCCTGCGCTTCGCGGAGACGGGCGAGATTCAGCCCATCGGCGCCGACCGGACGATCGCGCGCACGGACGTGCGCCTGATCGCCGCGACCAATCGCGACCTGAAGGCGCGAGTCGCGGCCCAGGCGTTTCGCGAGGATCTCTTCTATCGATTGAACGTGATTCAAATCGTCGTCCCGCCGCTGCGCGAGCGGCGCGACGACATTCCCGCGCTGCTGGCGCACTTTCTCGAGCGCGCGAGCCATCAGCATCACCTGGCAGCGCCCGAGGTGAGCGGCGCGGCGATGCGACGTCTTCAGGAGTATGCCTGGCCCGGCAACGTCCGCGAGTTGAAGAACGTCGTGGAGCGGCTCGTCGTACGGGATCTGGGACGGCCGGTACGCGTCGACGATCTGCCGGAGGAGATTCGAGGCGTGCACGGCGACGCCGTCGTGGACGGCTGTGCCGGACTTGCGCAGCCGATCGAAGGCGCGCCGGTCGAGACCGTACTGGATCGGCTATGGCGCCAGCTGCGCGCGGGCGAGACGTTCTGGGCGTGCGTCGCAGAGCCGTTTCGCAACCACGATCTGACGCGTCTGGACGTCCACGCGCTGGTGCAGCGAGGACTGCACGAGACGCAGGGCAGCTATCGTGCGCTGCTCGGCCTGTTCAACTTACCGGGGGACGACTACAAGCGGGTGCTCTCGTTCTTACGGCAGCACGACTGCCACGTGCCGTTTCAGCGCTTCCGCGCGCTGAGCGTGCGCAGCGCCCACGACGGGGGACGTCCCTCGACGCGAGCGGCCAGCTAGCGGCCGATGCGATGAGAGCCGTCGGGCAATCCGCTCAGGGCGAGACGGAGCTGCCATTCGAGCACATTCATGATGGCCGTTTCATCGGTCCGGCCGAGCTGAACCTTTAGCAGGACTCGTCAGGAACCTACGACGCCACTTCAAAAGGATGCGCGGGCCGTGCAGGCGCCGCCGCGGCCTCTCCGCTCCGATAGCTGCGGAACGGCAGATTGCACTTGTGCTGGAACAGGAAGGCCTGGAACCGTTTGTAGTCGTTCGCCGGAAGATTGAACACCGAGATGAGCGCGCGGTAATTGCCGCGCGTGTGGTGCAGGCCGAGATGAATCAGCATCCGCAAATCGGCTCTCGTGATGTCGTGCGCCTTGAACATCTCCGCCACGGACCAGAAATTGTCGCCGTCCTGCAGACGACGCCACAGCGCTTCGGCAATCGACGAGCGGTTGTTGGCGAGGAGCGCGTCCTTCGATCGCGGTGAGCTCCCCGAGGCGATTTCCACCGCGCCGATCTCGCGGCCTGTCGAACGGAACTCCACCGGCAGGTCGTCGCGCGTGATCGGCCGCCGGACGTCGCGCACCACGAGCCGCTCGGTGATGTTCTTCAGCTCGCGCACGTTCCCGGGCCACGGATACGCCTGCAGCGCCGCCTCGGCGTCCGCCGACAGGTGCGGGCAGGGAAGACGATGGGCGTCGCTGGCCTGCTCGAGGAAATGCTGCAGGAGCAGCGGAATGTCGCTCGCGCGTTCGCGCACGGGCGGAATCCGCAGCTGGATCACGTTGAGGCGATAGTAGAGATCCTCGCGGAACTTGCCGTCGGCGATCTGCGCGCGCAGGTCACGATTCGTCGCGGTGATCAAGCGGACGTCGGACCGTCCCGCCGGGCGATCGGCGCCGACGGGCTGAACTTCGCCGGTTTCCGTGAAGCGGAGGAGCACCGCCTGCATGCGGAGGCTCATCTCGCCGAGCTCGTCGAGAAACAGCGTGCCGCCTTCGGCCTGACGCACTAGCCCTGGCTTGTCACGGTAGGCGCCGGTGAAGCTGCCGCGCGTGTGACCGAACAACTCGGACTCGAGGAGCGTCTCGGGAATGCCGCTGCAATTGAGCGCGACGAACGCCCGACCCTGTCGCACGCTGTGGCGATGAATCAGCTGCGAGGCGACTTCCTTGCCGACGCCCGTCTCTCCGAGGATGAGGACCTTGGCGTTGGTGCGCGCGGCCTCGTGAATTTCCCGTCGCAGCGCCACCATGGCCGGGCTTTCACCTAACAACGAAATCGGCTCTTCTCGCTTAGTCAGCATTTCCAGGATTCTCCGCTCCCGAGGATCGCTTCCAGTAACGGATGAGAAGTCTACCTAAACAGGGAGACTAAAGTAAACCTTAGTGTCGTAGCAAGTCATAACAACGATCACACTAATGTGATCCTGCAGGCAGAATTGTGTCGGCGAACATGTCCGACCGAACGCGACTGGTGTGCCGAACTGCCGTTAAGCCGTTGCAATCGCTGACAGTTAGCGATCCAGCTTGAAATCTCGCACGAGCTGTGCATGGAGAAACTCGTCGATCCGGTTCAGAATAGCGTTGTGATCCCCGAACACCAGCTCTCGCCGCCGCCCACGCTGCTCGTGGTGGATGATGATCCGGCGACGCGCGAGGGCCTTGCACGCATGCTCGCCGATGCGGGCTACCGCATCCTCACGGCCGATCGCTTCGAGCGTGCGGTCGACGTCCTGAAACACGCGTCGCCCGATCTCCTCATCCTCGACGTGCGCCTCGGAGATTTCAACGGCCTGCAGTTGATCGCGACCGCGCCGCGCCCCGTGCGCGCGATCGTCGTCACTGGTTTTGCGGACGCCGTGCTCGAACGCGACGCGCGGAATCTCGGCGCCGAGTTCCTCGTGAAGCCGATCACGCGGGCGAAGCTTCTTGCGATGATCGAGCGCCAGGTGCCGGCGCCCGCGCCGACGCCGGAGCGGCGCTGGCAGCGCAAGCATCTGCCCGAGGCGCTGCCGACCACGGTCAACCGTTTATCGGGCCGGCTCCTCGACGTCAGCTACGGGGGAATGCGGCTCGAGATCGATGATGTCCCGGACGAATTGCCGCCAAGCCTCGCGGTGGCGTTGCCCGATTCGGAGCGGCTGATTCAGGTCGATGTGATCTGGCGCGTGCGGCCCCGCGCGCGCGTCTGGCAATGCGGCGCCATGGTTGCCGAAAGCAACGATCGCGCGACCTCCGCCTGGCGCGACCTGGTCGACGCAGTGTAACGGGGCGGGAAGGGCGGGAGGGTTGGACAGTGGAGGGCGGACTTTAGTCCTGCCGTGGTCCGCCGAGTGGCCCGCCGAGCACGACGTCAGTCCGGCAGCGCTGCAAGCTTCTTGGCGGCCCGCGTCTCCTCGTGCTCCGCGCCGAGCGTGTGCTCGAATTCTCCAGCAGCCGACCGAAACGCGGCGATCGCCTCCCGACGACGACCCTGCGCCTCGCGTGCGCGGCCGAGCGCGAGATACGCGAAGCCGCGGGTACTCGCGAAGCTGCCGGGGCGCCCGAGCGACGCCATCATCTCGATCGCGCGCGCGGCGTCGGCCGCCGCCTCGTCGACGCGGTGCAGCGCGAGCTGGATCTCCGACCGATGCGCGAGATAAACGCGCAGATAGTCGCCGCCCTCATGCCCCGCCCGTCCTGACGCTTCCGCGATCCCGACGGCGCGGTTCTCCAATTCGAGCGCGTGCGCCAGTTCGCCGTTCGCCTGCGCCACGAGCGCGCGCTGATCGGCCAGCGTCGCGAACGCGATGTGTCCTTCCGGCAGCGACCGCCGCAGCTCCGGCTCCACCGCGTCCAGCATGCGCAAGGCGCCGGCGAAATCGCCCTTGAACCGGTCGATCGTGGCGCGCACGAAGAACGATTGGCCGAGCGCGACCTGATTGCCTCCCTGCTGCGCGCGCGCCGCGCCGCGTTCCGCGTAGTCCGCCGCCTCGTCCAGACGACGCATGTCGGCCAACGAGCGCGCGTAGTTGATCAACACCATCGGCGAGACCGATTCTTCGCCCCGCTGATCGCGGCTGATCGCGATCGCCCGCGCGAGCACGCGCGCCGATTCGAGCGGCCGCCCCAATTGCCAGAGCGTCACGCCCCAGTTGTTCAGAATCGTCCCGGCGCGCTCGGTGTCGCCGCGCCCCAGCGTCGTCAGGCGGTTCGACGCCCGCTCGAAAGCCGCGCTCGCGTCTTCCAGCCGGCCCGCTGTCCGGTACGCACCCGCGAGCGCGACCGCCGTGTCCACATCCAGCAGGGCGGACTGAAACCCCGACGCCGCCAGCGCGCGCTGCGCCGCTTCGGCGCGCGCGATCGCGTCCTGCGCCGCACCGGTGTTGCGCGCGATCTCGCTGCCGCGCTCCAGACAGAACGCGCGGTCCAGGCTGTACTGCGTCGCCTGGGGAAGATCGCCCAGGCCTTCGTGAAACAGCGCTTCGGCACGCGGCAGATCGCCGGACATGCCGAGCGTCTGCGCCAGCGCGCAGGCGGCGCGCGCCCGCGTCGACGGATCCGCGAGCGCGAGCGACTGCGTGTGCGCCGTCTCCAGCAGCCGCCGCGCCTTGGCGTACTCCTCCTGCACCGTGTACTGCCGGCCGACCGACAGCAGCAGCTCGACATGATCGGCCGGATCGCCGTGCTCGTCGCCGACGACGCGCTCGGCGCGCGCGAGGAGATCGTCGACGGTGAACGCCTGTCCCGCCGGCGCGGCATCCGACAGGACGAACGTGTTGAGATCGTTGATCGTTTCCGCGCGCGCCAGTTGCCGCAGCGCGAAATCGCGCTCGATGCGCGCGGTACGCGCCTGCAGCAGCGTCCCGATCACGCCACCAATCGAGGCGACCAGCGCGAGGACGCCGAGGGCGACCGGCGCGCGATTGCGCCGCACGAACTTTCCCGCTCGATAGGCGAGCGTGTCCGGACGCGCCGCGATCGGCTCGTGGCGCAGGTAGCGCCGCAGATCGCCGGCCAGCGCGGTGACCGACGAGTAGCGCTGCGCCGGCTCCTTCTTCAGCGCGCGCGCGAGGATGGTATCGAGGTCGCCCCGCGCGAGGCGCCGAAGCTTGTCGGGTGCGGTGCCGCGGCGATCCGCATGCGCCGCCGACTCCTCGCCGTCCGCGCCGACAACGTCGGAGAGGCGGCGCGAATCGCTGTCGACCACCGCCTTCACCATCTCCGCCGGCGAGCGCCGGGGGGCGCCGGACGGGTGGCGTCCGCTCAGCAGCACGTACAGCAGGACGCCGAGCGAGTAGACGTCGGTCGCCGTCGTGATGGGGCCGGCGGTCAGCTGCTCGGGCGCGGCGTACTCCGGCGTGAGCGCCGCGCCGCCTTCCACGGTGAGCATCGCGCCCGCGCGCCCCTCGTCTTCGAGCAGCTTGGCGACGCCGAAGTCGAGCAGCTTGACGCCGCCGTCGCCCGTCACGAGCACGTTCGACGGCTTCAGATCGCGATGCACGATCAGCATCGCGTGCGCGTGGTCGACCGCCGCGAGCACGTCGAGAAAAAGGGCGATTCTGGCCGCGATGTCGAGCCGGCGGCGATCGCAGTACGCGTCGATGTGCTCGCCGTCGACGTGCTCGAGAATCAGATAGGGTTGATGCGTCTCGGAGACGCCGGCGTCGATGAGCTGCGCGATGTGCGGGTGGCTGAGCCGCGCGAGGATCGCGCCTTCACGACGGAAGCGCTGCTCGCCGCGTCCGGCGAGCGCCACGCTCAGAAACTTGACCGCCACGCGCCGATCGAATCGTCCATCCTGGCGCTCGGCGAGCCACACGCTGCCCATGCCGCCTTCGCCGATCGGCTCGATCAGGCGGTAGGGCCCGATCGCCTGGCCCGCCGCGACGGGCGGCCCCGCGGGCGTTGCGGGCGGCGCCTCGAGGAAGCGCTCGAGCACGACGGCGCGGTGCTCGTCGAGCAGGAGCTGCAGCTCGGACGCCAGCTCCGGATCGCGATCGCGCAGCCCCGCCAGCCACGCCGCGCGCATCGCATCGTCCATGTCGAGCGCGCGATCGAGGTCCGCGCTGATGGTTCGCCACCGGTCGGGATCGAGGCGTGCCATGGAACGCGATCAGGCCGGCAGATCCGCGCGGAGGCTGTGATGCAGATAGATGCGCGCCTTCTCCCACTGGCGCTGCACGGTGCGCTCGGAGATGCCGCGCATGGCGGCGATCTCGGCGAACGAGAAGCCGCAGAAGAATTTCAGGTCGACGACTTCGGCGAGGGTCGCGTCGGCGCGCGCAAGTTCGTCGAGCGCGTCGCCGACGGCGGTCAGCATGCGCGCGTCGGGGACGTTCTCGCGCACTTCGGTGCCGATCGACGTGATCTCGAATTCACCGCCGCGTTTGCTCGCGCGGCGGCTGCGCGCGTGATCGATGATGAGCCCGCGCATGACGCGCGCCGTGTACGCCATGAAGCGCGGGCGATCGGGAAACTTCGGCCCTTCGCTCGTCGCCATGTCGAGATACGCCTCGTGCAGCAGCGTGGTGACGCCGATGGTGGCGAACGCGCCGCGCCGCGCCAGCTCGCGCTGAGCGAGCCGGTGCAGTTCGGCATAGAGTCGACCGAACAGCGCCTGGTCGGCTGCGGCGTCGCCGTGCTCAGCGGCGACGAAAATTGACGACAGCGAAGCGGACAACGACGCGACCTCCATTGGGCGGGAGCGCTGGACCGGCCGGGGGAGCCAGTTTTGGGGACGTGTGGATTTTACCTCCAGGGCGCGGCGTCCGCGTCCGACGAAAATATTCTGGAGAGCAGGATTGTAAAACGGCGCGCGGGCGAGCTCTGCCATACGATCATGGTGTCGCGTTGGGATCACGCGCCGCCACGGGCACCAGTTGAATGACGCCGTCGCGAAAGGCGGGGCGCGATACACCGCCGAATCGCGGGCCGGACTGCGCAGGCGCCGCGGTTTTCACCGGTGCGCTCTGCGCGCCAGTCGTGCGCCGCGGGGCGAGGCGCCGATCGAGGGCGAGCAGCATGTTGCTCGCGGTGCCGGCCACGCGATGCGCCGGGTAGAAAAGTGCGCGCCCGAACGTGCTTCGCTCGACGCGCCGCTCGGCGCCGGCCTGTGACAGGCCGGACGCCTGCAGCAGCTCGTGATACTCCGCCCGCGCGCGCTGCCGCGCCTTGAACAGATCCATGAGCACGCGGCTTTGCGCGTTGACCGCGCTGTCGCC
>Ga0070660_100001083_pt1 | contig 18307 bp, 19 predicted proteins | sample KBSC33metaG_FD_64670 | JGI IMG/M metagenome (GOLD analysis project Ga0070660, IMG submission 64670) | Corn rhizosphere microbial communities from Kellogg Biological Station, Michigan, USA - KBS C3-3 metaG | ecosystem: Host-associated > Plants > Roots > Rhizosphere > Soil ... | reverse complement strand
GGGCACCAGGCGGTAACCGCCCCAATGCGCCGGACGTGGCGGATCTGCATCGCCGACTTGCCGTTCCACTTCCGACACGCGTGCTTCGAGCGCTTCCCGGCTTGCCACCGGGCGGCTTTGCGCCGAGGCGATTGCGCCGATGCGACTGCCTAGCGGCCGGCTTTGGAAATAGGCTTCGCTGTCGGCTTCCGGAATGCGTTCGACCTTGCCTTCGATACGGACCTGTCGCTCCAATGGTATCCAGTAAAACAGGAGCGCCGCATAAGGGTTTTGTGATAACTCATCGGCTTTGCGGCTCTCATAGTTGGTAAACCACGTGAAGCCGCGCTGATCGGCATCCTTGATCAGCAGAATGCGTGCCGACGGGCGACCATTGGTACCGACCGTGGACACGCTCATTGCATTTGCTTCCGGCACTTCAGCCGTGAGCGCTTCGTGGAACCATTTCAGAAACTGGTCGATGGGATTGGCCAGCACGTCCGTTTCGGTCAAGCTGGCATGGCTGTATTCCTTGCGTAAATCGGCTATCGATTTCATGATTCCTCTTGGTGTTGCGGTGCGCCGTCGGTTGTCGGAATGATTACCCTGGCCGGCGCATCGGGCAGGATACCGAAAATTCTGCCTCCTGCCACCATCTCCTGATCATCAGATTTGCATTGAACGACGACACGCACGGCGCCAGGCGGCAGGAATACCGGCGCCGATCATCGCGCTCATTCCCCAGAAGACTACTTGCAGACCGAGTGCGGTTCCCGCACCGCCGAATGCCAGCGGTAGCAGTACCTGAGAGGCATTGCCGATGGTGACGCGCATGCCGACTGCTTCGGCCTCGCGGCCCGGCGGCGAACTATGGTGGAGCAAGGCCAGCATGTTGGGTTGGCTGGAGCCGACGGCCATGCCGAGCAGCATGGCGACTGCCGTGATGCTGCCTACGTGGTGCATCAGCGGAAAAACCGCGTAACAGCCCACTGCCAGAATCAATGCGGCGGTGAGCACCTGCCATTCGGACAGGGTGCGCGAAATCCGGGGCATTGCCAGCCGTACCGCGAAGGTCGCGGCAGAAAAACAGCCTAGTATCAGACCGATGGTCGAGGCGGAAAAACCGAGGTGCGAGGCGTGGATCGGGAGCACGAAGGTAAACAGATCCCACGCCGAAGAGAGCAGGGTGCCGATGCAATAAATGCTGCGCATCTCGGCGTTGCGTAACAGATCGAGCGCACTGCCCGGCGGTGTTTCTTCTTTCTGCGGTGCGCTGGCAAGGCGGCGTAGTTCGCCATAGGCAATGAGAACGAGCGAGCACACGCCAAATGCGCCGAAGACCAGGTAAGCGATGGCGTGGCGCGTGTGATCGATCAGGAAACCGGCGAGGACCGGGCCGCACAGGCCGGAAATGGAAAAGCCGAGCGCAAGCTTGCTGAAATTCGAGGCACGCTGTGCATCGGTACTCATGGCGCCGACCGTATGCTGTGCCGCGATCTGGATCACCATGAAACCGGTGCCGATCAGCATGGTGGCCAGATACAGCACAACCAGGCTGCCGATCGCACCTGCCAGCATGCAGCCGAGCGCGATCGACAGGCAACCGGCGAGCATCGGGCGGCGGATGCCAATGCGATCGATGAGGCGGCCGGCGTGCACTGCCAGCAGCATCGGGAAGAGTGCGAACAGGGCGATCAGCGTGCCTATAGTGAATTCGGAGGCGTGCAGTGAAAGGGCGTACAGCGAAGTCGTGATGCGCGCGCCGGCCAGCGCAATGTGCGCCATGAGCGAAACGGCAATGAGTTGCAGCAGCGTGGCGGGGAGGAGCACGGAAGAGGCCGTCGGAGATTGGAGCACAAAATGATTCTAGACGAAAATATTTCGCGTTGCTCTCCGTTAAAATGGCGAAATGAATGCGATTGCTCCCCTTTCTTCTCCTTCCGAAATTTCCATAGATGACGTCGATTTCGAACGTCGTTTCGGCGGCATTGCACGCTTGTATGGCAATGATGCTTTGGCACGTTTTTGCGAGGCGCATATTTGCGTGATCGGCGTGGGAGGCGTCGGCTCGTGGATCGTGGAAGCCTTGGCGCGCAGCGCGATCGGGCATATCACGATGATCGACCTGGATAATGTTGCCGAATCGAACGTCAATCGTCAGATCCATGCATTGACCGAAACGCTGGGCAAGGCCAAGGTCACTGCGTTGGCCGAGCGTATCGCGCAAATCAATCCGTATTGCAAGGTGACCGAAGTCGAGGATTTCATCGCGCCGGACAATCTTGAAGCGATGATAGGGAAGGATCGTTACGACTATGTCATCGACGCGATCGATAGTGTGCAGGCCAAGACGGCGCTGATCGCGTATTGCCGCGATCACAGTATTCCCTTGATTACCATCGGGGGCGCGGGCGGCCAGATCGATCCGACGAAAGTCGAGATTCGCGATCTGTCGCGTACCGAGCAGGAACCGTTGCTAGCGAAAGTGAGAAAACGCTTGCGTGCCCAGCACGGTTTTCCTCGCGGCACGAAAAACAAATTCGGCATCGATGCCGTTTTCTCGACCGAGCCGCTGCGTTTTCCAGAAGGGATGGCTTGCGAAACTGAAGATGACGCAGGCATTACCGGCCTCAACTGCGCCGGCTTCGGTTCGGCCATGGTGGTGACTGCGACCTTCGGTCTTGTTGCCGCTGCACATGTGCTGCGCAAGCTGGCGGAATCTCACTAATCCGGCCGATCCGGGCTGCCCATTCCGGGTTCGTTCGGTATCCTCAAGCGCTCATCCAGTGAGCGCGATGCAATTATTTCGTAGTGGCTTCCTTCGACGCGCATGTCGGAGCACACCAAGACCACGCGGTTGGCATGCCAGCGGATCGGCGCGAAAGCGAGGTCAGGCGGTGTCAAAGCATCTCGCACCAGCGTGATGTGCGGCGAGAACGGATTGTGCGAATCGAAGGCAATACCCTGGTTGATGAGGGCTTCGGTCAATTCTCGATACAGCATCTGCAGCGTACGCGGCGTTTCATGCATGCCGGCCCAGGCGATGCGATTGCGGACAAAATAGCCGACACGGTCGAGCAGCAGGTCCGGTGCAGGAGAGTGCAGATGCAGCAGGATGTCCTTGAGCGTCGGCAGCAGCGATACCGGTTGCTGACCGAGGAAGGCGAGCGTCAGGTGCAAGTGTTCGTAAGGCGTGATGCGGCCTCGGATTGGCGCTTGCAATTGTTTCAGCGTGGCGCGTGTGGAATCGTCAGGCCAAAGTGCAAAGAACAGCCGCATTGTTTCTGTCTTGGTGGCAGTCATGTCATGCTTTCCAAGGTGAGATTATGTATTCACCTTAGCACCCGATACCCAAGATTGCCATGAGGCGAATCAGAATTTTGCATTAATGACATAGCGCTGCTCCGTGGTCGGTGTATCCGCCCTCGGTAACCGGCAGAAATTCCCATTCGTACCCTCGTTGCTTGAGCGTGAGTTTGAGCACGCCGTGTGTGGAGTTGTCCTTTGCCTCGCTATCGGCGCGTTGCAACAAGAACAAGCTGAGTTTCGCGCCGCCCGTACCAACTACGAACTGACGCATGCCGCGTGCATCATCGCGGTTGCCGTTCGCATCCTTCGGCGCGAAGCGTTCGTAATCGTGATCGTGCGCCGCAAGCACAAGATCGGCGCCGGCAGCCGCCAGTATCTTCCAAGCTGCTTCCATTCGGCTGTCGCTGCCGTGTCCTCCAGAACTGAACATCGGATGGTGCCAGTAGGCCAGCGTGCAGTATGTTTTGTTGCGCGCGAGATCGGCCTTTAGCCAGGCGAGTTGTTCCTTGTGCTGTTCCGGGTTCAGGTAGCTGTTGAGTGAGATGAGGTGCCAGCCGCCCAGGTCGAAGCTGTAGTAGCCGCGGCGGTTGGGGCCGGCGGCCTTGTCGAAATAGCCGTAATAGCCGATGGCCTGTGGTGTGTAGTAGTCATGGTTGCCGGGCGTTGGGTAGGTGCGTTGCTTGAAGCGGCCCCAGGTCGGCTGATAGCAGTTCTCGAATTCGGTCGGCAGCCCGACGGGATAAGTATTGTCACCAAGCGTCAGCACCATGGCGTTTTTGTCGTGTGCGAGTCCGGCTTCGATTAATGATGCGGTTTTCGCCGCGCCGCTTTTTGCGGGAGGCAGGCTCTTGCAATCGGCAATATCGCCTGCTGCATAAACAGTCACGCCCTTGCCGCCAAGTGTGGCTGCACGTGCTTGTGCATCTGGTACGCCTTGTTGCGCCAAGCACCACGAGAAGGTGCACGATGCGATGATCGAAACGATAAATTTATTGTAAGCAATTCTTGTGCTATTCACTTCCACATTCCCGCTATGCGGGTAAATGTGACATGTGCCGCCGACCCGCCTGCGGCATCACAGACGGTATTGTAAGGCGGGCGACAAGAGGTTGCCTGGAGTGATGACGCTAGAACTCGTGTTCCACGAAGGCGCGTCGCGCGCGTTCTTCCGCAGCGCGCCATGCCTCCTGCTCGGAGCGGAAAGTGCCGGCGGGAATATAAGTTTCGGCAATCTCCGGTTCACGAACCAGTCGCACATAGACTTGCGCTTCATAAGTGCCGTCATCCATCTGCTGCGCGACGATACGCGCGAGATGGGTACCGCTCTGCAAGACACGGCCGATATGTTGTCCGGTGGCACCCTGTTCACCGCTGCGGCCCGGCGGCAGATTCGCGTGACGCTGTTCGTCTACGACCTGATGATGTTGACGGCCATTGAGCGGCTGGCCTATCAAGCTGCCATCCACCGAACGCACGTCATTATCCACGTCTTCCTGACCTGGCGATCGTTCGCCACTACCGATATCGGGTTCATCTATGAAATGCCTGCCTTGGTGTCCCATCGAACTTCTCCCATATACGAGACATATTTCTAAGATGGTGTGGCGGGAAGATAGTTCTGCCACCGTTCGCAATGAATCATTGGCATCGATTTCGCTGTCTAACAATTTATTTGGAGAGTTTCATCATGAATCAGGAACGCAAGCAGCATGAGCATGAAGCCGACACGCAACCGGATCGCCGCGACAGTGCTTTGGAGCGTCTCGTCAAGCATATCGAGCCGCCGGGGCAGGAGGTGACCGACGATGATGTGAAGGATCCAGGGCGGATGACGCCGGGACAGAAACACGTCGACAACCGCTCTTGACGGGAAGAAGCGCACCATGGCAAGCAAGGAGGAGCATGACCGCTATGCGGCAGAGCTGATGCAGCGTTTCGAAGAGTTCACTCGTTGGGCGATCAGCAATTGGCCGGACAAGCGTTTTCCGCTGGTCGAATCGGATTTTCGTGCGGCACGGCGTGAGATCGCGGAAATTGTCGGGCCCAAGCTGGGCGAGGGCGAACCGGAGCAGGCTGGGTCCGGTAACGCCGGAGGCGAGAATACGGCTCCCGGTATTCCAGTCGATTCGCCGCAGTTTGTCGATGTGACGCCGGCACCTTGGCCGTAACATTTCTTTACCCTTGATGTTGGGATTTTTAGGTACCTTATGGGCGTTTTTACTGTCACGGCGGAAATAATGCCGCAAATAAACTCATCAAGGAGAGAAACATGATCGCGACCATCAAACGCTGGTTTGTCTGCGCACTGCTCGGCGCATTTTCATTTGTAGGCTTCACGCAGACCGTGCAGGCAGCAATGATCGGTACCGAGCAGATTCATGCCGCCAATGTCGCAGCGGAGAACCGCGCCCGTATCGCCGCTGCGCTCGACCGGCCCGAGGTTATCGATCAGCTTGAAAAAATGGGTGTTTCGCCTACCGACGCACAAGCCCGCGTTGCTGCCTTGACCGACGAAGAGGCAGCCAACCTCGCAACGAAGATCAACAGCATGCCTGCCGGCGGTGACGTACTTGGCGCGCTTGTCTTCATCTTCGTGCTGTTGCTGGTGACGGACATCCTCGGTTTGACCAAAGTTTATCCGTTCACTCGCTCCCGTCGCTGATCGAATGCTGGTTCGCATTCATCCTCCCCGGTATTGGATAATGCCGGGAATATGGTTGGTCCTCTCTCTGCTGCTCGCTGGTTGCGCCACGCAGACGCGGCAGCTCATGCAGCAGGGGGCTGCCAACTTGCCGCGCCGTGCTGAAATCGCCGCTACGCCGTTCTTCGCGCAGGAACGTTATCAATGCGGACCGGCGGCGCTTGCCATGACACTGCGCGCGGCAGGCATTGACGTAAAGCCTGATGCACTTGTGCCGCAGGTGTATGTGCCGCAGCGCGAGGGCAGTCTGCCGCCGGAAATGCTGGCTGCGGCTCGCCGCAACGGCGCATTAAGCATGACGATCCCGCATCGGCTCGATGCGCTGCTTGCCGAAATCGCCGCTGGCCATCCTGTTATCGTGTTGCAGAATCTCAGCCTGCAAATTTTTCCTCTCTGGCATTACGCAGTTGCCATCGGTTATGACCTTGACAGCGGTGACATCATCCTGCGTTCCGGTACCACAGAGCGTTTGACGATGGCCTTGTCGACTTTCGAACATACCTGGTCGCGTGGCGACTACTGGGGCATGGTGGCCTTGCCGCCAGGTCAATTGCCGGAAACGGTGGATGAGTCCGGTGTGGCCGACGCGCTGGTGGCTTTCGAAAAGGCTGGTAATCCACAGCGCGTTCATACCGCTTATGAAGCTGCGTTGCGACGCTGGCCGGGCAACCTGACCATGTTGCTGGGAGCTGGCAATACCGCTTATGCTGCCGGCCAACGAGAAGCTGCAGCTGCGGCTTTTAGACGCACGGTACAAGTGCATCCTGACAACGCGCCCGCTTACAACAACCTGGCCTCGGTACTGGCCGAACTCGGCCGGCTCGACGAGGCGCGCGAGGCGGCGCAAAAGGCAGTGGAACTCGGCGGTCCGTGGCGCGATGCTGCACTGGCGACGTTGCAATCCATTGAGGCGCGGCGCCGTTAAACGATCTTTACAATCGCACCTGCCGGTAATCTACCTGGTGAAACACAAGTGACGGCAAAATTGCACGCTTTATCAATTGCCGTGAGACTGCTGCATATGAAAAAAGCGCCGGTTGTCGGCGCTTTTGCGTGATTCAGAACTTGCCCATATAATCCCGCTTGCCAATTTCCAGGCCGTTATGACGAAGCAGCGCATAAACGGTGGTGACATGGAAATGAAAATTCGGTAGTGCGAAATGCAAAAGATAGGTTTGTCCGGCGAATTTCATCTCGCGCGGCGTACCGGGGAAGACCACGATTTCGCGGTCTTCGCTGCCGTCGATCTGCTCCGGGCGGATGCTTTCGATGAAGGCAAGAGTCTTCGTGATTCGAGCCTGCAGGTCGGCGCAACTCTGTTCGTTGTCCTCATAAGAAGGCATGTCGATGCCGGCCAGTCTGGCCGCAGTGCCCTTGGCAAAATCGCATGCAATCTGCACTTGGCGGGAGAGAGGGAACATGTCGGGAAACAGGCGAGCCTGCAATAGTGCGTTGGGATCAATCTTCTTCGCTTGCACATGGGCTTCGGTCTTGTTGAGCAATTCGTTCAAACTGCCCAGCAGTTGCCGGAACACGGGTATCGATGCAGCATACATGGAAATAGCCATGGTTCCTCCTCTGTGAATTGGCAAAAGATTATAGCGGGTTGCTACCGGCATGTTGAATCGCAAGCCGGCAAACAATTCGTTGATGCAATGGAACTGTGAAGCAAATTCTTCACCTAATCCTCCCATGAGGAAATGCCCTGAAGGAGCAATCGTGGATAAGCCGAATGAGGCAAAGATCACCTTGGACAAACTGGTGGAATTAGTGGAGCGGACCGTGCATGCGGCCGATGCCTTGCGCAATGAAAACGCGGTGCTGGCAAATGATTTGAAGGATTGCCAAGCTGCACTGCAGTTGGCTCTGGAGAAGGTGGAGATGCAATCCGCTCGCATTGATTTGCTGGAGCGCGAGGCGCAAAGTTTGCGCAAGGGGGCGCATTGGCATCACTGGTTCCAAAATAAATACCGCAATTCGACCTTCTTTAGTTGCATTGAGCGCGAGTATCGGACCGCTCACCCGGAATATGATGAGGGCAAAGGCAATGTACTTGTCGCCTGAGCAATATTTCCTGACAAGGACTGTTTCATAATCTAACAGCCCTATCTGACGTCTTCTGTTACAGTTGCGCTGCAAAAACAACAGGGAGATTTGCAGTGCCCAGCAAGAAGCAGTCGTTGTTGTCCAGATTGCGGAATTGGTCCCGCAAACCGATGCGAACCAAACTGATCCAGCTCGTCTTCGCCGGCGTTGCCGCGCTCGCAGCCGGCGGCCTGCTGTTGGCCGCCTATGCTTTTCTCGTCGTCGCACCGATGTTGCCGTCGCTCGATAACCTGATCGACTATCGGCCGAAGATGCCTTTGCGCATCTATACCGCCGATAACATGCTGATCGGCGAGTTCGGCGAAGAGCATCGCGACTTCGTGCAGATATCCCAGATGCCGCCTGTTTTGAAAAACGCGGTGCTGGCGATCGAGGACGACCATTTCTACGAACACGGTGGCGTCTCTTACATTGGCGTGGCGCGTGCCGCGCTCGCCAACCTGCGCACCAGCCGCTCGCAAGGCGCTTCCACTATCACCATGCAAGTGGCGCGCGCTTTTTTCCTCAGCCGACAGAAGACCTATGGCCGCAAGATCCAGGAAATCATGCTTGCCTTCAAGATCGAGGACAAACTGACCAAGGACCAGATCCTTGAGCTCTACATGAACCAGATCTACCTTGGCGAGCGTGCCTATGGCTTCGGAAGCGCGGCGCGCACTTATTTCGGCAAGCCGGTGCAGAAGTTGAGCATCGCCGAGGCCGCGATGCTAGCCGGTCTGCCGCAGGCACCCGCATCCGCCAATCCGGTGGTCAATCCTAAACGCGCACGGCAGCGCCAGTTGCAGGTGTTAAAGCGTATGCGCGACCTTGAATACATCACGCCGGCACAGTACGAGCAAGCAGTGGCGGAGAAACTCAAGGTGCAGGACTATAGCCACCGTTTCACCACCCACGCGGAATACGCGACCGAGCAGGTGCGGCAATACATGTACAGTCTGTATAAGGACGATATCTATACTCGCGGTTTCAACGTTTACACGACGCTGCGTTTTGCCGACCAGGAAGCGGCCTATCAAGCTGTACGGCGTGGTGTGCTCGATTACGACCGCCGACACGGCTATCGCGGCCCGGAGGATTTCATCGATCTGCCTGAGGACGAAGACGAGCAGCATGATGCTATTGAAGATGCTTTGCTCAAGCACCCCGACAGTGACGACCTGCTGGCTGCTGTCGTCTTGCAGGCGTCGCCCAAGCGGGTACGTGCGGAATTGTTGTCCGGTGAAATCGTGGACGTCAGCGGCGAAGGGCTGCGCTTTGCGGCAGCCGCGTTGTCGCCCAAGGCGCGCAAGTCCGAAAGCATTCGCCCTGGTGTCGTGATTCGGGTGACGCGTGACGCCAGGAACAAGTGGGCGATCTCCCAGTTGCCCGAGGTGCAGGCCTCCTTTGTCTCGCTCAACGCGCAGGACGGTTCTTTCCGGGCCCTGGTCGGCGGTTTCGACTTCGCTTATAACAAGCTCGACCATGTCTCGCAGGCGTGGCGTCAGCCAGGCTCTACCATCAAGCCCTTTGTTTATTCCGCCGCGCTGGAGAAGGGCTTCGGACCTGGCACGTTGATCAATGATGCGCCATTGGGGGGCGATACCGACGGTTGGGATCCGCAGAACGACGACGGCAAATACGAAGGACCGGTACCGATGCGTTACGGCCTGAAAAAATCAAAGAATCTGATCTCGGTGCGCCTGTTGCGTACCATTTCGCCGTCTTATGCACGCGACTACATCGGTCGCTTCGGTTTCGACACCGACAAGCATCCGCTCAACCTCACCATGGTGCTTGGCACCGGTTCGGTGACGCCGTTGCAAATGGCCGGCGCCTATGCCGTGTTTGCCAACGGCGGCTATCAAGTTTCACCTTGGCTGATCCAGAAAGTGACCGATGCGCGCGGCAATGTGCTGCAGGAAACCAAGCCGCCTGCCACGGGAAATGAAGCTGCGCGCGTGATCGACCCGCGTAATGCTTTCATCATGGACAGCATGCTGCGCGATGTGACGCATTCGGGAACCGGTTATATTGCCGGTCAGCGCTTGGGGCGCGCCGATGTGGCTGGCAAGACCGGCACTACCAGCGATGCGATCGATGGCTGGTTCGGCGGCTACGGCGCGGACGTGGTCGGCGTGGCGTGGATGGGCTACGACAAGCCGCGTTCGCTCGGCGGACGGGAATTCGGTGCCACGCTGGCCCTGCCGATCTGGATCGACTACATGCGCGTTGCTCTGCGTGGCAAGCCTGATGCACCGCGTCCGGCACCGTCCGGCGTAGTGCAAGTGGATGGCGACTGGACCTACGAGGAATATGCGAGCGGCGGTGTACGCTCCGTTGACGTGGAAGATAACCGCAGCTTCTTCGAGAAACTCTTCGGCGGTGACCAGGCTCCTGCAACGGTGCCAAGTCCTCCAGCGGCACCAACGTCGGTACCAGCTCCTCGACCGATGCAACGTGATCAGAACGATGTATATCGCGGAGGAGGCTAGTCGAGCGGCGTCGCATCGTGCTTAAATGGTGGCAACATTTTGCCTGACTGCACAAGCGACGCCATGTTCAACTGGTTCAAGCAATTATTCTCGAATACAAGCAAGTCTGTGCAGGTGCCCGGCGCAGTGCAACAGCACAGCGCCGAGCCGCCGCAGAAGACCGGCATCAGCACGGTACCCTGGCGTCAGCGCGATCAGGTCGGTTACCTTTTCGCCGGTTGGCTGTTCGAGGCGGAGAATTATCCGGACATCTTCACCAACAAAAACGAAGATACGATTCTTGCCGCCATCGAGGAGACGGTCAAATCCGACGAGTCCGGCGCGCATATGGTGCAACGCATGCCCGGCGTGATCCCGCAGTTGTTGCAAAACCTGCGCAATCCCGACTTTTCGGGGCAGGAGGTAGCGCGCACGATTTCCAGCGACGTTGTGCTTGTGGCCGAGGTGCTGCGCCTAGCCAATAGCGCAGCCTACAGTTCAGGCGCCTCGATCAACGGCATCGAACACGCCATCCTTATCCTCGGTCAGGATGGACTGCGCCAACTGATTACCAGCGTCGCGTTCAAGCCCATCGTCAATCTCAAATCCGGCAGTTTCACCAGGATGGTGGCGCCGCGCTTGTGGCTGCAGTCGGAGCATTGCGCCTTGGCTTGCCGCATACTGGCCAGCGATGAGCCGGCCGATGCATTCGATGCCTTTCTGGCCGGTCTGATCCAGAATGTCGGTCTTACCGTCTCGCTGCGCATGATCGACAGGATGTCCGACGGCAGATTGCCAGTTGGCTCGCCGACCTTCTGCAATGCCTTGTCCACATACGGACGCACGCTCGCGATCAATATCGCACGCGAGTGGCATTTCCCGGAGACCGTTGTCGCCGCGATCCAGCAACAGAGCGCTGACCCGCGCGATTCCAACATCTCGCCGCTTGGCCGCATCCTTTTCATGGGCGATTACTTGAGCAAGATGGATATCCTGGCACGGTACAGCCGCATGGATACCAACGACAAGGCCATAGTCGAAGACTTGTCGGGCAAGGAAATCGGTTGCTTGCGGGAGCTGGCCGAGGTGAAGGACAAGGATTGGATGGAACTTAGGTGATTTCCAGGAATGGATATCCCATTTTCGCGGCATGGCCGGGCGCGCTGCTGCGTTGCTTCTTGTTTGTGTGGCTTGCCACACGGCACTCGTCGCGCCTTGCATCGCATCCCGCCCGCACCACGCTGATGGGATACTCATTCCTGGAAATCATCTTATTTCCCTTCCGAACTCGTCAGCAGATTGAGTGACTAAGAGTGGACGTCGTTTGTTACCAACTTGTCCAAGGGAAAGGTCGAACACATGTCCAGAGAGCAGAGACCCGAGCACATATCAGATGGGACCCCGGCGGAAGATGCAGCGTTGAGCAGTAGCGATAGCGAGCAGGGAATGGTCAGCAACATCGCCAGCACGCTCGGCAACCATAAGGGAAAACTCGCCATCGGTGCGGCGGCGATGCTTGGTTTGGCAGTATTTTATAAATGGCGCGAGCATTGGCTCGCCAAAAACGACCCCGACGAATACGCCCGTTTGCGCCGTTTGAAAGCGGCAGTCGGGGCAGGCAAGGTTCCACAGCCGCCGAATTCCCCACGCAAAGGATAGCGATGGCCATGCCACTGAAAATCGACAGTGCCTGCGGTAATCGTCAACGACCGTTACCGGATTCAGGCAGTCAGCCGGTGGAGGTGTTCGAGCAGGTACTGCGGCAGATTGCTGCAGAATAAGGACCAGGCAATTTTTGCCGCTGCATGATTGCCGGCAAGCCTTTCGCTATTACCCATCATCCATCCTTGATCTGCATCGGAACCTGTATAGGACTTACGCAAAACCGCCCCAGCGGCGTTGCGCCGCCTTGCCGTACAACTCGTACTGTCTGCGTCGGCGCGCCTTGCTGGGACAATTTTGCGTAAGTCCTACTGTATTCATATCGGGCCGTTGCAGCATTGCACTTCATAAACGGCACCGCACAATCCATGTTTGAGCCGGTGTGCTTTCACTGCGGTTTTTCCTGAACGCTTGGGCCGTTGCCACGCTTGTTCAAGAGATATAAACCCAGGTCCTGTTTGAGCCGCCTCAACGGCCGCGCTTTCAACCGTAGCGTCGAATCTGCTGATGCATGAGGATGGGCCATCGCAGCGCTTATGGTGTCAAACGTCCTATAACGCGGGAGATGAAAGCATGGACATCAGTCATTACCACCTGACGCAGATGCCGCAACAGGGTCAAGCCGAGGAAGTCGCGGCAGACTTTGGAGGCATGCAGGTCGAGTGTTACGAAAACGAGGTGCCGCATTTCGCCGGCCCTGAAATCGATCGGTTGTACGGGCATCTGTTCTGTTCGCTCTCGTACTTCGAAATGGCGAGACAGGCCGCAGGTGCAAGCACCTATGTCGCACGCAAGAACGGCAAGCCCGTTTCGGTCCTGCTTTATATGCGCACCGCACATGAGGTGACCGTCATCAACGAATACGCCAGCCTTGCCGAGGAGGAAATCCGTCGCTTCGCCAGTTTCATGTTCAACACCTTTGCCTCGGTATGGATGATTTCTTTTCAGAAGATACAAACGGAAGTGCGCAGTATCGGCCGTCCCTGCCATGCCGTGGCCTGTACCGAGGATATGGTGATTTCCCTGCCGGCTACCGTGAAAGAATACGAGACAGCCGTGGGGAAGAACATGCGCAGGAATATCAAGCGCTACACCAATGCGCTCGAAAAGAATTTTCCCACCTGGCGTTATCGTGTTTGCCTTGGCAATGAAGTTGGCGAGCAGGAGATCCGCGACATCATTGCCTTAAGCTGCGTCAGGATGAAAAGCAAAAACATCGTGCCGCGCTTTACCGAAGAGGAGACGCAATGGATCGTCGATTTCGCTAGGCGTTGCGGGTTGGTGGGAGTGATGACGATAGATGGCAAGGTCTGTGCCGGCGCTATCGGCTTTCGCATCGGCGATAGCTATGCCATGCACGTCATTGCGCATGATCCGAAATACAACGGCTACAGTCTCGGCATTCTTTGCTACTACCGCACCATTTGCGAGGGCATAGAGCGCGGCGGTAGGCGTTTTCACTTGCTGCAGGGGCAGTATGAGTACAAGTACCGGCTGCTGGCGAGAAGACAAGACATCATCACCCTCGATGTTTATCGCAGCCGGGTGCATGCTGCTGCTTATGGTATGCATATTCTGAAGAGGGCATGGAATGGTCGCATTCGTCTCGTCAAGCAATGGCTGTTGCACGACATCGAGCATTGCGAAGGGAAGGTGTATCGCCTCATCAGCAAGGCAGTGAATGCAATACGCGCGGCGAAGCGGTCGGGAGCAGGGATGGAAGGTATGCTCTGACAGGCATTACCCTGCCACACCTGCAGTCCGCTCGGGCTTGCGTGATGCTGCTTCAATGACAGTGCGGAAGAAGGCCGCCAGTTGCGGCACATGGTGGTCGAAGGTGAACAGGTGGCGTTGATGCCAGACCTGTTTGCGTATGGCTTGCATGCGTTCATGGTCCCGCAGCTTGTCGGCGAGGTCTTTGATGCCGTAGAAGAAGATGCCGATGCCGAGCTGTTTCGCCATCGTTTGCGTGGCGACTATCGCGCCGTCGTTCTCCTTTTGCAGCATGGGCACTCCGGCGGCGGCAAGCGTGCCGAGGCGTGCGGGATAGTTCAGGTCGTCCCAGTCGGCACGGCGGATGTCGCCGCGGTTGCTGCTGCTGAAAACATGCAGCCAACCGGCATCGTAGCGTGAGAACTCTTCCACCCAGCGGCTTTGCTCGACATTCGGATGCAGGTGCAAATGCCTGGGCGCCATGGTTTGTGCCTTGCTTATCCATTCGAGCCATTGCCCGTGTGTGATCTCGCCATAGAAATGCAGATGGATGCCGTGCCGAGCCAGTTCGGCTACATGATGTGGATGCAGACCGATCGGCCGACCCGGCGAGACGGTGTGGATTTCGCCGTCGGAGTCCGAGAGCAGGGGCGTGCGCTGTTGGCCGAACCAGTCGCGCTTGGGCAAATCGCCGTCAAGCACATGAGTCGGCTTGGTGAGCGACAGGCCGGGGATCACAGTATCGAACCAGTCTGCCATTTCGGGGCTGGAGAAGATCTGCCCGTCGGCATGACGATACAGGTCGATCAGTTGCGGCCAACTTCCTTTTTCCAGGCAGATGAACGGCCCTTCCTTGAAATGCCAGACGAAGGGTACCTCGGGGACGGCAGTCAATACCTCGTGTGCGAAGGGAACTGCCTGCCAGTTGAGCAGGGCGTAGATGATGTCCGGCCGCAGTTGCCTGACCGCTTCTCGCCAATTGTTGCCCGGCAGGTCTTCGATGTGGCCGAAGGGCGCCGGGCCGATGGTGTTGAACCAGTGAGGTGTCGGCGTCCATAGACCGTATAGCTTGTGCCCTTGCTCTTCCAAGGCGAGTATGCGGTCGGCGTTATAGGCGAGTTCACCCACCAGAAGGATTTTCAAACCGTCTTGGGCGCGCGGAGTGCCGGGCTGCTTGCGCAGGGAGCAGTACTGCTTTTCTTCATCGATGAAATGACCACAGGTGGTATGAAAACGCAAAGGTTCCTTGACACGGTAGTGGGCGCGAAAGGGGTTGATGCCGCCCATCGGCTCCTGCATGAGCCGGTGCCGCTGCAAAGGATGCGAGACCCATTCGCACGTGATGTCCTTGCTGGCAACGAAGTGGCCCGATGGACGCAGCAAGGCCCAATACAAGCGCTCCAGATCGTCTGACTCCAACTCCTGACGTTCCACCCAGCGCGCTTCGGTACGTCGATGCATGCATTGCACCAACTGCAGCGGAAAGCCGGCGATTTGTCCATCGGCGAAGCGGTTGTAATGGTGACGCACGCCGGAGTAGGCCAGCATGGCATTCGGCTCTTGTGCCAGGCAATCCTGCAGGCTGCGCAAATGCTCGCGGTAATAAACGTCGTCGCTGGGCAGATAGGCAATCAGCGGCGCTTTCGCCTTGGCCAATCCCTCGTTCAGTGCATGGCCCAATCCGGTATTGTCAGGCAGGCGGTAATAACGGATGCGAGAGTCGCTCAAGTAGGCCGATACGATTTCCGCTGTCGCATCGCGCGAGCCGTCGTCGATAAGGATTGCTTCCCAATCGGTCAGGTCCTGCGCTTGCAAGCTGTCCAGGGCGCGGGCAATGAAGTGCGATTGCTCATAGGTAGGCATCAATACACTGACCGATGGTGGCATTGTTTTCGACATTTTGCATTCTCTTGATGATTGCCATGGGATTAAGGGGGTGACGGCGATCCCAACAGAGCGATGTTCGGACAGACTTTTCATGACCTGTTTTTACTGGGAATTATTTCCCAGTCTTTCGATGACGTTGCGTGTGATCGTATCCACGTGCAGCTCCTGGCCGCTGCCGAGTACTTGTGCCCAGTCCGTGGTACCGGCGGTAAACACCGTACCCTTGCGCGTGAAGATGCCCATTGTCGCCGCGTGTATGCCTTCGCCGTTTGCATGCATTTCGCGCGGCGGGCGTTCCTGCCAATGGCGATCGAGTGGGCTCGCCGCCAATAATCGGAAGTCCGGTGGCGTTCCCGTGCTGTGCGCTGTGGCGGACAGGGCTGTTAGTCCGCTTGCTTCATCAAAGCGCTCCAGCGGCGCGCCATCGCATTCATAGCCGATCAGCGGCGGCGAGGTGTGCTTGCCGAACGCTTCCCCTTGACGCAAACCCGTGCCGGCAAATACCCAGTGATCCGGCTCTTGCACGATGTATCCGCCAGTGCGGCGCGGGCCGTCCCACCAGCCGCCGCCATGTCGATAGCTCACGCCGGTCAAGCCGTCCTCTGGGCGGTGGACGCCTGTCTTGGGCCACCAGTGATCGTAGGCGCCTTGCGGTCCGCCTTGATGGCAGACGATGGCGCTGCCGTCATCCACCACATGGATGCGCCACCAGCACAGGTTGGCGCCGAAGAAAGCGACGTTGCCGCCGTACGCGACGAAATCCTCCACGTGATCGCGCGTCGATTCGCTCCAGTATTCATCGTGTCCGACGCATAGCAGCAGGCGATGGCGATGACAAAGACCGGGATCGTCGTGAATGTCGAAGTCTGTGCAGAACTCGGGTTGATAGCCTTGCCGCAATAGCCAGCGGATGAAACGCGCATCCCAGTGCGCGAAAGTCTGGCGTGGAGAACTGGTGTCGTAATGATCGGGCGCGCCCCAGGTTTCGCCGCCAATGCCGCCGCCAGGCCGGTGCAACGAGACCCGTGCACCGGGCGGTGTTTGCGAGCGCGGCGGATTCACGTAGAAGCAGCCGCCGCCGCTGCAGTTGTAAGCATGGTAGGTGGCCAGCGGAAGCTTGTAGAGCAAAGGGCTGCGGCCTGTGCCGCGCACGACGAATAGTGCTGCTGCACTTGTCATTGCCAATGCAACCGGAGGGCCTCCCGGCTCTTGCAGGTGCGCGATATAGATGGCGGAGGGCCAGTCTTCGGGAATGTCGAATGCATACGTCGGCCATTGCCAGTCTTCCGCTGCGCCGCGTGGCGCTGCGTATTTTCCAGGCAGCCAATCCGTTTGTCGCATCGGCACGAGGCCGTCGCCCCAACGGTAGAAGACGGCGCGAAAACGTAACGCATCGGTTGAAACATGCAGAATGAGCCGTTCTCCCGGCACTACGCTGGCGCGGAAGGGGTAAGCCTGAATCATCAGGAGACTGGTTCGGGTTCGGTGCGCTTGCGTACCAGGAAGGGCGGCATCGCCAGCGCATGCATCGGCGTGCTGCGGAAGGAGGCGAGCGCTTCTTCCGGCGTCTCGACAATTGGTTCTTCCTTGCGATTGAAGGAGGTGTTGAGCAGCACCGGCACTCCGGTGCGTGCGTCGAATGCTTGCAGCAAGGCGCGCAGGAATGGGTCGTCCTGTTCGCTTACCGTTTGCAGCCGCGCAGTGCAGTCCACGTGCGTCACTGCCGGAATACGTCGCGCCGCCTGCGGCCGCACCGGCGCGGCGAACTGCATGAAAGGCGACGGCCTGCGTATGTCGAAGAACTCTTCCGCGCGTTCGAGCACCACCACCGGCGCCAGCGGACGGAACCATTCGCGCTCTTTCACGCGGGCATTGATCCAGTCGCGCACATGACCATGGCGTGGGTCACCGAGGATGCTGCGATGCCCGAGGGCACGCGGGCCGAATTCGCTGCGGCCCTGATACAGTCCGACCACCTTGGTTTCGCACAGCAGGTCAACCACGCGCGTGCAAAGCGCGTCGGCATCCTCGATGCGTTCCACGATCAGGCCGTCGGCATCGTGCAAGGCGGCTTCGATCTGTGACGCTTGCAGTTCGGGGCCGAGGTAGTCGGTCTCCCAGCGCCAGTCGCAGTGCATGCCAAGCAGTTCCGTCAATCCATATACCGCGCATCCGAGCGAAGTGCCGGCATCGCCCGGTGCGGGGGGGATGAAGACGCGGCGAAACGGCGTGTCGCGCAATAACCTGTCATTGACCGAGCAATTCAGGGCGGTGCCGCCGGCAAAGCACAAATTCTCTGCGCCGGTTTGTTGATGCAGCCAATGCGCCACTTCCAGCAGCGCTTCCTCGAATGCGCGTTGCCCGGCTGCCGCAAGATTGGCGATGTCGGCAAAGCGCGCATGGTCGTTGGCAACATAGCGAAAGCGTTTTTGTTCGCGCAGGATCTCGAACCATCGCGAAGGAATCGCCACATGCAAACCTTCCACTTCAAGCGGTGGCA
>Ga0070660_100001080_pt1 | contig 18313 bp, 20 predicted proteins | sample KBSC33metaG_FD_64670 | JGI IMG/M metagenome (GOLD analysis project Ga0070660, IMG submission 64670) | Corn rhizosphere microbial communities from Kellogg Biological Station, Michigan, USA - KBS C3-3 metaG | ecosystem: Host-associated > Plants > Roots > Rhizosphere > Soil ... | reverse complement strand
CTCGCGAGCCACTTCTTCCTCGGCGTCAGCTACTGGGACTGGCTGGCGGGGCCGAGCGTCGCCATGTGCGTCTTCATCATCATGGCGGTCTTCACGACGTCGGGGACGTTCATGCTGCTCTTCCTCGCGGCGCTGCAGAACATCGACGACTCGATCAACGAGGCAGCCGAGCTCGACGGTGCGAGCGAATGGCGCAAGTTCCGCCACATCACCGTCCCGATGATCCGGCCGACGATCTTCACGATCGTGACGCTCGGGCTGATCGGCACCTGGCAGATCTTCGACCAGATCTACGTCGGGACGAAGGGCAGTCCGCTCAACACGACCCTCACGCCCGCGTTCCTCTCGTTCAACGCGTCCTTCAACAGCAACGAATGGGGCGTCGGAGCGGCGCTCGCCTTCATCCTGTTCGCGATCATCGTCTTCTTCACGATCATCACCCGGATCGTCACGCGCGACCGCGACACGGTGCGGGGCAAGCCGCGCTTCACCAGGGCGCTGGCGTTCGTCGGAATGAGGGGCGAGAAGTGAGCGCGACCGCCGGCACCGGCCCACGGAGCCTGCCGACCGTGGCGCAGTCCGAACGGCGCCAGCGGATCGCGCGCGCGCTGACGTACAGCTTCCTGATCGCCGTGGCGATCGTCTACATCTTCCCGTTCGTGATCGCGATCGTGACGGCGTTCAAGACGGAGCCGAACGCCACGGCGGACCCGCTGGGCCTCTGGCCCTCGCCGGTGACGGCGACTGCGTTCCACCAGCTCTACAAGGACCAGGACTTCCTGCTCTGGGTCAAGAACTCGATGATCGTCACTTTGAGCGTCACGTTCCTGCGGGTCTTCCTGGACAGCCTCGCCGGCTACGCGCTCGCCCGGCTCCGCTTCAGGGGGAGAGGCCTCGCGTTCGCAGCGATCGTCGCCGTCATGGCCGTCCCGGGCGTCGTCCTGCTCATCCCGAAGTTCCTGATGATCCGGCAGCTCGGGATGTACGACCATTACTCCGGGATGGTCATCCCGCTGCTCGTCGACGCCGCCGGGGTGTTCATCATGAAGAACTTCTTCGAGTCGATCCCGGCGAGTGTCGAGGAGTCCGCGCGGATCGACGGCGCGAGCATCTTCCGGATCTACTGGTCGATCGTGCTGCCGATGGCGCGACCGGCGCTCGTGACTATCTTCATCCTGTCGTTCCAGGGGTCCTGGAACGAGCTCGCCCACTTCATCATCTCCGCGCAGTCGAGCGGGCTGAACACGTTGACGAAAGGCGTGGCACAGCTCGCGTCCGGGCAGCTCGGCTCCGGCAACCGCTACCCGCTCAAGCTGGCGGCATCCGTGCTGATGACGATTCCGGTCGCCGTCCTCTTCTTCTTCTTCCAGAAACGGATCATGAACGTGCAATCAGGCGCACTGAAGGAGTAGACGATGGCCGGCGTCACCCTCACCGACGTGAGCAAGATCTACGAGGACGGCACGCGTGCCGTCTCCGACCTCAGTCTCGACGTGGGGGACGGCGAGCTCGTCGTGTTCGTCGGCCCCTCAGGGTGCGGCAAGTCGACAGCGCTGCGCATGATCGCGGGTCTCGAGGAGATCAGCGAAGGTGAGATCAAGATCGGTGACCGCATCGTCAACAACCTGCGGCCGCGCGACCGCGACGTGGCGATGGTCTTCCAGAACTACGCGCTCTACCCGCACATGACCGTGGCCGAGAACATCGGCTTCGCCCTGCGAATGCGGAAGGTCCCGAAGGAAGAGGCCCGCCGCCGGATCGAGGAGACGGCGAAGATCCTCGGTCTCGAAGAGCACCTGCGCCGCAAGCCGCGCCAGCTGTCCGGCGGTCAGCGGCAGCGCGTCGCGATGGGGCGCGCAATCGTCCGCGAGCCGCACGTCTTCCTGATGGATGAGCCGCTCTCGAACCTCGATGCGAAGCTGCGCGTGCAGATGCGCGCCGAGATCTCGCGCATCCAGCGCCAGCTCCGGGTCACCACCGTGTACGTGACACACGACCAGGTCGAGGCGATGACCATGGGAGATCGCGTGGCCGTTCTGCGCCGAGGGCTCCTGCAGCAGTTCGAGGCACCGCAGCGTCTCTACGAACGGCCCGCGAACCTGTTCGTTGCGAGCTTCATCGGAAGTCCGGCGATGAACATGCTCGAAGGGACGCTCGAGCGGAGCGGCGACGGCATCGTCTGTCGGATCGGCTCGGCGTCGTTCGCGCTGCCGCCGGAGGTCCTGAAGGAGCGCCCCGCACTCGCGGACAACCTCGGCAAGCCGATCGCCGTCGGCATCCGCCCGGAGGCGCTCGACGAGCCGGGCCGGCGGACCGACGGTGTCGGCAGCCTCCGTGGGCGAGTGCAGGGGATCGAGGCGCTCGGTTCCGAGCTGCTCGCGTACGTCGACATCGAGGCGCAGCCCATCCTCGTCGAGGACGTCCTCGAGGGGATCGTCGACATGGAGGCGGCGGCGGACATCGCACAGATCAAAGGTGGCGCCGACGGTGCGCGCGCGACCGTCGTCGCGCGACTCGAACCCTCTGCGAACGTGCATCCCGACGACATGCTCGAGCTCGAGGTCGACCTCCGCCGTCTTCACTTCTTCGACCTCGACAGCGGCCTGTCGATCGCTTGAGACTGACGCTGCTCGACGGCTCGACGTTCGTCGTCTGCGACGAGCGCGGCGATCTCGGCGCCGACGCCGCGGCGTCGGGCTTCTTCGCTGCGGATACCCGCTTCCTCTCGCGCTCGGTGCTGACGATCGACGGCGAGCGCGGCGAGCCGGTGTCGTTCGAACAGCGCGCGCCGCACGTCGGCGTGTTCGACCTGCGCTGGCCGTCTGGGCTGGAGGTTCGGCGCGAGCTGTTCGTGGGGCGTGGGCTCGAGGAGACGGTCACCGTCTCGAACCCGACCGACCGCGAGGTGGACGCGGTGCTCGCGCTCGAGCTGGCGTCCGACTTCGCCGACATTTTCGCGGTCAAGCGCGTCGAGGACCTGGGCGCGCCCAGCGTGTCCGAGGTCGCGCCGTCGCGGCCGGAGCACTGGAAGGAGGGAGGCACCGTCGAGTTCGCGGACGACGGGTTTCCCGCGCGAACGCTCGTCCACCTCACGCCGGCGCCGGACACCGCCGACGGCAGCACCGCAACGTGCCGCGTACGCCTCGCGCCCGGCGAGCAGTGGCAGCTCGTCATCGCCGTCCAGTGGCTCCTGAACGGAACGCCCGAGCTCGATGCAACGGCGCTGAGGAAGCGTTTGCGCGAGGACAGGCGCGAGCGCGACGTGTCTCTCGCCGAGTGGTGGCGCAAGGCTCCGCGCCTGCGAGCGCCGAGCGAGCCGGCACTTGAACGAACTTGGATGCATTCGCTGGCAGACCTGGCAGCGTTGCGGCTGCGCTGGGCTGGGAGCGAGATGGTGCCGGCAGCCGGGCTGCCGTGGTTCATGACGCTCTTTGGACGCGACACGCTGATCACGTCGTTCCAGGAGCTCCTGCTCGGCCCCGAGCCGGCGGCCGCCGCGCTGCGGGCGCTCGCGGACGTGCAGGCCGAGGTCGACGACGCCGAGCGGGATGCCGAGCCGGGAAAGATCGTGCACGAGCTGCGGCGCGGCAAGACTGCGCTCGTGTGGACCGACCGTTACTACGGCACCGTCGACGCAACGCCGTTGTTTCTCGTCCTGCTCTCGGAGCTCTGGAGGTGGAGCGGTGACGACGCGATCGTTCGCGAGCTCGAGCAGCCCGCGCGGCGTGCGCTCCACTGGATCGACTCGTACGGCGATCACGACGGCGACGGCTTCGTCGAATACCTGCGCCGCGGGTCGCACGGCATCGACAACCAGAACTGGAAGGACTCGTGGAACTCGATGGTGTTCCATGACGGCTCGCTCGCGCACGCGCCGATCGCGCCCGTCGAGGTGCAGGGCTACGTCTACGACGCGAAAGTGCGCATTGCCGAGTTGGCGCGACGCGTGTGGGGAGACGACGAGATGGCGACGCGGCTCGAGCGCGAGGCGTCTGAGCTTCGTGAGCGGTTCGACGCCGCGTTCTGGCTCGATGAGCACGGTTGGTACGCACTCGGCCTCGACCGCGACAAGCGGCCGATCGATGCGCTCGCGTCGAACATGGGGCACCTGTTGTGGAGCGGCATCGTCCGTGCCGAGCGGGTCGCCACGGTGGCCGAGCGGCTGACCTCCGGCTCGCTCTGGTCGGGGTGGGGGGTGCGCACCCTCGCTGCAGACGAGCCGGCGTTCGACGCGGTCGAGTACCACAACGGCACGGTCTGGCCGCACGACAACTCGCTGACCGCGCTCGGTCTCGCGCAAGCCGGGCGGCGAACAGAGGCGAGTCGAATCGTCCGGTCACACCTGGATGCCGCGCCGTTCTTCGAGTATCGGTTGCCGGAGCACTTTGCGGGCTTCGAACGGAACGATGGGGAAGCTCCCGGCGTCGTCCCTTCGTCCGCGCGGCCGCAAGCGTGGGCTGCGGGAACACCATTGCTGCTTCTGCGCGCGGAGCTCGGGATCGAGCCGGATCCGGATGCACGTGCGCTGCGTGTCACCGACGACGCGCTCCCGCCGTGGACGGAAGGGCTCGTGCTCGAAGGGGTGCCGGCCTTCGGCCGGCGCTGGCGCGTGCGCGTGGAGAACGGCGCCGCGAGCGTCGAGCCCGAGGTCTAGCGGCTTTCACCATCTCCTCGGCTGCGCGGGCTCGACCGACACGACGTTGTGCTCGTCGACCGAGACGACCTGGCGCCCATCGGGCCGACCGCGCCGCATGAACGACGGGATGCGAACGCCACGCGTCTGTGGCGACAGGATCGCCTGAGTCGCAGTGCGCGACTCGATGATGAACCCTTCGTCGAGACGCTCACGCAGGAAGGCGTCGAGGCAGGCCTCGCGGTCGCTGTTGTCAGACCTCGCCGAGGGACTCACCTTCTTGTTGATCGTCGTCGATCGCCTCGAGCCGCTCCAACGCCGCGCCGAGCTCACCCTGCACAAGAACGGTGACGCCGCAGTCACCGAGGTGCATCGTCAGCTGCCGTGGCGACTGCCAAAACCCTTGCACGAACTCGTCTGGACGAAGGACGAAGCCGTTCTGGCGTGAGCCGACGTGGAAGAAGAGCGTCTCGACCGCGTTCGCGTCATGGCGCAGCAACAGCTCTTCGAGCCGGGGGTCGGGCTCGCCGCGATCGAGGCGCCCTGTCAGGACACCGCTGATGAAAGGCGGCCCGCCCGTGCCCGAGAAGAGCACGAGAACCTGCCGGCCGATCAGTGACAGCAGAGCTTCGAGCGTCTGCTCGTAGTCGAACACCCTCGAGTCGGCCGGCTCGGCGCCTCCGGCGAATCGCGTCACTGCGACCGTGTCCCGCGGCCGTGACTGCGGGCGCGGCGTCCCTCGATGCTGGTTTGCGCGAGGCCCGCTTCCAGAGAGGCCGGCGTCGAGTCGCGGGGCCCCACCAGAACGCTGACGCTTCCTGTGACCTCGACCCGAAGATGTCGAGGAGGCTCGATGTCGCGCAGAAATCGCCTCGCCACTTCCTCGGCGTAGCCGTTCGACACGACCGAGGACGAATCCGCAAACTCGACGATGACGTCCCGCATCCACGAGCCGCGCGTCACCCTCACGAGATAGGCGGCGTCGAGAAGGCTTCCGGAGGGGGCCGAGATCGCGCTCGACTTCGAAATCAGCCAGACGGGAACGCCGCTCATTCGGCTGTCCTGCGAGCCTGTACCTCGAGCATCGTCAGGCATCCGGGGCAGACCTCCACGTCGTCGATCTGTTCCCAGTCGACGAAATCGACGTCGTCGCGAGGAGAGCGCCGGCAACGGGCGCATTTTGCCTGGTTGGAGAGCGTCGAGCCCTGCTCGTCCATCGTCGCCCTTCGTTCGCTCCCTGCCGCGCGCTGCACGGCGGCTGGGATGGAAATTCGCTCTTAAGCCACTGTCGTGCGGCAGGCGGCGGAAGGCGTTGTTCTAGAAGCGTACTCGACTTGTCGGGCGATGGAGCTAGCCGGACTCGAACCGGCGACCTTCTGGGTGCGATCCAGACGCTCTCCCAACTGAGCTATAGCCCCGCGCGTGTCGGCAGTTTAGCGCCGTCACTGGAGGTCTCGGATTTACCGCACCCTCACGAGTGCCTAACTCGTTGAACTTCGGATGGGGGAATCAGCCTGCGGCACGCCCAGTTCCGAACACGATCTCTAGGGGGTTCTGTACATGCACCAGTCCAGAAAACCGCTTTACCGCGTGGCGACGGCGCTGCTCATCGCAGTCTCGGCCGTCGCGATCGGTGCGGTCTTCGGCACCGCAGGCCTCGGCCGAGCGGCATCGAGCGCCGCGCCGAGCAACACCACGCCGCCCACGATCAGCGGGACGGCGCAGGAGGGGTCGACCCTGACTGCCGACCACGGCGATTGGACCGGCAGCCCGACGTCGTACTCGTACCAGTACCAGCGCTGTGACAAGAACGGCGGCAGCTGCGCCGGGATCAGCGGCGCAGACCGGCGTCTGTACGACTTGCGCAGCGCCGATGTCGGACACACGCTTCGTGTGCGTGTGACGGCGAGGAATGCCGACGGCTCGGGCTCCGATACGTCGGTGCCGACCGCTGTCGTGACGGCGAAGCCCGCTGCGCCGGCTCCGACCGGTTGCCCGTCCGGCAACGGCACGATCCAGATCAGCCAGCTCTCCGCACCCGCGCGTCTGAGCATCGTCACGTTCAGCTCGAACCCGCAGGTGCTCGGCAGGCAGGTCGGCACGTTGAGCATCACCGCGAAGGTCACAGCGTGTGGCAACCGCCCCGTCCAGGGTGCGCTCGTGTACGCGGCAGCGGTTCCGTTCAACCAGTTCACCGTCGCTCCGGAAGTCCAGTCGGATGCGAACGGGTCGGCGACGTTGAGCGAGCCGCAGCTCAGCGGCTACCCGGCTTCGTCGCGGCAGCAGCTGCTCGCCGTGTTCCTCCGGGCACGCAAGACCGGTGAGCCGCAGGGGCAGGGCGTCTCGACGAGCCGCCTGGTCTCGTTCAAGGTGAACCTGCACCAGTAGGTCTCCTGGCTTCCGCGCGCACGCGACCTAGGATGGTCGCGTGCGCGCGGTCGTCCTCGACGCGGACGGGTTGCCCGGGCTCGCCGAGGTTCCCGACCCGGCTGGTCCTGGTGATCTTGTCCGCGTACTCGCTTGCGGTCTCTGCGGCTCGGACGTCGAGAAGCTCGGACGCGGTCCGGCGGGCGCCGTGCTCGGGCATGAAGTCGCCGGCGTGCTCGAAGACGGCTCGTACGTCACGGTCATGCACCGCGTTCCGTGCGGAGACTGCGAGCGCTGTCGCGCCGGCCACGAGTCGACGTGCGAGGTGTTCCAGCGCCTGCGCATCGATCCGGGCGGCTTCGCCGAGCGACTGCGCGCGACGCACGTCGTTTCGCTCGGTGGCCTGGGCTTCGACGGGATCTGGATCGAGCCCGTCGCGTGCATCCTTCGCGCGGCCGAGCGGTTGCCGGCCGGCCGCGTGCTCGTGATCGGGTGCGGCGCGGTCGGGCAGCTGTGGGTGCAGATCTTGCGCCGACGCGGGGACGAGGTGGTGGCGGCCGACCTGCGCGCCGATCGTGTGGAGGGGGCAACGCGGCTCGGCGCGCGTGCGGACGAGGGAGGACCGGTGGACGCCGGCGTCGTTACCGCGCACGGCGGCTTGAACGACGCGCTTGCGCGCGTCGAGCCCGGCGGGACCGTGCTCGTGTTCGCCGCGCCGTCCGAGGACGTCCCCGTTTCGGTCGACACGGTGTATCGCCGGGAGCTGCACGTCGTCGGATCGCGGTCGGCGACCCCGGCGCACTTCGACGCGGCGGTCGAGTTGCTCCCCGAGCTCGACCTGCCGGAGGTGACGACGCTGCCGCTCGAGCGGTTCGTCGAAGGCGTCGAGCTCTACCGGCGCGGTGACGCGCTCAAGGTCGTCTTCACCCCATGAAGGCGGCGTTGCTCTACGCGCCCGGCGACCTCCGCATCGAGGACGTCCCTCGCCCTGAGCCCGGCCCTGGCGACGTGCTCGTGCAGGTCGAGATCGCGCTGACCGACGGCACCGACTTGAAGACGTACCGGCGTGGACATCCGCTCCTGCTCACCGAGTCGCCCGCGCGTTTCGGCCACGAGTTCTGCGGATTGCTCGACGGTCGCCGCGTCGTCGCCGCGAACTCGGCGCCGTGCGGCGCGTGCGACGGCTGCGCGCGCGGCGAGCAGTGCCGTCAGCTCGTGTTCCTGGCCGGCGCGTACGCCGAGTGGCTCGTCGTTCCGGAGCGGATCGCGGCGGTGAACCTGCACGACGTTCCGCGCGGAGTCGCGCCGGAAGTCGCGGCGATGGTCGAACCGCTCGCGTGCTGCCTGCGTGGGATCGAGCGCGCGGGCATCACCGCCGGCGACGCAGTGGCGATCCTCGGCGCGGGTCCGATCGGGCTCATGCTGGCAGCGTGCGTAGCGGACGCCGGCGGGTGGCCCGTGATCGTCGGCGGCCGCGAGGAACGGCGCACGCTCGCGGAGGCGTTCGGCGCCGAGGCGGGGGATGGGCGCGGCGCGGACGTCGTGATCGAGGCGGCAGGCACCGAGGACGCATGGTCGGACGCCGTGGAGCTCGTGCGCCCGGGCGGAACCGTCGTCATGTTCGGTGGCCTACCTCGCGATGCGCGGCCGCCCGTCGACGCCTATCGCGTGCACTACGAAGAGCTGACCGTGCGCGGCTCGTTCCACCACACGCCGCAGACGGTGCGCGCCGCGCTTGTGTTCCTCGCGAGCGGGGCGTATCCGTGGGAGCGGCTCATCAGCCACCGCCTTTCGCTCGGCGACTTGCCGGCGCTGTTCGAGGCGCCGCCCGCCGACCTGCTGAAGGCTGCGGTTGTCGTCTAGGTCTTTGTGAGCTCGCGAACGCGCGGGATCACGTGCTGCGCGAACAGCTCCTGCGCCTTGATCGCCTTCCAGTGCTCGACGCCGCCGGGGTTCGTCGTGATCGCGATCTCGGTGAGCCCTTGGCAGACATCGATCGTCTCGCGAATGCGCTCAACGATGTCGTCGGGCGTACCGACCCAGACGATGTCTCCGGCGATCATCTCGTCGTACGGCGTCGCGGCGAGCTGCTCCATGATCCCGGACGCGTAGAAGCCATAACCGGCCGCGTTGAGCTTGTCGGTCGGCGGTGGTGCGTACTCGGTCAGCGGCGACGCGTTGCCGGCAAGGAACCCGCGCATGTGCGTCTCCGCTTCGCGTTTCGCGAGGTCGGCATCGTCGTCGATGTAGCACGCGTGGATCCAGACGATGTCGGGCGTCGTGCCGTACTCCGCGCACTTCGCGCGGTAGAAGTCGAGCTGATCCTTCAGTGCCGCGTACGGGAGGAGCGGCGGCACCGCGACGCCCCAGCCGTGCTGCGCGGCCAGGTCGTACGTCTTGTCGGACGTGCCGCCGAGGATCACGCGGAACGTGTGGCCGCTGAACGGGATGATGTGACTCTGGTCGATCTCCCAGTAGTCGCCCTTGAACGAAACGACGTCGTTGTGGAGCGCGGCGACGAAGAGATCGAGCGCTTCTTCGTAGCGGTCGCGCGAGGTTTCGTCCATCGGCAGACCGGCGGCGAGCGGGATCCAGCCGTGCCCGCGGCCGACGCCGAATTCGTAGCGGCCGTTGGTCAGCAGCGAGAACTCGTGGATCATCGCGGCCAGGACGAGCGGGTTGTGGTACGGGAGGATGTGCAGCATCGTCCGGAACTTGATCGAGCGCGTGCGCTGCGCCGCCATGCCGAACAGCCCGAAGACGTTCGCCGACGCGGAGAACTTCGGGAAGAACAGATGCTCGATGACGGCGTACGCGTCGTAGCCGAGCCGGTCTGCGTTCTCGATCTGCTCGAGCACCTCGCCGTAGAGCTGGTCGTACGACTTCCCGGGCCAGCTCTGCACCTCGGAGTAGATGCTGAACTTCATTGCGCGAGCCTAACGGCTCGCGCTAGAACGCAAAGAGAGTGAGTTCCGGCTCGCGGTCGCCGCGGAGGACCGCGAGGTCGACCTCGGCGGCGCCGATGCCGCGCTGCTCGGCGAGCGCGACTGCTTGAGGCTTCAGCTGCTGTGCGGCGAGGATGCCGCGGCATGCGGCGCGCGACGGGTCGGCGCGGATGCAATCGAGATAGCGCGTCAGCTGCTCGACCGCGTCGATCGTGCCGACGCGCTTGATCTCGACGGCGACCCAGCCGTCGTCGGAGTCACGGCACATGAGGTCGACCGGGCCGACGTCGGTCGCCCACTCGCGCTTGACGAGGCGGAGCCCGGGCTCGATGGCCGCCGGGTTGGCCGCAAGCAGGAGCTGCAGGTCGCGCTCGACGCCGTCCTTCTCGAGCGCGGCGGCTTCGCCCATGTCGTGCGTCACGTCGGACAGCACCTCGACGAGGCGGATCTCGAGCCGGTCTTCGCTGCGACCGGCGCGCTTGCGAACGACCACCAGGTCGTCGGTCGCCTCGATCACGGTCGGCGGTGTCATCCAGTTCAGCGGCTTGTAGCCGCCGGCGTCCGCGTGGACGAGCACGGAGCCGTCGTCCTTGAGCATCAGGAGCCGCGTCGACTCGGGCAGGAAGGCGTTCAGCCTGCCGGAGTAGGTCACCTCGCAGCGCGCCACGATCAGCCTCATCGGGCGCACAACCTACTGGCTCGTTCGGACATGTCCCGGGACCGCCCCCGGGACATGTCCGCTACTTCCGAGTTACCCGGTCGAGGAGATGCCGCAGTGCGACTGGCCCCACGCGGCCAGGTGTTGCGTCGCCTGCTGGAGCTTCGCCGTGTTGAACGACTTCGACAGCTCTGTCAGCTTCGCGATCTGCTCGGCCGTCGGCGTCTCGCCGGGCTTGAGCTTCACGTCTCCGTAGGCCTTCGCAAACTGCTTGAACGCGTCGGCGAACGTCTTGAAGTCGCCCTTGATGTCGTCCGGCGCTGCGTTGGCGAGCGCGTCGAGCGCGTCCGCCTCCTTGTTCAGGTCGAGCTCGCCGTTCGCGTTCGGCTGGAACGACTGCGAGACCTTCGCGGCCAGGCCCTCGAGCTCCTTGCAGTTCTTGGTCGACGCGAACGACGGCGGCGTGCCGGAACCGGAGCCTGAGCCCGATCCGGAGCCCGATCCCGATCCGTTCCCTGAGCCTTGGCCCGCCGTCGCAGCCGTCGTCGTGCCGGTCGACGACTTCTTGCTCCCGCACGCGGTGACGAGCGCGACCAACAGCACTCCGAGCACCACCGTGACAACTGCCCTGCTACGCATTTCGTCTGCCTCCTGCCCGGGTCTTTTCGAGAACCTACGACGCCGGGCGAGCGTGAGGCAAGCTCTAGGCCCGCCGGATGACCGTCATTCCGTCACGCACCGACAGAACAACCTGCACGGAGCGTGGATCGGCTGCGACGTGCTCGTTGAAGTCGGCGATGTCGGGCCGGTCGCCCTCCACGACTCGACCGCCCGCAAGCGTGTTGTCGGCGACGATCAGCCCGCGCTCCGCGAGGCGGGGCAGCACCGCCTCGTAGTAGCCGACGTATCCCTCCTTCTCGGCGTCGATGAAAACGAGATCGAACTCGCCCTCGAGGCCGTTCACGGTTTCGAGGGCCGGCCCGACATGGAGGGTGATCTTCGAGCCGTGCGGCGACCGATCGAAGTACCGCTGTGCGAACGCCGCACGCTCGGGGTCGAGCTCGCAGGCGTCGATCCGGCCGCCCGCCGGCAGCGCAGCCGCCATCGCGAGCGCCGAGTGGCCGCTGAACGTGCCGATCTCGACCACGCGCTGCGGCCGCCCGAACCACACGAGCACCTCGAGAAAGCGACCGGCCACCGGCCCGGTCAGCATCTGCGTCATCCCGAGGACGTCTGCGGTCTCCGTCGACAGCTCGGCAAGCAGATCCTCGTGCGGCGAGGAGAGCTGCTCGACATACCGCTCGATGCGCGGATCGATCACGTCCACCCGGCTAACCTATCGACATCCGACCTGAGGAGAACCGTTATGCCCGGCCTGTGGTCCCGCTTCATGCTCATCTTCCGCTCGAAGGCCTCGAAGGCGCTCGACCGCGCCGAGAACCCGAACGAGACGCTCGACTACTCGTACGAAAGGCAGCTCGAGCAGCTTCAGAACGTCAAGCGCGGCATCGCCGACGTGACGACGGCGAAGAAGCGCCTCGAGCTCCAGTACACGAGCATGCAGCAGCAGGTCGACAAGCTCGACGGTCAGGCGCGCGACGCGCTGAAGGTGAACCGAGAGGATCTCGCCCGCGAGGCGCTCACGCGGAAGGCCGCGGTTCAGGGCCAGCTGCAGGACATCATGACCCAGGGCCAGCAGCTCGAGGCGCAGCAGCAGAAGCTGATCGAGGGCGAGCGCACGCTGCAGGCGAAGGTCGAGTCGTTCCGCACGCAGAAGGAAGTCATCAAGGCGCAGTACTCGGCCGCCGAAGCGCAGGTTCGGATCAGCGACGCGGCGAGCGGGATCGGCGACGACATGGCCGACGTCGGCCGCGCGATCGAGCGCGCCAAGGATAAGACGCAGCAGATGCAGGCGCGCGCGAGCGCCGTCGACGAGCTGACCGCGGCTGGGGCGCTCACCGACATCTCCGGCGCGAGCGACGACATCGACCGTCAGCTGCAGCAGATCTCGCAGAGCGGCCAGGTCGACGACGAGCTGGCGAAGATGAAGGCGGAGATCGGCACCGGCGCTGCTGAGCCTGCCAAGCAGCTCGAAGGCGACGCACCGGCGTCATGACGCGCGAGGTCGTGCTTGCCGCACGGCCGCAGGGAGCTCCACAGGAGTCGGACTTCGCGTACCGCCAAGTCGACGAGCGCGATCCCGCCGAGGGCGAGGTCGTCGTCCGGAACGTCTTCGTCTCGGTCGATCCGTACATGCGCAGCCGCATGAGCGGCATCCGCACCTACGTCGGCCCGTACGAGGTGGGGGATCCGATCGACGGCGGAGCGGTCGGCCGCGTCGTCGCGTCGAACGACCCGGGTTTCGCGGAAGGCGACTGGGTGCTGTCGGGCCTCGGCTGGTGCGAGCGCGGCGTCGCCGAAGCGAGGCGGCTGCGCAAGCTCGACGCCGACGCCGCGCCGCCGTCGACTGCGCTGGGCGTGCTCGGGATGCCCGGGCTCACCGCCTGGGTCGGGCTCGTCGACATCGGTGTCGTGAAGGAAGGCGACGTCATGTACGTCTCCGGCGCGGCAGGTGCGGTTGGAAGCACCGCGGCCCAGATCGGGAAGCTGAAAGGGCTGCGCGTGATCGGCAGCGCGGGCTCGCCCGACAAGGTCGAGTGGCTGCGCTCGCTCGGAATCGAGGCGTTCGACTATCGGGAGACGGCCCCGAAGGAGGCGCTCGCAGACGGCATCGACGTCTACTTCGACAACGTCGGCGGCGCGCAACTCGAAGCGGCGCTGTTCGCGCTTCGTCCGTTCGGCCGTGTGGTCGCCTGCGGTGCGATCTCGCGCTACAACGACGAACGTCCGGAGCCTGGCCCGCGCAACCTCGGTCTGATCGTCACGAAGCGGCTGCGCGTGCAGGGCTTCATCGTCGTCGATCACGGCGACCGCTACCCGGCGTTCTTCGCCGAGGTCGGCCCCTGGGTCCGCGACGGGAAGATCGCCTGCCGCGAGACGATCGTCGACGGCTTCGAGCAGCTTCCGGCCGCGTTCGCCGGGCTCTTCCGCGGCGACAACGTCGGCAAGATGCTCGTCCGCGTCGGGCCGGACTAAGGGACCTAGCGCGGCTCGAACTGAACCTTCGTCGAGCCGAGCAGCTCGCCGCCCGTGAGCGTGAAGACGCACGGCCCTTGATGCGTCGGCGGCACGGAGACGCTGCCGTTCCAGTACACGAGACCCGCGATGTGGGCGCGCAGCTGCACTGAGCCGTCGAGGGCGACGCTCACGTCGTTTGTTGCCTTCGGAATGAGCGTCAGCTCCAGCTGGCCGTCCGCGCATCCCCACGCGACGACCTGTGCCTGACCCAGCACATCCCCGTTCGGCTTGAACCCTGTCCGGGACGTGGCGATGCGTGGAGCGCCGGTGAGCCGCCACAGGGTGAGCCCCGGGTAGTCGGGCCCACGGTCCTGCTGCGCGATGGGCGTGCCGACGAAGCTCAGGTCGTCGTTCGCGACGACGTACCGCTCGGAAAACGGAAGGCGTCCGCTCCCGTCGGGCACCGCCTGTTGCGATTGGATCGGTCCCGGCACGGCGTATGGCGGGATCGCGAGCACGTTCGTGATGCGGTCGTTCCAGAACTGTTGCTGCCAGACGATGTTCACATTTGCCGTGTCGCCGGCGTAGACGTAGGCCACGGGAGCCGAGACTGCGCGATTGATCCAGTCCCGAGGCGTTCCCACCATCGCAGCCTGGTCAAAGCGGACCTTCCCCGCGATCAGCGAGTCGGCACTGAGGTCCGAGCCGATGAGTGCGAACAGGACGACCGCGGGCATGATCAGCGTGAACCGCGTCGGCGTGAAGAGGAACAGCAGCAACGTGAGCGCGACGCCGAATGCGATCACGACGGCAGGGCGTTCACCGGCGTGCGACAAGAACGGCGCGATCCCCATCGTGTCCGGTAGCGCGTTGTTCGCGATCAGGTCGTTCCACGGCGCGGCGAGTGTGACGGCCGCGACGGTGAAGATCGTCGCTGCGGCGAGAACGTAGGGGCGCGGTGCGCCCCGCGCGAGCCACAGCGAAAACACCACGAAGACAATCGGAGGCACCGCCGCGAGGTCGCGCCCGAGCAGATGAGGGGCGTAACGCCCGGCGAAGAGACCGACCTGGAGGGCGACGAGGACGACGGTCGAGACGCTGACGGCGAGGAGCGCTCGCGCCGCCGGATCTCGCTCTCGCCCACGGATCGCCTCGGTCGCGAGCAGCCCGAGGGCGGCGATCGGTCCCACTGCGACGAGCAGCACGATGTACGCCAGGTGGTAGTAGACGAACTTCAGCGAGCTCCCGAGGTGATAGCCGCCGCCGAGCGTGCCGGCGTACGCGCCGAAGGCTCCGGGGACGATCGCGACTGTGACGGCGATCGCCGCGAGGAGCGCCCAGACGGGCCAAAACGCCCGCCACCGCGACCGGTCACGAGCCATCAGCGCGTCGAGCCCGACCGCTGCGGCGAACACCGCGATCAGCACCACCGCCTGCACGCGCGTTGCGATCGCCGCGCCGATGAGCGCGAAGGCGAACAGCTGGTCACGGACACGTGCGGTCGCCACAGCTCGGGCCATCGCAAGCAGCGCGAACCCCGCGAGTGGGTAATACAGCACCTCGGTCATCACGAACCCCGCGTAGAGCGTCAGCGGCGAGGCGAGTGTGAGCGCCGCGGCGAGACGTGCATACCGGTTCGGCATCAACTGCCGGCTGTAGAGGTAGATCGGGATCGCTCCGAGCGAGATGACCAGCGCCTGCACGACCTTCAACAACGCATACCCGTCGGCAAGCGACGACGCGGCGAGCGGGAGACCGATGAGCGCCGGGTAGAGCACGCTGTACCCGGCGCCTTGCCCGTTGAGAATGGGAAGGCTGAGGTGGTGCCAGAGCTCGAGGCCGCGCCGTGCGTAGATCGCCTCGTCCGGCATGATCCACAGCCCGGCGATGCGCCGAGCGGCGAGCCAGTGGAGCACCGTCGAGACGGCGACGAGCGCCGCCAGAGCAGCGGGCGCCGCTAGAGAGGAGCGTCGAAGAGCGCGAGCCAACGGGTGAGGTCAGGTTCGATCGGGAGCTCGTGCTCGAGCTTGGCCTTCAACTCGAGCTCGGTCGCGTTGTCCCGCTGGTCCGTACCCGAAGGTACGAACGGCCAAAACGACCCACGCTTGAACCCGTAGATCCAGTACACGGGATGCTCGCCGCCGTCGAACTTGAAGATCGCGGCGAGGAGCTGCTCGCCGAAGCCTTGCGCGGTGAGCTCCGACGCGAGTGTGTGCGCCGTGCCGACGAGATCCTCGAGGTCCGGGTCGTGCACGACGATCCAGTCGTAGCCGTACTCGTCGGACTTCCGCTCGATCGTGGAGCCGGACTGCTGTGCAACCGCGTCGAGCAGCTTGTCGACGTCGTCGAAGGCGCTGCGGAACTCGCCCGACGACTGCGGCTTGAACGTGATCGCGGCCGCACCGGCGCACTTCAGCCCCAGATCGACTTGCAGCGTCACTGCCGCGGTCGTCAGCGCGAAGAGCCGATCGTCTTTCGGCCCGGGGAGCTTCTTGCGGCCGGAGAGGATGTCGCGGAGCCCCACGCCTGGAGGCTAGCGAGCCTAGGCGACCGGGCGGCCCATCTCGCGCGCGATCGCCGCCAGCGCCGCTAGTCGCTTCTCGACGGGTGGGTGGTCGCGCAAGAGCGGGCTATGCACGCCGATCAAGCTTCGGATGCAGAGCGCACTCGTCGCGGCTCCCCGCAGGTCGCCGCGAGGGTCAAGACCGTGCAGCTTTGTCAGGGCGCTCATCAGCTGCTCGGAGCCAGCCCGCGAACGCCAGGAGTGCGGTGTAGATGAGCCCGATCCCGCTCAGGGCAACCGCCATGCGGCAGGTCAGGCCGAGGTCCCGCGGCGAGAATCGCCGCTCCACGCGGCAGTTCTACTACCTACGCGACCGGGCGGCCCATCTCGCGAGCGATCTCGGCGAGCGCGGCCAGGCGCTTCTCGATCGGCGGATGGTCCATGAACAGCTCGGACGAGAAGCTCTTGACCTTCGCCGGGATGATGAAGAAGGCGTTCATGCCTTCGACCTGGCGGAGGTCACGGTTCGGGATCAGCGTCATCTGCGAGGAGATCTTCTGCAGCGCGCTCATCAGGTACTCGGGTGCGCCGGTGATCAGCGCGGAGCCGCGGTCGGCTGCGTACTCGCGATAGCGAGAGATCGTGCGGATCAGGACGAAGCTGATCGCGTAGACGAGGATCGAGACCGCAAAGATGATGAGCCAGACAGGCGGCCCGTTGTTGTCGCGCCGGTTGCCGCCGCCCCACATGCCGGCGTAGAGGCCGAAGCGCGTGAGCATCGCGGCGAGCATCGCGAAGAAGCTCGCCACCGTCATCACAAGTACGTCGCGGTTCGCGATGTGGGAGAGCTCGTGTGCGAGGACGCCTTCGACCTCCTTCGGCTCGAGACGCTCCCAGAGCCCACTCGTCACGCACACCGCGGCGTGCTTCGGCGAGCGGCCCGTCGCGAACGCGTTCGGCACCGGCGTGTCCATGATCGCGATCTTCGGCTTCGGCAGGTCGGCCATGCCGCAGAGCCGCTCGACCATGTCGTGCAGCTGCGGCGCGTCCTCGCGCGAGACCACCTTCGCCCCAGCCGCGGCGAGCGCGAGCTTGTCGGACGTGTAGTACTGGAAGAGCGCGATGCCGATCACGATCACGAGCATCGGGGCCAACCCGACGTTCAGGACCTGGAACAGCACGATCGCGAACACGACGTAGACGAGCCCGAGCAATCCGCTCGTCAGGAGCATCCGGATCGTCAGGCCGGCATCGCGTCCATATGACCTGCGCTTCACGGCCTGAATTGTAGGGATGCTGCAGGACTCGCAGTCGGAGGCTTAACCGGGCCTGAACAGCCCGAGGCGTGTATAGACTCGCCCACGTGCGCCGCCTCCTCCCGCTCGTAGTCGTGCTGGTCATCGCCGTTGGCTGCTCGACCTCGAAGCCGGGCGAAAAGACCGCCGCGCCGCTCCCGACGAAGGTCGTCGGGACGGTGCCGAAGGAGCAGACCGCGACCGTTCCGTCCCAGTACAAGGGCGGGGATCCGGTGGCGGGGCGGAAAGTGTTCCTGAGCGCCGGCTGCACCGGCTGCCACACGCTGAAGGACGCTGGGTCGACCGGCACCGTCGGCCCGAACCTCGACCAGGCGAAGCCACCGCTCTCGCTGGCCGTCGAGCGCGTGACGAAGGGCGCCGGCGCGATGCCGTCGTTCAAGGGCCAGTTGTCGGACAAGCAGATCGCGGACGTGACGGCCTATGTCGTCTCGAAGTCCGGCGGCAACCTGAACGGCTGAGCCCCGCGCTCCAGCTTCCTAGCGATTTCCCCCGCGACGTTCGCGTCGTCGCGTGCGACTTCGACCGCACGCTCGTGTGGACCGACGTGACGCTTCGTCCGCGCACGATCGCCGCGATGCGGCGTGCGCATTCGGCCGGCGTGCCGGTGATCGTCGTGACCGGGCGGATGGTGAAGTCGGTGCGGCAGGCGCTCGAGCCCGCCGGCATCGCCGCGCCGGTGATCGCGTATCAGGGAGCGGTCGTCGCAGACGAGCACGGACATTGGCTGCGACACGAGCCGATCCCGGTCGAGCTCGCGCGCGAGATCATCGCGGCGCTCGCGGAGGAGGGGCACTCTCCCAACGTGTACGTCGA
>Ga0070660_100001078_pt1 | contig 18342 bp, 16 predicted proteins | sample KBSC33metaG_FD_64670 | JGI IMG/M metagenome (GOLD analysis project Ga0070660, IMG submission 64670) | Corn rhizosphere microbial communities from Kellogg Biological Station, Michigan, USA - KBS C3-3 metaG | ecosystem: Host-associated > Plants > Roots > Rhizosphere > Soil ... | reverse complement strand
CGTCCACCCGGCGGGCCGCTGGCCGGCAAGTGGGGCGCCGAGGTCGAAGATCGCGCCGGAGTCGGCGCTCCAAGCGCCGCGCGCCCCGCCGACCTCGCGGCCGCGGTAGAGCTCGTAGAGGGTGCAGGTCCCGCCCGGCGACTGCGGGCGGCGGACGACGAGGACGTGACGATCGCCGTCGCTGCGACGACCACCCTCGATCGACGCACCCGGCGGAACCGGGTAGGGGCCGGGGTCGCTCTCGTCGCCGTAGGCCCGGAAGCGGATCGGAACGCCGGGCTGGTCGGCGGGGACGACGACGTAGGGGATCCCGTAGTGGGGGTTCGAGCCGAAGTCGGGGTGGATGAAGTCGCCGCCGTCGGCCCCGATCCGGGCGATGATCTGATCGGAGTCGCCGGCCATCGCGGCGCCGGAGACGTCGCGATTGAGCTCGTCGCCGGGCGGGAACGTCGCGCAGCCCGGATCGGGATGGGGGCCGTTGATCGGTGCCAGCAGCGTCGCAGTCCGCACGGTGTTGCTCCACGGCCGGCAGCGGCCCCGGCGGCACGGCGCGACCTGTGCCTCGTGGACGCTGCCGCGGTCGAGGCCGGCGAGCCGGGCGCGTCGCGATCCGCGGATCCGCAGCGTCGTCCATTCCCCCCCGGCGCGGTGTCGCAGCGCCCAGCGCTTCGCCTTGGCCCCGCCGCTCCAGCGCAGGTCGATGCTGCTCGTCCCGACCTTCGCGACCTCGAGCTTCGCCGCCCGCGGCTTGGCGGCGGCCGGCGCGACTGCGACCGCGACGACGAGCGCGATCGACCCGAGGAGAGCGAGCAGCGCCGACGTGCGGTTCCGGCTCCTGAGCGATCCACCCATCGCCTCCATGATCGACCCCTGCGCGGCGCCCTTGAGCGGATCCGGCACAAACGATCATCTAGCCTGATCGAGGCAATGATCCCCGTTGCCGACGTCCAGTCGGTCCTCGCCGAATGGTTGCCGCCACTGTCCTTGATCGTGATCGCGGTCGCCTACGCGATCCGGATGGTCAGGCTCGCGGATTCGGGCCGATCGGTCCCGCGCTTCCGGCAGGCGTTCTTCCTCACCGCGCTGATCGTCCTCGCGATCGCCTACGTCTCGCCGATCGACGATCTCTCCGACGAGATGCTGACCTGGCACATGGTCCAGCACCTGCTGATCATGGACATCGCGGCGCTGTTTCTCGTGCTCGGCTTGACCGGACCGCTGATGCAGCCGCTTCTGGCGATGCGCGGCTTCCGCTGGATGCGCCACCTCGCCAACCCGATCTTCGCCCTCGCCGCCTGGACCATCCTGCTCTACGTCTGGCACATCCCGGCGCTCTACCAGGCGGCGACGTTCGACAGCGACCTGATCCATGCCTTTCAGCACCTCTGCTTCTTCTTCGCCGGCGTCGCGTTCTGGATGTCGCTGGTCGGCCCGCTCCCGAAGCCGTCCTGGTTCACCGGCGCGGCGAGCGCCGGCTTCGTGTTCGCTGTCCGGCTGATCGGCGCCGTGCTCGCCAACGTCCTGATGTGGTCGAGCTCGGTCATCTACGCGCGTTACGCCCCGGGTGAGGCCGCCCACAACATCTCGGCCCTCAGCGATCAGGGGATGGCCGGCGTGGTGATGATGGCCGAGAGCACCGTGATCACGCTTTCGATCCTGACCTGGCTCGTCCTCCGCTGGGCGAGCCGGGACACGGAGCGCCAGGAACTGCTCGACCTCGCCGCCGCCCGCGGCGTCGAGCTCGATCCGGCCCGGGCCGAGCGGGCCGTGAGCGCCGGGCAGGGCGAGCGGCTGCGCGAGCGGATCGAGTCGACGGCAGCGCATTCCGAGGCGAGCGGACCGGCTTGAGCAGGACCCGCTTCCTCTACGTGCTGGTCTTCGTGGTCGGCACCGGCTCGCTGGGAGCCGAGATCGCGGTCGCAAGGCTGATGGCGCCGTTCTTCGGGGCCTCGACGATCGTCTGGGCGAACACGATCGGTGTCGTGCTCGTCGCGCTCTCGCTCGGCTACTGGCTCGGCGGCCGGCTCGCCGATCGCAACCCGTCGCTGCAAGGGCTCTGCAAGATCGTCCTGCTCGCGGCGGTCCTGCTCGCGGCGGTGCCGTTCATCGCCCGGCCGTTCTTCGACATCTCCGTCGAAGCGCTCGACTCGATCTCCGCCGGCGCGTTCGTCGGATCGCTGTTCGCCGTGCTGGCGCTGGTCGCGATCCCGGTCCTGCTGCTCGGCGCGGCATCGCCGTACGCGTTGCGCCTGGCGGTCCCCGACGTCGAGCACGCCGGCCGGATCGCCGGTCGCCTCTACGCGATCTCGACGGCCGGATCGCTGACCGGGACGATGCTCTCCTCGCTGCTCCTGATCCCGGTAGTCGGCACCCAGCGCACCTTCCTCGCGTTCGCGCTGGTGATCGGCGTCACCGCGGTCGCCGGGCTCGGGATCCGCTTCGCGCCCGCCGCCGCGGCGATCGCGGTGGCGCTGGCGATCCCGGTCGGGACCGTGAAGGCGTCCACCGACGGCAAGGTGATCTACGAGACCGAGACCGAGACGCAGTACGCGCAGGTCGTCGAGGAAGCCGACGGCGATCGCCTCCTCGAGCTCAACGAGGGCCAGGCGATCCACTCCCTCTACAAGCCGGGCTCGTACCTGACCGGACGCTACTGGGACGGGCTGATCGTGATGCCGTTCGCGGCGCTCGACCGCCCTCCCGAGCGCGTGGCGATCCTCGGCAACGCCGCCGGCACCGCCGCCCGCATGTACGGCCACTACTTCCCCGACGCCCGCGTCGACGGCGTCGAGATCGACGGCGAGCTGACCGAGATCGGTCGCCGCTACTTCGACCTCTCGGGTCCGAACCTCCACACCTACACCGACGACGCCCGGCCGTGGCTGCGCCAATCGAGCGGCGACTACGACGTGATCGTCGTCGATGCCTACCGTCAGCCCTACATCCCCTTCTACCTCGCCACCCGCGAGTTCTTCGAGCTCGTCCGCGACCGGCTCGCCCAGGGCGGCGTCGTCGTCGTCAACGTCGGTCACCCCGAGGGCAACGACGACCTCGAGAAGGCGGTCTCGGCGACGATGGCCGACGTCTTCCCGACCGTGATCCGCGACCCGCTCGAGGACGCGAACTCGCTCGTCCTCGGCAGCGAAGCGCCGGCGTCGCCGGAGCGGCTGCTCGGCGCGATCGCAATCCTTCCAGACGACCTCAAGAACCTCGCCGCGGTCGAGTCGCAGCGGCTCGCGCCGGCCCTGACCGGCGGCCCCGTCTACACCGACGACAAGGCGCCGGTCGAGTGGCTGGTCGACAAGTCGATCCTCGGATACGCGGGCGATCGCTGACACCGGCAGGAGGGACGGGGGCGATCCCGAATCGGGGAAGCGGGGAAGCCCGTGATCGTCGACTGCGCCCAGTACTGCCGCGGCGTCCGCCAGGACTCCGAGAAGCTCGACATCGAGACCGCGGCCGCCCGCGCCAAGCGCGGTGACGGGTTCGTCTGGCTCGGCCTCCACGATCCCGACGTCGACGAGCTCCACCGGGTCGGCGATGCCTTCGGGCTTCACGAGCTCGCACTCGAGGACGCCTACAGCAAGCATCAGCGCCCGAAGCTCGAGGACTACGACGGCTCCTACTTCGTCGTCCTCAAGACCGCCCATTACGACGACGGGCGCGAGGAGATCGACTTCGGCGAGATCAACCTGTTCATCGGCGCCGGCTATCTGATCGCGATCCGGCACGGCGAGGGCAGCGCCCTGGCGCCGGCGCGGGACCGGCTCGAGTCCCGCCCGGAGCTGGTCGAGGTCGGTCCGGCCGCCGCCGCCTGGGCGATCCTCGACAAGGTCGTCGACGACTACGAGCCGGTCGCCGCCGGGATCGACAACGACATCACCGAGGTCGAGAACGAGGTCTTCGCCGAGCGCGACGTCGACGCGACCCAGCGGATCTACTTCCTGCGCCGCGAGGTGATCGAGTTCCACCGCGCCGTCCAGCCGCTCGTCGGCCCGCTCGAGTCGCTGGAGAGCGGCATCGTCATCGACCTCGACGACCAGATCCGCCGCTACTTCCGCGACGTCGCCGACCATGCCCGGCGGATCGACGAGCAACTCCACGACCAGCGCGACCTGCTGACCGGCGCCCTCGACGCCAACCTCTCGCTGATCACCCTGCGCCAGAACGCGGTGGTCCGGTCGATCTCCGCCTGGGCGGCGATCATCGCGCTGCCGACGTTCATCGCCAGCGTCTACGGGATGAACTTCGACGACATGCCGGAGCTCCACACCGAGATCGGCTACCCGCTGGCGCTGCTGGCGATGGCTCTCGTCGTCGTGACGATGTACCGCTTCTTCAAGCGGATCCGCTGGCTCTGAGCGCCTAGCGGTCGAGCGGCCGGGCAGGCTCGCGGCGGATCGCCCGCCAAAGGACGACGGCGAAATCGGCGACGAAGGCGACTCCTCGCCCGACCGGCCCGCTGACCGTCCGCGCGAGGACGCGGTCGCGGGCGCTCAAGCCGCCGGCGTGGGGAGGAGGTCGCGCTCGGGATCGACCCCCCAGCGCTCGCCGGCGGCGACCAGCTCGGGGCTGAGCGGCCAGGCGTCGGCGACCGGCTCGCCCTCGTGGGTCGCGCTGGCGCCCTTCAGGGCCATCGAGCCGGTGTTGTCGCCGATCCGCCGGATCTCCTCGACGTCGGCCCCGGTCAGCTCGGCGTCGGGCAGGGCGGCGAGCTCGGCGCGCTTCTCCTCGATCGGGCGGGCGCCCTCGCCGGCTTCCTGGATCAGCGTCGGAGCGACGCAGCGGACCGCCGGGTGGGCGAGGTTCCAGCGGCAGGCGAGCTGCAGCGGGGTCAGCCCGGCGCGCTCGGCGATCGGGCGCATCCGCTCGATCTTCGCGTTGCCGGCCTCGATCCAGCCCTGCGGCCGGAATCGGCGGTGGTCATGGGGCTGGAGCTCGTCGATGTCGCCGACGTCGCCCCAGAAGAGGCCGCCGTAGTCGACGACGCGGGTGATCACCGCGATCTCGCGGGCGGCGGCGGCGTCGAGGACGAGCTCGCCGGGCCAGGGCTCGAGCGGATTGAGGATCACCATCGCCCAGTCGATCCGCTCACCGAAGCGCTCGAAGCAGTCGAGCAGGTCGAGCGTGAAGCCGTTGGCGGGACCCGGCGCGACGCCGATCGCGGCGGCGATGCCCTCGTCACGGAGCGCCGCCATCCCGTCCCAGACGGTCTCGGAGGAGTAGCCGGTGTGGTCGGGGTTGTGGAGGAGGAGGAGGTCGAAGCAGCCCTGGCCGAGTCGCTCGAGGCTCTTCTCCGCCGCCATCCGCAGGTAGCCGGCGTACGCGTCGGCTCCGCGCAGCCGCGGGTCCGTGAACCGCGGGAAGCCCTTCGGGCCGACCCGCTCGCCCTCGTAGAAGTCGTGGCCGATAGCTCCGACGAGGCTGTAGGAGCCGCGATCGACGCCGGCGATCGCGCGGCCGAGCATCCGGTCGGCCTCGCCCTGACCGTAGGTGTCGGCGGTCAGCACCGTCGCGATGCCGTCGCCGGGCCGGAGCACTGCCTCGAGCCGTTCCTCGCCGATCCTCTCCCCGAAGTTCATGAAGCGGCCGCCGCTCCAGGTGCCGACCGCGGTCGTGCCCGGCTCGAGCCCCTCGGACTTCTTGCCTCTGACGCTCATGGCGGGAACCGTAGAGCCTCGGCGACGGCGGCGGCGAGGCCGCGAGCGGGGGGCGGCGGGCAGTCTCTAAGGTTCCCGCGCGATGCCGCAGCCCGAAGTCAAGACCGAGGTCACCGCCCTCCCCGAGTCGAAGGTCAAGATCGCCGCGACCGTCCCCGCCGGGGAGGTGGACAAGCGCCTGCAGTCGGCGGCGCGCAGCTTCGCGAACGAGATGAAGATGCCCGGCTTTCGCAAGGGCAAGGTCCCGCCGCAGCTGGTCCTGCAGCGGATCGGCCGCGATGCGGTGATGGAGGAGGCGCTTCGCGAGGGTCTTCCCGGCTGGTACGAGCGGGCGATGATCTCCTCCGGGGTCACCCCGGTCGGTGACCCGCAGCTCGACATGCCGGACGCGCCCGCCGAGGGCGACCCGCTCGAGTTCACGATCGAGGTCGGCGTCCGGCCCGAGGCGAAGCTCGGCGAGTACAAGGGGATCGAGGTCGGGCGTCCCGAGCCCGAAGTGCCGACGGAGGCGATCGACGCCGAGATCGAGCGGATGCGGGAGAGCCTGGCCGGCCTCGAGACCGTCGAGCGGGCCGCCGGCGACGGCGACTTCATCGTGATCGACTACACCGGCTCGATCGACGGCGAGCCCTTCGAGGGCGGCGCCGCCACCGACTTCCTGCTCGAGCTCGGCTCGGAGACGCTGATCGAGGGCTTCAACGAGCAGCTCACCGGCAGCGAGGCCGGTGACGCGCGTACGGTCGAGGTCACCTTTCCGGACGAGTACCACGCCGAGCACCTGTCGGGCAAGGAGGCGAGCTTCGAGGTCGCCGTCAAGGAGGTCCGCGAGAAGCAGCTGCCCGAGCTCGACGACGACTTCGCCGCCGACAACTCCGACTTCGACACGCTCGCGGAGCTCCGCGGCGACATCGAGTCGCGACTGCTGCACCAGGCCGAGCACCGCGTCGAGCACCAGTTCAACGACGCGGCGATCGACGCGGCCGTCGCCAACGCGACCATCGACATCCCCGACGAGATCATCACGAGCCGCGCGACCGAGATCTGGGAGCGGGTCGAGCGCTCGCTCCAGCAGCAGGGGATGGACCCGAGCGCCTACCTGCAGATCCAGGGCAAGGACCGCGACGAGGCGATCGCCGATGCCCGCGGTGATGCCGAGTCCGGGCTCAAACGGGAGGCCGTCCTCGCCGCCGTCGCCGATGCCGAGGAGATCGAGGTGACGGAGGACGAGCTGCTCGAGGCGCTCGCGCCACCGGCCGGCGAGAAGGGCAAGCCGGAGAAGCTCCTGAAGCGGATCCGCGCCGAGGGCCGCGACGCGCTGCTGATCGAGGAGATCAGGATGCGCAAGGCCGCCGAGCTGATCGTCGAGGCGGCGAAGCCGATCGAGATGGACCGGGCCGAGGCCCGCGAGAAGCTCTGGACCCCGGAGGGCGAGGGTCAGGCCGCCACAGGGGATCTCTGGACCCCCGGCGACGACGACTGACCCGCCGCCGCGCCGCGTCGAGGGCGGCGCGGCTCCGGTTCGCCTCCTACTTGTTGGAGGTCTTGAACTTCTGCTTCGGCGCCTTGCAGGTCTGCTTCCCGTTCTTGAACCTGTTCGTCTTGATCGTCCCGACGACCGCCTTGCCATGGCGCTTGACCTCGCCCTTCAGCGAGATCCTGAGGCCGATCGAGTCGTCGGTCAGGACGGCGTCGAAGTCGCCGCTCGGGTCGACCGGGATCGGGTCGAGAGCCAAGTAGGTGAAGCGCTTGGCGACGCCGTCGCAGCGGGTCAGCACCTTCTTGGCCTTGTAGCCCGAGACCTTCTTCGCATCGCCGTTCTTGACCTTGACGCGGAGCTTCACCGAGGTCGCACTGTCGCCGACGATCTGACCCGTCTGGCGGATCGTCTTCGACCCGGCGAGGGCCGTTCCGGCCAGGGCCAGGGACGCGACGATCGCGATCACGATCGCGCCGGTGGTGGTTCTCTTCATCGTTCTCCCTTCCAGGGCCAGGGGAACCGGGCCGCTGGTGCGTTTTCGATGTTCGCTGATTGTCCTTCGGCCATAACTCGTGAAAGCGTCCACGGTTGCGCTCGCGTCCCCGATCGCTCTCACCTGGCCGGCCTGATTCCGGCAACCTACCAGCGGATCGCGCCGCTGACGCCGGTTGGGCCGCCGGAGCGCTTCTATAGACTGGCGCGCCGATGAGCCCGATGGTTCCCATGGTGGTCGAGCAGACCTCGCGCGGCGAGCGCGCGTTCGACATCTACTCGCGTCTGCTCAACGAGCGGATCATCTTCCTCGGCACGCCCGTCACCGAGGACATCGCCAACCTGATCGTCGCCCAGCTGATCCACCTCGAGTCCGAGGACCCGGACAAGGACATCTCGATGTACGTCAACTCGCCGGGCGGCTCCGTCTACGCCGGCCTGGCGATCTACGACACGATGCAGTACATCAAGCCCGACGTGCAGACGATCTGCGTCGGGATCGCGATGAGCATGGGCGCGCTGCTGCTCGGCGGCGGCGCCGCCGGCAAGCGGATGGCGACGCCGAACTCGAAGATCCTGATCCACCAGGTATCCGGCGGGTTCCAGGGACAGGCGACCGACATCGAGATCCACGCCAAGGAGATCATCGACATCCGCCGCCGGCTCGACGAGATCATCGCCAAGCACACCGGCCAGGACATCGAGCGCGTCAAGCGCGACACCGAGCGCGACTACTTCATGAGCGCCGAGGAGGCGGTCGAGTACAACATCGTCGACCGCGTGATCGAGAGCCGCGCCGCGGTGAATGCCGAGCCGGTGGCGAGCTCCTAGCTCGTAGCTATCGGCTAGTCGGTCTTCCAGCGCAGCTTGCCGCTCCGGCAGCGCGTGTAGCCGCTGACCTTGCCGCGCACCTTGAGCGTTCCGGTGACGGCCGAGAGGTCCCGCTTGTACTTGCCGGTCACCCGTGTCGTGACCCCCTTTCGCCGGACCGTGCCGGAGAACTGGAGGTGCTTTTTCACCTTCATCCTCGGGAGCGGCCGCGCCGGACTGTAGGTCGCCGGTCCCTCCGCGCACTGCACCGGTGCCCCCGAGAACGTGAACTTCTTGACCTTGACCGGCGTCCCGTCCTGGTAGACGCCGATGAAGCTGAGCGGGAAGGTAGCTCGCTCGCTCCCCGCGGTGGGGGCGGCCATGGCCGCGGCGACGGCGGCCGTCGCCGTCAGCGCCGCGAGTGCCCGCAGGGTGGGCCGGTCGCGGCCGGCGCGGTTCCGGGATCGGCTCAATTCTTGGTCTCCCTCGCCGGTGGTCACCGGCAGTCGCAGGACGGACGCCGGGACGATACGACGGACACCGATCAATGGGCAAGGGGGATCGGTGAAGCGCACTGCGTCCGGTCGCGGCCGTTGCAAGTCCGGGCGCGCTTGCAGGGACCGGGGCCGCCGGCGAGTAACAGCCTGATGTTCCGCGTCGCCGGGTTCCGTAACCTTGGACGCGGGTTCTCGATCCACCCACGAGGCGAAGGAAAGAAGCCCTGGCACGTCCGACCGACTCCAACGAGCAACTCCTCTGCAGCTTCTGCGGGAAGTCGCAGCGGCAGGTCAAGAAGCTGATCGCAGGCCCCGGCGTCTACATCTGCGATGAGTGCATCGACCTCTGCAACGAGATCATCGACGAGGAGCTGACGACGCCGCCGAGCTTCGAGCTCGAGGCGCTGCCGAAGCCGCGTGAGATCAACGCGATCCTGAACGAGTACGTCGTCGGCCAGGAAGCCGCCAAGCGGGCGCTCTCGGTCGCGGTCTACAACCACTACAAGCGCGTCCAGATGGCGGGCGACGACGGCGGCGAGCAGACCGAGCTGCAGAAGTCGAACATCCTGCTGCTCGGCCCGACCGGCTGCGGGAAGACGCTGCTGGCGCAGACGCTGGCGCGGATCCTCAACGTGCCGTTCGCGATCGCTGACGCCACCGCCCTGACCGAGGCCGGCTACGTCGGCGAGGACGTCGAGAACATCCTTCTGAAGCTGATCCAGGCCGCCGACTACGACGTCAAGAAGGCCGAGACGGGGATCATCTACATCGACGAGATCGACAAGATCACCCGCAAGGCCGACAACCCCTCGATCACCCGCGACGTCTCCGGCGAGGGGGTCCAGCAGGCGCTCCTGAAGATCCTCGAGGGCACGACCGCATCGGTGCCGCCCCAGGGGGGTCGCAAGCATCCCCACCAGGAGTTCCTGACCGTCGACACGACCAACATCCTCTTCATCTGCGGCGGCTCGTTCGCCGAGCTCGACAAGGTGATCGAACGGCGGGTCGGCAGCAACGGCATCGGCTTCGGCTCCTCGATCGTCAGCAAGGAGGACCGCGAGATCGGCGAGCTGTTCGACCAGGTCCTGCCCGAGGACCTGATGGAGTTCGGGCTGATCCCCGAGTTCATCGGCCGCCTGCCGGTGCTCGCGTCGATCAACCAGCTTCGCCGCGAGGACCTGATCACGATCCTCACCGAGCCCAAGAACGCGCTCACGAAGCAGTTCCAGCGCCTCTTCGACTTCGACGAGATCGAGCTCGTCTTCGCGCCGGACTCGCTCGACGCGATCGCCGACAAGGCGATCGACCGCGAGACCGGCGCCCGCGGCCTCCGCTCGATCATCGAGGACACGCTGATGGACGTCCAGTTCGAGCTGCCCTCGCGCCGCGACGTCAAGAAGTGCGTCGTCACCCGCGAGACGATCGAGAAGGGCCTCGCCCCGACCCTCGTCACCCAGGCCGTCCCCGACGAGCCCGCCGACGAGCCGCTCCACGACGTCGGCGAGGAAACCGCCTAGCTCCGTCACACCCTTGGCGCTCTCCGGCGCCGATGAGTTGCACCGAGGGTGACACCCGCGCGTCAGCGGCCGTCAAGGTGGCCGTCATGTCCGAAGAAGTGCAATCCGACCGCGCTATCCGCGGTGGGATTGCCATTCCTGCGACGGCGCCTGACCAAACGGCCGCTCGATTCGCCGCGATCCAGGCAGGGCGGGTGAGCCGGCACCAGCTCCTCTCCGCCGGTGTCAGCCCCGACTGGATCGATCGCCAAGTCACAAGTCGTCGCCTGATCATCGTGCAGCGAGGGGTCTACGCAGTGGGGTTCGCCGGCAAGGGCGTGAGGGAAGACTGGGCGGCGGCGCTGCTTCACGCAGGTCCGGGCTCGCTGCTCAGCCATCTGGTTGCCGCCGCCGGCTTCGAGATCCGCCTTCCGCCGCCGGCGGTCGTCGACGTCACCACCACCCGCAGGCTCGCCGCCGTCCCCGGCATGCGGTTCCACCGACGCGAGATCCACCCGGCCGAGCGCCGGGTGCTCGATGGTTTCCCCCTCACCAGCCCGAGCCAGACGCTGTTCGACCTGGCCACGATGCTCGGCACCAAAGCGCTGGTCGCGGCAGCGAACGAAGCGTTCGTCCGGCGGTTGATCACCGTCGAAGACCTCCATGCCACGCTCGAGCGGAACCGGGGCCGCAAGGGGTCGAGCGGCTTCCGGCGGATGCTCGCCCGCACCGACCCCGAGGGGCGGGTGATCCGCTCGCCGCTCGAGGCCCGCCTCAACGCGTTCCTGCGCGATCGCGGCTTTCCATCCTGGGAGTCGAATGCCCGGATCAGGGTCGGCGGCGAGGTGATCGAGCCCGACGTCCTCTGGCGCCGGCAGCGCGTCGTCGTCGAGGCCGACGGCCGCGACCCGCATCTCGCGCCGCTGACGTTTGCGTCCGATCGCCGCCGCGACCGGCGGCTGCGCGTCGAGGGATGGGAGCCGGTGCGGGTGACGACGGTCGATCTCGGCGACCGGCCCGACGAGCTCGATGCCGACCTGCGCGTCCTGCTCCGGCTCGGGCCGCGTCGCTGACCGGGCCCGGCTGCCGGCCCGTCCGCGCCGCGACTGCCGAATAACCTTGGCGGCGATGGACTCCGAACGCCGCGCCAAGCTCGAGGCGACGACCCGCTACGACCCTGCCGAGGTCGAGGGGCGCATCTACGCGGGGTGGGATGAGCGCGGGTACTTCACGCCGGCGGCGGAGGGGACGCCGGAGGAGAACTTCTCGATCGCGATCCCGCCGCCGAACGTGACCGGGTCGCTGCACATGGGCCACGGCCTCAACAACACGATCCAGGACACACTCGTCCGCAAGCAGCGGATGGCCGGGCGACGGGCGAAGTGGATCATCGGCACCGACCACGCCGGGATCGCCACCCAGTCGGTCGTCGAGAAGGAGCTCCGCAAGGAGGGCGTCGACCGCCACGAGCTCGGCCGCGAGGGCTTCGTCGAGCGGGTCTGGGAGTGGCGGGAGCAGTACGGCGGCCGGATCGTCGAGCAGCTCAAGCGGCTCGGCGTGTCCGGCGACTTCGCCAACGAGCGCTTCACCCTCGACGACCGCTACGTGGCCGCGGTCTACCGCGTCTTCGTCGCGCTCCACGAGAAGGGCCTGATCTACCGCGACAACTACATGGTCAACTGGGACCCGGGCTCGCACTCGGCGATCAGCGATCTCGAGGTCGAGAACCGCGAGGTCGAGGACACGCTGTACTCGATCGACTATCCGATCGAGGGCTCCGACCGCGCGCTCACGGTGGCGACGGTCCGGCCCGAGACGATGCTCGCCGACACCGCCGTCGCCGTCAATCCCGGCGACGAGCGGTACCGCGACCTCGTCGGATCGCACTGCATCCTGCCGCTGGTCGGCCGCCGGCTGCCGATCATCGCCGACGACCACGTCGACGTCGAGTTCGGGACCGGCGCCCTGAAGATCACCCCCGGCCACGACCCCAACGACTTCGAGATCGGCCGCGAGCACGGGCTCGAGGAGATCTCGGTGATCGGCGAGGACGGCCGCCTCACCGCTGCGGCCGGGTCCGCCTACGAGGGCTTGACCGCGGCCGAGGCGCAGGAGCGCGTCGTCGCCGACCTCCGGAGCGCGGGCGTTCTCGCCGGCGAGGAGCCGTACGTCCACTCGGTGCCCTTCTCGCATCGCTCCGGGCAGCGGATCGAGCCGCTGATCAGCCTCCAGTGGTTCTGCCGCATGGACGAGCTGGCGGCACCGGCGATCGCGGTCGTCCGCGAGGGCCGGGTCAGGTTCACCCCGGAGCGCTGGGAGCGCGTCTATCTCGACTGGATGGAGAACATCCGTCCCTGGTGCGTGTCGCGGCAGCTCTGGTGGGGCCATCAGCTGCCGGTCTGGTACTGCGACGACTGCCGGACGACGATCGTCGCCGAACGCGAGCCCGAGCACGGCGCGTGCGAGTCCTGCGGCGGGACGCTGCGTCGCGACGAGGACGTCCTCGACACCTGGTTCAGCTCGGCGCTCTGGCCGTTCGCGGCGCTCGGCTGGCCCGAGGACACGCCGGAGCTCCGCGCCTTCTACCCGACCGACGTGCTCTCGACCGCGCGCGACATCATCTACCTCTGGGTCGCGCGGATGATCATGTCGAGCCTCGAGTTCCTCGACGACGTCCCGTTCGCCGACGTCTACATCCACTCGGTGATCCAGGCCCCGGACGGGCGGCGGATGTCGAAGAGCCTCGGAACCGGGATCGACCCGCTCGAGCTGATCGACTCCCACGGCGCCGACGCCCTCCGCTTCGGCCTGCTCGCGATGTCGTCGAGCCAGGACGTCCGCTTCTCGGAGGCGAAGGTCCAGCAGGGACGCGATCTCGCCAACAAGCTCTGGAACGCGTCGCGGCTGATCCTGCTCAACGCCGGCGACGCCACCCCGGCGCCAGCCACCGACGCCGTCGAGGATCGCTGGATCCTCTCGCGGCTCGAGCGGACCGCGGAGCTGGTCGGCGCGCGGATCGACGAGTACGACTTCGCCCACGCCGCGCTCGAGCTCTACCGGTTCGTCTACTCCGAGCTCTGCGACTGGTACCTCGAGATCGTCAAGCCGCGCCTCTACGACGGGCCCGAGGTGGGCGATCACAGCGCCGCCGAGAACCTCCTCCACGTGCTCGGGCGGACGCTCGCGATCGCCCACCCGCTGATGCCGTTCGTCACCGAGGAGATCTGGAGCTACATGCCGGCCCGCGAGACCGAGCTGATCGTCGCCCCGTGGCCGGAGGCCGACCGGAGCCGGTTCGACCCCGAGGCCGAGGCCGAGGTCGCCGCGGCGATCGAGCTGACCCGCGCCCTGCGGCGCTGGCGCGAGCTCGCCGGGGTCGCGCCCGGCTCGCCGCTCAGCGCCCGCGCCGGCGCACCCGTCCACCCGCTCGTCGCCCGGCTCGCCCGGCTCGAGCTGGACGGCGACGGCGATCGCGGCGGCGACGCGGTCGCAAGCGTCGGAACGATCGAGATCCTCCCCTCCGATCATCTCGATCCGGACTCGGTCGCGGCGCGGATCGAGGAGCAGCGGGAGCGGCTTCGCGGCGAGGTCGCGCGGGCGGAGGGCAAGCTGGGTAACGAGAAGTTCGTCGCCAACGCCCCGGTCGACGTCGTCGACGGTGAGCGCGACAAGCTCGAGCGCTACCGCGCCGAGCTCGAGGAGCTCGGCTGACCGACCCGGAGCGATTCCTGGCCGGGCTCGAGCCGGTCGGCTGGCGCTTCGGCCTCGAGCGGATGCGGGCGCTCTGCGCCGCTCTCGGCGAGCCGCAGCGCCGTTACCGGACGCTCCACGTCGTCGGCACAAACGGCAAGTCGTCGGTGACGACGATGACGGCGGCGCTGCTCCGCGGCGCCGGCCACGTCGTCGGCGCCTGCATCTCCCCGCACGTCTGGCGCTGGGCGGAGCGAACCCGGATCGACGGCGCCGAGATCGCCCCGGCCGCTTTCGCCGCCGCGACCGCGCGGGTCGCGGACGCGATCGCGGCCGTCGAGCCGGGCTTCGGCGAGGGCGAGCGGATCACCCAGTTCGAGGCCGCCATCGCTGTCTCGTTCACGGCCTTCGCCGATGCGGGCGTCGACGTCGCCGTGATCGAGGCCGGGCTCGGCGGCCGCCTCGACGCGACCAACGTGATCGACTCGACCGCGACGGCGCTCACCTCGGTCGGCCTCGACCACGTCCAGTTCCTGGGGCCGACCGAGCTCGACATCGCGCGCGAGAAGCTCGCGGTGCTGCACGAAGAGACGACCCTCGTGACCGGCCGCCTCGATCCGGAGATCGCCGCCTACGCGCGCCGGGTCGCCGCCGAGCGGGGCGCCGAGCTGATCGTTGCCCCGCCGCTGCCCGGCGATGCGCTGCCCGGGCCGATGGCGCCCTACCTGGAGCGGAACGCGGCCGTCGCCGCCGCCCTCGCCGCCACCATCACCGGGCCGCTCGCCGACGCGGCGATCGCCGCCGGGCTGGCCCATGCGGCGCTGCCGGGCCGGGCGGAGATGCTCGACGGCGATCCGCCGGCGATCGCCGACGCCGCCCACAACGAGGCCGGCGCCCGCGCGCTTGCCGAGGCGCTGCCGGGGCTGGCCGCCGGACGCCCCGTCTTCGGCTGCCTGTCGGTCCTCGCCGACAAGGACGCGGCCGCAATCGCCGCGGCGCTCGCGCCCGCCCTCGAGCGCTGCGTCTGCACCGCCGCCGACCCCGGCCCGGCGATGGGACGCCCCGGCTCCGCGGCGATGGACGCGGCCGACCTCGCCGGCCTCGTCGCCGGCGCCGGGATCGCCGCCGAGGTCGAGCCGGACCCCGCCGCCGCAATCGCGCGGACGTCAGCGCTGGCCCGCGAGCACGGCGGGGTGGCGCTGTTCGCCGGTTCGCATTACCTTCTCAGGTACGTATGGAACGCGAGGCACGCTCAGAGCTCCTCTCGATGATGGGACTGGTGGCCGCCGTGGTCGCCGTCGTGATCCTCGTCTTCTTCGGACTCGGCTACCTGTTCGGCCGCCTGTTCCTCTGAAAACCGGGGATCAGGCAGGGAGGCCGCCACTTTTGACCACCTGCGATCCGGGTACACTGCCGCGCCTCACATGCCCCTAGCCCTGTTCGGAATCGAAGACGGCTCGCTCAACCTTGCCGTCAACCTGCTGCTCCTCGTCCTCGTCGTCGTCTGGCTCGCGCTCGTCTACTGGACGTTCGCGGACGCCCGCCGGCGCATCTCCGACCCGGTCCTGATCGGCACCGCGACGGTCGCCTCGCTGATCCCGTTCATCGGCACGATCGTCTACACGATCCTGCGCCCGCCGGAGTTCCTCGCCGACGCCCGCGAGCGCGAGATCGAGACCCAGGCCTCGGAGCTGCGGATGCGCCATCTGACCGCCCAGTCGTGCCCGCGATGCGAGCATCCGATCGAGCGGAGCTGGCTGCGCTGCCCCGAGTGCCGGCATCGGCTCAAGGACCCCTGCGTGTCCTGCAACCGTCCCGTCGACCCGCGCTGGGCCGTCTGCCCGTACTGCGAGACGCCGCTACGGCACGAGCGCGAGGAGGAGGCGCCCCGCAAGCGCTCCCGCTCCCGTAGCTCCTCGACCCGGCAGGATCCGGCCACGTCCACGCGGCGCAAGCCCGCGGCATCGCGCTCCGCGACCCCGGCCGCGGACGCGGCCGCGCGCGCGAAGCGCGAGGAACGCCCGCAGCGCTCCGAGCGGCCGCCGTCGGCCCCGCCGCCGGCGGACGAGGGTGAGGCCGGTCCGCGCCGGCGCTCGACGACCCCCTCCTGAGCCCCGCACCGAATCCCGTCCCCGCGACCCGAGAGGTCTCCCAGATGTCTGAGAAGTCCCGCACGCTGATCCTCGTCAAGCCCGACGCCTTCGAGCGGGCGCTCACCGGCGAGGTGATCGCCCGCTTCGAGCGCAAGGGCCTCGAGCTCGTCGCCCTGAAGCTGATGACCGCCGACGAGCCGCTCGCGAACGTCCATTACGCCGAGCACACCGACAAGCCGTTCTTCGGCGAGCTCGTCTCCTTCATCACCGGCGGCCCGCTCGTCGCCGCCGTCTTCGCGGGCGTCGAGGCCGTCAGCGCGGCTCGCCAGCTGATCGGGGCTACGAACCCGGTCGAGGCGGCCACCGGCTCGATCCGCGGCGACTTCGGCACCGAGGTGACCTTCAACCTCGTCCACGGCTCCGATTCCGACGAGTCGGCCGAGCGCGAGATCGGGATCTGGTTCCCGGAGCTCGCCTGAGCCCGGGGCGGTCGCGGCCGGGGCAGCCGTGAAGCTCGTCCTCGCCTCCGCCTCCCCCCGGCGTCGGGAACTGCTCGGCCTGCTCGGACTCGAGTTCGAGGTGGTTCCCGCCGGCGTCGCCGAGATCAGTGCCGGCGACCCGCCCGTGATCGTCGTCGAGAACGCCCTCCGCAAGGCCCGTGCGGTCGCCGGTTCCCGTTCCGGCGCGGTCGTCCTCGGCGTCGACACCGATGTGGTCTGCGACGGAAGGCTGCTCGGCAAGCCCGGCGACGACGGCGACGCGACGGCCCGCCTGCGGGCGCTGGCGGGACGGACCCACGAGGTGCTGAGCGGGATCGCGTTGATCGCCGGCGGCCGCGAGGAGAGCGACCTCGTCCGGACCGCGGTCACGTTCCGTGACCTCGACGACCGCGAGATCGAGGCCTACGTCGCCTCCGGCGAATGGCGGGACCGGGCCGGGGGTTATGCGGTGCAGGGACTCGGCTCGGCGCTCGTCGAGCGGATCGAGGGCGATCTGTCGAACGTGATCGGATTGCCGATCCCGGCGCTGAGCAGGATGATCGCAGAATTGCAGGAGCGCTAGCGAATCGTTCGCGTTTGGTTGGGGTTTGCTCACATAGTCGCCGTTGCAGACCTCGTTCGCTAGACTCGCGTCGCCTCCGAACCCGCTCCCGATCCCAGACCGGGGGCACCGAATGTTCGGGCCCGGCGGGCCGCTGCGGACGCGAACGGGGGACCGGTTCCGCGCCCCGCTGACACCTCGACCATGCTCCACAGCTTCCCGATGACGCACGCAACTCCGAAACTTCCCGAGACCGCATTCCCATGGGCATCTTCAGCTACCTGACCGGCTTCGGCGGCCGCGACATGGCCGTCGATCTCGGCACCGCCAACACCCTCGTCTACGTCCGCGGCCGTGGCATCGTCCTCTCCGAGCCGAGCGTCGTCGCGGTCGACACCCGCTCCGCCGAGGTCCACGCAGTCGGCATGGACGCGAAGCGGATGCTCGGGCGCACCCCCGGCACGATCCAGGCGATCCGGCCGCTCAAGGACGGCGTCATCGCCGACTTCGACGTCACCGAGGAGATGCTCCGCCACTTCATCCAGAAGGTCCACCAGAACCGCTTCGCCCACCCCCGCGTCGTCGTCTGCGTGCCCTCCGGCGTCACCGGTGTCGAGAAGCGGGCCGTCGAGGAGGCCTGCCTGGCCGCCGGCGCCCGTCAGGCGTACCTGATCGAGGAGCCGATGGCCGCGGCGATCGGAGCGGGGCTGCCGGTCGGCGAGCCGACCGGATCGATGGTCGTCGACATCGGCGGCGGCACCAGCGAGGTCGCGGTCATCTCGCTCGGCGGGATCGTCGTCTCGCAGTCGATCCGGGTCGGCGGCGACGAGATGGACGACGCGATAGTCAACTGGTGCAAGACCCACCACAAGCTGATGATCGGTCAGCAGACGGCCGAGGAGGTCAAGCTCGAGGCCGGCTCGGCGACCGACCTCCACGAGGAGATCCGGACCGAGATCCGCGGCCGCGACATCGTCTCCGGCCTGCCGAAAACCGTGATGCTCAGCTCCGAGGAGGTTCGCGAGGCGCTCCGCGATCCCGTCGATGCGATCGTCAACGCCGTCAAGGAGACGCTCGACCGCACCC
>Ga0070660_100001075_pt1 | contig 18360 bp, 21 predicted proteins | sample KBSC33metaG_FD_64670 | JGI IMG/M metagenome (GOLD analysis project Ga0070660, IMG submission 64670) | Corn rhizosphere microbial communities from Kellogg Biological Station, Michigan, USA - KBS C3-3 metaG | ecosystem: Host-associated > Plants > Roots > Rhizosphere > Soil ... | reverse complement strand
CGCCGTGCAGAAGCTGCTCTATGCCGGCATCATCGTGGTCGGCATTGTCATCGTGCTGTCGGGTCTTTCGATCTGGAAGCCGGTGCAGCTGCAGTGGCTGACGGCGCTGTTCGGCGGCTATGACGTGGCGCGCTACGTCCACTTCTTTTGCATGGCGGCGATCGTCGCGTTCCTGATTGTGCACGTCGCCTTGGCGTTGCTGGTGCCCAAAAGCCTGCGCGCCATGATCATCGGCCGCTAGAGCATGATCCGGAAAAGTGGGAACCGGTTTTCCCTCGGACAAACGCGAAGCGTTTGCTCGGAGATCATGCTCCAACAAAGAGATTTCGAGGAGGACATGTCATGGGCCGACTTCGCTCGCTTCTGATCCCCGGCGTCGACAAGCAGCTGCTGGTCAGGGACGCGGCCAAACTGATGCCGGACCTGACGCGCCGGCGCTTCATCGCCGGGGGCGCAAGTATTGGCGCGCTGACGCTGTTGACCGGGTGCGACGTGTCCGACAGTTTTTCGGCCGAAGAGATGCTGAAACAAGTCTCGAAGTTCAATGACGGCGTGCAGGCGCTGATCTTTAATCCCAATGCGCTGGCGCCGACCTTCCCGGAGAGCGCAATCACAAAACCGTTCCCGTTCAACGGCTATTACGATGTCGAGGACGCGCCCGAGATCGACGGCAAGGACTGGAGGTTCGAGGTGCGCGGCCTCGTCGACAACAAGAAATCATGGACGCTGGAGGAGCTCTACAAGCTGCCGCAGGTCAAGCAGGTCACGCGCCACATCTGCGTCGAGGGCTGGAGCGCGATCGGAAGCTGGACCGGCACGCCGTTGCGCGACTTCCTTAAAATCGTCGGCGCCGACACCCGCGCCAAATATTGCTGGTTCCAGTGCGCGGATTCGGAAGGCTACAACTCACCGCTCGATATGGCGACGGCGCTGCATCCGCAGACCCAGATGACGTTCAAATTCGCCGACGAAATCCTGCCCCGGGCCTATGGCTACCCGATGAAGATCAGGGTGCCGACAAAACTCGGATTCAAGAATCCGAAATACGTGATCTCGATGGAGGTCACCAACGACTACAAGGGCGGCTACTGGGAAGACCAGGGCTACAATTCGTTCAGCGGGAGTTAGCCGCACGCCGCGTGCGAAGCCGCGTATCTTTTCGCCATCACGGCGTCGAATGCGATTCCCATCTCGGTGGTGGACGGCGCAAGGCCGGTGAATAGTTCGAACGCGTCGGCGGCTTGATAAATCGCAAGGTCGCGCCCGGTCATGACCGTTGCGCCCTTCGCCTTGGCGGCCGTCAGAAGCGGTGTCCAGAGCGGCGAATAGACCGCGTCGGCGACCCACAGGCCGGCATGCAGCAGGTGATCCGGAACCGGCGTGCCGCGGCTCGGCAGCATCCCAACCGGGGAACCGTTGACCACGCCCACGACCCCGCGCAGCGCTTCCTCGACGCTGTCAGCAATGCTTGTTTTGGCGTGGCCATCGAGCTGCGCGGCCAGTTTCGCGGCCTTGGCATGCTCGCTATCGAAGATCCGCAAATCGGCAACGCCGAGCCCCGCCAGCGCAAACGCAATCGCCTTGCCGACGCCGCCCGCGCCGATCAAGGCCACCGGGCCATGCGCGCTCGCGGTGACGAGGTGGGTGATGGCCCGCGTAAAACCGGTCGTATCGGTGTTGTGGCCGATCAACCGGCCGTCGCACACGACGACGGTATTGACCGCGCCGATCAGTGCCGCGCCCGGCGATAATTCGTCGAGCAGATCGGCCACGGCTTCCTTGTAGGGAAAGGTGACGTTGACGCCGGCGAAGCCCAGCCGCCGGATGCCTTCGAGCAACAGCCTCAGCTCGTCTTGCCCGGCGCCGGCGACCTCGATGAGCTGATAATGGCAGCGAAGGTCCAGCGCCTCGGCCGCGCGTTCGTGCATGGCCGGCGCGGCCGACTGCGCGATCGGCGCGCCGAGCAAACCGGTGAGAAAGCGGCGGCTTTGGACATCTGGCTTATGCGTGGCGGATTTCATCGTCTCGGTACCATCGGCGTCGGCGCGGGTCAGCGTAACGATAGCGCACCGGCCATCCAACTCAATTGCCTGGCATACCCGTCATCATGCCATTTTCCTGGATGTTTCCTGGATGCGCGAGGCAGGCGGCGCGAAGGGCGCCTTTGCCCTCCTTACGATTTTCGCACCAGCCTGCCCTGAAACGCCGCTGCGATCGCGCCGAGCCCCAGCATCGCCGCCGAGACGTTGAGCGCGTAGGACAGGCTTCCAAAAGCGTCGGTGACGGCGCCGACCGCGATCGGCCCCAGCATCTGGCCTATTCCAAACGCGATTGTCATCGCCGCAATTCCGGTGGGCCATGCGGCGGGGGGATAATTGAAGCGCACGAAGCTGGTGGTCGATGACACTACTGCGAAGAACGCGACGCCGAACACCACAGCCGAAATCGCCAGCAACAACGGCGAATGTCCGAACAGCGGCAGCGCCGCGCCGATCGCGTTGACGCCGAGAACGATCGCGGTGGAGATACCGCCGCTGTTGCGCGCCAGCACGTTGCGCCACACCCACGGCGTCGCGAACGCGCTTAAGCCGATCAGGCACCAGAATGCGCTCTGCGCCGCCGCGCCGCCGCCGCCGTCGCGCACATAGGCAATCATGAAAGTCATGTAGGCGATGTAGCCGGCGCCGAACAGAAAATAGCCGGCGAGATAGATCAGGACCGGCCGGATCGCGAATTTGGCTGGCGCCGCCTCCGCGATCCCGGCACGGGCATCGATCGGCGCCAGCAGCAGCGGAATGGTCATGACGACCGAGAGCAGCGTCATCGCCCACCACACGATCCACCACGAGCCGGGGCCGAAAGCCTGCAGCACGAACGGCGCGATCAGGCCGGACGACAGGATGCCGAGCCCGGGCCCGGCGTAAAACAGACTCAGCAGGAAGTTCGCGCGCATGGGCTGCGATTGCGCAATGATCGCCGCCAGCGCGCCGGCGGCGACGAATCCGGCCCCCGCGCCCAACCCTGCGAGCAGCCGCGCAAAGCTCAAAACGACAAAATTGCCTGACAGCGCGCACAGCGCCAGCGACGCGACGCAGGCCAGCGTTCCCCAGCGCACCACGGCGGATAACCCGTACCGCTTCACGAGCCTGGAGGCCATCAGCGCGCCGACGAGATACCCCGCTGCATTGATGGTATTCATGAAACCCGCGGCGGAATACGACCAGCCGAGCGCATCGCGCATGTCCGGCAGCACCAGCGAATAGGCGAAGCGGCCGATGCCGAGGCCGACGGTGGGTGCGAGCGACAGGATCAGGATCAGCCGCGCGGGATGCACGTAAGATGAGGGACGGTCGGGGGCGTGCAAGGGAATTCTCCGGCGGAGGGTGCAATGTGACAGGCTCTGCCGCGATTGCACAGGACGCAGTTAGCAATGGTGTCTTGCCATCAGCGCAATGCCGCTTTAGCAATCCGCGCGGATACCAATAGCCCTCGTTATGCCCGGCCTTGTGCCGGGCATCCACGTCTTTTGACTTCGCTGCAAACAAGACGTGGATGGCCGGGACGAGCCCGGCCATGACGAGCTAGATAAGGAACTAATCAATGGCGACCCATAAACTGCTGCTTCTCCCCGGCGACGGCATCGGCCCCGAAGTGATGGCGGAGGTGAAACGCCTGATCGACTGGCTCAACGCGGAAGGCGTCGCGCATTTCGAAACCGAGCAGGGCCTGGTCGGCGGTTCGGCCTATGACGCGAGCAAGCAGAGCATTGCTGACGTCACCATGGCCAAGGCTGGTGCCGCCGATGCCGTGATCTTCGGATCGGTCGGCGGCCCGAAATGGGATAGCGTTCCCTATGAGGCGCGCCCGGAGGCCGGACTATTGCGGCTGCGCAAGGAACTTGGCCTGTTCGCGAATCTGCGCCCCGCGGTGTGCTATCCCGCGCTTGCGGATGCCTCGAGCCTGAAACGCGAGGTGGTCGAGGGCCTCGACATCATGATCGTGCGCGAGCTCACCGGCGGGGTGTACTTTGGTGAGCCCAAGACCATCACCGATCTCGGCAATGGCCAGAAGCGCGCCATCGATACCCAGGTTTACGATACCTATGAAATCGAGCGCATCGCCCGCGTCGCGTTCGATCTGGCGCGCAAGCGCCGCAACAAGCTGACCTCGATGGAAAAGCGCAACGTCATGAAATCCGGCGTGCTCTGGAACGAGGTGGTCACCCAGGTGCATGCGCGCGAGTACAAGGACGTTCAGCTCGAGCATCAACTGGCCGATTCCGGCGGCATGAATCTGGTGAAATCGCCCAAGGCATTCGACGTCATCGTCACCGACAACCTGTTCGGCGACATGCTCTCGGATATCGCGGCAATGCTGACGGGCTCGCTCGGCATGCTGCCGTCGGCTTCGCTCGGCGAGGTCGATGTCAAAACCAGGAAGCGGAAGGCGCTGTATGAGCCGGTGCACGGCTCGGCGCCGGATATCGCCGGCAAGGGACTGGCCAATCCGATCGCGATGATCGCATCGTTTGCAATGGCGCTGCGCTATTCGTTCGATATGGGCGCGCTGGCCGACAAGCTCGATGCTGCGATCGCAGCCGTGCTCGCCAGCGGCCTGCGCACCGCGGATATCAAATCCGACGGCACGACCGCGGTGAGCACCACGCAGATGGGTGAAGCGATTTTGAAGGAATTGCAGGCGCTGCACGGGTAGGGCAGCTTACCCCATCGTCGTCCCGGCCAAGCGAAGCGCGAGCCGGGATCCATACGCCGAGGATTATCGTTTTGGCACTCGGGTCGAGGCTTTCTGTAACAACCGACGCCGGTGGTTATGGGTCCCGGCGTTCGCCGGGACGACTCGCAGCCAGCGCCGCGACTCTCAATACAGCGGGAAGCTCTGTGGGTATCCGCCCAAATCCGATGGCGGGCTGAGCGGCTGACGGTCGATCGGGCGATTGTTGTTCTCGCGCCCGAACGATGGGTACCCGATCGCCGGCGGAAATGCGTAGTCGCTGAATTTGCGGTCGCCCGGCAATACCTCGGTGCCGGCGTCAAGCCAGGAGCGCTTGGTGACGTAGATCCGGGTGCGCGGCCCCTGCTGATACGACACATTGGGACCGTTCGGCCCATAATAGACCCGGCCGCGGTCGTCGTACTGGCGCTTGGGCTGCGCGTTGCCCGGCGTCATGGCGAAGCCGATCGTGACGATGGTGGTCGCGGCAAGCACCACCGCAAGCTTTTTCGCAGCAGAAAATTTCCAGGTCATCAAGGTCCTCATGGGCGGCCGGGCCACCATATCCGATTTGCGGTCAATTTAGCCGCCGCGGGGCAGCCGTCACAAGGTCAATCCGGCCACACTGCTTCACAATAATGATGGGTCGCGAGAAAAGTTGCATGAAAACCAGCATCTTGGCGGGCGCGCCGATCAAAGCGTGCCGCGCAGCCCAAGGTTTTCCGCACTGCTTACCCAGTCCACTGATGCGGCCGATGTGGGTGATGCGGCGCAGCTGCCGCGTTTGAGCTCGGCGCGGGCGAATAATTCCGCCAGATTCGGTTCGTTTCCGGCCGTAAGCCGAGGCAGGACTGCGCCCCGTCCGCGTCGCCCGGATAGCGAAGCAGCGTAACCGCGCCGAACCCGCTGTCGATGACGCCGGCCGGCTCCGGATCGCGCGCGCGCCTCCGCTGGCGGCATTCGTGCAGCTATTCCAGCGAAGGTGGGCCCCGTTTGGTTGAATTCACCTCCGGGGCGATAGATTTCGAGTTCTGCAACCGGCGTTTGGCCTTGGACCGTCCAGCGCAAGACGTCCTTGCGACCGCCTTCGGGATACCGAAAAATCTGGTAAGCCTCTGTTTTTCCAAGGAGAATCGAAATGGCTGACGGCGAACGCTGGATACGGAGCGCACAGCCGCGCTCCAGCCCATTTTGGGCGGACGCTCGCTCGCCAGGCCCGCCCGCAATTCGTCCCGGAGATGGATGCCGACGATGGCAAGCAGGGCCAGGACCCCCACATAGGCAAGCGGACGCGCCAGCGTGCTGAAACATTCGTCGGCGGAACTGGTCAGCGCCGGATGAATTCGGGTCGGATCATGTGGGATGGGGCCGGTGGTCCAAAACGATCGCATCAAACGCCCAGCCGCGACCGAGCACCGATGGCGGTCTCGGGTCTAACGTTGTCTTAAGGGCGTTTCTCGCATAGAAGCGCTGCCTCTTCCCTTTCCGCCGCGGGCGGGGGTGAGGGCATTTTTCTTCGGAGAGTGAACGATGGGCTACAAAGTCGCGCTGGTCGGAGCGACCGGCAATGTCGGGCGGGAAATGCTCAACATTCTGGACGAGCGCAAATTCCCGGCTGACGAGGTGGTGGCGCTGGCGTCGCGCCGCAGCATGGGCGTCGAAGTGTCCTATGGCGACCGCACCCTGAAAGTCAAAGCGCTCGAGCATTACGATTTCAGCGACGTCGATATCTGCCTGATGTCGGCGGGTGGCGCGGTGTCGAAGGAGTGGTCGCCGAAGATCGGCGCCGCCGGCGCGGTCGTGATCGACAACTCCTCCGCCTGGCGCATGGATCCGGACGTGCCGCTGATCGTGCCCGAGGTCAATGCGGACGCGGTCGCAGGCTTCGTCAAGAAGAACATCATCGCCAATCCGAACTGCTCGACCGCGCAGCTTGTGGTGGCGCTGAAGCCGCTGCACGACAGGGCCGTCATCAAGCGCGTCGTGGTCTCGACCTATCAGTCGGTCTCGGGCGCCGGCAAGGACGCCATGGATGAACTGTTTTCGCAGACCAAGGCGGTCTACACCAACAGCGAACTCGTCAACAAGAAATTCCCCAAGCGTATCGCCTTCAACGTGATCCCCGAGATCGACGTCTTCATGGAGGACGGCTACACTAGGGAAGAGTGGAAGATGATGATGGAGACCAAGAAGATTCTTGATCCCAAAATCAGGCTCACCGCGACCTGCGTGCGGGTGCCGGTGTTCGTCGGCCATTCCGAATCGGTCAACATCGAATTCGAGAATCCGATCTCGGCCGATGAGGCGCGCGACATCCTGCGCAATGCGCCGGGTTGCCTCGTGATCGACAAGCACGAACCGGGCGGCTACGTCACGCCCTATGAGGCGGCGGGCGAGGACGCCACCTACATCAGCCGCATCCGCGAGGACGCGACGGTGGAGAACGGCCTGGTGCTGTGGTGCGTGTCCGACAACTTGCGCAAGGGCGCCGCGCTCAACGCTGTCCAGATCGCCGAATGCCTGATCAACCGCAAGCTGATCAGCGCCAAGAAAAAGGCGGCGTGAGAACAGGCGAATGGCGAGTGGCGAATGGAAATTTTCCCTAATCGCTATTCGCCATTTCCTATTCGCTCACTTGCTCCCTGACGCTGCGAAATTCCTTCGCCGCCTGGTCGAGCACCGACAGCGAACCCTCGGCGACGCCGAAATAGGCGCCATGCAAATGCAGCTCGCCGCGCTCGGCGGGGGTCCGGACAAATGGGAACGTCATCAGGTTTTCCAGGCTGCGGAATACCGCGGCCTTCTCGATCCGGGTGGTGAAATCAGCCACTGTCTCGTGGTCGCGCTGCCCGACCCTCTCGCCGGGCTTGATGAACATCGACATCCATCGGCCGATGAAATCGCCGGGCGACAGCGGTGCGATTTTGTCGATGAAGGCGCGGATACCGCCGCATTGCGCGTGGCCGAGCACCACGATGTGTTTTACGCGCAGCGCCCGAACCGCGTATTCCAGTGCCGCCGAGACGCCGTGCGCTCCGCTGTCGGGCGCGTAGACCGGCACCAGATTGGCGACGTTGCGCACCACGAACAATTCGCCGGGGCCGGCATCGAAGATCACCTCGGGCGACACCCGGGAATCGCAGCAGCCGATCACCATCACCTCGGGCGACTGGCCGCGCTCGGACAGCTCGCGATAGCGCGACTGCTCGGTGGGCAGCCGCTGCGAGGTAAAGGTCCGGTAGCCCTGAAGCAGTTGTTGCGGAAACGATGACATGGCAGTTGCTAACCATATGCCGGCAGCCGGAACAAGGCTTTCGGACGGCGGCATGAAATGTTAGAGCATGATCCGGAAAAGTGGGCACCGGTTTTCCGAAAAGATCATGCTCAAACAATAAGCTACCGATAGGTCCGATTCGGCGAAGGCGAACCGGATCTATCGCGTGGGTTTCAATATCGACAAGGGAACCAACCCATGATCCGTCCGCGCCGCAGCCTGCTGTTCATGCCCGGATCCAATGCGCGGGCGCTGGAAAAAGCCCGCAACCTCCCGGCCGACGGCATCATTCTCGATCTCGAGGATTCCGTCGCCCCGGATGCCAAGGTGGTCGCGCGCGACCAGATCGCGCAGGCGATCGCCGCGAAGGGATTCGGCAAACGCGAGGTGCTGATCCGCGTCAATGCGCTGGATTCGCCGTGGTGGATCGATGACCTCGACATGGCCGGCAAGGCTCGGCCCGACGGCATTCTGGTTCCAAAAATTTCCAGCGTGAAGGATCTGACCACCGTCGCCGATCGCCTCAGCGATATCAACGCCGACATATCGATCAAGGTATGGGCGATGATCGAGACCGCGCGCGCGGTGCTGCACGCCGAGGAACTCGCGGCCGCCTCGCGCAATTCCGAGACGCGGCTCGCCGGATTTGTGTTCGGGCCGAACGATATCTCGCGGGAGACGCGAATACGAATGCAGTCGGGCCGCGCGGCGATGATCCCCATGATCACGCATTGCATTCTCGCCACCCGCGCCTACGGCCTCGAAATTCTCGACGGACCCTACAGCGATTTTTCCAATGTCGACGGCTTTGGGCAGGAATGCGCGCAAGCGCGTGATCTCGGCTTCGATGGCAAGACGTTGATCCATCCCGGCCAGATCGAAGCCTGCAACGCCATCTTCACACCGCCGGCCGAGGAAGTCGCGCAGGCCCGCAGGATCATCGCGGCGTTCGAGCGGCGGGAAAATGCCTCGCGCGGCGCGATCCAGCTCGACGGCCAGATGGTGGAGCGGCTGCATGCCGATATGGCCCGGCGCACCATCGCCATCGCCGATGCGATCGCGGCGATGGGGCATTGAGCGCGATGCCGGCCGGAATGATGCACGCGTTTCGATCAAGCGCGTCGGCAAACGCGATGCGCACTTTTTCGTAATGGCGAGCTTTGGAGGTATGCGTGTTGGCGTGTTGGGCGGGGGTCTTCAGGGGTGCTGCATGGCGTTAGCCCTGGCGGTGCGCGGAATCGACGTCACATTGTTCGATCGCAACGAACGGCTGCTCAGCCGCGCGGCAGTCGCGAATGAGGGCAAGATCCATCTCGGCTATATGTACGCCAACGACGCCAGCTATTCGACTGCCCGCATGATGATGCAGGGCGCGCTGGCCTTCGCGCCATTTTTCGCGCGGCATCTCGGTGTGCCCGAGGATGCAATGACGGTGTCGCGCCCTGCCGCCTATGTCGTTCACCGCGACAGCCAGCGTTCGCCGGAACAGGTCTCGCAATACCTGACGAGGGTACACGCGTTGATCCAGGAGGCCAGCGACGGCAAGCGCGGGGCCTATTTTGGCCTCGACTTCGCGTCCGAGCCGCGGATGTGGTCGGCGGCGGAACGGGAAGCTGCATTCGATCCGGATGTGGCGCTGGCGGCGTTCGATACGCCGGAGGTCGCCATCGATCCGGTGGCGCTGGCGTCAGCGGTACGCGAGCGGATCGCCGCCGAGCCGCGAATTGAGGTCCGGACAAGCCATGAAGTCGTGGCCGTCGATGACGATGGTGCTCGCCTCTGCATCGAATTGGGCACCGTGGACGGACCGGCGAGCGAGCGTTTCGACCACGTCGTCAATGCGCTGTGGGACGGCCGCTTTGCCATCAATGAAAAGCGTGGCTTGCATCCGCGGCGTCCGTGGCTGCATCGGTTGAAATACGGTGTCAGCTTCCGGCTGCCCGCCGGCGCGCGTTTGCCGCCGAGCGCGACATTCGTTTCCGGACCGTTCGGCGAGGTCGTCAGTTATCGCGACGGCCTGACCTATCTCACCTGGTATCCGGTTTGTCTGCAGGGCATTTCCAGCGAGGTGGCGCCGCCGGACTGGCCGACTTACCCAGCCGAGCCGCTGCGGTCACAATTGTTGGAAGGTACGCTTCGCGCCATGGCGGAATTCGTGCCGTCGCTTCGCGCGGTTGACGTGGAAATGCTGGAAGACGTCACCGTCAAGGGCGGCGTTATCGTCGCCTGGGGCGAGACCGATATTTATGATCCCGCCAGCGAGTTGCATCGGCGTTTCGAAATCGGCGTGACGTCGGCGGGCCGCTTTCATTCGATCGATCCTGGCAAACTCACGATGGCGCCCTATTTCGCGAACCTCTGCGCCGACCGCATTACGGGGGATACCAGGCCATGAGCGGCCCGCTGGTCACCGTCGGCGTGCCGGTTTATCGGGGTCAGGATGATCTCGCGGTCACGCTGGAATGCCTGCGAACGCAGAGTTACCAGAATCTGGACGTGCTGATTTCCGTGGACGCCGGCGATCAGGAAAGTGCGCGCGCCTGCGAGCCGTTCTTGCGCAGCGATACCCGCTTCCGGATGCAGATCCAGCCGTCACGCCTGGGATGGGCCGGGAACACCGACTGGACCATGTGCCAGCGACGCGGCGAGTTTTACATCTTTCAACAGCATGACGACCAGGTGTCGCCGACCTATGTCGCCGATCTGGTCGAGGCGGCATCGCGATCCCCCAACGCCGCGATCTGTTTCGCTGAAGCTCATTCCAGCGGCGTGAATAATTTCGTCTCGCGTGGATTTCCATTGTCTGGCGCGGCTCCGGTCGATCGTGTCCTCGCCTATCTCGAGACCATGGACTGCTTGCCATTCCGCGGGCTGATCCGGAGCACGGCGCTTGCCGCGACGTCGGGCCTGCTCCTCAGCGATTTCGATCCCTTCGATAGCTACGGCACGGAAATCCGCTTCATGGCGCAACTCGCGCTATGGGGCGATTTCTGCTTCGTCCCCGGGCCGATCTATTACAAGCGCTTACATGGCGAAAATCTGCACCTGAAGCGGTTGAACTGGTCCGAAGAAAAGAAGCAATTGTCTTGGGCTTCTCTTGCGGCCTGGATGGCCGAGGCGATTGTGCCGGCGGGAAGAACAGCGGAGGAGCGCCGACATCTGTTTGACTCTGTGCTCGAACGGTTTGTCGTGCCTCATGCGCCGTGGAAATGGGTGAGAGCGCCAGCCCGGTTGCTGTCAGCGACCGGTTCGAGGGCGCTTTACCCCTTGCGCGCCATGCTTGCTCAGATCAAACGCAACGAACAGATCGTGCGAATCGTAACCGGGCGCTGGATGCTTTATGAGACGGGTGATCCGGGGCAGCGAGCAGCGCTGATGCGCTCAATCTTCGAGCAGCTTAAAAATGGAGGCCGCCTCAACCCGCCGAGCAGCCTTCAATCCAGCTGGGCCAGACTTGAAGAGGAAGCGCTCAGCCGGTTCGCCGCCCAGGCATAGAGGCTACCCGGGACAGGTTGCTCGTTGCCGCGTCCCGTGGGGGGAGGCTCGGTGCGAATGAATTGAGCATCGAGGTGGGATGGCATGCTGCAGCTTGCTCTGCGGGATCATCCGCGAAGGCGGATGATCCAGTACCCCGCCGCTTAAGCTTAATCTCGACGCCATGGAATACTGGATGCCCGCCTTCGCGGCATGACGTTAAGGCGAACCAAACCGCTCCGCCGCCCAGGCATCAGCCAGGCGATGCCCGGCCGATGCGCTGTGCCGCGGGGTCCACCGCAGCGCAGCACCGAAAGAAACCCTCTCGCCTTCGAACCAAACGATCGCCGAGCCGTTACGGTCAATCCTAAGGAATCACTCCTAAGGAAGGAGAGCCCTATGCGTGTTTTTACGGTAGCCACGATATTATTATTGTCCACAAGCCTGGTTCCCTCATTCGCCCAAGATGAGGGAAAGTCTTCGCCTTCCAGTCAACCCCAGACTGTCCCTGTGCAACCGGAGCGCAGCCCCCAGCAATCGGAACAATCTCGCGGGCAGGACCGGGAAGGCGGCGAGGACGTTCGGGTCGGACGCGATTGGAGAGCACAAGAGCGCGCTGGCGACCGTGTGGGACGCATGGGTCAGAACGATATGGGGCGGATGAGAGAAAAGATGGGCCGCGATATGGACGGGGACCGCCACACGGTAGGTCGCAATTGGCGAATGCGCCCCGACGATGACCGCGCGGACCGAGGTGGCTACGGCAGAGGTTCTTACGACGAGGATCGGCCTCAGCGTAGAGTGAAAGTCTGCTTCGAGTACGAAAACGGCGACGAGTATTGCCGCTATCGGTGAGAAAAGTACTGCCGTCGGCGAAAATCATTCCCGATCATCATCGTCGGCGTACACCGCGGATATGCAACGTCCCGATGGAGAACCCGCAATGGCACGGCGTCCGATTCGCACGAATTTGTGATGTCCTTGTCCGAGGATTTAATTTCGCACTTCTCCTGCGAAACCGATGTGAGACTTGGCAAGTACAATAAGCTCCGCGGATCCGCCTTGCTTTTGCGGTGCACTCTAACTAAAAAATGCAACGGGGAAATGCAGACTCCCCGTTAGACGGTCCTCGTCCAAGCTCTGCGCATCGCTCGATTCGTCGAGGAGATTGCGCATGGACGACCGTAAACATTCAATTTCCCCAGATGCCCTTTATGCACGGCTCGGCTCCGAAGCGGCGCCGATCATAGTCGACGTGCGGCGCGATGCCGACTTTGCCGGTGCCGAGGGTGTTCTCCAGACGCCAGCCGATCCCAACTGAGTGGAATGTAAATGACAAGGCAAGGCATCCAAGAACACGCGATTAGCAGTACGAAGGTTTCGAATTCAGTCATCCGCTGGATCGGTTATCGGTTTCCGATCTTCACTTTTCTGCATCACGAGCTGGGGACGCCTACACTGAACAGCGCATCGGCAGAGTGATATTTTGCGTCCTAAGGAATGGTGTGGCCATGTTACATCCACTCCGGTCGATCCTTGCGGTGCTAGCCGGCGTCGTGGCGCTGGCTAACACCGCAGGCCCGGCGTCTGCACAGTCAGCGGATAAAGGTCCGCTCCAACTCGAAACCAAAATCCCGCTGGGCGACGTGCGTGGCCGGATCGATCACATGGCGGTTGATTTGAAGCGGCAACGTCTGTTCGTTGCCGAATTGGGCAATGATTCCGTTGGAATTGTCGATCTCTCAACCCGCAAAGTGATCAGCAGGATTCCAGGGCTGAAGGAGCCCCAAGGCGTCGGCTACGAGCCTATGACCGATATGCTTTATGTCGCCAATGCAGGTGACGGCTCGGTGCGATTGTTTGAAGGGGGCGATTACAAGGCGACGGAACGAATTGAGCTTGGCAGCGATGCCGACAATATTCGGATTGATGCTGCGGCTAAACGAGTCTTCATTGGATATGGCGGTGGCGGGCTTGCCGTGATCGACCCTTCAACCCGCAGCAAGGTTGCTGACATCCCGCTGAAGGCGCATCCCGAAGCGTTCCAGATCGACCCCGATACAAGCCAGATCTTCGTCAATGTGCCCGATGGCCGCGGCATCGCCGTTGTGGACCGCGTTTCGCAAAAGCAAATCGCAAAATGGCCGCTGGCTGGTCGCGGCGCAAATTTTCCGATGGCTCTTGACCACGTTCGTCGCCAGGTCCTCGTGGTCTTTCGGGCTCCCGCGGGGCTTGGCGTCTTTTCCATGACGGACGGCAAGCCGATCGCGACCATCGAAACCTGCGGCGATGCCGATGACCTGTTCATCGATGCCAAGCGCGCGCGAGTCTACGTCAGTTGCGGGGCTGGCTTCCTTGATGTCTTGGATGCGAAAGAAGCGACATATCGACGGATCGCGCGCATCCCCACGGTTTCGGGTGCGCGCACTTCGCTCTTTGTACCCGAGATGGATCGTCTGTTGGTTGCTGCCAGGGCGAGTTCCGGAGAGCCAGCAGCCATTTGGATATACCGACCAATGCCTTGAGTCCGTAGCCGCGCCAATGAGGATCAAACACGTGTTTGCGAGCTGGAAAAGTTCGACACGGAAATTTCCACAACGGCTCGTGTCGGGGTCCGTCATCGCATTGTGCCTGATCGCATGGTCCGGACCGGCTCGGGCTTATCGTCCCTTCGACGGAACCGATGCGGCGGTAGCAGCGCCGGGAGAGTTGGAAGTTGAACTACAACCAGCCGGGCGCCTGCGCGAAGGTGGAAATACTACCCTGGTCGCGCCGGCAACGGTCTTCAATTTCGGATTGAGCGAGGGGTGGGAAGCAGTGTTTGAGGGCCAGGGCCAGACGCCGCTTTCGCCGTCGGGTCCCACCAGCCTGACGGCAGCGGGAGCATTCCTCAAACACGTGCTGCAGCCCGGCAGCCTGCAGGATAAGAGCGGGCCCAGTGTGGCGACCGAATTTGGCGTGCTGCTTCCGGACAGCACGGGGAGTTCGGGCGTCGGCGCAAGTCTGGCCGGTATCGTCTCGCAGCGCTGGGACTGGGGAACGATCCACTTGAATGCAGAGACTGCGCTTACCCGCGAACATCATGCTGACGTGTTTCTTGGCGGCATCATCGAAGGACCGTCAAAATGGTCGATCCGGCCGGTCGCAGAGTTCTTCTACGAGAATGAATTTGGCAAAGCGGAAACGATATCCGGTTTGATCGGTCTGATTTGGAAAGTCCGCGATAACCTCAGTTTCGACGTCGGGCTGCGTCATGCCCTCACGAACGGCCATCCAGTCAACGAAGTGCGCGCCGGGTTGACGTTCGGATTTCCTTTGGGACAGTTCGAGGGTCGCTCCGCTCAATCCAGATAATCCCAACGTTTCATAGCGATCGCGGATGCGATCGCGGCGATGGCGAGTTAGGAGGGCCTCATGGTGAGGAGGCGTTCTTGCGCCGTCTCGAACCATGAGATCAGGCACTCCTTATCCCTCGAGACGCGCTTCGCGCTCCTCGGGATGAGGAGCCCCAAACCGCGCCGCCGCCCAGGCATACAGGCTGCCGGCAACGGGGGGCTGATTGCCGCGGCCTTTCGGCGAAATGTGCAGCCCGATAATTTCGGGATCGCCGATCAGGGCTGAAAAATCCGACCGTTCGAAGAAGCGTTTTGGTTCGGCATGGACCGCGTAAAATGATTTCTTCGGCAGGGCATGACGATGCTCTCCGGCGCGGCGCGCGAGCGCGGTCAGTGACGCCGGGCCATAGAGCGCAATACGAATGTCCGAAATGCGGTTCGATCGGCGCCGCCATTGGCGCATCAGGAAGGTCAGGCGGTGTCGCAGCGCCAGCCAGTCCGGCTCCAGTTCTTCCTGCTCCATCAGGTCTTCGAACGCCGCGACGATGGGATCATGTGAAGGCAGATACAGAACGGAGTTGCCGAGCTGGCGGCGCCGCTCCCAGGCGAAATAGGGTTTTGCGGGATCGATCTCGACCGGCTTCAGCAGCAGCACGTCGGCGTCGAGCCACAGGCCTGCGCCATCAGCCATCAGCCGCATCCGGAAAAAATCGCTGAACTGCAAAATGGTCCAGTCACGCCAGGTGCCGTCCGGCTCGGGCGGGCGAAGTTTTTCGGAGAAAGCATGCGGCAGGATCGCTTCGGCCTCGGCATTGCCGACGCCATCGGGCAATCCCGGCAGCGGTTCGAAGCTATAGACCGTGACTTTATGACCCGCCGCGACCTGCGATCTCAGACAGGTCTGCCGGAGCTTGTCGAGCGGGCCATGCCAGAAGGTGACGACGTCGGGGAGCATGCGTCACCCTGTGAGGCGCAAGAAGTTCAGGCCCAGGCGCGCGCGGTCTTCGCCTTCGCCTCGTAGCTGTCGATCGAGGCCTTCTTCTCCATGGTGAGGCCGATGTCGTCGAGCCCGTTCATCAGGCAGTGCTTGCGGAACGGGTCGATCTCGAATTTCACCGTGCCGCCGTCGGGCCCGCGGATTTCCTGATTGGCGAGATCGATGGTCAGCGTCGCATTGGCGCCGCGTTCGGCATCGTCGAACAATTTGTCGAGGTCGTCCTGGGTGACGCGGATCGGCAGGATGCCGTTCTTGAAACAGTTGTTGTAGAAGATGTCGCCGAACGAAGTCGAGATCACGCAGCGGATGCCGAAATCCAAGAGCGCCCATGGCGCGTGCTCGCGGCTCGAACCGCAGCCGAAATTGTCACCCGCGACCAGAATCTTGGCGTTGCGATAGGCCGGCTTGTTGAGGATGAAATCCGGATTCTCGCTGCCGTCGTCCTTGTAGCGCTGTTCCGCAAACAGGCCCTTGCCGAGGCCGGTGCGCTTGATGGTCTTCAGGTACTGCTTCGGGATCACCATGTCGGTATCGACATTGATGATTTTCAAGGGCGCCGCGACGCCTTCCAGCGTGGTGAACTTGTCCATCGATCGCACTTCTTGGCTAGAGATTGACGAAAAGCGTTTCGGGAGGTGGTTTATCGCGAATGCCGCCGGCATAAAAGGGCAAATCGCGCGTATTGCGCAAAAGCAGGCTCTCGGACTTGATCCGAGGGTGGATACCGGTTTTGCGAACAGAATGCGCGCAAAAGATGCTCAATCAGCGGCAGCCTCGATCGCCTCCATGTCGTCGTCGGACAGCCCAAAATGATGGCCGATCTCGTGAATCAACACGTGGCGGACGATATGGCCCAGCGTCTCGTCATGCTCGGCCCAATAATCCAGGATCGGGCGGCGATACAGCCAGACCATGTTGGGCAGCCGCGCGATGTCGTCATTGCTGCGGAACGGCAGGCCGATGCCCTGGAACAGGCCGAGCAGGTCGAATTCGCTTGCCGCATTCATCTCGTCGAGAACCTCGTCAGTCGGGAAATCGTCGACGCGGATGATCACGCCCTCGCACAGATCGCGAAAGCGCTTCGGCAGTCGCGCGAAAATTTCGTGCGCCATCGCTTCCATCTCGGCAAGCGACGGCGCTTTGGCTTTGGTCCACATTTCGCCTGTTTAGCGCGTGTTCCGCGGTCGTGCATACCGGTTTGTAATTGAGGCCGCCTGCAGTTGACGTTGGCGCGGCAATCGGAGACGTTGCGGCCGACAACAGGTTTGGATGGGCGTCATGATGCGGATCGGGACTGCGGCACTTTTGGTCGCTTTTGCAGGCACATTCTTGCTGCCAGCGGCCGGCGCGAGAGCGCAGGCCGCGCCGTCCGGGTTACGGACCGCGCAGGCGTCGCAGCCAGCCGTCACCGAGGTGTCCGCGCAGCGCCGTGTCAGGCGGCCATCGACACGGCTGCGCGTCTATCCGCGTTATGAACTGGAACCCGATGGCGTCTATCCCCGGTATTATCCCGGCCGCAACGCGGTGCGCGACTGTATCGCAACTTACGTGCAGGAATACCGGCCGAGCGGCACGGTGATCGTGCCCCGCATGAACTGCTACTGGCGCGGCGGCTAGAGCATGATCCCGAAAAGTGGACACCGGTTTTCCCGGACAAACGAATTCGTTTGTCCAGAGATCAGGCTCGGAAAAAGTAAACGACGGGTCTGATTTTGCGAAGCTGAAGCAGACCCTAGTGTAAGCGCCGGCGCGCGGCGCCGATCAGCCCCGCGCCGACTACCAGCGCCGACGTCCCATAAACGATAATCGCCATGGCCAGTTGCGTGACGCTGCTTGCGGTGCCCCGGCCTCCGCCGGGACCTTGCGAGGCGAACCCAGCGTTAGTCCATACCAGGCTGGCGAGCGCTGGTGCCGCGGCGGAAACGAACCGCGATAGCCGATGCCTTGTTCGAGCCATGACAATCTCCTGTGACGAGATGTTTTCAGAAGATACGGACGACAGCCTATGCCGGTTTTGAAAATTGTCCCGTGAATCTTGTTGTGCAAAGCGGGAACCGGCTCGCGCGATTCGCATTCATCCATGCGGCGCAACTATTCATTTCGCATTCACGTCGCGCACCTTAGTTTGCCATCTGCGTCGCGGCGAGGCGGCTGACCAAATCACCGCACGGTGCCGGCGTGATATCCGATGACTTGAAGGGAGATATAGATGAACGTGACAAGAGTTCTCGGGCTTGCCGCCGTCGGCGCATTGCTCGTGCTGGTCGCTCCGGCCGAGCGGGCCCAAGCGCTGTCGCTGAGCAATCCCGGCGCCGCCACCGCGGTCCAGAAAGGTTCGCAGATGACCACCGAGGTGCGCTGGCACCGTTGGCATCGCTGGCACCATCGGCGGCACTGGCGCCGCTGATGAGTAGGGCCTGAGCATGCGAGATCGAACAGGCCCGCGGCGTGGGCCTGTTTTTCGTTTGTTTTCTCAGCCCCGGAAACCGATGGGCGGATTTGCAGTTGATGGGTTAAACAGCGGAGGAGGCTTTAGATGACGAAATGGA
>Ga0070660_100001069_pt1 | contig 18410 bp, 18 predicted proteins | sample KBSC33metaG_FD_64670 | JGI IMG/M metagenome (GOLD analysis project Ga0070660, IMG submission 64670) | Corn rhizosphere microbial communities from Kellogg Biological Station, Michigan, USA - KBS C3-3 metaG | ecosystem: Host-associated > Plants > Roots > Rhizosphere > Soil ... | reverse complement strand
AAGTCAGGGGTGCGGCGGACGGAGTGCGCGGGACATTGAGCGGCGTGGCGACCGAGCAGAAATGTCGAACGTGACGCCTTCGCTCACCTGTTGTATCACAACCCTATGCCGGACCGGGTCGCCAACCTGAGCAGCGAGCAGGAACGGCTCCAGCTGATGTTCGAAAAAGCGCCGGGCTTCATGGCGCTGGTCGAACCCACCGAGCTTCGCTTCGTGATCGCCAACGAGGCGTTCCGCAGTCTCGTCGGGCGCAGCGATCTCATTGGCATGGGCCTGGCCGAGGCGTTCCCGGAACTGGATGACCAGGGCGTCGATGACATCCTCAAGGGTGTGACGCGATCGGGCGAAGCGTTCGTCGCGCGCGCAATGCCGCTCACCGTCGTCCGCTCGGACCTTTCGCCCGAAGATCTCCTGCTCGACCTTGTGTTCCAGCCGGTTCCGGATGGCATTTTCATCCAGGGGCACGACGTCACCAGCCAGAAGCGCGCCGAAATGCTTCGCACCGCGCATTCCAGGGTGCTTGGGCTGGCGATTAGCGACAGCCCGCTCGAACAGACGCTCAGCGAACTCATCCACATCGTCGAATCCAGCTCGTCGACGGGCGTTCTCGGCTCGATCCTGCTGCTTGACTCCGACGGCAGGCATCTTCGCCACGGAGCGGCTCCAAGCCTCCCCCGGGAATATAGCCAGGCAATCGACGGCTTCGAGATCGGAGCCTGCGCCGGCTCGTGCGGCACCGCGGCCTATCGGGGCACCGCAGTGTACGTTTCCGATATCGCCAACGATCCCTTGTGGACCGACTATAAGGAAATCGCGCTTCAGCACGGCCTGCGCGCCTGCTGGTCGATCCCGATCATTACCCGAGACGGCAAGGTGCTCGGCACGTTCGCAATGTATCATCGGCAGCCGCGCGAAGCGACGTTCAGCGACCTTCTGCTGGTCGATCTTATCATCCAGACGGCGGCTCTGGTCATCGACCGGGATCGCGCCAAGGCGGCGCTCCAGGATGTGCTGACCTTCACCGACGCTTCGGCGCCGATCCGCTAGTCCTCCTCGTCCTCATAGCCGACGAGGTTCAATTCGCAGGCCTTGATCTGGTGAGTCAGGCACCAGTGCTTGAGCGCTTCCTCGCGACCGTGGGTGATCCACACTTCGCTCGGCTCCAGCTCGCGGATGGTGCAGGTGAGTTCGTCCCAGTCGGCATGATCCGAGATCACCAGTGGAAGCTCGACATTGGCCTGGCGCGCTCGCTGGCGGATTCGCATCCAGCCCGAGGCCATCGCCGTCACCGGGTTGGGCAGTCGCCGCGACCAGCGGTCGTTGAGCGCTCCCGGCGGGGCGATGACGATCTTGCCGCGAAGCTCGTCCTTCGACGCACCGGTCGCCAGCCGAAGCTCGCCCAGCGGGATGCCGTGATCCTCGTAGAGCGCGCACATTTTCTCCAGCGCCCCGTGGATGTAGATCGGCTCCTCGTGCCCGCGCCGGCGCAATTCCGCGATCACCCGCTGCGCCTTGCCGAGCGCATAGGCGCCGACCAGCACGCAGCGGCTGTCGTCCGAATGGAGCCGATGCAACAGCCGGTCGATCTCGCCGCTTGTCTCGGGATGGCGGAACACCGGGAGCCCGAACGTCGCCTCGGTGATGAAGACGTCGCACGGCACCGGCACGAAAGGATGGCAGGTCGGGTCCTCGCGCCTTTTGTAGTCGCCCGACACCACGATCTTCTCCCCTTTGTGCTCGAGCACGATCTGCGCCGACCCGAGCACATGCCCGGCGGGAACGAAGCTGACGTCCACCTCGCCGACTCGAACCGCCTCGCCATATCCAACCGGCTGCCCGTTCTGCTCGCCGTAGCGAAGCGCCATGATCGCAAGCGTCTCCGGAGTCGCAAGCACCGCGCCGTGCCCGCCGCGCGCATGGTCGCCATGCCCGTGCGTGATCAGCGCCCGCGGCTTGGGCCGCGAGGGATCGACCCAGGCGTCGGCCGGGCGCACATAGATGCCTTCCGGGAAGGTCTCGATCCAGGAACCCAAACGCGCCATTGCGAGCTATAGTAGACGATAACGACACTCGGTTCCGCTTCAGGAGAGCGTAAGAATGGACAAAGTCTGGTGGTGGATCATCGACATCATCCTTCCGGTCGTCCTGCTGATCGTGCTGGTCTGGCTCGTCTTTCTGCGACGCTCGAAAGGAACCGACCGCACGACCTCCGAAGGGACCAGGGAAGTCTATGCGGAAGAGGAAAAGCGCCGCCGCGAGGGGACCGACAGCCTCTGACGACCGAGCTTCCGCAGGACGTCGAACGCTGGTTCGCAATGCGCGGATGGTCGCCGCGGAGGCACCAGCTGGAGATGCTGGAAGTCGCTCGCCGCGACCGCGATGCGCTGCTCGTTGCGGCAACCGGCTCGGGCAAGACGCTCGCCGGATTTCTTCCCGCCATCTGCGACCTGATCCAGAACCCGGCCGACACGCTGCACACGCTCTATGTGTCGCCGCTCAAGGCGCTCGGCGTCGACGTCCAGCGCAATCTGCTTGGCCCGATTTCCGAAATGGGCCTCGACATCCGGGTCGAGACCCGAAGCGGCGACACGCCGTCGGACCGCAAGGCGCGCCAGCGCGTCCGGCCGCCGCAGATTCTGCTGACGACGCCTGAATCCCTCAGCCTGCTCCTGAGCTATCCCGACAGCGGGGCGCTGTTCGCCAACCTCAAGACCTTCGTGGTCGACGAGCTCCACGCCTTCGCCCGGGAAAAGCGCGGCGACCTGCTCGCGCTGTCGATGGCGCGGCTGCAGGCGCTGGCGCCGCAGCTCCGCCGTGTCGGGCTGTCGGCAACGATCGCCGACCCGGACTCCTATCGATCCTGGCTCGGCGCGAACGGCGACCCCTCGCTCGTCGACCTCATAACCGGCGATCCCGGCGCGGAGCCGGATCTTTCCATCCTCATCCCGGAGAGCAAGATTCCCTGGGGCGGCCATTCGGGCCGCCACGCCGTGCGCGAAGTCATGGACCTGATCGAGCGCCACAAGATGACGCTCGTATTCTGCAACACACGGGGCCTTGCCGAACTGATGTTCCAGGACCTGTGGGCGGTGAACGATCATGCGTTGCCGATCGGAATCCACCACGGCAGCCTTTCGCTCGAAGCGCGGCGAAAGGTCGAAGCGGCAATGGCGGCGGGGCGCCTCCGTGGCCTCGTCGCGACGGCCAGTCTCGACCTCGGGATCGACTGGGGCGACATCGACCTCGTCGTCCAGATGGGGGCGCCGAAGGGCAGCTCGCGCCTCCTCCAGCGGATCGGCCGCGCCAACCACCGGCTCGACGAGCCGTCGAAGGGCATGATCGTCCCCGGCAACCGCTTCGAATATCTCGAAGCCCGCGCCGCCCTCGACGCGATCGATGCCGGCGAACTGGACCCCGAGACATTTCGCCCCGGGACGCTCGACGTCCTCGCCCAGCATATCCTGGGAGTCGCCTGCGCGGCACCCTTCCATCCCGGCGAACTGCTCGCCGAAATTCGTTCGGCCGCGCCTTACGCCGATTTGAAGGAGGAGACTTTCGAGGAAGTCCTCAGCTTCATCGCGACCGGCGGCTATTCGCTCAAGGCTTATGATCGCTTCCGCCGCCTGGTCCGCGACCCGGACGGCCGCTGGCGGATCGCCCGACCCGCGGTCGCCGCCCAGCACCGCCTCAATGCCGGAGTGATCGTCGAGCAGCCATTGCTGACGGTCCGCTTTCGCAACGGCCGAAAGCTCGGGACGATCGAGGAAGGATTCGCCTCGACCCTCGCTCCGGGCGACCATTTCTTCTTCGCCGGGCTCGGACTCGAGGTCGAGCAGTTCAAGGACACCGACATCGTCGTCCACGCCAGCTCGAAGCGGGCTCGGATCGTCACCTACGGCGGTCAGCGGATGAGCATGAGCACGCACCTTGCCGAGCGCGTCCGGCACATGCTCGCCGATCGCAACGACTGGTCGCGCTTTCCCGACGACGTTCGCGAATGGCTCGAGGTGCAGGACCGTCGCAGCCAAATCCCGGAGCCGAACGAGCTGCTGGTCGAGACCTTCGCGCACGAGGGGCTCCACTACATGGTCGCCTACAGCTTCGAAGGCTGGAACGCTCACCAGTCGCTGGGAATGCTGATCACCCGCCGGATGGAAAGCGCGGGACTGAAGCCGACCGGATTCGTCGCCAACGACTACGGCCTCGCCTGCTACGGGCTGGAGCAGATCCGCGACCCGAAATCGCTCTTCTCCCCCGACATCCTCGAGCGCGAATTCATCGAATGGGTCGAGAACAGCTATCTGTTGAAGACCGCCTTCCGCGAAGTCGCAGTGATCGGCGGGCTGGTCGAGCGCCAGCACCCCGGCCGCAGGAAGACCGGCCGCCAGGTCAGCTTCTCGACCGATCTCATCTATGACGTGCTGCGCCGCTACGAGCCGCAGCACCTGCTCCTGCGCGCCGCCTGGGACGACGCCCGCGCTCGAATGACCGAGCTTGGCCGCCTCGTCCGCCTCGTCGATCGCGCGGCTGCGACGATGGTCCATGTCGAGGCGGAGCGGATCACGCCGATGGCCGTGCCGTTGATGGTGATCGTCGGCCGCGAGGCGCTTCCAGCGGGAGCGGAGGCGGACGAAACGCTGCTTATGCAGGCCGAAGCGCTGGCCGAGGAAGCGATGCACCTGTGAAATACATTGCGGCGAGGACTCGCATCTGCGATTCTTCGCGCATGAAGGCGCTTGCCATTCTTCTGATATTGCCGGTGCTCGGCGGTTGCGTTGCCAAAACCATCGTCGACACGGCGGTCACGGCCGTGACCTTGCCCGTGAAGGTCGCCTCGAAAGCGGTCGACTTGGCAACGACCAGCCAGGCCGAGGCCGATCAGAACCGCGGCCGCGAAATGCGCAAGGAAGACGAAAGGCGCGGCCGGGAAGCCCGGGACGCAGCCGAGCGATGCCGCAACGGCAAACCCCTTCCGACCGATGTCTGCGCCGCTCAGGCTGTCCCCCGCTGAGATACTTCCTCGACACCGAATTCAACGGGATCGGCGGCGCCCTCCTCAGCCTCGCGCTTGTGCCGGACGATGGCGAAGAGCTCTACATCACGCTGAAGACCGAGGATCCGATCATCGCCTGGGTGCAGGATCACGTCATCCCTTATCTCGACATGGTTCCGCACCAGCTCTCCTGGCCCCGCCTCGACCGCGCCGTCGCGGCCGACGCGGTGGAACGCTATCTTCGCCACGATGACCAGCCGGTCATCGTCGCCGACTGGCCAGAGGACGTCGCGCAAATGTGCAACCTCATGATTACCGGGCCGGGAGACATGATCGACGTGCGCGACCTTACGTTCCGGATCCTGCCGCTCAGCAATTTCAGCACCGCCGCCAACAGCGAGGTTCCCCACAACGCCCTCCACGACGCCCGGGCGCTACGAGAGCACTATCGGAGCATGGAATAGCGCTCTAAGGCTGCGCCATGGTTCCCCTTTCGTTCGCCGGCGAAACGTTCATGGCTTCGTCCGCCGGAACTTTGTTCTGGCAAAGGCAGAATGCCTTGCTCGTCGCCGACCTTCACCTGGAGAAGGCGAGCTGGTTCGCGCGTCTCGGCCAGCTTTTGCCGCCCTATGATTCGCACGCGACGCTCAGCGCCCTTGCCGCCGAGATCGAAAAAACGGGAGCGAAGAGGCTCTATTGCCTCGGCGACAGTTTCCACGACCGCTTCGGGTGCGAGCGTCTTTCTCCCGCCTCGCGAGCGCTGCTTGAGCAGATGACCGGCCGGCTCGACTGGACATGGATCGTCGGCAACCACGATCCGGGCTTCGCCGATCATTGCGGCGGGCGCATCGTCGAAGAGGAGGAAATTGCCGGGATCGTGCTGCGTCACGAGGCCGTTGCCGGCGACTCCCGTCCGGAAATCTCGGGCCACTTCCACCCCAAGCTTCGCCTGAGTCTCAACGGGCGGCGAATCTCGCGCCGTTGCTTCGTCGCGTCGGCGCACAAGCTGATCCTGCCCGCGTTCGGCGCGCTTACCGGCGGGCTCGATGCCCGGCACCCGGAGATTGTCCGAGCGATAAGCGGCGATGCGGTCGCTTTGGTGCCGGTCGCGGACCGGCTGCTCCGGTTCCCGATCGCGGCCTAGCCGCAGGTCTTCAGCTCGATTGCGATCGCTCCGCTTGGGGACAGCAGGAGCCGCGCCTTGCCCGGCCGCCGATTGCCGAAGGTCGCCGCCTGCAGCTCGTTTCGAGCGGCATGCCGGTCGAACTTGTAACCTAGCGAGTCCGCTTCGCTCTTCAGCCGGTCGAGATGCCGTTCGAGATCGGCAATCCCGTCTTCCGGGTCGAACTCCATGATTGTTTCTAGATCGCGCCGCGCCGGCTGGTTCATTCGCCTTTCATCGCGCCCGCGGCCTGTGGAAACAACCCCATTTGCGCCCACGGGCAGCTGCACTAAACCGGTCGGCATGAGATATTTCGCAACCGCACTCGCCGCTTTGTCACTGGCTTCGCTATCCTGCGCAGCAATGGCGCAGCCGATCGATTCGAAAGTGATGGCGCGGATCGACCGCATCCTGAAGAAGACGCCGCTGATCGACGGTCACAACGACCTGCCCGAACAGCTGCGCGAAAATTACAAGATGAGCGTCGAGGGCCTGGCGAGCGGCACTGACCAGCGGCAGCCGCACCCGCTGATGACCGACATGGCCCGGCTTCATCAGGGCCGGGTCGGCGGCCAGTTCTGGTCAGTCTATATCCCGTCCGAAGTCACGGGCGACGCTGCGATCCGCGAAACGCTCGAGCAGATCGACATCGTGGAACGGCTCGTGAAGGCCTATCCGGACGATCTCGCGCTGGCCCGCACCGCCGACGACATCGTCCGAATCCACAAGAGCGGCAGGATCGCCTCCATGATCGGAGTCGAAGGCGGTCACCAGATGGGCGGGAGCATGGCCGCGCTTCGCCAATATTATGCCCTTGGCGCGCGCTACATGACGCTTAGCCACTTCAAGGACAATGAGTTCGCGGACAGCGCCACCGACGATCCGAAATATGGCGGCCTCAACGATTTCGGGCGCGCCGTCGTGCACGAGATGAACCGGCTCGGGATGCTGGTCGACCTCTCCCATGTCTCGCCCGACACGATGCGCGACGCATTGGAGGTCACCAAGGCACCGGTAATCTTCTCGCACAGCGACGCGCGAGCACTCGCCGACCATCCGCGCAACGTCCCCGACGACGTCCTCAGAATGCTTCCGGCCAATGGCGGCGTGGTGATGGTGAATTTCTATCTCGGCCATTTGTCCGAGCCGTACCGTTTGTGGTCGGCCGAACATTCCGCCGAGGAGGCACGTCTCGCCTCGCTCTACACGGGACAGCCGGACGCCCGGAAAGCCAAGCTTGCGCAATGGGAACAGGCGAATCCGGCACCGACCGCCGGCGTCGGCCTGGTCGCCGACCATATCGAGCATATCGTCAAGGTCGCCGGGTACGACCATGTCGGGCTCGGCGGCGATCTTGATGGAATCGGCTACACCGAGGCGCCGGCCGGCCTCAACAGCGTCGCCGGCTATCCGCTCGTCTTCGCCGAGTTGATCAAGCGCGGCTGGAGCGACCGGAACCTCGCCAAGCTCGCTGGCGGCAACCTGCTTCGAGTCATGCGCCGGACGGAGGCGGTGGCGAAATCGATGAAGGACGAGCCGCCGTCGATGGCGACGCTCGCTCCGCAGCCGGCCGATCCGTGGAAATGAACGAACCGCCGCTAAAGGCGGCGATCACGCCCGTCACTCCGCTCCAGCAGAATTGCACCCTGCTGTGGTGCACGAAGACAATGCGCGGCGCCTTCGTCGATCCCGGCGGCGACCTGCCTCGCCTGAAAGCGGCGGCCGGGCAGGCCGGAGTCACGGTCGAGAAGATCCTGCTCACCCACGGCCATATCGACCATGCCGGCGAAGCGGGGCTTCTCGCAAAGGAGCTGGGGGTCCCGATCGAAGGGCCGCACGAGGCAGACCGCTTCTGGATATCAAGGCTCGAGGACGACGGACGGCGCTGGGGCCTTCGCGGCGTTCCGTTCGAGCCGGATCGCTGGCTGGAAGACGGCGACACCGTGACCGTCGGCGATCTCGTCCTGGATGTCCGTCACTGCCCCGGCCACACGCCAGGTCATGTCGTCTTCCACCATCCGCAATCGAAGCTCGCGATTGTCGGCGATGTCCTGTTCCGCGGCTCGATCGGACGCTGGGATTTCCCGCTTGGCAACCATCAGCAGCTGGTCGACTCGATCACGCAGCGGCTGTGGCCGATGGGCGAGGATACGGCGTTCGTTCCCGGCCACGGGCAGATGTCGACCTTCGGCCATGAGCGCGCGACCAACCCTTTGGTCGGCGACGCGGCGCTCGCCGCCGCCTAGGCCAAGCTTGCAACCGCGGCTCCAGGCGCTATAGGGACCGCGGTTCGCGACGATCAGCCGCCGCCGCGGGTAATCCCTCAGCTCTCCTCAAGGGAATTTGGGGATCCCGCTGGAAATCGGCGCAGATCGTCGCCAATTTTTTTGTGAAATCAGACAGGTGCCGGAATGGCTGTCCCCAAGAGAAAAACTTCGCCGTCAAAGCGCAACATGCGCCGCAGCCATCATGCGTTGCAAGCCAAGCAGTTCCAGGAGTGCCCGAATTGCGGCGAGCTGAAACTGCCACACAATCTGTGCCCGGCTTGCGGCCATTATAACGGTCGCGAAATCACTTCGACCGAGGCCTGACCGGCGAGCGCGCGGCGGTCCTGAACATGGACGCGGGCCCGCGAATAGCCATTGACGCAATGGGTGGGGACACCGGCCCGGTGGCGATGGTCGCCGGAGTTGCTCGCGCGCACCGACGCGATCCCGCCCTGCGCTTCGTCATCTTTGGCGACGAGACGATCGTCGCTGACGAGATCGAGCGGCACCGCCGCCTCGGCGAGGTCATCGAGATCGTCCATACCACCGATGCGATCGCTCCGGACGAGAAGCCGACGCAGGCGATCCGCCGCGCCCGCACCACCTCCATGGGGCTGGCGATCGCCGCGGTGAAGGACGGCCTTGCCGACGCAGCGGTTTCCGGCGGGAATACCGGCGCTCTTATGGCGATGTCGAAACTCGCGCTCAGGACGATGCCGGGGATCGACCGGCCGGCGCTCGCCGCGTTGCTGCCGACGCTCGGCGACACCGACGTGGTCATGCTCGATCTCGGCGCCAACACCGAATGCGATGCGCAGAACCTCGTCCAGTTCGCGGTCATGGGAGCGGCCTATGCGCGAACCGGTCTCAAGATCGAAAAGCCACGCGTCCGCCTTCTCAACATCGGCACCGAGGAACTGAAGGGTACCGGCGAATTGAAGGAAGCTGCGGCGCTGCTTCGTGAAGCCGACTACCTGCCGCTGCGATTCGACGGATTCACCGAGGGCGACCAGCTGTCGCGCGGCAATGTCGACGTGGTGGTCACGGACGGCTTTTCCGGCAACATCGCCCTGAAAACCGCGGAAGGAACCGCTCGCTTCGTCACCGACCTCTTGCGGCGCGCCTTCAAGAGCTCGCTTCGGTCCAAGGCGGGGTTCGCGCTTTCGCGCCCGGCGCTGAACCTGCTCAAGGTCCATCTCGACCCCAACAATCATAACGGCGCGGTCTTCCTCGGGCTCAACGGCCTGGTCGTGAAGAGCCACGGAAGCGCCACTCCGAAGGGCGTCACCAACGCGATCAGGGTCGCGGCCCGGATGGTTCGCAACGACATCACCCGCCGAATCGGCGAGGATCTCGACAATTTCCGCGCCCATGCCTTCAACCACGAGGCCGCATGATGCTTCGGTCGGTTGTCGCCGGAGTCGGCTCGGCGCTGCCAAAACGCCGGATCGACAACGACGAACTGGCCCGGACCGTCGACACGTCCGACCAATGGATCGTGGAGCGAACTGGAATCCGCAGCCGCTACATCGCCGGAGAGGGCGAGACCACCGCGACTCTTGCTCGCGATGCGGCCCTGAAGGCGCTCGAGCAGGCGGGGGTGGACGCGAGCGACGTCGGCCTCATCGTCCTCGCCACCGCGACCCCGGACCAGACCTTCCCGTCTTCGGCGACCAAGGTCCAGGCGATGCTCGGCATCAACGACTGCATCGCCTTCGACGTGCACGCGGTCTGCACTGGCTTTCTCTATGCCCTTAGCGTCGCCGATTCGATGCTCCGCTCGGGCGCGGCGACGACCGCGCTGGTGATCGGGGCCGAGACGTTCAGCCGGATCCTGGACTGGGAAGACCGGGCGACCTGCGTGCTGTTCGGCGATGGTGCCGGAGCGCTGGTCCTCAAGGTCGAGGAAGGCGATCGCGGAATCCTGGCGACGCGTCTCCACGCCGACGGCCGCCATAACGATTTGCTGTTCGTCGACGGCGGCCCGTCAACGACCGGCACCGTCGGCAAGTTGAGGATGAAGGGCCGCGAGGTATTTCGCCACGCCGTCGTCAATCTCGCGGATGTGCTGAACGAAGTGCTCGAGGCTGCGGGGCTGACCGCGGACGAGGTCGACTGGGTCGTCCCGCACCAGGCGAATGCGCGGATTCTCGATGCGACGGCGAAGAAGCTCGGGCTGCCGGCGGGAAAGGTCGTGATGACTGTCGACAGGCACGCCAACACCTCGGCCGCATCTGTTCCGCTCGCGCTCGACACGGCGGTCAGGGACGGCAGGATCAAGCGCGGCGACCTGGTCGTGCTCGAAGCGATGGGTGGCGGCTTTACATGGGGCGCGGCAGCGCTCAAATATTGAAAAGGTTTGGGAATGTCGGCGAAAGTCGAATTGCCGACACGATTCAATTCCATTACGGTACTGTAACCGGCATGGGGAACCGAACAGGCGCGGGAGGAAATCAATGGCCGATCTGGGAATCGCTCGGTTGAACCGGGATCAGAGGCTTTCCGGAACACTGACCAGGGCCGATCTCGCGGACACCGTCCATCGCACATTGGGGCTATCGCGCGCCGAATCGGCCCAGTTCGTCGAGCGCGCGCTGCACCATATGTGCCAGGCTCTTTCCGAAGGGCAGAACGTCAAGATTTCCGGGTTCGGAAGCTTCATCCTTCGCGACAAGGGGCAGCGCATCGGGCGTAACCCGAAGACCGGAATCGAAGTGCCGATCGCGCCCAGGCGCGTGATGACCTTCAGGGCCAGCCAGATTCTTCGCGACAGGATCGCCAGGTAGCAGTGGCGGCAGTGGCGACCGGCGAAAAGCAGCCCGGCGCTTTCAAGACGATCGGCGAACTCTCGCGTGAGCTCGGGGTCGCCCAGCACATCCTGCGCTATTGGGAATCCAAGTTCCCCGAGCTTCGGCCGCTGCAGCGCGCCGGCAACCGCCGCTACTACCGGCCCGACGATGTCGAACTGGCGCGGCGGATCAACCGGCTGCTGAACGAGCAGGGCTATACCGTCCGCGGGGTCCAGAAGCTTCTGCGCCAGCGCGGCGGTCGCGGTGAGGAAGCGGCGCCGGAAATCGGCATCGATTACCAGGAGAGGCCGGCGGAACCGGGTCTGCAACCGCGCTCGGCTGATTCCGAGCCCCGGCCGGTCCCGTCGATTGACGTGCAGCAGCTAGTCCGGATTCGCGACCGCCTCGCGGCGGCCCTCGAAGACTGAAGCCGCGCCGCCGGCGCCCGGCGCCAACCGGGCTCGAACACGCTCGATCGCCTCGTCCAGCGGCAGCCGGCTGACCTGCACGCCCGGCGGGAAGGCGCGTAGCAGCCGCGACGGCATCGCCGCAGACAGGATGACGAACAGCCCGCGGTCGCCCTGCCGCCGAATCAGCCGCCCGAACGCCTGCGCGAGCCGCGCCCGCACCACCCGGTCGTCGTAGGCGCTTCCTCCGCCGGCCATCCGCCGCGCCGCGTGCAGGACCGTCGGCCTTGGCCAGGGCACGCGCTCCATCACCACCAGCCGCAGCGAATCGCCTGGCACGTCGACTCCGTCTCGAAGCGCGTCGGTGCCCAGGAGCGAGGCGCGCGGATCGTCGCGGAAGATGTCGACCAGGGTCCCGGCGTCGATTGGGTCGACGTGCTGCGCGAGCAACGGGAGCCCGGCGCGGGCGAGCCGGTCGGCGATCCGCGCATGCACCGCCTTCAGGCGCTGGATCGCGGTGAACAGTCCAAGCGTGCCGCCTTCGGCCGTCTCGATCAACCGTGCATAGCCGCCGGCCAGGGCGGCGAGATCGCCTTGCTTGATGTCGGTGACGATCAGCACTTCCGATGCTTCGCCATAATCGAACGGGCTGTCCGCCTCGAAATGTCCGGCGGCGCTATCGAGGTGCGCAGCCCCGGTGCGCTGGTCGGCGGTCTCCCAGCCATCGCCGCCGCGCAGCGTTGCCGACGTCACCAGGACACCTTGCGCGGGTTTCAGGACCACCTCCGCCAGCGGACGCGTCGGGTCGAGCCAGCGGCGGTTGATCGCGACATCATATTCGCGTCCATCCACGCGCTCGACCGCGAGCCAGTCGACGAAGTCGGGATCGGCCGGGCCGCCGATCCGCGCCAGCAGCGCACCCCAGGCCGCGAGGGTCTCCCGACGCCAGCCGAGGCCGTTGATCGCACCTTCGACCCGTGCCCGCGCCTGCGAATCGAGCCAGTCAGGGGCCGCTTCGATGACCGCTTCCAGCCGCCGGGCAAGCACCGCAAGCGGCTTCTGGAGCGCCTCCAAGGCCTCCAGCGCGGCGGCGGCGCGATCGACCAGTGCACCGTCCGGCTCGGCTAGTTCCGTCTCCAGCCCGTACCCCGCGTCCTGCGCCCGCGAGCGCGCATAGACGGTGCCTCGAACCTCGGCGAGCAGCGCCTCGATCGGCCCGAAAGGCGCGCCTTCCGCCAGCCGTCCGAGCCACGCGTCCGACGGAAGTGCGCGCGCCGCCTCGATCGCCTGCTCGAGCGCCTTTGCCCCCTCTTCGTCATAGGAGGCGACGTCCATCAGCCGCGCCGCGAGCCCCCGCCTTCGCCCGCGCGAGCGACCCTCCGGTCCGACGATCCAGCGCCTCAGCTCGATCGCCTCCTGCCCGCTTAAAGCAATCGCGAAGGTCGAGTCGGCGGCATCGAACAAATGATGCCCCTCGTCGAATACGATCTGCTGGGGAGCGGTTTCGCGGGAGCGCGCCGCATTGATCATCACCAGGGCGTGGTTGGCGATGACCAGGTCGGCTTCCCGTCCCGCGCGCTCCGCCCGCTCGATAAAGCAGCGCCGGTAGTGCGGGCAGCCGCCATAGATGCATTCGCCCCGCCGGTCGGTGAGCGCCGTCGAGCCGGCGCGCCTGAACAGGCTTGGAAGCCAGCCGGGCAGGTCGCCGCCGACCATGTCCCCGTCCTTTGTGTAGGCCGCCCAGCGCCCGACCAGTTGCGCCAGGATCGCGGCCCTGCCGGAAAAGCCGCCCTGAAGCGCATCCTCGAGGTTGAGCAGGCAGAGGTAATTCTCGCGGCCCTTGCGGATCACCATCCGTTTCGTCCGCTCGGCAGCGTTCGGGAACAGCCTTGGCCCTTCCGAATCGAGCTGGCGCTGAAGCGCCTTGGTGAAAGTCGAAATCCAGGCCGTGCCGCCCGAGCGCTCAGCCCAGACCGACGCCGGCGCCAGGTAAGCGAGAGTCTTGCCAATCCCGGTGCCGGCCTCGGCAAGCAGCATGTTCGGCCCGTCGCGCGACCGGCGTGGAGCGAACACCGATGCCGCGGCGGCCGCCATCGCCTTTTGCCCTCCGCGCGGCTCGGCACCGTCGCCCGTCAGCTGCTCCAGCCTCGACTCGGACTCGCCGGGATCGACCGAGACGGCCAGCGGCGGCGGCCGGTCGCCGGCCTCTTCCCACGCCGCGAGCCGGGAGAAAAGCATGCGTTCGCCGCGCTCCGGCCGCTCCAGTCGGCATCCAACCAATGGCGCCCAGCTCCAGCCGAGCCGGTGCAGGCTTGCGTTCGCGGTCCACCCGCCTTCCCGCTCCGGCCAATCCGGGTCGGTCAGCCGGTCGAGCAGGCTCGCCGCGATCCCCTGGAGTTGTGAAGCCGCCTCCGCTTCGCTTCCCGGCGGGCTCATCCCGACAGTGCGGCTCAGCCCCGCCGGAGTCGGCACCGCGAAGCGCGCCGGATGGATGAAGGCGAACAGCTCCAGCAGGTCGAGGCCGGACAATTCGGCATAGCCGAGCCTCTGCCCGACCAGCGGCGCGTTGAGGACGATGTGCGGCGTTTCGGCCGCCCGCGCGATGGCTTCGCCGCGCGTCGCCTCCCGCACCTCGCCCTTCGCATCGGCGACCCAGATTCCGGCGTGGGTTGCGTGAAGCGCGGGAAGAGGCAAAGGAGCGGGCACTTCCCGACCTTGGCCGCACAAGAACAGAAGAGCAACGAATTTGGACCGCGAAACCGTCCGTTCCGCCGCGATGCAGTCGAAGGCGTGGCCGTACGAGGAGGCACGCAGGTTGCTGAAGCGCTGGCCGGACGGAAAGCCGGGCGGCGCACCGATCGTCTTCGAAACCGGCTACGGGCCCTCCGGCCTGCCGCACATCGGCACCTTCAACGAAGTCCTCCGCACCACTTTCGTCCGCCGCGCCTTCGAGGAATTGTCGGATCTCCCGACCCGGCTGATCGCCTTCAGCGACGACATGGACGGGCTTCGCAAGGTGCCCGACAACGTCCCCAACCAGGAGCTACTGCACGCCCATTTGGGCAAGCCGCTCACCCGCATCCCCGATCCGTTCGGAAGCCACGACAGCTTCGCCGCGCACAACAATGCGATGCTTCGCGGGTTCCTCGACCGCTTCGGCTTCGATTACGACTTCTTCTCGGCGACCGAATGCTACCGCGAAGGCCGGTTCGACGAGGTCATCCGCCAGGTGCTCCGCAACTGGGACGCGGTCATGGGCGTGATGCTCCCGACCCTGCGCGAGGAACGGCGCAAGACCTATTCGCCGGTGCTCCCGATCTCGCCGGCCACCGGCGTCGTCCTGCAGATCCCGGTCGAAGTCGTCGATGCCGAAACCGGGATCATCGCCTTCCACGACGAGGGGCAGCGGATCGAACAATCCGCCCTCGGCGGGATGGCCAAGTTGCAGTGGAAGGTCGACTGGGCCGCCCGTTGGGTCGCGCTCGGCGTCGATTACGAGATGGCTGGCAAGGACCTGATCGACAGCGTCGTCCAGTCGGGCAAGATCGCGCGAATCCTCGGCGGCCGCCCGCCGGAGGGCTTCAATTACGAGATGTTCCTCGACGAAAAAGGCGAGAAGATCTCAAAGTCGAAGGGCAATGGCCTCAGCCTCGAGGAATGGCTTCGCTACGGAAGCGAGGAGAGCCTCGCCTTCTACATCTATCGCGAGCCGAAGAAGGCGAAGAGCCTGCACATCGGGGTAATTCCCCGCGCGGTCGACGAATATTGGCAGTTCCGTGCCAATTATCCCAACCAGCCGGTCGAGCAGAAGCTCGGCAATCCGGTCCACCACATCCATGCCGGCAAGGTGCCGGAGCAGCTTCTGCCGGTCAGCTACGGGCTGCTTCTCAACGTCGCGAGCCTGCCGGGGGTCGGCGACAAGGAAACCGTCTGGAAGTTCGTACGCCGCTATTCGCCGGAGTGCTCGCCAGAGACCGACCCTGAACTGGACAAGCTGATCGAGCTGGCGGTCAACTATGCGCGCGATTTCGTCGCGCCCAATCTGAAGCGACGGTCGCCGACAGCCGAGGAAGCCGCGGCGCTCCGCGACCTCGATTCAGGGCTGGCGAAGCTGGCGCCGGACGCCGACGGCGAAGCCATCCAGCATCTCGTCTTCGAAGTCGGCAAGCAGCATTACGGCAAGGAAAACCTGCGCAGCTGGTTCCAGGCGCTGTACGAAACCCTCCTCGGTTCTTCCCAAGGCCCCCGCATGGGCAGCTTCATCGCCCTCTACGGAATCGACAACAGCCGCCGCCTGATCGAAGGATCGCTGGCCACATGACAATCACCTTCTACGACGCGGACCAGGTCGAGGCGCTGCTGGATTACCCCGGCTGCATCGACGCGGTGCGGCGGGCGATGATCGCCTTGTCGAGCGGCGAGCGGCCGCAGCCGCTTCGGCAGATCTTCACCGTCGGCGACAACCAGATGTTCGGGACCATGCCCGGCGAGCTTGCGGCGCTTTCGACGTTCGGCGCGAAGCTGGTCAGCGTGTTCGCCGATCCGGAGCGGCCCGGCCGCACCCGACACCAGGGCGTCGTCGTCGCCTACGACGGAAAGACCGGCGCGGTCAGCTGCGTCGCCGACGCCGAGCCCATCACCCGGATTCGCACCGGCTGCGCCAGCGCGGTCGCGACCGACGCTCTCGCACGCGAGGATGCGCAAGTCCTCGCCATCTTCGGGACGGGCGTGCAGGCCGACGCGCATCTTCGCGCGCTGCCGCTGGTGCGCGACTTCCGCGAAATCCTGCTGTGGGGACGGTCGGAGGAGAAGACGCGCGCGTTCGCCGAGCAGATGAGCGAGGAGCTGGGCCGCACGATCACGCCCGTTTCAGACCCGCGTGAAGCCGCTTCCAGTGCCGACGTGATCTGCACCGTCAGTTCGTCCGCCGAGCCAGTCGTCCTCGGCGAATGGGTGAAGCCCGGGACTCACCTCAACCTCGTGGGCTCAAGCTATCTCGGCCCGGTCGAGGTCGATTCCGCGCTCGTCGCGAAGGCGCGCTATATTGCCGACTATCGCCCGGGCGTGCTCGCCCAGGCTTCCGAGCTGGCCGCCGCGCGCGATGCCGGATTAATCGATGACAGTCATGTGGTCGGCGAAATCGGCGAAGTCCTCGCCGGCCGAATCCCCGGCCGCGAAACCGACGACCAGATCACCATCTACAAGTCGCTCGGCCACGTCGCTCAGGACCTAGCCTCGGCCGCCTATCTCAACGAGCGGGCGACCTAACTAACTCGCCTGCTTTCTCGCGATCCAGGCGTCGATCTTCTCTTCGAGGATCGGCAGCGGAAGGGCGCCGGTGTCGAGCACCTGCGCGTGGAATTCGCGGATGTCGAACTTGTCGCCGAGCGCCACCTTCGCCTTGTCGCGAAGCCTGGTGATCGTCAGCTGGCCGATCTTGTAGGCGAGCGCCTGGCTCGGAATTGCAATGTAGCGTTCGACCTCGGCGGTCGCATCGGTCTTCGACATTCCCGAGTGGCCGAGCATGTAGGCGATCGACTGCTCGCGGGTCCAACCCTTGGCGTGGATTCCGGTGTCGACCACCAACCGCATCGCGCGCAGCATCTCGTCATTGAGATTGCCGAAGCGCTGATACGGGTCGGTGTACATGCCCATCGGATAACCCAGCGATTCCGCGTAGAGCGCCCAGCCCTCGACGTACGCCGTATTGCCGCCGAAGCGCATGAAGTTGGGAAGCGCCTCATTCTCCTGCGCCAGGCTGATCTGGAAATGGTGGCCCGGCTCGCCCTCGTGCAGGAACAGGGTCGTCTCTTCCCAGGTGCTGCGCGAGGGCAGGTCATAGGCATTGTAATAGAATACGCCCGGCCGCGAGCCGTCGGGCGTCCCCTGCTCGTAAGAGCCGCCGGCCTCGAACTTCTCGCGGAACGGCTCGTAGGCGCGGATTTCCAGCGGCGCCTTCGGAGTGATCGAGAAGAAGGCGGGGATCTTCGTCTCCACTTTCTTCTTCACCGCGAGGAAGCCCTGGCGGAGCTCTTCGCGGCTCTTCGGCTGGAAGCGCTTGGCGCTGCGCATGTAATCGAAGAACTGGTGGAGGTCGCCCTTGAACCCGACCTCTTGCCTTATCTTGTCCATCTCGCCGGTGATCCGCGCGACTTCGCTCAGGCCCAGCTGATGCACCTGCTCCGGATCGAGCGCCTCGGTCGTCGTCGACTGGATCTCGTAGCGATAAAGACGATCGCCGCCCTTCATGTAGAGGAGGCCGGCGCCGTCGCGCGCTTTCGGCAGATATTCGTTCTTCAGGAAATCGCGCAGGCGGGTCAGTGCCGGATAGAGTTCGTCGATGGTCGCGGCGCGATATTCCGCGGTGAGCCGGGTCCGGTCAGCGGCCCCGATCGAATCCGGGAAGCTGGTCACCGGCTTGAAGTAGAGCGACTCGTCCGGTTTCATCTTGAGCTGGTTGTCGAGCTGCTCGATCATGTTGCGGACGGTGAGCTTGGTCTCGACGACGCCGGACGCCTCGCCCTGTTTGAAGCGGCCGATCGCGCGGTCGATATAGGTGACGAACTCCTTGTGGCGCTTGAGGTTGTTCTCATAATCCTCGAGCGTCTTGAACGGCGCAGCGCCCTGCCCGCTGGCGAAGGTCGGGTAAAAGGTCTGGAAGCCGAAGAAATGGTTCATCGGCTGGACTTCGGTCAGCGACAAGATGTCGGGCTGAAGGCCGCGCAACGTGTCCTTCGTCTGGAACTCGAACACGTCATAGGCGAGCTGGTCTGTCGGGTTGAGCTTCGACCG